>Ga0335079_10002276_pt1 | contig 22154 bp, 19 predicted proteins | sample Lox_Sample_33_FD_206719 | JGI IMG/M metagenome (GOLD analysis project Ga0335079, IMG submission 206719) | Soil microbial communities from Loxahatchee National Wildlife Refuge, Florida, United States - Lox_Sample_3.3 | ecosystem: Environmental > Terrestrial > Soil > Wetlands | place: USA... | reverse complement strand
GAAGAGCAGCGCCGCACTCTCCTCCGTCGAGGTCGCAGGGTGTGTCACGTCGATCGGGATCTCCTTGCTAAACGTTGCATAAGAACCATACCCAACGACGGTTTCGATGTTAGCGGCGGGATCAATGTCGATCGCTTTTATCTTGCGGTAGAGGGCTTCGTCCGCTAGAGGGTCAAGTGCACCGAATCCACCTTCCAGTTTCTTGGCGATAACTCGGCGTGTTACACACATGGAAGATTGTGATGGATCTGCGCGCTTTATGTCCTGAAAGTCGGCGAGTGCATCCGCCGCCATACTCATCCGCAGGGTAGCGCGCTCGGCGTCGGCGAGGACTTGAAACTCCGCCCGCCACTTATCCCTTAGTGCCTGGTCCCAAGGCACAGGGATCGCCAAATCTCCGAGCCGGTCAACTGTCTCCTGAAGTTGATGAGGCTGCCAACCCGCTTTGATCCATCGTTTGTATTGATTCTTGTCGTTCTCAGGCGGTTCTGGGATGACGAGCCGGTCGAATAGGACAATCTCAGCGACGAATGCACGGCTGCGCAAATGGTCATCTACCGCGAAAGTTCCCCATAACTCGTCACTAGACGACATGGCGGCGGGCTGTAGCTGCTGTGTGGAATCATTTTTCATAACGGCTCATGCTCCTGACTGCGAGAATTGGTAGTGCGGCGTACGCCAGCTGTCGCAGAGATTGGGCCAGGAATGGAAGAGAGCTCGAGGCATATGGTACTCCTCCTACGACACTCTGGCCGATCACCGAATACCCGTTCGTCCCGGATCCCGAGCGAGGAACGAAAGTGACGGGCAGTGCGTTGGAACCCAAGGCTACGGAGCTCGCCAAGGAGGCCGACCTGAGTTTGACCCTTGCTCGGCGAGTCTTAGCGGGTATGCCTCGATCGTTGCGAGCAGGCAGGGGCGACTTGAGAAACGATATTACCGAACAATTTGACTTGTCTAGCGAAGACCGCAGACGCTCAACGCAAGAATCTCTTGACACAATTCGACTTTTGGCCTAAGCCTTACCCCAGCTATCGAGGTGGCTACGTATGGCCCCCGTCAACCCTTCAGGAGAATTCTCAAATCCGCCGGCAGATCAAGTTTCGAGGCTCGATCGTTTGGAACAAGAGTTGGACGAACTGAAATCACTGGTAGAAAAGGAAAACAAGGGTGTGATTGGCTGGGCAAAAAGATGGGGCGCGGTTTTGGCTTTGATCGTTGCGCTCGTTGCTGTGCCGCGAGGAATTGTCGATCTATACCAACTGTTTTGGAGTCAACCGCGCACCCAGCTATTCGCCGGCAACGATGTGATTATTGGCTACAATCCGCTTAAGAAGAGCGTGTCTTTTATTTTGCGGTTTGGCGTCGATAATTCCGGCAACAAAGATGATTTCATAAACGATTGGGGCGCCACTCTGAAGAATACCTCGCTCAATGCGTCCAGAACGCTCCCATTTGCCAGTACTGACATCGAATGCAACTCGCAGGGAACGGTGGTACAGCGGCCATACCCGATACACACATCCACTCCCATACAGATGTCTTGCACGCTTGAGAACACAGATCTTGATTCCTTTCAAGAATCTGGCACGTACCAACTCGAGATGAATGTGAGTGGGGTCACCAGTCAGAAACAAAAGGTGGTCTACTGCTTTGATATTGTCAAAAAAATAATAACTGAAGTTATTGATTCAACGAGTCCAGAGTCCAGAACGGTTCTAAAGAACCCTGCCTGCGAGCTGTCCCCTGGTTCCTAAGAGTTCTGAGGAGCGATTATGAGGTTCATCTCGATTTTGTTCTTTGCCTTACTAGGACTCGGCGATCTCTCGGCCCAGTTCATATCAAGTAACATCGTTAATGCCTTAATCTTGGGAGCACTTGCCAAGAGCCACGAGATGAACCACTCACAAAGGAGTGAGCTTTACGATGATTCTTCAGCCTCACAGGGCCCCATGCAGTATGCGAATCGCGGGGATGTCGCTAGTGGCAGAGTAGTTCGCGAAGAGAACGATGAGCTTGACCTCGATACATCTCCTTGCGATGCGAATAGGATGGTCAGATTCCACAAGCCTTACGACAAGACGGTTATCAGGCAGGCGAAATGTGGAGAAACGACATTTGATAGGACCCAGGTAGAACAAAAATAAATACAGCCGTGATAGCCAATATCGCGACGTCAGTTCCCGTGGCCACGAGGCGGTACCCGACAATAGGTGGTTAGCAATTGATGTCGGGTCCGGGTGGGGATTGGGGACCAAAAACATGAAATTCTATCTTGAATGGACAGAATTGCTGGTTTTCCGTCGGAGTACTTAATCCGGAATTTCGAAATATCTCGGCTTTCTTCTGCGATTGGCCCGCTGGAGTATCAAAGGAGACTTTGCACTTATCGGGCAGAACGCCCGGGCAGACCCGAGGTCTTAGAAATTCCGCAATTTTGGTGCAACGAAAGTGGTTTTTTCACCATTACTCACTGTAGTTTCGCAGCGCTGACCATCCAGCGTTAGCTTGGTGCAATCGGATGAGCAGGCGGAGAGCTCTCTTCCTTGTCGCTTGTCCCGCGACATTCGCGGAACTGATTCCTTTCCTGGTCTCTCAGGGGCTAGACATCGTTTCCCAGCCCCTAAATCAACGTATTCCTGACGCGATCTTGGCAGGCCGTCCGGAAGTCATCGTCATCGAACATTCCGGGAAAGCTACACGTGAGGCCTTGGATGTAGCCGTCGAGGTCAAGAAGTCCAATTCTGCAATTCCTGTCGTTATCGCCACGAGCGAGAGCAGCGAGCAACTGGCTATTAGCACGCTGCGAGCCGGCTTGCAGGATTACGTGAAATTGCCCTGCTCACCGAGTGCATTTTTTGCTCGAATCCGGGAGCACCTGCCACCAAACCCCCGTCAACCAGAGTTCATTCCTGGCTGTTTAACTGACCAGAATCCCAGCCGGATGGTTGCTATCAGCAATTCGATGGAGGAAATCCGGAAGCACCTACAGCACGCGGCCAGGTCGAACTGTACGGTGCTCATCACGGGCGAAACGGGAACTGGCAAGGAGCTTTTCGCCGAATACATTCACGAAAATAGTCCGCGGAAAGATAAACCCTTTGTGTGTGTCAACTGCGCCGCCATTCCGGAAACTTTGTTGGAGAGCGAACTGTTTGGCCACACTAAGGGCGCGTTTACAGGCGCGCAGGAATTGGCAGAGGGGCTGCTATCGGCTGCGGACGGCGGCACGGTCTTTTTGGACGAGATTGGGGACTTGAGTTCAATGGCGCAAGCCAAGATCCTCCGAGTGCTGGAGACAAAGCAGATCTGCCGGTTGGGAGGAACCAAACAAGTAAGCCTCGATCTGAGATTTGTCGCCGCGACCAGCCAGGACCTTTATGCTATGACCGCCCAAAAAACCTTCCGGCAGGATCTCCTTTTCCGTTTGAATGTGGCGCATGTTCACCTACCTCCTTTGCGTGAGCGCAAGGAAGACATCCCGCTGCTGGTTCAGGAATTTGGGCGCCAGTTCTCAAACCGGAAGTCAACTGCGCCTGAGTTCACCGACAAGTTTCTCGGCCTCCTCCTGGAATACAACTGGCCGGGCAATGTACGTGAATTGAAGAATGTTATCGAGCGGTTGTTTTTTCTGGAGCTGTCAACTCCCCTCGGAGTGGAACATCTACCCGCACACGTGAGGCGATTCCTGGCTACGAACAATAGTTTCTCAAAGGACGAACGCGAAGTGCTCATCTCGACGTTATTCTCTACAAAGTGGAACAAAACCAAGGCCGCGGCGGTGCTCAATTGGTCTCGCATGACTCTCTACAGGAAGATTGCCAAATACCACATTCCCGAACATTGCCCGCCACGTAACGTCTAGTCATGCGTTCGGCCGTTGCGCAGCTGAAGCGCGCGTGTGACAAACGTAACAGTTAAGTGTGACACTTAACCTCCGCGCAAAATCTTCTGTGTCTCGGCAGTAAAGCTAATTCTTCCTTCGCTTAAAGGAACAAGTCTCTGTTTCACGGCATCGTTCAGATGTCACTTTTCCTTGTTACATTCGGAGTCTCGAACGAAATTTCTCATCCCGGCTGAATATCAAATATCCATTTGGAATTTCAGGGATTTGCAGACTTGCACGAGCGGCAGAATGGGTATGGCATCACAAATGCCACGTCTTGCTGGGAGCTGGAATGCCAGAGCAGTCGCGCACAGGAAAAATCGACGGAGAACCCGAAGGCCGTTACGCGAATTATTTCAAGTCCGGGCACAACGCATTCGAGGTGATCCTGGAATTCGCCCAGTTTTACGAGGGTGACGTTCAGCCTCGAGTGCATACGCGCATCATCACCAGCCCCGCGTATGCCAGAACGTTTTTAGAAGTGCTGAAGGACTCATTGGCTCTCTACGAGAATGTTTTCGGGCCAATAGCGTCTGGAAGGCCGCATGAGTGATTACTCGGTGCTCAGCGCTGTCAGCAGTTCCTTGCAGAACATGCTGAGCAACAACATCACGAACGCGCTCGCGGTGCCGCTGAACGTCCCGGTGCAACTCTTTTCGCCTCCAGACATGATTACCCAAGGGACCGTCCCGGGAATTTCTCTCTGGCTGTACAAAGTTTCTCGCATGGCCGAAATGTTGAACGAACCACCCGAACGGAAATCAGCAACGCAATTGGCGCGGACACCCCTCCCTGTGTTAATGCACTACCTCGTTACGCCCATGGCCGCGGATCCACTCACCTGCCAGACATTGCTTGGGCGAGTTTTGCAGATATTTAACGACCACGCCATCTTGCGGGGCGCCGATCTTCGCGGAGTGCTGCAGAATTCCACAGAGCAACTGCGGGTGAACCTCGAAGCGTTGACGGTAGAGGAATTGAGCCTGGTGTGGGAAGCGCTGGGCGAGCCGTACCAACTTTCGATTACCTATCTCGTGCAGGTGGCAAAGATTGATTCGGATCTCGAGCTGGTGAAGTCCAGCCCGGTCTTGGACAGAGAAGCGACGTACACGCAGATTCTTTCGATGACGTAAGGGAGCTCGATTCTGGCGACTCCGCACCAGGTAACGGTTGGCGATTTGCTGTACACCGTCGTGGATGACGGCACGACGACGTATTGGGCACTGCTCACCGGCGCAGTGACTGACGAAATCCTTGGAGAGTTATACGCGCCGGATTTCACCGTGGATACGGGACGCGCCGACTTGCAACTGAAGAAAACCAGCAATGGACTTTTCGCGCTGACCGGCTATCCGGATTTGTCGTTCCCGCACCATGACACGATCAGCTACAACCTGAATATCAAACTGAAAGCGCCTGGATTTCGCGAGCAGAGCTGGATTCAGTCCGTTCCATTCGCTCAACCTTTTCCAATTCTCATTGGAACCAAAGCATTGCGGCGGTTGCCTGTGCGGATCCAGGGACGGGTGGTGAACGATGTAACGCGCGCACCGATTGCCGGGGCACAAGTGATCAGTGTGGATGATCCGCTGACGCCGCCCCCGGCTCATATCACGGCGATGCGCACGCCTTTGTATTTCGATCATCCGTCGGGGGCGCAGGCGCAGAGCGTCACGATGAGCACGCCGGTGGCGCTAAACCTGACGGCCGATGCAGCTTCGGGCGATCAAGTTATTAATTTGGCCAATCGCTCCGGCCTGGCGGGAAACTCCGTGATTCAACTTCGAAATGCTTCGCAAACGATTGTCGAGTACGCAGTGGTGGATCATTTGGGACCTGGCGCGCCTGGGGCCGGCCAGGTGTTCTTGCGCAACGCTTTGAACCACAGTTATGCACAGTCGGCGCCAGTGGCGCAGTTTACGCCAGGCGCTGCGGGAGCCCCCGCGATGCTCTCGAGCGATGCGAACGCCGGCGATGGAGTATTGCTTGCCAGTCAACTTCTGAATGGAACGTCCACGGTGGCCGTCGATTCGGGATCGCCCGCGACCGAATATCACGAAGTGGGCGCGATGACGGACGGCGACGGATATTACGGTCTTGATGGCATGGGGCGGGTCCGCGAAATCTTCCTTCATGCAATCCAGGGTGGTTTGCAGCAGACCGCGGCGTGGTTCATCGAGTACGACCACGATGTAAACGTGGTGGACCTAAGGCTTTCGTAGCGACTTTAGAGGAGGCAATGCCATGCCAGAGTATCTATCTCCCGGAGTCTATGTCGAGGAAGTCACCGGAGCGCAGCCGATAGAAGGAGTGAGCGTCAGCACGACGGGATTTGTGGGCGTTACGCAAATGGGCCCGCTGGATGGCCTGGGGCCGGTGTTAGTGACAAGTTTCCCAGAGTTCGAGCGGACGTTCGGCAGCTATTTCACTCCAGGATTTACTGGAAGCGGCTTCAATTTTTTGCCTCACGCGGTGGCTGGTTTCTTCAACAACGGCGGCCAGCGTTTATATATAAAGAGGGTCGCCAGTCAGGCAAGTCCGGCCGCTGCGGCGAGCGCCGCTAATGGCCTGGAGAACAGTGTCGCGGCGCCCACGTTGATGACGCGATTGGTCGACTCGGTTCAAGCGAACGCGACTTCGGCGAAGGTCAAGAGCCTCCTGGGGATTCAAATCGGTACAACGTTGACCCTGACCCAAGTCAAGAATGGCATCACAACCGCGTCTGCAATCTTGACGGTGACCAGTTACAGGATCCAAAACAATAACAGTATGGTTTGGTTTACCCCGCCACTTGCCGGTTCGTTCGACGCTCAGTACACGACTGTCGCTCTCACGGGAGCTACTGCGGTCACTGCTCAGGGTGTACCGGCAAATTCGGCGGGGGCTCCGCTGAAACCGGTTCCAAACACCGCGAATTTTGCGCTGCGGGCCGCCAGTCCGGGGATTTGGGGCAACACCCCGTCTGATCCCACAGTGGTTGGTTTGCGGGTACAAATCACACCCAGTTCTCAGGCGCAGTCGCAGATACAGGGAGTCAGCAACTTCGGCGGCGGCACAAATAATCTCGTAACACTGAGTTCTGCGCAGAATTTTTACGCTGGAGCAATCGTGGAATTCGATCCAGGTGGGACATCCAAAGTGACGGGCGCCACTCCCGGAGCGTTTGTTGCCGGCGAGCAGGTCACTCAAACCGGAACGAGTGCAACGGCCACCGTCGTCGGAACTGTTCCCGCTGCCGGCCCAATGGTCATTAGCGGGATTACAGGTTCACCGAATGCCGCGGGCACTTGGGTCGGGGCCACTAGCGCTGCTGTCTTTACGCCAACAGCTGCGCCGGTAGCCAATCCCGGGGGAAAATTCTACGGCAAAGTGCAAAGCATTCAGGGCACCAAGGGGATTCAACTTGTCAACGGGATCAACGCGGCACAGTTGGCTGCCGTCAACGCCAACGCCGCTTTTGTTCCACCGCTGCCAACGTGGGCGCGCACCTGTGAGTTCGATATCACAGCATCTTCCGGCAATGTGAATGAGAGCTTTCGCGGCCTGAGTCTCGACAACACGACTGATAATTTTTACGGGACGACCATCATCAACGGATCGTCACTGTTGAGTGTACCTACCCCGGCGCCTTCCGATCAGTCAAGTACAGATCCCAGTACGATGCCAGTGGCTCCCGATGGTTTAAACGTTATTTTGGCAGGAGGAACGGACGGCGGCGCGGCGCCCACACCGAGCGACTTTGTCGGCGTCGATAACGGACCGGGAAACCGAACGGGGATTGCGGCGCTCGCGGATGCACTGAACATCAGCATCATCGCGGCACCAGGGATAACCGACCAGGATACGCAGAATGCGCTGATCACCCAATGCGAGTTGCTCAAATACCGCTTCGCGATCCTGGATCCGGCGCCATCGGCGAGTGGCGGGACGCCGAGTATGCAAGACATTCAGAATCAGCGCGATCTTTATGACACCAAATATGCAGCGATTTACTATCCGCGCGTCATCGTAACCGATCCCCTTACTGACCTGCCGTTGACGATACCGCCGAGCGGGCACATGGCGGGCATCTATGCGCAGACGGACAACGCGCGCGGAGTATGGAAGGCTCCGGCGAACGTGGTCATAGGCAGCATCGACAAACTGGAAATCAAGTTGAGCAAAGGCGATCAGGACATTCTGAATCCTGAGCCGAACAACATCTGCTGTCTGCGGGATTTCCAGGCGCAGGGCCGCGGGCTGAGGGTCTACGGCGCCCGTTGCATTACCAGCCTTACGGAATGGAAATACATCAACGTGCGCCGCCTGTTTATTTTCCTGGAAGCATCGTTGGATCAGGGCACGCAGTGGGCCGTGTTTGAACCCAACGACCAGACACTCTGGAATCGCCTGATTCAGAGTGTCTCCGCGTTTTTGACCACGATCTGGAGAGAAGGCGGCCTGATGGGCACGAAAGCCGAGGAAGCCTTCTTTGTGAACTGCGGGCGCGACACCATGTCTCAGGACGATATCGATAACGGCCGGTTGATCATGGTCATCGGTGTCGCGCCTGTGTTTCCCGCAGAGTTCGTAATCATTCGCATCGGGCAGTTCCCCAGCGGTTCGTCGGTTCAGGAACTCTGAGTGATTTAGGAGGAGCAAATGTCAACGACGCGCGTGGATCCGTTTCGCGGTTACAACTTTCGAGTAGAAATCGACAACACTAGTGTCGCGTCTTTCCGCGAATGCGGGGGCTTAACCGCCACCACGGATTCAGTGGACTATCGCGAGGGCAAGGACACGCCTCTCTCGGTGCGCAAGCTGACCGGACTGCGCAAGTTCACCAACATCACTTTGAAGCGCGGCTACACGGCCAATCAGGATCTGTGGAAGTGGTACAAAAATATTCTGAACGGCGTGGCCGACCGCCGCAACGGAGCCATAGTCCTGCAGGACGAGCAGCACAACGACGTGCTTCGCTGGAATTTTGAGAACGGCTGGATCTGCAAATGGGAAGGCCCAGCCATGAACGCGACCAGCAACGACGTGGCCATCGAGAGCATCGAGATTTGCCACGAACGGATCGAACTCGCTTCCTAGGGATCGAGGAGCTTTTCGCGATATGCCAACGTACGCCACACCGGGCGTTTATTTTGAGAGCGTGGACAACTCGAGCCAGGCGATCCAACCGTTGCGCACGGACATTGCCGGGTTCGCCGGCATCGCGCAAAAAGGGCCGGTTCACAAGGCGACGCGGGTGGAATCCTGGCAACAATTCCAATCGACCTTCGGGAGTTTCATCTCGAATGGCTATCTGGCCTATTCAGCGAAAGCATTTTTCGACAACGGCGGAGAGACTCTCTATGTAGTCCGTCTGGCGGCGCCCAAAATCAGCACTGCGGCGGCCGGCGCACAACCAGCCGATGGATTGAGTTCGACCGTTCTTTCCGTTGCGGGGTTTGCCAAGGGCGCGCTTGCGACACTAATACAAACAGCGGTAGCGAATGCAGTTGGTCCGCAGCCGGGCGATCGCCAAAGTTCAATCATCAACAGTGTTGCGGGCTTCTTGCCCGGCTCCGTCGTTCAAGTTTCTCAATCCGCCTCCTCGCTGCAAGCCTGGCACAAAGTGAAATCGGTTGACGCCGTTGCGAAGCGCATCTACTGGGAAGTCCCTCTCGAATCGTCCTTCTTGCTTGTTCCGCCTATAACCTTCACCAATTTTCACCACGACGATCGATTGGTGGATTCTGTTGATGCCTCCACGAATTCGCTGGCCTGGACAGACAGCATCGCGGCGGCGTTTGACCTTACTCAGTCAATTCAAATTGATACTGGGCGATCCAGGTCTCGCGGGGTCTTCTACGACCTCAACGGCCTTCCCACGCTTGAAGTGAAAGCTGTAAATCCCGGCAGTTGGGGTGACAGCATTCAGATTATCGTTTCACATTCGAGCCTCGCGGCTGCTACGACATCCTCGGTTGCGCAGCCAGCAAGTCGCAGTGCTTCGTACGTGCAATCCGTTGTGGGTTTTCCGAAATACTCCCTCGTGAAAATTTATCAAACGCACTCGCCGACGCCGATCGTGGACTACCGCACGGTGTTCCTGGCCGATCCCACGACCAACCTGCTGCAATGGGATTCGCCATTGCCCGCGTCGCTTGACCTTACGAAATCAATCAACTTTGAAACTGTCGAATTCGCGCTGACGGTTTATCTGAATGGGACTGCTAAGGAAATTTTCACTGGCCTCTCGATGAATACAGGCCATCTTCGGTACTTCGAGCGGGTTGTGAATCCGCAGCAGTCGATTGACGAGCAGCGGAAGCAGGTGCAGCTTCCTTCCCAGTTCATCCGCGTCAGAGACCTGCTTTCGGCCTCACTGCCACCGGCCAATCTTCCGGATCCGAATGCGCCGCAACTCGATGGAGGCGCCCTGGACTTGTGGGGCGGCCGGGATGGGATCGCAGGTTTGCAAATGATCGACTTCACAGGCGATCCGGGAAGCGAGAAAAAATGGGGCATCCGGTCGATGGAGGACGTGGACGAAATCTCCATCGTCGCGCTGCCTGACATTTTGATCGAGCCTGCGCCGCCCGTGACGCTTTCCCCTTTGCCAAAATCTCAGCCGGATCCCTGTTTGCCCAGCGCTGTTGCTCCGCAGTTTGCGCCGCCTCCTCCGCCACCGCCCTCAGAAATTGCTCCCAGTTTCACGCTCGATCAGGTCTATCAAGTTCAACAGTCGCTGATCCAGCATTGCCAACTCATGCAGTTTCGCTTTGCCATCATCGATCCGCCGGATTTCGGCTATCCGAAACTCCATGTCGATCTCGGCGAAGTGCAGAGCTGGCGGCAGCGGTTCACCAGCATGTACGCAGCCTTGTACTTCCCTTGGACTCTTGTGCGCGATCCGCTGCAACTCGGAAACTCCGTGGTGCGGCGCGTGCCGCCCAGCGGGCACATCGCAGGGGTATATGCAAACACGGATTTGACTGTAGGCGTGCACAAAGCTCCCGCTAACGCGGTTTTGGAGTGGGCGCAGGACTTGACCACGGACGTTACCGCGGAAATGCAGGGATTTCTGAATCCCATCGCAGTCGATTGCATTCGTTCAATTTCCGGCCGGGGCTTGCGCGTATACGGCGCGCGAACTCTGAGCGACCTTGCCAGTTGGCGCTTCATCAATGTGCGCCGGCTTTTCTTCATGATCGAACACGCTTTGCTGATTTCCATGCAATGGGCGGTCTTCGAACCGAATAACGTGCACCTGTGGCATCTGCTGCGCACTGCGATTTCGAGTTTCCTGGAGGCGCAGTGGAGGAAAGGCGCGTTCGCGGGAAATACGGCAGAGGACTCTTTCTACGTGAAGTGTGATGAAACGAACAATTCGCAAGCCACTACTGCGTCGGGGCAATTATTTGTGGAAATCGGCATCGCTCCCACGGTGCCCGCGGAATTCGTGGTGTTTCGAATCGGGCGAGTCAGCGACACGCTGGAAGTTTCGGAGTAGCGGAGAAAAAAATGGGCAGCGCACCTCAAGCCGTTCGCGTGGACCCTTACCGGGCGTTCAATTTCCTGATCACGCTGGTTGATTCCGGCGCGGGATCGGGGCCGCCGCAGCAGAGTCAGGCTTCCGGCGGATTCAGCGAGTGTAACGGACTCGATATGAGTCTCGACGTCGAGGAATACAAAGAAGGCGGAAACAACGGCGTGACACTCCGATTCCCGTCGCGCGTCAAGTGGTCGAACCTGCGACTGAAGCGCGGGATCGCCACCTCCGACGAGTTGTGGCAATGGCATTTCGGTTTCGTGAGCGGGCAGGTGGTGCGGAGAGATGGAGTGGTCACCCTGCAGGACGAGCAGCAAAATCCGGTGAAGGCCTGGTCGTTTACGAGAGGCCTTCCTGTGAAGTGGACCGGGCCGAGTCTCAATGCCGCGCAAAATCAAATTGCCATCGAAGAGTTAGAAATCGCACACGAAGGATTGAAATTGCTGTGAGCGAACCGGGCGGGAGAAATTGTGGACTTTCGCATTAACAATGTCAGAAGCAACGTGCAAGTGGGGGACTCTCAATCCCTCATGGATCCTCACGTTATGCGGGAAGTGATAAGAGCCTGCGTGAAGGCGGTCAAGGAAGAGTTGGAACGCGACAAGCGGCTCGCGGAAGAGAGCCGGCTTACTGGAAAGGATTCTGACTGATCTGGAACCGGGAGCATACGAATGGCAAATCCTCTGAAAGCCACATTTCAAAAGGTAGATTCAAGCGGAAACCTGGCCGACAGCGTTGACGTCCGCTTCAATCCTACCGAATACACGCTGAATAAGGGCGCGCAGATTGCCGAAGTTACGATTCCGGGACTCGATTCGCCGATTCTGCAGTTTGTCCGCGGGCAAACCGAAACTCTTTCGCTCGATTTGTTTTTTGATACCACCGAGTACGGCATGGACGACAACGCCACCTCGGTAACCGAACTCACCGACAAGTTCTACGAGCTGGTGAAAATCGATGGCGCTACACACGCGCCGCCTGTTTGTTTCTTTTCCTGGGGTTCGGATTTCCCGGGACAGCGCTTGTATCAGTCCACGGGCAGTCAACTGCGCGACGGCTTCAAGTGCCTGGTCGAAAGCGTGCGCCAGCGTTTTACTTTGTTCAGCCCACAAGGGGTTCCGCTGCGGGCGACGCTTACCGTTTCCCTCAAGGAATACAAGACGCTCGCCGAGCAGATAAACGAAATCAACAGGAGCTCTCCCGACCAAACCCACACGCATGTGGTGCAGCTTGGGGAAACGCTGAGCCAGATTGCTTATGCGCTGTACGAGGATCCGGCCCAGTGGCGCGCGATTGCAGATCAAAACGCAATTCTCGATCCGCTGGAACTCGAGCGCGGAGCGGTCTTGGAAATTCCGACGTTGACTCGATAAGTTTCTATGGCTACTACGACGCCGATTCCGATCTTCAACCAGAGCGAGACGTTTTACGTCCCGCGGTTCGAGGTCTATATCAATGGCCAAAAACTCGCCAGCAACATCATCAACGACATTTTGCAGGTGACCTACAAAGACAGCATCAACGACATCGATCTATTTACCCTGGAGATCAACAACTGGGACGCGGAAAAGCGGACCTTCAAATTCGCTCCTCCGCAAAAAGGCCTCGAGGGCATTTTTGACCCGGGAAAAAAAATTGAGATTTGGATGGGCTATTACAAGAACACCCGCCGGATGATGCGCGGCGTGATAACCGGATTAGAACCGAATTTTCCAGAATCCGGCGCATCGACGCTTACCGTGCATGGCCTGAACGAGTTGCACGTGCTTCGCACCGAACAGCATACCTTCTCCTGGGAAAATACCGGAAAGACGGACACGGACATCGCCAAGGAACTGTGCGGCCTTCCGGTAAAAAAAGGCAAGCCGGGACTGGGTCTTAAGATTGATGCGCAACCTGATTCCAGCGAGACCGCGGACCAGCTTGTTTTCCTGAACAACGAGTACGACATCGTTTTCTTGCTGGAGCGCGCGCGGCGGCATGGATACGACATTTATTTGGAGGACGAAAACGCGACTACGCTTTTCTTTGGCCGCTCGACAAACACCGCTGACGCGCCAACCTACCAACTGGAATGGGGCAAGTCGCTGATCAGCTTTCGTCCAACTTTGACAACATCGGACCAGGTAGGCGCAGTGACCGTGCGCGGATGGGACCGGAAAGCGAACGAGGTCATTAATGTCACCTACACTTTGCAGGAGCTGTGGAAGGACGAAAAAAAGTCCCAGAGTGAAATTGCGCACCTCTCGAAAATTGCCGAGGCTTACGGAAACCGCACACAAGTAATCACAGACCAACCGGCACATACCAAAGATGAAGCAAAGAAACTTGCCAAAGCGGCGCTTACGAAAAAGAACAAAAAATTAATCGTGGCTACAGCTTCGACCGTCGGATTGCCGGATCTGCGGTCAGGTTGTTCGGTCGAAATCCTGGGTTTCGGCATGCAAGCGGATGCGTCCGGCAATCCCAAAGGGGCAAACAGCGATTTCGACGGCGAATACTTCGTCACCGATTCGACGCACACCATTGCCGGCAGCGGATACCGGACAGAATTTACGGCACGCCGAGAGGGACCCGTGGAACGGAAGACACAATCATGAGCAAGATTCCAGGAGTGGTGACAGGTGTCGTCAAGAGTGTCGAGGATCCCGATCAGCAGGGGCGCGTGCAGATCAGTCTGCCTTACCTGGGCGGGCAGAACGACAGCACGTGGGCTCCAGTGGCAACGTTTATGTCTGGTGGAGGCCGCGGTTCCTGGTTCATGCCGGAAGTGGGCGACGAAGTGCTGGTGGCCTTCAATCAGGAAGACGTCCAACACCCCTTCATCATCGGATTTCTTTGGAACGGAAAGGACAAGCCTCCCTCAAAGGACATCAGCACCAAAGTGCGGAGGCTACGCACCGTTAGCGGACATCAGATTGATTTCGACGATATCGACGGGGAAGAAAAGATCACGATCACCACCAAGGGCGGCCACAAGATTCTGATGGATGATACGCCGGGCACCGGGAACGTAACGATATCCACTAACGGCGGCCACAAAATCAAAATGGATGACACCCCGGGCGCGACAAGCGTGTCGATCAACACGACGGGTAGCCAGGAAATCAAACTTCAAGACGTGCCTCCGAGCGTCACGATCCAGACCACGGCGCAGAATCAGATTGTGGTGAGCGATGCGCCCCCCGGCATCACCATAAACGCTCCGACGGGCATTCTTACGGTTTCTTGCATGATGGCGAACGTGAGCGCGAGCGCTGCGCTGAACGTTTCCGCGCCGATCACGATATTCGACGGGGTAGTGCTGGCCCAAACGGTCATCGCGACAGCGGTCGTGGGCTCGGCCTATACGCCGGCGCCTGGCGACACGTTTGGACTGTGAGAGAGGACTTCATGGCATTGCTCGTACCCACTCCAACGTTACAACAAGACGGAAACTTGACTCCGCTCCTGGTATCGGAAAAACCGATCAGACTTTCTTGCAGCCCGATAGTCTTCGGCGACGGGACGCCTTTGACTATCCTCAATCAACCCAAGGCTACGTTTCTTATTTACCGCTTGCTGTCAGGAGGGATTCAACAAGTTCTGGATTCATCGGGAAAGGCATGGGTATCCCCCGGCCCATCCGTATCTCCGCAGAACCTGTTCTGGAATGACAAGGCCAAGTCCTGGCAAGCCATTATTGTTGCGATAGGAAACAAAGACGCCGCCGGTATTGACTTCTTTGCTACGGATCCCATCACTACCTTTCCGAAGTACGCCGCGCAATGTTCCTTCAGCGGCACGGATGCCAGTGGAGCCCAACAATTTGGCCAAAGCGTCTTGAGCTCGCCAGTCGAGATTATTGCGCCGGGTCAAAATAATCTTGCGGGCCTCACGATGGATCCCCAGCCGCCAGATCCAACTACCGCGCAAGAGATTCGGATTTTTCTGAAGAACTCCGCGCTGATTGAACAGGGCCAGGTAACGATCCTGCAAGACGGCTTCGGATTTCACGTTCAACTGGTGGCCGGGGGATCGACGGTGGTGCTGTCCAGTTCGGGCGACATCGTTTTGTCTCCGGCAAATGGCCGTCCAGTTCAAGTGAATGGAGACCTCACGGTTTCGAACCGAATTTTTGTCGGCGGAGTCCAGGTAGCGGTGCCCTAGGGGGAAAAGATAGCGATGCCAATGCCAGCCAACCCAAATACATTCGGCCTCGCCAGACGCTTCCTCGGCGTTGGCTGGAAGTTTCCCGTGCGCATCACGCCCGGCGGCGGCCTGGATTTTTCTTCGGGGGAGCAGAACGTCGAAGAAGCGATTTGGATTTTGCTGGGCACATCCAAGGGCGAGCGCCAGATGCTTCCGCGATTTGGTTGCGGGATTCACGATTTGGTGTTCGCGCCCAACAATCCGGCAACGCGGGGCAACGTTCAGCATCTTGTGAAGGACGCACTTACCGAATGGGAGCCGCGCATTGATGTGCTCGGGGTAAGCGTCAGCTCACCTTCCAACGAGGAAAACACCATGCTGATCCGAGTGGATTACCGCATCCGCTCGAATAACACGCTCGGCAATCTCGTCTATCCGTTCTATCTCACGGAAGGGCCTGGAGAATAGGATGCCGCTCACCGCGCCAAAACTGGATGATCGCCGGTTCGCGGACATAGTCGCGGAAGCGAAAACGCTGATCCCCCGCTACGCCCCGGAATGGACAAACTTCAACGAATCGGATCCCGGTATCACGCTCGTTGAATTGTTCGCCTGGATGACGGAGATTCTGGTTTATCGCTTGAACCAAGTGCCGGATCGCAATTATGTGAAGTTCCTGCAGCTAATCGGAATCGAACTCTCACCCGCGAGTCCCGCGAAGGCGGAACTCACGTTTTCCCTTTCGAGAGATGATCTGTCTAGCGTCATTGTTCCTCTCGGCACACAAGTTGGCGCCGCGAGCAGTTCCGGCCAACCCATTATTTTTGAAACGGATGAAGCCCTCATCGCTATCGGCGCGAAGCTTGTTGCAGTGCAAACCTACGATGGATTCGGCTATACGTCGCAAACAAAAAAGAATGCGGTGGCAGGCCAATGGTTCTATCCATTTGGAGTGAAACCAAAGCCAGGCAACGCCTTACTTTTAGGTTTTTCGTCACCAGTGCCCTTGCCGACGGCGCAGATCAATCTGGCGTTTAGTTTATTTCAAGACGGGTTAACGCCGCCGATCATGAAATGCGGTACGTCGATTCCGCCTCCCGCGAATTTGATTTGGGAATACTGGAGCGGCGCGCAGTGGCAAGGCATCAACATCGACAATGATGACACACGCGCGTTTTCCCAAGCAGGACATGTTCTATTCCCTGGCCCTGGGACCGCCGCGGTCGTTGGGCAAGTGGGAAATGTGCCGGACAACCTGTTCTGGATACGCGCGCGCGTCGATTCCGCCAGCTACGAAATGCCGCCGCAAATCTCTGCCATCCGGACGAACACAATCAGCGCCACGCAAGCTATCACGTTTACAGATGAAGTTCTGGGCACCAGCAATGGGCTTCCGAACCAGAGCTTTCAAGTAGCGAATACGCCCGTAATGGTGCTCGATACTCCCGTTCAGGCCAGCAGTTCGGGCGTAAAGGTTTCCATCACCAGCGTTCGCCTCGAAATCGACGAAGGGAACGGCTTCCTTGTCTGGCAGGAAGTGGAGGATTTCTTTTCGTCCGGCCCGAACGACCGCGTCTTCACTATCGACCGAAATACAGGAGTGATTACCACGGGTAGCGGCGAGCACGGCCAAATTCCGGTGATCAACCAGCTCAACTCGGCACCCAACGTGATCGCGCGAACTTACCGGGCTGGCGGAGGCGGCCAAGGCAATGTGGCGGCCGATTCAGTAAACCAATTGCAAACTTCCGTCCCGTCAGTAGACACGGTTACGAACTTTGATCCCGCTACCGGCGGGACTGACGAAGAATCTGTTGCTGACGCCAAACTTCGCGCGACGTCGGCGCTGCAAAGCAAGGACCGCGCCGTAACACCGGACGACTTTACGTACCTTGCGACGCAAGCGCCGGGCGCGAACGTGAAGCGCGCCGATGCGCTGGCTCTGTATCATCCCGATTTCCCCAATGGACCCATTCCGGGTGTGGTCACTGTTATCGTCGTGCCGAATTCTCCAGATCCGGCACCGACGCCGAATCAGACGACACTCAAAGCTGTCTGTGCTTACCTCGATTCTCACCGGTTGCTCACGTCTGAGGTTTACGTGGTAGGGCCGGTCTACCGGAAGATCAAAATTCAAGTGCAGTTGGTGGTGAATCCGAGTTTCGATCTCGCCACGGTGAAGAACCAAGTGCAAGAGAACTTGACGGCCTTCTTCGATCCACTCATAGGAGGCACCGGTAAAACCGGCTGGCCCTTCGGCGGTACGGTGTACTACTCGAATGTCTACCGCGTGATCATCGAGACAGACGGTGTGCTGCGAATTCAAGACAACCAGCTGTTGATCCTGCTTGACGATCAGATGCAGACGTTCTGCCGCGACGTAAACATCAATAAAGCGGAGTTGCTTTACAACGACCCCAACGGCCACGAGGTGGACGTGTCGTACGACACAGGATCCTGAGGCATTGGATGATCGATCTGAAACCCCATTTCGTTTTGGATGGCCTTGCAGGATGGCGAGCTGCTGATCTCGAAAATACTGTGCTGGATGACGGCGGAGAGATCCTGAAGCTGCAGCAACTGCCCGGTTCGGTCCGCCCGCTTGTTGATCCGCAAGGAAGTTTCGGGGGATTGCAATCGGGGAGCGGAGTCGCTGTAGACACCGAGAATCGTGTCTACATTCTTGATGGTCAGGCCTGCGTGCTGAATCGGTTCGATGCGTGCCAGCAGAAATTTGTTACGTTGCCGTGCATCGGCGGGTGCGGCACCGAGCCGCGGCAACTCTCTTCGCCGCACGGATTGGCGATTTCCTGCAGCAACAATATCTATATTGCGGACACGGGAAACTGCCGTGTACAAATCTTTTCTATCAAAGGCCTCTCCCTGCGAGGCATTTGGGGTCCTTTGAAGGTGGAGCAAACCGCAGCCGGAATCAATGTTTCGCCGGCTGTGCCCGCAGTGACGTATGCGAATCCCTCTCCGGATTGTTTCGGGACGGTGGTTTTCCCCACCGGCACTTGGCAGCCGTGGGACGTAGCCGTTTCGAGCCGCGGCCGGACATACGTCTGCGACTATGCCAACGGCCTGATTCACGTTTTCGACCCGCATGGCTGCTGGACAAAGGCTCACAATGGGGCAAGCCCGAACAACCCTCAATTCGTGAAACCAACTCGCGTGGCGCTCGACCGCGAGGGACGGATCTACGTCCTGCAAGAATCCCTCAACTACGCCGTGGTGCTGGATGCGGACGGGAATTTTCAAAAAACGATCAGCCAGCCCGCGGATGTGATTGGAGATTTCTGTCCGAGTGCGGTTGCCGTGGACATCAACGAAAACGTCTGCCTGAGCGACTGTGTGACGCATAAATTTTATTTCTATCAGCCGGATGGAGACGGAGGATGGTGTCCTACGGTTTGTTCCTCGTGCACGGGCACAGCGGCCAGCTCGCTGATTTTTGATTCTTCTGGGAATCTGGTTTTTTCAGATGGCGCGCAACGTGTTTGCCAAATCTCTCCCCGGGCCGTTTATCCGACGTCGGGCTACTACTATTCGGCGGCGCTGGACAGCAAGACGTATCGTTGTCTTTGGCATCGCGTTCTGCTGCGCGGATGCGTTCCTCCCGGAACTGCGGTTCGGGTGGATACGTTCACAGCGGAGTCCGAAAAGCCCATCGATGAGATTGAGAGCTTACCGGAAAGCCGCTGGGCCACGGCTCAGCTTGACGCCGGCACTACGTCCTGCGAATGGGATTGCCTTTCGCTCAGTCCGCCGGGACGTTATTTTTGGCTGCGATTGACTCTCGAAGGAGACGGCTCTGCAACGCCAGTTCTCGAGAAGGTGAAAGTTTATTATCCTCGCGCCTCGTCGCTTCAATATTTGCCATCGGTGTACCGGCAAGATTCGGTAAGCGCCGATTTCACCGCGCGATTCCTCTCTATTTTCGACACTCTTCGGAACAAGACCTCCGTCCAAATTACAGACATCGCGCACTATTTCGATCCGAAAGCTGCGCCCGCCAATCCTCCCAATGCCGCTGGAAGTGACTTTCTCTCGTGGTTGGCAGGATGGCTGGGCTTGAGCCTGCAAAACAACTGGCCGGTCCGGAAGCGCCGCGAACTTGTGCGGCAGGCGCACAAGCTCTTCGATCTGCGCGGCACTCCCGAGGGACTGAAATTAATGATTGAGCTGTACACAGGCGTCAAGCCGCGGATTCTCGAACTGTTTCGTCTCCGCCGTTGGCTGGTTGTGGATAGCGCCAAGCTCGGTGACCAGTCCGCGGTGCTGGGCAAAGCCATCATGAAGCGCCTGCAAATCGGCGAAAACTCGAAGATCGGATCCTTCCAGCTCATCGACTACGGTAATCCCTCTCTCGATTTTTTCAACGCTTACGCATACCAATTCATCGTCATCGTTCCCCGTTGGTGTGGCGCTACTGATTCGGATGAGATGACGTTGCAGCAAATCATCGATATGGCCAAGCCTGCGCACACGCAAGCGCAGCTACGCTGGGACGAGCCGCGCTTCCGCATTGGCCTGCAGTCCTTCGTCGGCGTGGATACCGTGCTTGCGAGATATCCGGTCGGCATGATTGAAGGCCAGGGTTCCCTTGGCTACGACACGGTTTTGGGTAGTCCCGAAGAAAGTACGAAACGGCCCTCTTCGAGTGTAGGCCGTTCATCGCGAATCGGTTGCAACACCATTCTCAACTGAGAAAGCGAGGCTGCGCCATGGGCGACTGCAACTGCAAACACGGAGCCGGCGGAGTCTGTGTGGAGTGCGATATCCCGCAACTTGCCCGCAACAATTACTTCACCGGCAAACTGCTGGTGGAGCGTGATTTTACCGACGAGCAGAGGTACCTGCTCGGCAAGCTGCGACGTCACAACCAGCGGCTCCATGGCTGGGGTGCAGTCTGCGGGTTGAAGGTCAATCCGCATCCAACTTGTCCGGATCGCTATGTGATCATCGAGCCCGGCACGGCTATCGACTGCTGCGGGCGTGAGATTTTCGTCGCTGCCGAAGAGTACTACGGCTTCGAGGCGAAATTCCTGGAGAACTGGCAGAAACAATACGGGCCGAATTCTCAGCCCGATTCGCGCGCCCCGCACAAGCTTCAAATTTGCGTTTCCTATAACGAATGCGGCACAGAAGATATCCCCGCGCTCTTTGACGATTGCAACTGCGACGCCACTTCCTGCCAGCCGAATCGCATCCTGGAAAGCCATTGCTTCGACGTTCTGATCGATCCGAAATCCACTGGAAATGATGGCCAGAACATCGAGGTGAATTGGTCGTGCACCATCGGCCTCGCCAATGTGGTGCGAGTGGTGGTGAATGACGCGACAAACCGATTGTACGTTTTGACCTCGGATACGACCGCGAACGTGGCCACACTTTACGCCATCGACTCGACGAATGATTCGATCCTGGCCTCACAGTCTTTCGCGAAAAGTAATGGATTGGACGTAGCGGTTTCACCGGCGGGAGATTTTGTGTATGTCGCTCTACAACCTACCTCCCCGGCAAACGCTAAGCCGCAAATCCGGGTGATAGCCACGAGCGACCTGACCACTACCGTGAATACCTTCAACACCGGCGGTGCGAATGGCGATGCTATCCGTCTAGGCGTTGCTCCGGCGCCCGACGGGCGCCTGCTCGCGGTTATCCCGAGTGCGAAGAATGTTTTGGTTTGGAATACCGATATCAATGGTTCAGGTTCTCCGGCACCGCCCACTACAGTGAATGTCGGTGCGCAGCCCGTGAGCATCGCGGTGAGCGACAGTGGCTTGTACGCCTACGTTGCCAATTCTGGCGACTCCACCGTTTCCGCCATTTCCTTGGCCAACCTTTCATCGGTGACTTCCGTGTCGGCGGGCCTGGCAGGCTCGGCTCCGGCCGCAATCGCCGCGGCTTCAACCACCGCAGGCGATACTGTCTCGGTGCTCGGTTCCAATAAGACTTTGTATTTCATCAGCATTCCGAGCGGAGGTCCAAGTTCCGCGGCCGCACTTGGTAATCCCGTCAGCGGTTTCGCCTATCCACCCATCGATGTGCGGCTCTCTCCGGCCGGACGCTGGGCTTACGTTCTGGAGCGAGACGTCCCTCCCGCAAACACCGGCTACATTCAATTAGCCGATGTGCATGCGGTCCAGCTCAACGCCGCCAATATTCTGGGCGCGCCTGTTTCCATCGGCATCCAGCCAACGAGTGAAACACTGAGTGGAGACGGCAGCCATCTCTATGTTTCTTACAGCGGAAACGTGAATACAATTCCGGGCGGCATCGCGATCCTGAGCGTGGTCCAGGATGACTGCTGCAGTCTCTTCACGCAAACCATCGAGGGCTGCCCGGATTGTACTGAAGGCAAGTGCATCGTTTTGGCGACGATTTACGGCTACCGATACGGCCAGCCTGTCGGCCTGGCCGACATCGACAATCTTACCGACCGCCACTTGCTCGTGAGCACCGATCTGCTTACGCAAGCGGTGCAGTGCCTTTGCGAGCAGAAAGGCGGAACTGGCACTCCAGGTACACAAGGTCCTCCGGGCCTTCCCGGTGCAAAGGGCGATAAGGGAGACCAAGGTCCTCAAGGCATTCAGGGCCCGAAAGGCG
>Ga0335079_10002275_pt1 | contig 22156 bp, 17 predicted proteins | sample Lox_Sample_33_FD_206719 | JGI IMG/M metagenome (GOLD analysis project Ga0335079, IMG submission 206719) | Soil microbial communities from Loxahatchee National Wildlife Refuge, Florida, United States - Lox_Sample_3.3 | ecosystem: Environmental > Terrestrial > Soil > Wetlands | place: USA... | reverse complement strand
TGAAGAGCAGCGGAAAGTTAAAAGAGTGTGCGTGGACGCACAATAACGGAAAGATATTACTGAGTGTGAATTCGGATCAATTCACCTCAAGGCGCAAGCGCAGTTCGCGTGCAAGAAGGTCCACTGTCCGAATCTTCTCGGTCGCGAATTGAGGAAGCCCCGGAACCGCCATCGCCAGCTCACACGAAAGGAGCATCGCGGTGAGAGTTTCGCGCACCTCGCTCTGCATCTGAGCAGCGACCGCACGCCGTGCCGCCAACTCTTCCCGCTTGCGGCGGTGGAGGGCCGAGCGAACATCGCGCAACACACGCTCCTCGTTGCTGATCCCGAAATTTACGTAGACGGGAAAAGCTGTGCCCAGATGCTCGATCATCTGATCACTTTCCTCGGGCTCCGTTTCAAGCAGGAACTGATCGACGACCGCGGCGGAATAGGTCTGTTCGCGCAAGCGACTGGAGGCTTCCTGCAGATCGTGCGCCCAGTGAACATCCTGACTCGTTGCAGCTCGGATCGATTCGGCGCACTTTGCGCCGCTGGCAGATGGCGTGATGAGTAAGATCATGTTCTTTCCTATTGCACGTTGAACGCCAGGGCGCGCACGCTGAAAACAATAGTGTTAGCACGGGAACCACAACGGGTTTTCCCATCGTGGTTCCCTCGCAAAGGTCTCGAGTTCAGAATTGGAACAGACGGATCATGCTCCTTGTGCTGCAAACTCCTTGAGCTTCCGATAGAGCGTCGTCTTTCCTATGCCCAGCAATCTCGCGGCTTGAAGCTTATCGCCATTCAACTCGGTGAGAGCGCGCAGGATCGTCTGTTTTTCCAACTCGGCTATGGGGATGATTCTTGAGTTCCCATTTCCACTTCCGTTTGAGGATTCAGGGACTGGAACGTTTGCGATCTCGCGCGGAAGATCAGTCACGTGGATGAGGGGTCCCGTAGTGAACGCATAGCTTCTTTCCAGGCAGTTTTCCAGTTCGCGCACATTGCCCGGCCAATCGTAGGCAAGCATGGATTTCATTGCATCGTCGCTGAGAAGTTTTTCCTGCCCGGATGCACGTTCCATGCGATCCAGAAAATGCCCGATGAGGAGCGGTATATCTTGGCGGCGCTCGCGCAGCGCAGGGATCCGCAGGCTGAGAACGTTAAGGCGAAAATAGAGGTCGCGGCGGAACGTTCCTTGCATCACGGCCTGCTCCAGATCGCGGTTGGTGGCAGCGAGGATCCGAACGTTGATCGGGATGCGGCGCGTACTGCCGACCGGGCGGATTTCCTTTTCCTGAATGGCACGCAGCATCTTGGCCTGGAGATCCACCGGAAGCTCTCCGACTTCATCCAGGAAAATAGTCCCACCCTCGGCCATCGCCATGAGGCCTTCTTTGTTCTGATTGGCTCCCGTAAACGCGCCTTTGACGTACCCAAACAGTTCGCTCTCGATTAACGTGGGAACAAGCGATCCGCAATCCACTGGGATGAATGGCTTGTCGCGGTACGGGCCGGAATAGTGGATTGAGCGCGCGACCATTTCCTTTCCTGTTCCACTCTCGCCGAGAATCAGCACGGGATGAATGCTGTTGGCAGCTTTAGCGATGATGCGATAGAGCTTCTCCATTTCGGGAGCTCGTCCGATCATTCCGCCGAATCCCTGCTTGGATTTCACTTTTTCTTGCAGCAGGCGGTTCTCAGACTTCAGCTTCAGATGGTTGCCGACACGCTCGAGCAGCAGTTTGAGTTCGTCCACACTGAATGGCTTCGTAACATAGTCATAGGCGCCGTTCTTCATGGCTTGCACGGCGGACTGAACCGTTCCGTATCCAGTGACCACAATGACGACGGCTTCGGGCCGGCGCTCCTTAATGCGTCGGAGCGCATCGATGCCTCCGGCCCCGGGAAGACGCAGATCAAGGAGAACAGCGTCGAAGTTCTGCAGTTCGAGCGCCCGATAGGCTTGCTCGGCAGAATCGGCCACATGAGTGGAGTAGCCGAGGGATTGGGCAACTTCTCGGCAAGCCTCGCGAATCGCACGCTCGTCGTCGATGATTAGCAGGTTCAGGAAATTCGCGGGTTCGAATTGCGGAGTGGCACTAACACTGGATACGACCGGGCGAAATGCTACAGACGTCATGGCTATGATTCCTCTTTCCTGGATGAAGGTACTTTCCCCTTGAGGGAATAAAAATCGTTGGAAGGCGCCGACGAGACCGGTAATAGAACGGTAACGCGCGTGCCCCGGCGCGGCTCGCTGTCAACGTGAATCAGGCCGCCGTGCCTGGTAACAATGTCGTGAACGGTTGACAGCCCCAATCCGGTTCCAGTGGCGTCTTTCGTGGTGAAAAACGGTTCGAAAATGCGCGCTCGGGTATCGGCATCCATACCGGCACCGTTGTCCTCGACGGCGAGCAGCGCACAGGCGAACGATGCCTGCGGCTCGCGGTCGAGAATCTGTAACCTGGACTCGCTTGTCGCGAGAAGGATGTGACCTCCGTCGGGCATGGCGTCGCGGGCGTTGAGCACTAAGTTCAGGAGGATCTGTTGCAGTTGAGTCCGATCGATATGCACCAAGCCCAGTTTCGGGTCCAGTTCCAATTTCAACGTGATTTGATCGCCGATCAGCCGGACCAACATACTGCGCGTCGCTTCGATTTCGTCATTCAGTGAGAGAAGGCGTGGTTCGGAGGTTGCGGGCTTGGCTAATGTAAGTAGCTGGCGCACGAATCCAGTCGCTCCAGCGCCAGCCATTCGAATCTCTTCGGCGTATTTGCGAGCCGGATGGTCCGGTCCAAGGCTCGCGAGCAGCAGATCGCAGTGAAGCAGTACTCCAGTAACCCAATTGTTGAAATCATGCGCAACACCGCCGACCATCCGGCCAATCGTCTCCAACCTTGCAGCCTGAGCAGCGGTTGAGCTCTCCAACGCCGGCTGAATCTGATAGGCAATAGCGATCAATTCATGCGTTCCAGTTGCGTGTCCGCGCACGCGCCAGACGGTCCACGTCAACTTGCGGCCGGTGTGAGTCGTTACCGATTCGAACTGAAAGCTCTCGCGTACGCCGCTACACAGTTCAGAAATCATTCTTTGGCACTCGAATCGATTGGCCCTAGCGACCATCGCCGGGAGCGCAACGTTGAAGTCCTGCGTATCGGTTTCATCAAATATGCGTTCCATCGCCGCATTCAAAGGAATCAGCGTTCCATCTGGCAGGCATTGCGCGAGCCCAAGAGGGGAGCAAGCGAAGAACGAACGGCACCCTGGAACCGATTCCAGCAAGGGGCGGTTTAATTGGGGGACAGCACTCATTTTTCTCGCCTGTGAGTCAGAGACTTCTTTCCCGAAATGGAACAAGACCCGAATCAGTCTCCAGCTCCATTCCGGCTCACTTTAGAGAGATTGGCCTGTGCTTGGTAAGGGCAGATGTCACACAAAAACGCGATCTTCCTGTGGAAAACTCAGAATATTTTGATTTACCGAAGATTTAGGGCTGTTTGCGTGGTTGCATAAACAGGTTCCGTCAGACGGAAGGTGAGGCGATGACCTTTGTCGAGGCGGATTTGGGGATTCGTGGGATCGTTCGGGTTGTGCTGACGTGCGAAGAGGCTGGCGGTATGCAGGGTCAAATCCGAGCCCGAGACACGAACGGACGTCAGTGCGAGCCGAATATAACGACGATTTCGCTCCACACTCACGGGACTGGCAAACTCGACCCGCCCCGTTACCACTGTGCCTCGAGGCAATATAGTCTTGTCCTGGATTACGACCGGTTCATCGATCGTGCCTTCGAATGAATTAAGATCGCCAGCCAGAATGGGGGCTTCCAGGCGAACTGTGAGGAGCGTGCCAGAAGGAAGATATTGCGAGTCGTGGAAAGGGAGCCCTTTTGGTTTGCGCGATGTGTCGTCGGGAGGGGCGGATGTTTCGTTATGCGCGTCTGAGGCAACATCGCGGAAGGGAGCTTGATCTGCCTGTGGCGCCGACTCTGTTGTTGGAAGGTCGATCTGACGGGAACACCCAAATGTTGCGGCTAAGGCTATCGCGACTGGCCAAATCCATTGGCCTCGTTTACGCCGCCAAAAGTCCATGCACAACATGTTCGCGCGCACATCCCTGAAAGACGAGTGGCAAGCCGAATACCACACCCGGTACTTTTGAATCAGCAACTTGAAGAACGCAAACCCGCAGGGTGGCGTGTAGTTTTTTCCACAATCGAGACTTTGTGCGCTGGCGAACCCGCTGGATGCAACTCAAATCAAAAAAAGCGGAGAGCAATCAGCGCCCTCCGCTCTTGATGTAACTCTGCCGCTCCTACTTCTTGGGAGCAGCTTTCTTCTTAGGTGCAGCCTTCGGAGCAGCCTTCTGCTCGCTCTGGCGGCCACCGATCAGGCTCATGGCATCGGCAGCGTTGAACGGGAACTGACGAACGGAAGTCGCCGTCTGGCCTGCAGCGTTGAGGGTGACGTCAACACGGCGATTGCTGGCCATGCGGATGACAACGATTCGAGCCAGGGCACGCTTCTTTTCGGCCGTGGTCAGTTCGGTGTTCTGATCGATCGACTGCTTCACCTCGTCCGTGGTGAGGTTGCGGTCTTTTCCATAGGCCTTTGTTTCGATGTCGGCCTCAGGAACGCCTTGCTCGACCAGGAAGCTCTTGACGCGGGCGACGCGTCGCTCGGTCAGAGCCTGGTTGAATTCAGCGGATCCACGATGGTCGGCATGGCCTTCGAGTGTCAGCTTCGCGTCCGGCTTGGCTTCCAGATACTTTTTGAAGTCGGCAGCCAGGTTCGTCAGCGTCTTCTGCTGGCTCTCGATCAGGCCATTCTGCGGGTCCTTCACCGTAGGCAGATTCGTCGGGAAGTACACGCTGTGGAGAGCGAGTCGCGCTTCCAGGGCCTTGTCCACCGGCGGCGGAGGAGGATTCTGGATTGTCACCTGCGTGGAGGCTTGCGCGTTGAGACCACGAGAGTCCGTGCAGGTTGCGTTGACGGTGACGGGGCCAGGAGGCAGCCCGGCTGTGTTCAATGTCGCCGACGTGCCCGTACCAGACACAGCACCGGCTGTTGAAGTCCAGTTAGCGACCGAAACCGGAACGCCATCAGGGCTCGTGCAATTTGCCGAAAGGTTTACGGTTCCTCCCGGAACAAGTTCAGACGGGCTCGCCGACAGCGATACGGTGGGCGGATTCTTCGGCGGCAACGGCTTGATCGTGTACTTCGCTGTACAAGAAGCTTCGTTGTTCTTCTTCGCCTTGGGATCAGTTACGTGAGCGGTGACGGCGTAGTCGCCCGGCGCAGCGTTGTTCGTATCGATGGCCGCGCTCGTATCTTTGCCGGTGACTGTCCCACCATTTCCGCTCCAGCTGTAAGTCACGGTGTGCTTCGGATTGAAGTTGCTGGGAGTGACAGTAGCATTGATCGGTTCGCCGACCATGACTTCGGTCGGCTGCACAGAACACGCGGCAGTCGGCGCAACCGCCTCTTCTCCGCCCCAGCTGATCACGACGCCGGTGCGCAAGCGCGCGCCCTCAAACGACGGGCGCCGCAGGCTTGGGAATTCCGATGCAGCGAGATTGGCGAAATTGTGTCGAGAGTAGACGTAGTCCGCTTCGAACAATCTCCACGCAAACATCTTGGTGAACGGAATGTCCATGCCGCCACCAAGAATGGTCCCAATTCCGTTGTGAGTCACCGTGCCCGCGTCATAAGTTACGCGGTTGAGACCGACCAACCCGTGCAAGAACAGGTTCACGGAATCCGTGCGCCACATGAAACGAGGTCCGGCGCTCACGGTCCAGTTCGACGAAATGGTGTTTCCATCCCGGTTGTAGCCGGCGTCTACTTCCGCGCCCCAGTGCGGGTCGAAGTTATATGTGAACGCTGTGCCACCTCCCTTTGCCATCCCGGGGAGCTTGAACGGCGTTGGGTTGCTGGGATCGCTGGAACCTTCCGGCACAGTTCCGCCCGGATTCAGATACTGATAGCCCGCAAAGAAATCGTACTTCGGCGTCGAATCACTCTGCGCAAAAGCCGAGGTAGAAATTAATATAGTAGTGACAAATGCGACTATGAGGGCAGCAATCGGCCCGCATCCGCGCATTCTCTTGAGTGTCATAGAATCCTCCAAGTAATCGTTCGCCGGGTGCCTGTGCAGCCAGACGCTATTAAGAAAAAGCTAATGGGAAATCAGTGGAAGACGAGACCTACCCGTGGAACGCAAAATTCTATCTCACAGAAGCTTAAAGCGAAAGCGCAGACTGTGGATGTTGGCAAGTTGTATAACTCGAGCGAGAGAATCTGTCTCAATTTGACATGGTGAGCCGAAGTTACGAGTAGCTTGCCCGGTACTAACAAGCCCGCGTATCGTGAAGTTCTCGCCGATTTCGACGACAAGAAGTCGAATTGGGCGATCGTAGCAACCGGGTGCTGACGGAAGCCAAAAGGGGCAGATGATCCACGAAAAAGTACTCATTGTTGAGGACGAGGAAAACGAACGGTCTGGGCTTGCGGAACTCGTTTCCTCTTGGGGCTATCGCGTTGAAACAGCACGAGATGGAGCCGAGGGCCTGGAAAAAGCCACACAGTGGGGTCCCTCGATCGTTGTCACCGATCTGAAGATGCCGCGCATGGGAGGGATCGAACTTCTCGGGCACTTGGCGGAACAGGCACAGACGATCGCTGTGATTCTCGTCACAGCCCAGGGAACGATCGATAGCGCGGTCCAGGCGATGCGCATGGGCGCGTACGACTACATCACCAAACCCATCGACACGAATCGGCTGCGGACCATTCTCTCCAACGCTTCTTCATTGCTCGGTACGCGCGCCGAACTCGAGGCCACAAGACGACGACTTCGCGACACAGGATCGCTCGGGCGGCTGAGCGGCTCATCCCGAAAGATGCAGGAGATTTTCAGGCTCATCGAAATGGTAGCGCCCAGCACAGCGTCTGTGCTGATTACGGGAGCGAGTGGAACAGGCAAAGAACTTGTGGCGAGGACCATTCACGAATTGAGTTCCCGCAAAGATCGTCCTTTCGTCGCCATCAACTGCGCAGCCATTCCTGACACATTGATGGAGAGCGAGATTTTCGGCCACGAGAAGGGTGCATTCACGGGCGCGCTCGAACGGCGAACCGGCTGCTTCGAATTGGCCGAGGGCGGAACACTTCTGCTGGACGAAATCGGAGAAATGCCGATTGGCACCCAGGCCAAGCTGCTTCGCGTTCTCGAGGACAGAAAGCTTCGGCGATTGGGAAGCAAGGTAGAAACGGCGGTCGACGTCCGAGTGTTGGCGGCCACGAACAAGATCCCTGACGAAGCGGTCTCACGTGGGGAGTTGCGTAGTGATCTTTACTACCGCCTGAATGTCTTCAACATCCACATGCCGCCGCTGCGCGAGCACAAGGAAGACATCACCGGATTGGTCCAACTACTCCTCGCAGAAATGAGCTCCAAGCACGGGCGCAAAGTGACCGCCGCAAGTGAAGCAGTGCTGAACCAGTTCAACAGCTATTCGTGGCCCGGAAATGTCCGCGAGTTGCGGAACACGATTGAGCGAGCCGTCATTGTCTGTGACTCCGGGGTGGTTGAAACTAAGCATCTTCCGCCGGGATTCGGCCAAGCCCCCTTGCGCGCCGCCGCCAATGATCCCGACGCAGTCCGCTTGGGTGTGGGAACCACGGTCGAGGAAGCAGAAAAGATGCTCATCCTGAAAACGCTCGAAGCCACGAGCAACAACAAAACCAGGGCCGCTGAAATTCTCGGGATCAGCCTGAAGACGCTGCACAACAAGCTGAAGGAATACGGAAGTTCCACACCGGAAGCAGTTACCGGTAAGGAAGAAGTACCGAGTAGCTAGGGCAAGTCGAAGAACTTGCTCGTTCGCACCATGCTTCGACGCAAAACAATTATCGTGTTAGCCATCACTCTTATGGTGATGGCCATGGTGTCGGCCTTCGCTTATTTGTACATCTCTCAGATCATGCGGTTGAGGATCGCCAATGCGTACGAAACCGCGACTAGCCTGACTCATCAACTCGCGTATGCCGCGGGGAATGCCGTGCCGGACTTCAGCAGCACGGCGATCAACACGAACGATCCGGTGGCGGTGAGTCGCGCTGTTACGGAGTACATTCAGGAAGACGTTGATCTGAACAATTTGCTTCAGTCGGATCCGGGTGACTGGAGATTTATCTACGATGTCGCGATCATCGATACCAACGGCAAGGCGCTACTGCACACCAACGCCAGCCTTGTAGGCAAGATCGTTCCCCCTCGTCCTGATTTCCAACGCGTTGTCGGCGCACGCTTCCGGGAACAGATCCGCCTCGTGTTCAGTCCAGCCGCAGTCTATGACGTTTCCTACCCGCTGGAACTGAATGGCTCGCCCTTCGGCACGATCCGAATTGGAGTCCAAACCGTATTCCTCAAGAGTGAAGTGGAAGCGCGACTGATGAAAGCGCTCTATATTTCGGTGGCGGTGATATTCGTATCTCTGCTACTCGCGGCGGGAATTTCGAATCTGGCTCTCGGTCCGTTGAAAGATATCGCGCGGGATCTCGATAGTGTTTCCGCCGGAGACTCTACCTCGTTTTCAGCGAACGAATCGGATCACGATGAGTACGGCCTGGTCACGCTGAAAATCGCGAATCTGGGAAGACAGATTCGCGACAGCAAGGAAATCTTCTCCGCACTGAAAGACAACGTCGACCAATTGATGTCGAAATTACAGGACGGCTTGATGCTCTTCTCCAGGGACTCGAAAGTAGTGCTGGTGAGCGCCCCGGTCGAAGCCTTCTTGGGCCGTCCGCGGAGCGAACTCCTTGGCAGAAATGTGCAGGAGGTCTTCGCCCGCAGTTCTCTGCTCGGGACAGCTCTCCTGGACGCGTTTGAACGAAGGCGTCCGATTTCGCAGCGCGAGTTTGAGGCCGCGGGAGGCAAGCGCGTTCAGGTCTCGCTCGATTTCGTGCAAGAGAAGACGTCGCAAATCGGCGCGCTGCTCATCATGCGTGACACTGAATCGGTTCGCCGTATTGGCGACGAAATTGAGATGTCACGCCGCCTCTCAGCCAGCGGACGCCTGACTCGCGGAGTGGCACACGAAGTCAAAAATCCCATCAATGCCATCGTGCTTCACCTCCAGCTGCTGCAGAACAAGTTGGCCAAGCAGGAGCCCGATACCCGCCGGCACATGGACATCATTGATAGCGAGATCCGTCGACTGGATCGCGTTGTGCAAACCTTGGTCGACTTCACGCGGCCGCGCGATCTTCACCTCGAGGACATCGACCTGCGCCGCCTGCTCGACGACGTTGCGCTGCTTGCCGGACCTGAAGCGGAACAGCATGGTGTCACGATCGAGCGCCACATGCCGAACAGCCGGCTCCCCGTCAAAGTTGATGTCGACCTCATGAAGCAGGCGTTCTTGAATGTCGTGATCAATGGCGTGCAGTCCATGCCGCAAGGGGGCGTGCTGACAATCTCGGCGCGTGATGAAAACAGCGTCGCGATTGCGGAGATCCAGGATCAAGGAGCCGGCATTCCGAAAGATCTGCACGACAAGGTTTTCGAACTCTACTTCACGACGAAAAAAGAAGGCAGCGGCATCGGCCTCGCGCAAACGTATCAGATTTTGCAGTGGCATTACGGATCGGTGGACTTCGAATCCGCCGAGACGAGCGGAACGATATTCCGGTTTCAAATTCCAAGCGCCGGAACATCCGCGGATGTCCGCGATGAGCATCGGTCGGAAACCCCAGCGTTGCATCCCGGGGATTAGATTCGTCAATAAATTTGCCGCTAGGATTCGTTGCGAGCGGTTTAGAATTTGATGAGCCTCTCTGTTCAGGCCTTCGGTAGACTTCCAATGAATCTGGCCAAGAGTCTTCTGACGAGCGTGCTTCTTGTGACTGCATCCGCCACCGGGTGGAGCGAACAGGCACAGCAGTCTGCGCCAACAGAGCCGTCTCCCAATCCTCAGCTTCAAAAAGAGAAACCTGCTGCACAGCCGTCCGCGAAGGCGAAGTCGACCACCTCAGAACCGGGAAAGAGCGCCAACCGTCCCTCGAATGCAGTCAGTAAGTCTCGGCGCAAGAAGAAACATTTGCAGGATTGCAGCGTCACGCCCGATCCGGCTGCGAGCACTGCGACCGGTTCGCCGGAGAGCACTGGCGCGGCGGTAAATCCACAAGCATCAAATACACCGTCGGAAGGTTCTTCTGCCGCGAAAAAATGTCCGCCCCCGAAGATCGTCGTGCATCAAGGAGGGACATCGGAACCGGCAATTCAGTTGGCTGGAGGAGCTCCCAGTCAGACACCCCAGGCACGCGCCACGGCGGAACCGATGTTGGACGCCACCGAGTCGAATCTCAAGAAGCTCGAGGGTCGCCAGCTGAGTTCCTCAGAGCAGGAAATGGTGACGCAGATTCAGCAATACGTAGAACAATCGAAAACCGCAGTTGCTGCCGGGGATGTTGAACGAGCGCGCACGCTTGCGTGGAAAGCGCAAACCCTCTCAGAAGATCTGGTGAAACCGGAAAAGCAGTAGTTGTCGCTCCCTGCACCTTCTGACCCGACTACTTCCCCTTCGCTCGCGCGCTATTCACCTTCGTCAGAAGATCCTGGGACATCGCCTGTAGCGGTCCTGGGATCTTGACCGCCTCAGTCAATACTTCGCGCGCTTCCGTCAGTTTGTTCAACTTGCCGTAGGCAAATCCAAGACCGTACAAAGCGCGCGCGTATTGCTGGTCATCGAGTCCCTTCAAGAGAGCGGCACCACTCTTGAGCTCCGGTATTGCCGCCACCGTTTTTTCCTGTTTCAGATACGCCCAGCCGATGGTGCTGTGCGCGGCCCCTCCCGAGAGTTTCCGGGACTTATCCGCGTCGGGAGCATCAGGCTTCGAAACGTCTATGGCCTTTTGCGCATAGCTGACCGCCTTGGCTGCATTTCCGGAATCACCGTAGTAGCTTGAAAGAAGCAGCAGAGCAGGGAGGGAGTTCGGATCCGCTGCTAGTGCCTTTTCGCCGAACGACACCAGCCGCGTTTGATCGTTCAGTTGCCCGGGTCCAAGCGTGTACATCGCGTAATTGGAGACTTGCGTGCCGTATTGCGAATCCGGGTATGCAGCGGTGAATTTCTCGATTTCCGCCATGCGGTTCTTGGGATCATTTTCCGCCGTAATGACATTGAAGCCGATGGTTTCAAGGTATTGGCAGTTATTCTGCGAGGAATTCTTTTCATCGGCGACCTTGCGGGCAAAGTCTTCGTCGCTCATGCCTTCCGGCTTTGGCTGCTTGGCGATGGAGTGGCAGACCTCTCCGCCTTTCGAAGCGTAGTCCTCCATCTTCATGTTGTCCTTCGCCTGCTGCGCGATGCCCGCCTGTGATACCAGAATGTCGAGATTGTGAGGAGAACTAGCGAGCGCCTTGTCGCCGAACTCTATCGCCTTCTGCATGTCGCCATTTGCCTGGTATGCCTGCGCGAGTTGCCAGTCGCCATATGCGACGGCCTGTGGGTTCGAAGAATACTTCTGCACGAAGTCCTGGTACATCGTGATCTTCTTCTGTGCGTCCTGCTCGTTGGAAATCGCCTGCAGGGCATGATCCTCATCAGTGCCAGCCGCGATGACGATCCTGTCGACTTGAGCTCCGGCCTGCGAAATCAGAACTCCAAACGAGAAAAGAACAACCAGCAGCTGCAATCTCTTCCAACGTTGCATAGTCTGCCTCCGGCTTACGCGAGAGATGACTTCCATCCGTAGCGCGCGAATCTTACCGCCGACTGGGACCGCACGCAAGGGCTTGAGTCACGCAGACAAGGGGAAAAAACGTGAGCCCGAACGGCATGAACGTTCACAAAGGAAAATCCAACGCCCCCTGCTTCATCGAGCATTCCCTGATCCTTGATAAAGTAGAAAGATGCGTGCCAGTTTCGGCAATCGGCCATTGCGCTTCGTCTTTGCCGCCAACCTGATCTCTATGGTGGGCAGCGGGATGAATTCTGCCGCAGTGGCCTGGTACATCCTGAAGGCAACGCATTCCGAGATGGCGCTGGGCACATTTGCCGTGCTGCAGACGGTTCCTGCCATGCTGATGCTGCCCTTTACCGGTGTCGTCATCGACCGTGAAGACCGCCGGCGGTTGGTCATGTGGCTGGACGCGATCCGCGCGCTGATCATCGTCAGCGTGGCTGTCCTTGCATTTAAACATCGGGTACAAATCTGGCAGCTCTACCTGATGAACACTCTGGTCGCGGCTGGCTTCTGGATGTTCTGGCCGACGATCACGGCTCTCATTCAGGAACTGACGCCCGAAGGACAGTTTGTGCAATCCAATACCTTTCTGCTGGCGGGCGTGCAGGGCGGATTCTTGATTGCGGGAGCGATTGTCGGATTCATATACGACCACATCGGGCTCGGCGGTGTGCTGACGCTGGATGTGTCGACCTACGTGGTCTCGTTCCTGTGCTACCTGGCCGTGCGCAAGGGAAAGCATATCGTCGTGCGGCCACAGGAACTCCGGGCCGACATCATTGCCGCCGAGACCCAGTTGGAGCGATTCTGGCGCGAGATGCGCGAAGGCCTGCATTTTCTTCGCGATCACCGTGCCGTCGTCCTTCTCGGGATCAGTTGGGCCCTCTTCCTGGGAGCAATGGTGACCGGCGTGGTCGTCACTCCGTCGCTCAGCGACCGCGTTTTTCACGCGGGAGCGAAAGGCTACGGATGGCTCAACGCCGGCTGGGGTACCGGCGCCTTTGTCAGCGCGATGTATACGCCGCAACTCATCGCGATTCTTGGCGGACGACGTGCCGTCGCATTCTCGATGGCGCTCCTTGCCGTGTCCGTTGCGTTTGCCCCCATCTCAGGATTTCTATTCCTGGCGATTCTGACCTACTTCATTATGGGATCGGCTCGCGGCGTTGGCGGCATCGCGATGAATACCAGCCTGATGGAGATGGTCCCGAAGCACTTGATGGGCCGCGTGCAGAATACTTTTTACTTCGCCGGTACTTTCTTGCAGCTGGTTCTGGCGATTTGCGTGGGCACTGTCGCGCAAAAGGTCAGCCTGGTAGTTGCCTTTGCAATCCTGGCGTCGGTGTACGGGCTTTCGTTCGTCGCCTCGAGTTGGCCGATACGGGACGCGGTTCGCGCTGAGGTCGCCGCTGATTAAGGCGATCCGCCGTGGCAAGAAACGAGCTGGGGCTGATATTCTTTCCAATTCCCTAGGAGAACCTATGTCCTCTGAATTACAAGGCCGGAATGCTGTTGTCTTCGGAGTGGCCAACAAGCGCTCCATCGCGTGGTCGATTGCGCAGGGACTGCATGCAGCCGGCATGAAGCTCGCCATTACTTACCAGAATGAGCGGCTCGAACAAGAGGCGAGGGATCTCATCCAGTCGCTGCCTGGCGCCGAGGGATTCATGTGCGATGTTTCGAAGGACGAAGAAATCTCCCGCTTGTTCGGCACACTGAAGGAGAAATACGGGAAGTTGCACTCGGTTGTGCATTCCGTGGCGTTCGCTCCCGCGGACGAACTGAAGGGAGACTTCGTCAACACTTCGCGGGATGGTTTTCGAGTCGCCATGGATGTGAGCGTTTATTCGCTCATCGCCGTAGCACGTGCGGCGGCTCCGCTGATGGAAGATGGTGGTTCTATCATGACGATGACCTACTACGCGTCGGAGAAAGTCGTTCCGCGATATAACGTCATGGCTGTAGCCAAAGCTGGACTCGAATGCTCAGTGCGCTATCTCGCCTTCGAACTGGGGAAGAAGAAAATTCGTGTGAATGCGATTTCAGCCGGGCCGATCAAAACACTGGCAGCGCGAGGCATCTCCGGCCTCGGAGACATGCTCAAGAGTCACGAAGAGCGCGCACCCCTGGGCCGGAACGTCGAGGTGGCGGAAGTCGGATCTACCGGAGTCTTTCTCGCCTCCGACGCCAGCAGCGGCATTACCGGCGAAGTCATCTACGTCGATTGCGGTTACAACATTATGGGCTTCTAGACTCCTGATCGGGGGTTCACCATGAGAGATTTCCTTCGTCTGCTTTGCAGCGCCGCCCTGGCCTTTGCGTGTTTCTTACCTGCTTCTGCGCAGTCCACCCAACCGTCGCGCGGAGCAGCAGTGGTCGATTCGATGCCGCGCATGAAGCGCATCGACCAGGCCGTGATTTCTCCTGATGGAACGCAGGTCGCTTACGTCATCGGTGGCGAGCTTTCGGTTGTCCCCTCTGATGGTGGAACGCCTCGCTCCATCTCGGTTGAAGGCAAGCTGCCCGTCCGCGATGTAGCGTGGTCGAAAGATTCCAAGCAGATCGCATTCGTGGCTGATCTGGCGGGTGACGTGCCTGCTGCTCAGATATTCACATCGGCGACGGACGGCACCGCCCCTGTGAAGCGCGCCGACGTGAAGGGCTATGCGGCGACGCCCAGCTTTTCTCCCGATGGATCTCGAATCGCTCTGCTATTCAGCAAAGACATGCCCCGCGTCGCGGGTCCAGTGGAGCCGATGACGCCACTCTCCGGCGAAATCGGCGACGAAATCTATGAACAACGCTTGACCACAATCGACCTGGCCACAAACACGCTGTCTCAAGTTTCTCCTGCAGACGTTTATGTTTACGAATACGAGTGGATGCCCGACGGCAAAGGTTGGATGGCGACGGCCGCTCACGGGTCTGGCGATGCGAACTGGTACAAGGCGAAGCTATACCGCATAGACTCACATTCCGGCGACATGCACGAAATCTACGCGCCGAAATGGCAGATCGCCGAGCCTCACGTGTCACCTGACGGAAAACATGTCGCTTTCATTGAAGGCGTCATGAGCGATGAAGGCGTTACTGGCGGCGATATCTTTGTCATCGACACTAACGGTGGGACACCGCGAAATCTCACTCCCAAAATCAGCAGTTCGCCCTCCTGGCTAACCTGGACCAGCGCCGACGACATTCTCTTCGTACAAGACATCGACGGACACTCGGGCATCGCAAAAGTAAAGGCCTCCGCCGGTTCCGTCCAAGCTCTCTGGAGCGGCGAGGAATCTCTGGGGCAGGCGCCTGACGCTTCCGTTTCTCTCGACGGTTCGAACACAGCCGTAATCCGGCAGTCTGCGAGCGCGCCTCCGGAAGTGTGGGCCGGGCCGATCGGCAAGTGGAAGCAACTCACATCCATCAACGCAAACGTGAAGCCTGCATGGGGCGAGATGAAAAATTTTCACTGGATGAGCGGTTCCGTGAAAGTTCAAGGCTGGCTGCTGCTTCCGAAAGACTATGCCCCTGGCAAGAAATATCCGCTGGTTGTGAATGTCCACGGAGGTCCCTCGGGCGCCTGCACTCCGCGCTTCGATGCGCTCATGATGGGTGCGGAATCGGCCATGGGCTATTTCGCGTTCTGCCCGAATCCTCGGGGCAGCTACGGACAGGGCGAAGCCTTCACGCGCGCCAACATCAAGGATTTCGGTGGGGGTGATTTTCGCGACATCATGACTGGCGTCGACGCCATCCTGAAGGAATATCCGGTTGATCCCAGACGGATGGGAATCCGCGGGCACAGCTATGGCGGCTACATGACGATGTGGGCCGAAACGCAGACCAATCGCTTTGCCGCCGCTGTCGCGGGAGCCGGATTGTCCGACTGGCTGAGCTACTACGGCGTAAACGACATCGACGAGTGGATGATCCCGTTCTTCGGAGCCTCGATCTACGACGACCCGGCCGTGTACGCAAAGAGCGATCCGATGCACTTCGTGAAGAACGTGAAGACGCCGACCCTGATCCTGGTCGGCGACCGCGATGGCGAAGTTCCCATGGAGCAGTCCGTCGAGTGGTGGCATGCTTTGCAGACTTTTAAAGTACCTGTGAAATTCGTCGTCTATCCAAATGAAGGACACGTCTTCTCGAAACTTTCCGACTGGCGGGATTATTTCGTTCGTGGCTTGGATTGGTTCGATGAATGGTTCACGAAGGCGGAAGCCAAGCAGTAGCGTCAGCTGCTGACAGCGATGCGGCGGTCGTTTTCACCAACTCGTTCCAACGATATCTCGATGTCGCGTTCATTTGCGAATCGTGGGAATTTCTCTCCCCACTCGATCAACAGAATCGTGTTCGCATCGCGCAAATCGTCGAGCGCAAGCGTGTCCAGTTCTCGTGGCGTATCGATACGATAGAGATCGATGTGATATAGCGTGACGTTCGGCGCCCGATATTCATGGATGAGAGTGAACGTCGGGCTGGTGACATCCTCTTCCGCGGCAGCATCGAAGGCCGCGGCAATTCCCTTCACCATCGTCGTCTTGCCAGCGCCGAGATCGCCACGAAGCAGAACCAGCTTCGGAGGCTCCAGTAAACCTGCCAGGCTGCGCCCAAAAGCAATCGTCTCCTCCGCAGAATGCGTGGTAATTTCCTTCACGACCGCACGAGTGTTGACCTCACCGTTCACACGAACAGTATAGCGAGAGTCGAGCGTCGCGCTCTTGAGACCTAGTAAGTGGAGAACGCCGTGGACTTGATCCCGAGTTGCGTCCGCGCCGTCACGTGCTCCAGCGAACTCCGCAACCGGCGATGGTCGTCATCCTCGATGGCGACGAATCGAAACGGCTGTAGAACACCGTCATTGACGCTTCGCATTGGGCTCAGGATTTCCGCCATCCCATGGACCGGACCGGCCTGCGTCTGGAAGGCGACTTCCACAAAGTCACCTTTCCCCAGAGACTGGGGCAAGCGGAGCAATCCTCCGGTAGCCGATATCGTTTGGAGTTTAGCTTTCGTGCGGCGGCCATCTTCGAGTCGGATCGCAGCCAGGACGGAATCACCGAGCTGAACCCGGGCCGCACGCCGCGAGGGGTGCGCTTGGGGGAAGTGGGTCATAGGTAAAATCACTATGACACCTGCCGGTGTTGAGTAATAGATTACTGAAGCCCCGGTTCGGAATGCCTGCTGTGAGCGCCACGCCGCATGATTGATCTCGCGGGCTATAAACGACTTAGAGCTTAGTTACTCTTTGGTTAATGTACAAAGGGACAGTTCTGCGTTGTCCTCCATCCCGCCCACCCGGGTCCGTTTATCATTCCTTCTCCACGTGGAGGTACGATGTTCCGGCAACTCATATTCGCCCTGATCGCGACCTTAGCCCTCAACGTCTTCTCGCCGCAAATCTCTTTCGCTCAAACCCATCCCCCGTTGCGAGTTGGCATCGTGGGACTTGTTCACGGGCACGTGCACGGGTTTCTCGAGCAGTACCGGCGCAGCCCTGAAATTGAAATCGTCGGGATCGCAGATTCCGATCACCAACTGCTTTCGCAAGCGGCTGCCAAGTACGGATTCGAGCAATCGCAACTCTTCACCGATCTCGAAGACATGCTCGTGAAAGCCCATCCCCAGGCGGTTCTCGTTTACACCAGCACCTATGACCACCGGCGGGTCGTGGAAATGTGCGCGCGCCACGGGGTCCACGTCATGATGGAAAAACCATTGGCAGTCAGCCTGGCTGATGCGATTGCGATCCAAAAAGCGGCCCAATCGGCCAGGATTCATGTGCTGGTGAACTATGAAACGTCATGGTACCCGAGCAATCATGCGGTCTACGATCTGGTTCATGACCGATCTTTGGGGGATATCCGCAAAGTCGTTGTTCACGATGGTCACAAGGGCCCCAAAGAAATCGGCGTCCAACCGGAATTCTTCGCTTGGCTGACAGATCCCAAACTTAACGGAGCGGGCGCGCTTTTCGATTTCGGTTGCTACGGAGCCGACCTGATGACCTGGCTGATGAATGGCGCGCGGCCCACGACCGTCACCGCCGTAACGCAGCGGATCAAGCCTCAGATCTATCCAAATGTTAACGACGAAGCCACTATCATCCTGACCTACCCCAAAGCGCAAGCGATCATCCAGGCCTCGTGGAACTGGCCCTTCGACCGCAAGGACATGGAAGTCTACGGAAAGACCGGTTACGCCATCACCGTTAAGCGTGATGATGTTCGTCTGCGCCGCGAAGGAGAAGAACACGAGCAGCAAGTTGCCGCAAAGCCGATCGCTGCTCCTTATGACAATTCGCTGTCGTATTTGCGCGCGGTGCTTCTGGACGGAGCAAAAGAGGACGTACTGTCTTCGCTGGAAACAAACGTGATCGTGACTGAGATTCTCGACGCGGCACGGCGTTCGGCGGCGGAGGGCAAGACCATCCCGCTGGCTGCCAAGCGATGAACCCGTAAATTTGTGCGAGGGTTAGCCGATCCAGCACACCCGGTCGGATTGCGATTCCTGTCGCGCGCGCCGAAAAGCATCAGGAAGACCGGTCAATAGATCGGTCGCAACCATCGAGTGCTCCCCAACTTTGTCTCGCATAACGTCGCCAGCGAGTCCGTGGAGATAGACAGCTGCACACACGGCCATAAACGCATCTTTCGGATGCTGACCAATCATGCCCGCGACCATTCCGGTCAGAATATCGCCGGTTCCACCGGTGGACATCCCGGGATTCCCAGTCACATTCACCCACGCCTCTCCGCTGGGTTGTACCACGAGCGTGCGATGCCCTTTCAGCACCACAATGACTTCGTGCTCACGGGCAAAACGGCGCGCGATGCCGAGCCGATCCTTCTGCACCTCTGCCGTCGAACATGCCGCAAGCCGCGCCATCTCTCCCGGATGCGGTGTGATGACTACAGTCCTTCCCTTTCCATCCAACTCGGTCGTGTGCCCTTCGAATGCATTCAGACCATCAGCGTCCACAACCATCGGGATCTGCTGGTGCGCAACCAGCGCTCGAACCAATGTTGCCGTGTGCGGATCGCGCGAGATGCCAGGCCCGATCGCAAGCACAGTCCTGGTCTTCAGCAATTGTTCGATGAGCACTCCTGCGCCTGTGGCGATTGTGCCCGCCTCGGTTTCCGGCAGCGGTTCCGTCATCAATTCGGGATGGAATCCAGCGACAGTTGGTAGACCCGACTCCGAAGTCGCCACCGTCGAGAGCCCGGCACCGGCGCGCAATGCAGAAATTCCAGCCATGGCCGCCGCTCCTGCTTTTCCTACCGCGCCGCCTACGACCAGAACATGTCCATAGTTCCCTTTATTCGATTCGCGGGGGCGAAACGCTACCATGTCTGCAAAGTCCCGCGGCGTGGTCACATTCAGATTCAGTGTAGAAACGATCGCTTCGTCCGGCGAACCAATACCCGCAACGCTCGTTGGTCCATCGGTGAAAGAACTGAAAAGATGCGCCGGACGCGGCGCCGTAAATGTCACGACTGAATCAGCCTTCGCAATCTTTCCCTGCTGTGGCCCTATCGCGTCCGCGTCTGCTCCGGAGGGGATGTCGACGGCAACAACCCGAGCGTCAGATGCATTGATCAGCTGGATTGCGTCCGCGTATAGCCCGGTGACAGGAGGCTTGAAGCCCGTGCCCAGGATCGCGTCCACGTATAAGTCAGCATCCAGAAGGGGCCGAATGCGGTCGCTTCCTAGTTCACTCTCGGTGGTGACAGACTCAGCCCGGATCGGCAACTGAGAGAACATCGCCGCCGAATCGCCGCGCAGATCCGCAGGATTCGCCAGTAGAACAACCTGAACGTTCTTTCCACGTTTGTGGAGATGACGTGCCGCCACAAATCCGTCGCCACCATTGTTGCCCTTGCCGCAGATCACAGTCACGTTCCGCACCCACGCGTACTGCGTGAGAATGTGGTCGGCTACAGCTTTACCGGCGTTCTCCATCAGCGTGAGCGATGGCACGCCGAAGCGTTCACTCGTAGCGCGGTCAATAGCGCGCATTTCGTCTGCACTGACGATCTTCATGGGAGTCGAACTTTCATCGGGAAGCGGCGGTCTGTTCGAGTTGGCGGAGTTGTGAGGGCTCTCCCATGGCAATGAGGCAGTCGTCAGGTTCGATGCGCTCATCAGGCGCGGGGTTGAAACGCATTCCTTCCCGACGCTTGATGGCAAGGACGATCACGCCACGCTCCTGCCGAATGCGAGAACTCTCGAGCGTCTTCCCCGCAAAAGTGGAGGCCGAAGTAATGTGGATTTCGCCGATCTCCAGGTCCATCCCCAGGTGCGTCGTAGCAGTGTCGAGAAAGCTGACGACGTGCGGACGCAGCAGCGATTGCGCAATGCGCTGCCCGGCGAAGGAATATGGCGATACAACCGAATCGGCTCCGGCAGTCAGCAGGTGCTTTTCTGCAGCATCTTCACTGGCGCGGGCGATGATCTTCAAATTCGGATTGAGCCCACGGGCCGTTAGTACGATGTACAGATTCGTTGCATCGGTAGTAGTCGCTGCAATGAGTCCTTGTGCGCGCTCGATTTGCGCCTCGCGCAAAGTGAGTTCCAGCGTCGCATCCCCTGCCATGACTAGCCAGTTTTCTGACGCAAAGCGCTGCCGCTTAGCTTCCGAGTTGTCGATGATTACAAACGGCACTGGCTTACGCGCCAGTTCGCGGGCCACGCTGCGGCCAACGCGTCCCATGCCGCAGATAATGTAATGGCCGTTGAGACGTCCGATTTCGCGCTCCATGCGACGCCTTCCGAAGAAACTTTGCAGCTCGAATTCTAGCAAAGCCTGGCTCAGCAACCCGACACCGAGCAACAGCAGCGATACACCTGCAAGAATCACGAAGACATTGAAGATGCGCCCGGCGTGCGACAACGGATGAACTTCCTGGTACCCGATGGTAGTCAACGTCGTGACCACCATGTAGAAGCCGTCGAACCACGGCCAGCCTTCGATGTAGTGATATCCGGCCGTGCCAATCGCCATCACCAGCACGAGGAGCACGCCGATTTTTCGCAAGTGGCGAAGGGCAGGCATGGGACATCAGCTGTTAGTGGCTAGTGGTCAGTGAGCCGCAATTTCTCTATCGATTCCAATGCATTCTGTACTGGCCGCTGATCACTGACCACGGGCCACTGCTTTTCTCGACCCCAGACTATAAAACAAAACGGCCCTCCGCGCAGTGCGAAGGGCCGTTAGGAATACCTTCAACTTTAGTCCGCCATCGAGCCTGCGGGCTGCTTCGGCGCAGCGTTCGAGAGTTTCTGTTGCACTTTGCTGTGCTTGCGGCCGTAACCGAAGTAGATTCCCAGGCCGATGATCAGCCAGATCACGAGCCGCAACTGCGTCGCGGTGGGCAACGTGACAATCAGGGCCATTGAAAAAAGGATCGCAAGGATCGGGACAACAGGCACCCATGGTGTTCTGAACGCCCGGGGCACTTCAGGATGCGTTCTGCGCATGACCCACACTCCGGCGCTCACCAGCACAAATGCCAGCAAGGTTCCGACACTCGTCATCTGATCGAGAACGCTCAGAGGCAGAAGCATCGCCAGAATTGCGACGAAGAATCCGACCACGATGGAACTGATATAGGGAGTACGGAAGCGGGTGTGAATCGAGCTGGCCCAAGGCCAGAGCAGACCGTCGCGGGACATCGAGTAAAACACACGCGACTGCCCGAGCAACATCACCAGCATGACCGTTGCGAGGCCCAGCAAAGCGCCGATCTCCACAAGGAACGTTGCCCATTGCTGGCCGGTGGCGCGCATGCCGACAACGACCGGGTCCGGGACATTCAGCTGAGTGTACGGAACGATGTGCGTCAACAATCCCGAAACCAGGATGTAGAGGACCGTGCAGATCACAAGCGATCCCAGGATTCCGAACGGCATATCTTTGCCGGGATTCTTCGCTTCCTGCGCCGCGGTTGAAACTGCGTCGAAACCGATGTAGGCGAAGAAGACGACTCCCGCTCCGCGGAAGATTCCCGAAATTCCATAGGTTCCGAATTCCCCGCTATTCGGTGGAATGAACGGATGCCAGTAGTTCGGTTGCATATTGTGCTTGAGCAGGAAGGCGCCGGCGAGAGCAATGAAGATACAAACTACCGCGACCTTGAGAACCACCACAGCGGCAGTGAAATTTGCCGATTCCTTGATGCCAATCACCAGGATCGCTGTGATCACCCAAATAACAATGAATCCAACGTAGTCGTAGTTAAGGTGGACCGGATGCCCGAATAGGCTGAAGTCCGAGTGCGGCACGGGAGGCAGATCCATGCCGATGTCATGCAGAAAGGCACGCAGATGGCCGCTCCATCCGACGGCGACCGATGCCGCGCCGAACGCGTATTCGAGAACCAGATCCCAGCCGATAATCCAGGCCACCAGTTCGCCGA
>Ga0335079_10002274_pt1 | contig 22156 bp, 13 predicted proteins | sample Lox_Sample_33_FD_206719 | JGI IMG/M metagenome (GOLD analysis project Ga0335079, IMG submission 206719) | Soil microbial communities from Loxahatchee National Wildlife Refuge, Florida, United States - Lox_Sample_3.3 | ecosystem: Environmental > Terrestrial > Soil > Wetlands | place: USA... | reverse complement strand
TTCGGCCTTGGAGATGTTGTTGAGGGCGTCGGCGGCGTGCCAGCGGACCTCCACTTTGTTGCCGGAACGCGTGGCGGCGAGACCGGTGATACGGGGCGGTGTGTTGTCGATCCAGAACGGGTCGCTCTCCATGCGCGCGGTGAGCGCTTCGGCGGGCGGGTTGCCGGGCGCGTCGCTGGCGGTGACGCGGATGCGGTACTCGCCGTCGGGGAAGGCGGTGGAATCGAAAGAGAGGTAGCGCTCGGTGACCTTGTCCTTGAGGAGCTTCCATTCGGTCTCGGCGGCGCCCTTGATTTCGACGATGAAAATGAGCGGGTCGCCGTTGGGGTCGGTGGCGGACCAGCGGGCGCCGATCCAGCCTTTGGCATATTGCATGGCGGGCGTGAGGTCACTGGAAGACGTTGAAGGGCTCGGAGCGTGCTTGCCCATGGGCGGAAGCGAGAGCGTCGGAGTGACGGTCACCAGCGGCGTGACTGTGGGCGGGAATTTGTAATTGGGCGGAGTGGATTCGACGCCATCGAAGCGGGGCTCGATGTTCTTGGGAAGATAAGCGACATCGACGGAATCGAGATCGGGAGATTTGGCGCCGTCTCCGGCGAGCGTGGCCTTCCACTGCACGAAGCGGGCGGAGGGCGACGAGATGCGGCCGCCCTTGGCGGAGCTGATGGGGGAAGACCAGGGGCTCCAGTTTTTCTGGGGCTGGTCGAGGTTGCCGGAACGGGTGACGACGGAGACCTGGCCGCCGTTGAGCGCGGCCTCGAAGCTGAGGCGGCCCCAGAGGGTGTAGGCGCCGGCATCGAAGACGTCGCTTTCGACCGAGCCTTCGCGCTCGAGGCCGGGACCGATTTCGTAGAGCTTGCCGGTATTGGCGGTGGAGGCGAGCAGGCGGCCGTCGCGGGACGCGACGAGGGCGGTGATCTGGGTGACCGGGACGGAGAGCAGCGAGGTGTACTGCGCAGGATTTTCGATGCGGACGAGGGTGCCTTTGTTGCCGGTGCCGAGAACGGCGCGGCCCTGGGCGTCGAAGGCCATGGCGTAGACGACGTCGGCGGAGTGGCTCCACATGCGGCGGGGGAGGCCATTGGGGTCGATCCGCAAGACCTCACTGCCGCCGGAGACGCCGGGCGCGGCACCGGACACGGGGGGCGGGGGGGCGGTGCGCGGGGGAGCGACGCCCGCGGGTCCGCCGACGGTTACGGAAACGGCCGCGGTGGACGGAGGCGGAGCCGGGGGCGGGGTGGAAGGCGCCGGCGCCGGAGAGGCTTGCTTGGTGCCGACGCCGGCGGCCCAGATGGCGCCATCGGAGGAGACGGAGACGGCGGTGACTTCGCGCCTGGACATCTGGTAAAGCACGAATCCTTCGCCGGCGGGGGAGACGCGCAGGACGAGGCCGCCGGGCTCGGTGCCTACGATGAGGTTGCCTTTGGGGTCGAGCGCAAGAGAGCGGACGTGGGTCTCCTCGGTACGGAAGAAGACCTTGCCTTTGCCATCGGGCGCGACGCGATGGATCTCGCCCTGATCGCCGGTGGCCACGTAGAGATCGCCCCGGGAGTCGAAGGCGAGCGCCCAGATGTACTTGGCCTTGGGATCGTAGAATAGCTCGGGTTTGCCGGCGGAGCTGATGCGGTAGACCTTGCCATCGGGCGACGTGGCGGCGTAGAGGCGATCATTGGAATCGACGGCGAGGGCGTGGATTTCGAGCGCGTCGAGCTCGCAGAGGAGTTTGCCTTTGCCATCGGGAGGGATGCGGTAGAGCCTGGCGTTGTTGCCGCCGCCGGCGTAGAGGTTGCCCTTGGAATCCTGCGCGAGGGCCCAGAGGTAGGGCGAGCCGGTGTCGAAGAGCTCGCGGGACTTGGGGGCGAGCGAGAGGCGGCCGTCGCTGCGCAGGGAGAGGTCCTTGAGGATGGCCTTGTCGTAGTCGGAGGGGTCGCCCTGGGTCCAGGTGCGGGTTTGGGTGGCGTGGAGGAGAGGGGAGAAGAAGAGGAGGAGTGCTGTCAGGCAGACCGAAGTCAGACACCTGGTATCGGAAAAGGCACCGCTACTAAGTGTCAGACCCCGGTTTGCGGTATGTGTTGGTCTCATTATTTGACGTGGATGCGGAGAGAGTAACTGCCGGTGACCATGTAGTCGAACGCGAGCGAGGCCTGTTCCACGGCGGTTTCGGGCGTGGTGATCAGGGTGCGGTTGGAGGCGCGGCCGGCCTGCATGACGTTGAGGACGCTGGCCGGGAGGCTGGGCATGGTCTTGTCGTCGTAATAGGCGGTGGGGCTGGATTCGACGAGGGCAACGTAGAGCCGGTTGTTGGTGCGCTCCTGGTTGAGGAGGGAGACGGTCTGCGGAAGGTCGATGAAGCGATTGCCGAAGCCGGCGGCGTTCTGCATGCGGTTGAGCGTGTCGGCGTCGCTGAGCAGGATGCGGTGATCGCCGCGGGCGATGCCTTCGGGGATGTGAACGGTGAGCTCGCGCTGAATGGGCTCGCCGCGGTAGGGACGGAGGGAGACCTTGACGGGCACGTCTTCGCCGGGCTGGACCTCGCTGTTGGCGACCCATGCGGACTCGATGGCGGCGACGCGGCGCTCGGGGACGAGGTCGAGAGTCATGGCGACGCTTTTGACGTCGGGCATGTTGACGTTGTTGAGGTAGAGCTTGTTGAACTTGTCGCCGAGCCAGAGGGCGAGCTGCATGGGGGCTGGCATGGGGACATCGCCGGCGGCCTGCATGGTGGAGAGGGAGATGGGGCGCGGCACGCCGTTCATCTCGACCTTGCCGGAGAGGCGGTAGGTGGCCTCGTCGACGAGCTCATTCATGTTGGAGATGGAATTGTAGAGGGTGAGCATCATCAGGGTGGGGGTCCACTTCTGATGGACGAAGACACTGAAGTGAAAATCCTTCTGGCTTTTGACGGCGTCTTTGGCGTCGAGGGAGCGGATGCGGAGGGTGACGGGGATCATGGGCGCGGTGGCGCCGAGCTCGCCGAGGATGCCGGAGTGGCGGTCCTGGCGGAGGGCGCCGACGACGCCGGTGGCGTTGGCGATCTTGGTGGGCTGGAATTGAGAGGCGAGGGTGAGCACGACTTCGCTTTTGGCGAGCGGCATGGAGACGGGGCCGAGGTTGAAGAGCGGGTGGCCAAAGGCGAGGACCTTCTTGCCGTCGTTATAGGTGACGGTGCCGAAGGCGCTGATGCCCATGTCGCCATCGATGAGGACAGTGGCGACGCTATCACCGGGGTTCAGGGATTTTTCCCAGCCGGCGACGGGCTTGGCGGAGACGGTGGAAGTGCCGCCGGTGCCCTGCACCATGCGCATGCCCATCTGCTGAAACACGGAGCTGAAATCGTTGAGGGCGGCGGGGGAGAAGCCCGAAAAGACGACGGGAGCATCGATGGGAGCGAGGGCATCGAAGCCGGCGGGGGAGATGGCGGCGCGCTGGCCGGATTCGGGGACCTTGGCGTCGGCGGGATGGGATGGATCTGCGGCGTTGATATCGAGCATGAGGTCGATGGGGGTGATGCCGCAGATGGAATCGGGCGAGAACTGGCTGAGGCCGAGGGAGACGGCGCCGACGAGCTTGCCATCGATGTAGACGGGGCTGCCGCTCATGCCGCGCGCGACATTGGTGCGGAGGGCCTTGCCGAGCATTTTGGCGAGGATGATGTCCTGCTTCGGGCCCCACATATTCTTGGAGATGCCGACGACTTCGATAGGGATCGCCTCGGGCTCGGTGCCCTGGAGGACGGTCCAGGCCCAGCCCTTCATGCCGGGTTTTACCTCGGCTTCGTGCATGATTTCCGGTTTGCCGGCCTTGGGACGCGGAGGCGGCGCTTCAGCCGGGAAGAGGGACGGAACGGACGCCGCAAACAGGAGAAACATCGCGGCAAGTGGTCGCTTCATGGGGGTGTGGTGCTCCAGGTTGATCTCATTGTACTATGCGGCACGGTGGGGGCTTTGCGAAGGAAATCCAATCGGTCGTGGCGGCATTCCGCGCCGCCCAGAATCTACCGGCTGACGCGGGCGGGCCGCAAGCAATTAGAGGCCGAAACCACGGATTGGACGCGCCGGTCGCAGGCGATTGCGCGGCTGCTGAAGGCGAAGACGTAGGTGTCGCTCCGGCGGCAACTTTCACGCGGGCTCTCGACGCTCCTCCATCGCTGGAATCGGTCTACGAGCGCTCGCTCGCCCGCACATCGCATCAGGTGGGGCGGGCCTTCCGGCCTGCCCGGTCCGGCTCTCCTTATACGAATTATTTCGTTGACATACGAATTAATTCGTATGATACTCCCAGCATGGCCTCCCGATCCCATTCCAAAGAGCCCGCTCCCCCGCCGCTTCCAACCGATGCCGAAATAGCCATCCTGGCGGTGCTGTGGCGTCAAGGCGCCAGCACCGTGCGCGAAGTGCATGATGCGCTGGGTAAGGACAGTGGATATACCACCACGCTGAAGTTGATGCAGCTCATGTTCGAAAAGGGGCTGGTGGCGCGCAACGAGCGCTACCGCTCGCACCTTTACGAAGCGCGCGCACCCAAGGAGCAGACGCAGCGGCAGATCGCGGGCGACCTGTTGAAGCGGGCATTCGAGGGATCGACGAAGAGCCTGGTGCTGGGCGCGCTTGCCGCGCAGCCGGCCTCGGGAAAGGACTTGGCCGAGATCCGGAGTCTGTTGGACGAATTCGAAAAGAGGAGGGGAAACAAATGATCACGCTACTGAACCAGCCGTGGACCGAGCGTCTGGGCTGGACGCTTCTGCATTTTCTGTGGCAGGGGATCCTGGTGGCAGCCCTCTGTGCGCTCGCCCGGGCTCTCGCCGGAGGACGCATTTCGGCGCGCGGCCGCTACGCAATTGCCTGCGCTTCGCTGTTGGCGATGACCGCGGCGCCTGCTGTCACCTACTGGTGGCTTGGAAATTCGGGGCAGGCGGCGCGGGTGGGGGACTTTACGGCTTGGGGCGTCCGGCAGGCTGTTGCTGGAGTTGCGTACTCACCGGTCACCGATCCGTGGCAGCAGGCGATGCCGGGTATCGTCATGGCGTGGTTCGCCGGCGCCGCCGCCTGTTTCTTCCGGCTGCTCATGGGATGCGTCTCCGCGACGGCTCTGCGGCGCTCGCGACATGCGCCGGTGCTCCCCGAATGGCAGCAAACCCTCGACCGGCTGATCGACCGGATGCACGTGTCGCGAAGCGTGCGGTTGCTGGCCACGGATCGGGTGGACTCGCCTTCGGTCGTCGGCTGGCTTCGCCCGGTGATTCTGGCGCCGGTGGGCGTGCTGTGTGGGCTCGCACCCGAGCAGGTAGAGGCGTTGTTGGCGCACGAACTGGCACATGTCCGGCGGCACGACTACCTGGTGAACGTCCTGCAGGGGGTCGTGGAGAGCCTGCTCTTTTACCATCCCGCGGTGTGGTGGATCTCAAACCAGATCCGGGCCGAGCGCGAGCATTGCTGCGACGATCTCGCCGTGGCGGCGAGCGGCGATGTGCTGGTGTACGCGCGCGCACTGGCGGAATTGGAATCCATGCGGCCCGCATATTTCAAGGCTGCGCTATCCGCGAACGACGGTTCGCTCCTGCGCCGGATCCGGCGGCTGACCAACCCCGTGGCGGCGCACAGGCTCGCCGGATGGGGAGCGATTTGGTCATTGGGCGCCCTGCTGCTATTGGGGATCGCAGGAGTCGCGGTGACCGGCGCGCAAGGGCAAAGCCAGCCGGTGGTGCACCTCGACACGGTGTGGTTGGACACGGTCAAGCAAGGCGACATGAAGCTGGAGGTGCGCGGATCGGGCCGATTGACGTCCGACCATACGGCGGCACTCAAAGTGGCGGAGACGCAGATGCGGGACGTCCGTCAAGGTGAGCCGGCGATGATTGGCTTCCAGCATCGGAAGGAGACCGTTGGCGGCAAGGTTGCGGTGGTGCATCCGGAAGTGGCGAACGGCACGATGACTGTGGACGTAGCGATGGATGGCGCTCTGCCGCCCGGTATCGATCCGCAGGAACCGGTGGACGGGACGATTATTGTCGGCGGGCTGACGAACGTGGTGTACGTGGGCAGGCCGGTGTCCGGCCGATCCAACAGTAAGATTGCACTCTTCAAGCTCGAACCCGACGGCCATTCGGCGAAGCGGGTTCCGGTGCAGCTCGGCGCGGCCTCGGTGAATCTGATCGAAATCAAGAGCGGCCTGCAGCCGGGGGACAAAGTGATCGTCAGCGATATGTCGCAGTATGACGGGGTAGGCGCGATTGTGTTGCGGTGATGGCCGGGTCAAAACCAAGCCATCTCAATGACAGTCCCTTGGTGTCTCCAGTCCCACCACAAACATCCCGTATCTTTCTTTCGGGTTCGGCGGGGGCGAGTTCTTTCGAATTGGCCCCATTTACGGTTCCGACCGCATAGAGGACCGTTTCGGAATCCGCTAAGGCCACACCCTCCAGTAAGGCACGCGCGGTGCTGCCGGTATAGGTGCCGTAGCAGGGCCTGCCGCTCGGCGGCAATGCGGCGAGGAACCCATCCTCTTCACCACCGCCGTATTGTGGCCGATAGCCGCCCGGCACGATGAGACTGTCCTCAAGGCGCCGACATCATCACAGTCGTCAAGGTCGAACCGCGGCAACAAAGAGAAAGACGACTAGGATCTTTGAAAGCACGGGGAACTCCGCTCAAGGCGTAGGCCATCACCCGTGTGACCGGTCCGCGAGGGATGACGTCTGAATCGTCCTGAGGCGTATGGCCGCACCGGCTACCGCGCCTTCACCGGGTCCATTCCACTCCTGCGAATCGCGCTTCCTGCCCCTTCCGATGCGAGGAATTGGATAAGACGCCTGCCGGCTTCCACCTGCTTCGATCCGGCGACGAGGGCGGCCGAGAACGTGGAAACGTATTGAACCTCTTCGGGGACCGGGCCCACGAAATCTACTCCCGGCACATTCACGATTTCACTGACGGGGCGAATGGCAAGCTCGACTTCGCCGCCGGCGATGCTCGCCACGCTCCCCTCTTTGATCTTGCCCGCCACCTCCGCCGCGATGCCGAGCCGCGGAAGCAGGGTCTGGGTCAGATACAGGCCCGTGGTGCTCACCGCATTGATGGACTTGGCGCGAAGTAGCATTTGCCGGAATGCTTCTACGGTGCGAATCTCCGGTTTGGGAGCGCCCGCGCGCACCGCTACGCCCAGCCGGGCCTGCGCCAGGTCCACTGCGCTTGCGGGGATGATTCTGCCTTCGGCGACCAGCTCGCGGAGCCCTTCCTTACTCATGATGACCACGTCCGCGGCCGTCCCGGCCCGGAGTTGTGCCGGAATCGTGTTGGGTCCGCTGCCTTGCGAGGCGAAGCGCTTTGTGGAGACTGCAAGCCCGCTGGTCTTCTCGAATTCAGGTAGCAGCTCCTGGTATGCGGCGGCAAAGCCGCCCGAGGTGATGACGTTGAGCTGGCCGAACAATGCCGGCGATGAAAGGAAGGCGACCGCGAGGAGCAACGGCCGGACGTGAGCGGCAATCATGGTGGAATCTCGCGTGTTCTGAGCATTGTACACGCTGCGAAAAGGGGATGAGGACTTCTTCTGGTTGGTTTCGATCGGCTCGGGTATGAGCGCACGTGTGACAAGTGATCCCGCAGGAGACGTCGAGCGCCTCATACGGACCGATGCCGCGGGAATTCGCGCGGAGGCCCTTATCGCCTCGCGGCCGAGAGACACCGCCCTACGGTGGTGAGTGCTACGCCTTTTTCAAAGCATCGGCGATGTTGGTCAACGCCAACGCCAGCGTCTTGCGGGACGTTGCGATATTCATCCGCATGTGGCCCGCCCCGCCGGGGCCGTACGCAGTTCCGGGGTTCAACTGGACCTTGGCATTGGTTACGAACCAGCGTTCCAGGATCGTCTCAGGCGTAATGGGTTTCGCGGAAGCACCGTTGCTCCGGTTGGCTTCGGCAGCCAGTTCTGCCGTGCCGATTCTGGCAGCAACCCGGCTGACGTCCAGCCAGGCCAGATAGGTGCCTTGTGGCTTGGTGAATCGGATTAGTGGAATATTCGCGCCGATGAACGCCTCGACAAAATCGTGGTTGCCATCGATATAGGCCGCCAGTTGCTCCAACCAGTCCGCCCCTTCGGCATACGCCGCCTGGTTGGCGACGATACCCGGCGTATTGAGAACCGGTTTGTGGTTGGCTCTGACTCTGGCGATCAGATCTGCGTTATCCGCGAACATCCAGCCATTCTTGAACGCCGACAAGCCGAATGACTTACTCGCTGCTTTGAAAGTAATGCTGTTCGCCACGATCTTCCGGTTATCCAGAGTGCAATAGGGAACGTGCCGATTCCCCTTGTTGACGAAATCGCAGTGAATCTCGTCGGCAAGAACGAGCACGCCGCGCCGGGTACAGATTTCTCCCAGATTCGTAAGATCCTCGCGCGACCAGCAATTCCCTGTCGGGTTGTGCGGATTGCAGAGAATCAGCGTCTTGGTATCGTGGCTGATGCGGCGCTCCAGATCCTCCAGATCCATCGCATAGCGCCCGTTGACCGGCTTCAGGGGACTCTCCTCGGGCTTGCACCCGGCGAACGCGATATCCGAATAGAAGCCGTCGTACACGGGCGTCTGCATCAGGACCTTGCTTCCGGGAGGGGAGAATGTCTTGAGCACGCTGATGATGCCGGGGTGAACCCCGTCAGTCACCAGCAGCAGATCCGGATTGATGTCGACGCCATAGTGCCTCTTGTTCCACCGGATGATGCCCTCGGTGTAGGAACGCGGGAGATCCAGGTAGCCCCAGTTCTCGTGCCGGACTCGGTCCGCCAGTGCTTTGGTAATGGCAGGCGCGCAGCGGAAATCCATGTCCGCGATACCCATGCCCACCGCGATGTTGTCCCTGCCATAGATACTGATCTGCCGGTCCCACTTGACGGAATCGCTCCCGATCCGGTTGTAGGGAGTGTCGAAATCAAACTTGCCGCTCGTGGCGGCATCCGCGGTGCCACTCGCGGCGCCTGTTCCCACTGCGCTCGCCAGAGCGGAGATTGGAGCGTTCCTCAGGAACGCCCTGCGATTCAGAACATGCTTCCGAGGCACAATCTCCCCACCTTCTGAGTATCGTCAAACCGGCTTGATCGTGACCACCTTCTGGAACGGAGTGAAACCGGTGATGTAAACGCACGTTCCGCGCGCTCGCAGCGTAGCGCCGTGAGCGGCGTACGACGGACCCGAGAGGTTGATCTGCTGGTGCTCGGCTTGCCCCGGTCCGAACTCGATCGCATCGTCGCCCACCCGGTATCGCCCCACGCCTTCTTTCAGGAAGTAAACCTTCCCACCATCGCGCGTGCTGACCTCCTCCAGCGAGCCGGTGAACTCCCCGCCCGGCCGGAATGCCAGCTCCACCGCGTACGCAACCCGGCTGTGACCCGTTATGTCAAAGTGCAGCTCGAACGAGCCTTGATTCTCCGCAACCGTAACCTTCTGGTCGAGCACCTGGACGTTGCTCATCTGGCGGTGGGGAAAATCGAGCTTGCTCCAGAAGCGGACGTCGCGCGCTGGCGTCAGCTTATAGTCGCCGCGCGGATTTCGCAAATTCCGGGGCAAAGGCTGATAGTAGGGAGCGTCGAAGCGCTGATGCAAGGTGTATCGTCCGCGGTCGGCAGCGAGCCCCTCGCTGCGAAATACGCCTTCGCTGAAGAACTGTCCACCCATGCGCACCGATTCCAGCACCGCCCTTCCGTTGCGCACCGTGAAGAAGGTCGGGTTGGAGGCAAGGCCGGAAGCCACCCCGAGCGGCCAATCCGAGCCGCCGTAGACCGTGGCGCTTACCGCGCCCCGGCGGATGCGCGCCACGCCGCTATTCGCGAATACCTTGGCGTAATCGGAAGGAACCGCGCCGCCTTCCGGCAGCGGCTTCCTCAGCAGAGGTTCGTCCAGGAAATAGATCAGCGGGTTCGCGCCCTCGACGAAACCCACGTTGGAGCGTTCCTGGATGAGCCTGGTCACCGCCGCGAACCGGGGATTGTTGTCGTGGATCGCCAGATACCGGTACTGAAGGTAGTAGTTGGCGACCGAAACCGCCATGTTCTGGTCCTGCCGCCGCGATGCCACGGTTTCCATCTCGCCGTCCGGATGCAGGTAGTACAGGTTCATCTCCAGATTTCGCCGGACCGGATCGAGCAGCGTCGGCCGCTTCAGCAGGCGCGAGATCGTGAGGAATGCGTTATCGGTTACCCGCGAGTAGATCCCCGTGCTGCGTTCCTCGAACTGCCCGTCGCCATCCTGGTAGATGCCTTCGCCCAGCCAGTCGTCGATCCGGTTCACGTATTTGGCCGCCGGAAACAAGGCGTTGATGCGGGCGAGCGCGCAACACACCACCCAGCGATGATTGGGCGTGTGGATTCCGCCCGTGACCAGCGCCTCGCCGGCGCCCAACAGGAACTTCGTCAGCGTGTCTTTGGTCTGCTGAAGCCGGGGCTCGTCCATCCCCCGAAGCACGCCCAGTGAAGCCGCCAGCCCCTCCACCACGAACCCGGTGTCGGGCGGCGAAGCCAGGTTGCCGGCGTCCAGCGTCCCGTCGGGATTCTGAGCGTTGACGAACGCGCGCGACGCGTTCTCCATCAGAGGAATCAGACGCTCCGACCGGTAATGAGCCGACTCCTTGGAGCAGTACGCGGCCACCATGGCGGCCACGTTGCCTCCGCGCCCGAGGCCCCGCCCCTGCGCCGGCGACAACACGGTCTCGTCGCTACTCTTGAGCAGCCGCAGGAAAGTCCGCTGTCCTTCGTCGGCGCCGCCGGTCTCCTGGGCGGTCAAAGCCTGCGCGCCGACCGACGCCGCCAGCGTGGCCGCTTTTCCGAGAGCCGTCCTGCGAGTAAATTTCAACCGAAACATCATATCGCTTTCAGATGGTGATAGAATCTGCGTCAACCCGGGTAAGCAAGCTGCAACTTGGAGGTGCGTTCCATGAAGAGCGTTGGGGTACTGTATACTTGCCTTCTTTTGGCATCCGCGATGGCGCCCCGCCTGTCCGCCCAGGCAGTGTATGGCAACGTCGTCGGCGTGGTCACCGATAACAGCGGCGCCGCCGTCGTCGGCGCCCTGGTCACAATCCGCGACATCGACCGCGATGTCGAGTTCAACACCACTACCAATGAGGCCGGCGCCTACAGCCAGCGCCACCTCATTGCCGGCCGCTACCAGGTGCGCGCTTCCGCGCCCGGCTTCCGGACATTCGTCGATACCAACGTGATCGTTTCCGTGGACGCCGAAGTGAGGATTGATATCAAACTTCAGGTCGGTGAAGTAAAGGAAACAGTCCAGGTGACCGGCGAATCGCCCCTGCTCAAGACCGAGCGCAGCGACATCGCCGTCACCTACGACGAGAAGGTTGTCAACGAGCTGCCCATGATGAACCGGCGTTTCTCGAACCTCAGCCTACTGACGCCCGGCGTCCTCTTGCAAAGCGGCAGCCTGAACTCCACCGAATCCGAGAATCCGATGGGGTCGTATCGCCTCGAAGTCAACGGACACATGTACTCCGGCGTCTCCCACCTGCTCGACGGCACCGACAATCACGATTCGGTGCTCGCCTACCAGGTGATCAATCCCACGCTGGAATCGGTGACGGAGGCCAAGATCACCACCAGCGCCTTTGACGCCGAATTCTCCAACGCCGGCGCCATGGTGGTCAGTTCCCAGACCAAGTCGGGCACCAACCAACTGCACGGTAGCGCATTCGAGTTTCTGCGCAACGACCATCTGCAGGCCCGCGACCCCTTCGCGCAGGCGCAGCCCATCTACGGAGCCAATGGCCGCATGATTCCGGTGACCATCTGGAATCAGTTCGGCGCATCGATCGGCGGTCCCATCAAGAAGAACAAGATCTTCTATTTCGGCGACTATCAGGGCACCCGGCGCATTACCGGTGGCAGCAAGACCGTCTGGGTTCCGACGGCCGACGAGCGGGCGGGCAACCTCAACGATCTTGGAATCAATGTCTACGACCCGTCGAGCGGCTCCACCCCCGCCACCCGCACGCAATACCCCGGCAACATCATCCCGGCGAACCAGCTCTCGCCTCAAGCCGTGAGCCTCATCAACCTTTTACCCCTCCCCAACAAGCCGGCGGCTCCCAACCAGCCCAATTATCAGGGCTCCGGCAGCCTCTCGCTGCAGGAGGACTCGTTCAACGTGCGCGGCGACGATTACGTCACCCAGAAACTGCACGCGTTCGGCCGCTACAGCCAGCAGCGGTTCAACTTGACGGCGCCCGCGATCTTCGGCCTGGCGGGCGGAACTGGTTTCGACGCGAGCAACTTCGCCGGCACGTCCTACTCGCTGAATCGCAGCATCGCGGCCGGGTTCGACTACGTGGTCAGTCCCACGCTCGTAAGCGACTTCCGATTCGGCTACTTCCGCTACTACGTGAACGTCAATCCCCTGGGTCTGGACACCACCCCCGCCAAAGATGCCGGCATTCCGGGCCTCAACCTCGGCACTCCAACCACCGGCAGCATGCCGGCCTTCTCCGGGTTAGGCACTTCGTTCGGTTTCGGACTCGGCCCCAACAACTGCAACTGCCCGCTGCTCGAAAGCCAACATCAATATCAATTCGCCAACAACTGGACCAGGACGATGGGTAAGCACACCGTCAAGTTCGGCGTCGATGTGCGCCACGCCTACAATCTGCGGATCCCCAGCGACAACCATCCCTCCGGCGTGTTGAATTTCGGCGCGGCGCAAACCCAGGGTCCGAACGGCGGCGGCAGCGGTTTCGCATCTTATATGACCGGCCTTGTCGCCAGTTTCGCGCGCAACGTCGAGAGCGTCTACGACGCCAGCGAAATGCAGAACCGCTTCTTCTTCTACGGCCAGGACACCTGGCGCGTGAGCTCGAAGCTGACCGTGAATTTCGGATTGCGTTGGGAAATCTATCGTCCGGAATACGTGGCGGGCCCGGGAAAGGGCGCAAACATCAGCGCCAATACCGGCGAGGTTCTCGTGGCCGGCGCCCCCGGTGTGAGTGACAGCCTGAACGTCTCGATCCCCCCGAAGGCGTTCGCGCCGCGTGCCGGTGTGGCCTACCAGATGAACCAGAAGACGGTCGTCCGGGTTGGATACGGCCGCGGTTTCGATCAGGGGATTTTCGGCACGCTCTTCGGACACAACGTCACTCAAAATCTGCCCGTGCTGGCCATCCAGAACGTCACCCCGGCGTTTTCTTATCAAAGCGTCTTCACGCTGGCCCAGGGCCCGCCGGCCGTTCCCAGTCCGGCGTCGATCCTGGCCGCCCAACCCAAAGGGCCGAATGGCATGCCGATCGCGCCCAACGGCTACACCACCGACATCGTCCCCCCGTCGCAGAGGATTCCCACCATCGATAACTGGAATGTTGCGATCCAGCGGCAGCTCACCGCCACGGTCTCGCTCGAAGTCGCCTTCGTCGGATCCAAGGGCACCCACGAACCGCCGGCCTACAACGGATACTACAACAGCAACGAACCTACTCTCGTAGGCTATCTGGCCGGGCTCTCCACCAACCAGCGGCGGCCCTACTTCAGTTCCTTCGGCTGGACGCAGACCGTGCGCTACTCCGCGACCGACGCCAGTAACCGCTATAGCGCCCTGCAGACCAAGATCGAGAAGCGATTCTCCAGGGGGCTTCAACTCCTGGGGCACTACACCTGGTCGCGTGCCCTCGACTACGATACGACTCAGTACATCTACACGCGTGCTCAGGGTTTCGGTCCCAACAACACCAACCGCAACCACGTGATCACGGCGCTGGCGCTTTGGGAGGTGCCGGTGGGCCGCGGCCGGCACGCGCTCAACAATCTGCCAAAAGCCCTCGACCTGTTGATCGGAGGCTGGCAGACCAACGGCGTGGTGAACTGGATGACGGGCCAGCCGTTCACGCCGAGCTACCAGAACTGCAGTGCCGACGAAGATGCCGGCTGGTGCCGGCCGAACATCGTCGGCGATTGGAGTGTTCCCAATCCCAGCCAATTCGGCTGGTTCGCCACCGCGTCCACGCTGCTCTCCGCCAACGGCCAGGTGAGCGGCCCATGGCAGCGTCCCCAGCGCGGCACATGGGGAAACATCGGGCGCAACACCCTGCGCGGCCCGCGATTTTCGCAAGTGGATTTCTCGTTGTTCAAGGAAGTCCCGGTAAACGAGAGAATCAAATTCCAGCTTCGTGGCGAGGTGTTCAACCTGTTCAATCACACGAATCTCGGCCAGCCCACGGCTACCGTGGATGCGCCCGGGACCGCGGGACGCATCTTCGCGACCGCCGCGCAGTACCTGCCGCGCACCGCCCAACTGGCGCTCCGCCTGCAATTCTGATCGTTTGGCAAGGTCGGCGTGAGTTGAAATGCGCCGCGGTAGTACGAGGTTTGAAGATCAGGCGACCGCCGCGATGCCATGCTTCTCAACGAGAGACAGAAGCTTGAGCGCCGGGCCGGAAGGCCGTTTCTCGCCCCGCTCCCACTTGCTCACCAGATTCGGCGTGACGTTGAGGTAGGTCGCGAATACCGTCGGCTTACACCGCTCAAACCATCTGGTCTTGAAGACTCTCAAACTGCCCGATCGGCGTTCCAACGCCTTTTATTGTCACCGAGTACTACGTTTCAAGTTTTGGCGCGAGTTAGCAGCCGGGACACGGGACAGGTCTGGCCCCCTCGCCGGCGTCAAGATGTTCGGCCCTGGACCGCTCCCCTGCGGTCGCAAGCTCGGCTCACTACCGCGCCTGCCTCAGGCCCGGTGGATCCGCCAGGGTCGCGCACGCCAGGCTGATCCACCGCCACCGCCCCTGCCGCTTCTCGAAAAACGCCCGGTGCGCCGCCGGACTGTACACGTCCGCCTCCGCCACAAAACACCGTCCCGCGGCTTCAGGCCATTTCACCTCCAGGTAGCGGCCGGTCGTGATCGTCACCGGCGGCACCAGCCCGTGAACCAGCGGGACGATCGTGTAGTCCAATGTCCCCACCTGCGCACCCGCGCTCCCAGGCTGGTCCACCACCCGTGCGCCCGGCTTCACCGCCACCACGTGCCCCAGTATGTCCAGGTCTCCGGGGAACCTCGTGTAGACGTATGGGACGGCGAAAACAGTCTCCGAGTAAAATGTGCCGCCCAGCGAAAAGAGCCTGTCCAGCACCCCCCACAACTCACTCGATCTCGACTCGGAATGCCATCTCCGGCGAAATGCTGCCGGACCTTTGCCGGCATCGAACTCCACCCGAAACGTCGGCAGCATCAGCGTCTCCAACCCGGCGTAGTCGCGCTGCGCCGCCAGGCCGCGCATTTTGCCGAGTAGAGCGGCTAGTCCCGGATCGTGCTCCGCTTCGTCCGCTGGCGCGATCCTCCGTTGCTCCGCCGCCGCCGCGCCGCATACCGCTCCTGCCGCCAGGCGCAACACTTGCCTCCGGCTCAGCGCACCGCTATTTCGCCACGTATGCGGACGTCTCATCGCGCAATTCGCTCGCCTCCGGCCGGGTCTCCCTCCCTCGGCGGCGCCCAGAGGCGCGCGCGGGTCTCCTCGACGGCCACCGCGCGCACGATGAAGCGAAGCGGCGCCGAGCCCACATATTCGAACGGAAAACAACTGACCAGAGTCACCGCCGGACCATGTGCCGCGTCCAGCACGCCCACGTCCGTGGGCTTGTGCAGCCCTATGTAGTTCACGCGGTAATGGAACACTCCTTCGGTCGACGTCAATACTATCTCGTCCCCGAGCCGGATCCACTCCAGCCGCCGAAAATGCGTGTGCCGGTGCCCCGCAATTCCGATGTTGCCCGACTCGCCGATACCGGCAGTCCCTTCGATCCGTCCGACGCTTCGATCCAGCGTCGGGTCGTCCGTTCCCTCCAGCAGGGGCCACGACATCTTCAGCGACGGCGCTTCAAACCGTCCCCATTCGCCGCCCTTTGCCGGGCGAGCCGGGCGCGGACGTGCCGGAGCCGTCGCAATCGTGTGAGCTGTCTCCGTCGGCCCTCTCTCTTCCGCCTTCTTCGCGCCAGGCTCGCTGCCGGCTCTCGTCCACAGCCAGGCTGCGATCCCTGCCGCGGCAACAATCGCCAGAGTGCACGCGGCCAACGCTGGCAACCGAAGCCGTCCGCGCTCGCTACATCGAACACCCATCTCTTCCTCCTGCCAGGGTGCCGCAACTGCGGTCGGGTCTCTTTTCTCTGACTCACTCATAAGTTAACTCATGTACGGAAACACCAGAGAGGTTCAGTCATCCTTTCTGTGGCCACCAATACTTTCTTCAATGCCTCGACCGGATCGGCCGCACCGGTATGGCGAGCGGAATGGCCAGCCCCACCGCAATCGCCGCGGTGAGCAGGATCGTGTAATTGACCAGTGAAATGGTCTCGGCCACCAGCGCCCCGGGAGTGGCGCTGGCCGCGTGCATGATCTGCACGCTTCCGAGTACTGCGCGAAACGCGTAAGAGCCCGGGATCATCGACACTACGCCGGGAAACGCGAACGTCGCGGGAGGAGGCCCCAGAACTCTGGACAACACCCTCGCGAGCACGCCCGCGGCAATCGACGCAGCCAATGTACCGCTCAGGATTCCAGCGCCGGATTGCATCAGGATCGTCCGCAACGCGTGGCTGCACAGGCCGCACGCGACACACGCCCATGCCCTGCGCAGCGGTACGTTGAATCGGAAGGCGAATCCCATCGCCGCCAGCGCCGAGAAGATGGCGTCTTCCGGGATGGGCAGGGGCGGCGCGGCGCCCGACACAGGAATGCCCACTCCCGTTACCACGGTTGCCGCGAAGAGGCCGAAAGCAATCGCCATCACGGCGGATACTGCCGAGGCCAGTCGCCCGAGGCTCAATCCCATCTCGTTGTCGATGGCGTCGCGAAGGCCGTTGATCAGCGGGACTCCAGGTACCAGGATCATTCCCGGCGCAATCAGGCACAACGCTGGCATTGCATCCGGATACAACCGGATCCCGATGCCCCCGATCACTCCGCTGATCAAGGCGACCAGGAACACATTTGCGAGTGCATTTACACGCCGGCGCTCGAATTCCTGGCGCACCGCGGTTCCCGCGGTTCCGGCGACGAAAACCTCCGCAAACAGCGGCCAGCCTCCTCCGAACAACCGGGCCAGACTTGCCGCGGTCAGTCCCAGCGCGGTAGCCACGATCCATCGCGGATACGCCGAGCGCCGCGGTTCCACGGCCTCCAGTCGCGAGCGCGCGGTAGCGGCGTCCAGAAGGCCCGACTCGGCTTCGGTCACGATGCCCATCAGGGACTCGATCGCCAGCGCATCCACACCCATCGCCTGGACCTGCAGCTCCGCCCGGGTGTATGACGGTCCGTCCGCGACCAGGGTCAGCAACAGCGCGTCGTAATTGACAACCAGGCGCGCTTCATGCCCGAACGCCGCCGCGAAGCGCACCACCGCCGACCGGACACCCGCTGTATCGGCCCCGCTGGCGAGCAGCAGGCGGCCCAGGAGGAGCGAAAGATGAGCCGCCTCTTCTGTGTCCGCGATACTCGAACTCGGGCGGAGCATCCGTCAAACTCACCGGCTCGCAGCCGCCGGAACCACTCCGCCAACACTGGCCTGCTCTCGCGGCGCCCCGAGACACACATCCGCCCCGATAGTCCCCGAGAGCTCGCCCGGATAGCCCGGACTGCTGACGCGGCCCAACTGACGGCGCGCTTCCTCGAGCCGCTCCGCAATGCCGAGGTCGCGGGCCATTTCGGCTTCCCCGGCCTCGTCAAAAGCCTCCAGGCAGCGGACGTGCCGGCTCCACAGATCGATATCCCTCTGCTGCTGGACCAGAAGCCGCTCCCGGTACCAGGCGCTCGCCAGCACCGATTCCCGCGTAAACAGGGCGCGCAGGCGCGGGTCGGCCGCGGTTCTTCCCTCGTAAGATCCATGGGCCATCAGGTGGAGAACCGCTTTCACCGGCAGGCATGCCGCTTCGATGCTTCCGTCCTCGAAGTACTCCATGGCTACGCGCTGCTGCGCCTCGACAATCGCCTGCATTCCCTCCGCGAACATCTCGATGTCCTGTTGTTCGGGTCGCAGCATCGGTTCCGTCAGCACGGCGTGCGGGGTTTCGAAGATTCGTCCCAGGAACCGGTCCACGAAGAGTGGCGTGATGCGGTAGCCGAGGCGGCTCGCCTCCACGCGCCGGCCCTGCATCTCGAAATCCTCGATCTTCTCCAGGTAGCCGTTCGCGACCAGAAACGCCGGATCCCTCTCCGCCGGCGTCATGCGGCACCAGATCTCGGGCACCAGCATGCTGATGTCGTGATCGACACGGAATTGCGGTCCGATGAACCCCGCCGCGCTGCTGAACGCCGCGCAACCGGTAACCGCGGCCGAGACCAGCGCGTTATTGATATCGATCACCGGAGGCAGCGCATTGAAGGGTCTCTTGGTGAGCGCCCCTTCGCTGCCGAATCCCGTCGTCGAGGGCGATTTGCCGGTCAGGCTGCAAATGAAGTCCATCAGCAGCTCCGGCAATTCCAGATAGTGAATCGGGCCGTAGACGGCCAGCGGCGGTATTCCCAGCGAGCGGTCGGCAGGGCTGCCCCGCCTTCCCGGCAGCACCGCGTCCACCGGGAAGAGCAGCGGCCGGCCGGCTGGAGTCTTCGTCCCCAGCCGCACCGTAACCGCGGCCAGGTGAGCGGCGCGCGGATTCGCCATATCGGGCCGCTTTTGCAGATAGCGGGGATTCTTCGAGGGCTTGCCGTTGACCAGTCGCGGGTGCGCCGACGACACCACCCATTTCGGGCCGGCCTCGGAAACTGCGCCCTCGATCACGTGCTTCATGGGCTCGGTATACTGATCGAACTCCACTACGTGATCGGCCAGCGCCTGTGCCTGGGCCGGGCTCAGTGGTTCGAAATTCGACAGGAAAACATCCGGTCCGGAAAGGTCGGCTTCGGCCTCTTTGTCGAAGCCGCGGTGTATGGCTTCGTCCGGCCGCTGAAAAAGCATCCTCTCGCAGTTGGCAACCAGCTTGACGCTCGGCCCGGGGCCGCCTTCGTCGATGCCCGCCGTCTCTCCCCGGACCACGACCGACGCCGTGATATCGTCCTCCACCTGCACCTTCTCCGCCGGATTGAAATCGGGCCGCAGCTTGAAAATCCGCCATGCGCCGCCGGCCTCGAAGCCCACTCGCAGGTAGTTCCCCACCAGTCTTTCGTTGTCGAGCTTCAGCTCGTGCCCCGGTACACCGTTGATCCGGTCCACGGTGAAATGCTCGCGCCAGTTGTCGCCCCATTCCGGGCGGTAATGCCTCTTGACCACGCAGACAAGCTGCCGCATCGACTGCGGAAGCTCTCGCAGCTTCGCGTTGTATTCGGGCGTGTAGTCGGGCGAAGGCGTCAGCAGCTTGATCACCGAACCGAGCGAGCGTTCCGGGCTGAGCAACGGCCTGCCGGCGCGATCGTCTGCCGCGGGACGGATGTAGATCTGCCGGAAGTCCATGCGCAGCACCTGCTCCAACCAGTCCATGTCCCGCTGGTAGTCGCCGATAAATACCGGACCCTTCAGAATCGCGTTGGAAATCGATTTCGAGATCTCCGATTTTCCGCCCCCCGAAACCGTGCAGGGTTTGTGGCATAACGTGCCGTCGGAGCGCGTTCCTACCAGCCGCCAATACGTTCCGCCCGGCTGTTTCTCCAGCCGGACCCGGTAACCCGAGGGAAGCACGTAGACGCAGTCCGGCCGCAGCGTGAGCGAGCGTTTCTGTCCCTCGCAACGCCAGCGGACCTCGCCTTCCCGCACGCTGAACTCCGCGTCGCCGGGCACGTAAATAATGTCCGCCCAGCCCCGGTCTACCGCGTAGCCTTCCGGCTTGCGCTCCACCGCGTCGCCCAACCGGTGCATCGCCTCGTCGAAATCGGGTTCGTGCTGGTGGATCGTCCGTCCCGCGTAAAAGTCCTGCCCCAGAAGATACGATGGGAACGCGATTGCGCCGCCGGCATGCTCTTCTTCGCAGCGCCCGTAAAGGTTGGCGGCGAAGCTGATCTGCGTCTTCACTTCCTTTTTGCAGTAGCCGAAGTAGTTGTCGGTGATGATCGTGACGATCGCGCCGCTCCGGCTGCGGCAGCTGACTTTGAAGGGGCGGCCCTGGTTGTAGGGCTCCTCGTCGTCGCGCCAGCACATCCCGTCACGGCGTTGCCGCTCACTTGCTTCGTCGAAATGCGGCAGGCCGAGGCCCTTCTTGCGAACCCCGGTCAGGTGAGGTGCCAGGATGACGCAGCCCGTATGCCCGGTCCAATGCATCGCGTCCAGGGCCGCATCGTTCTCCGGCAGATAGGGATCGCCTGCGTTGCCGAATACCGACTCCACAAAATCCAGGTTGGCGGCCAGACCGCCCGGCGCGAAGAAGCGGATCTCCATGGTCTTCTCCGGCTCCGTGCCGGTAGCCGGACACACCAGAGGACGAAGCAGCAGCGACACGAACAGCCGCGCCTGTTCCTCCTGGTCCGAAGTGAAAGGCAGGTGGAGCAGGCTGTCCGGCGGTTGCAGCGCCGCCGCCAGGATCGCACCAAAGACCTGTTTCGGAACCGCGGCTTTGTCCGCCGGCACGGGGATGTCCCCCTCGGCGATATGGAACAATCCCTGCGTGGTCCGGCGATCGCGGCTGGGATTGTGCAGCACGCCTTGCGCCACGCGAAACGATCGAACGTAGGCCGATTCAAACGAATCGCTCCGGGCTGGAAGCGAGATCACTCGCGCCAGTCCCGGGCGGTCGAGCGTGAGCGTATCCGAGGGGAGACGAATTGCCACCGCGGAGCCAACCCCCGACAGGTATTCCTCCAGGAACCGCTGAATCCGGCTGTCGACCGGGCAAAGCCGGCCTGCCAGAAGCCGGTCCTTTTGGTGGAAATTGCGCAACAGCGGATCGGCAAGTTCCAGGAAGTAGGGATCTGCCACTTCCCGATGGGGAGGCTGCCCGAGCGCAACCAGTTTCAGGTTGGCGTAGCGCCGCAGGTCGTCGTTTGTGGCGCGCGGGGCAGCATATGGACTGTAGAAGACGCTCTTCGGGTTCTGCATGACCGTATGCCTCGGGACCCGCCGGCAGCGAGGTCCGCGACAAAATGATGATGCAGACCCGCACCCCGAGGTTTTTTGTATTTTTCTTTGTAGGGTAGGCCTCCTGGCCTGCCCGGGGCCGCAGGCGCTTTCCGGCGCTCGGGTCGGACAGCTTCCAGAGCGTCAGCCCGCTTGGCTTGTCCTCAAGCCGCAGAACAGCAAGTGCGAGGCGCCACAGGCACCCCCTCCCGGATCTTGCAGCCCAGCTCGATTGGACAAGAAAACCCTCTGCCTGTCGCATCAACCCATCGACTTGATCGAGGCCAATATTGTGAATACTGTCGAGCGATACACCGAGAGTTTCACGGGCTCCAATTGTAGTGAAATCAGCGAGCTTTCCCTGCTTCGCGCGCAGTACGGAACAAACCTTTTTCAGTCACGCCCACTTCCCTCAATTTTTCGCTGATTCCCCTCCACTTATCCGATTCCCAGCCCATCCCCTCGCCGCCCCCATGCTACCTTCCCCTCAGGAGGACCCTGTGCGCGCGACCCTGCATCACTTTATTGGCCACCGTCGCCCGATCGCCGCCTCGCCGGGCCGGCGCACGTGTCGGATGCCAAACGAACCCAATCTCTGCTTGAAAACAAACGATCGCCGGATTTCCACAACCTGCCGGACCCCGCCACGCCGGAATTTCAGACCCGCGCGTCGGATATCCCGGCACGAAACACGCCTTCCATACCCACAACTCCTTTATTATCAGCATGGCCCCCAGCCTGCATTCCCCCATGCGAAGGAGAAGTCTCTCGCATGAGCGATCCATCCACTTACTGGCTGACCGTGACCAACGTCGTCTTGGGCATCGTCACCCTCCTCTGCTGCGCTGCCGTCGGCGTCGGCATCTTCCAGGAAGTCGTGGCGCGCCGCCGCAAGGCCGCCGCTGCCTCCCAAATCGATCGCGAGCTCGCCGGCCTGGTCTCATCCATGGGCGACGGCCACGCGTTCCACGTCCCCACCCTTGGCGTCACCATGGCCGATGGCGGCGAGGAAGCGGGGAAGAAAGAAACGAAGTAAGCACCATGACCTGCCCGTTCCTCAGAGAAGCCCAGGTCAAATACTGCCAGACCGCGTCGCTGCGTAAGTTCATCCCCATCGCGCACGCCGTCCACGCCAACGAAAA
>Ga0335079_10002273_pt1 | contig 22163 bp, 14 predicted proteins | sample Lox_Sample_33_FD_206719 | JGI IMG/M metagenome (GOLD analysis project Ga0335079, IMG submission 206719) | Soil microbial communities from Loxahatchee National Wildlife Refuge, Florida, United States - Lox_Sample_3.3 | ecosystem: Environmental > Terrestrial > Soil > Wetlands | place: USA... | reverse complement strand
CGCAGACGGAAGCCGCGTCAAGACGCTGATCGATCTTTCGACCACGGGTCCGCGCATGGTTGCCTCGATTGCCGAGGAGCTCGCGAAACGCGGCATCGCCATGGTCGATTCGCCGGTAAGCGGCGGCATCGCTGGCGCGCAAAAGGGTACGCTTGCAGTTATGGCGGCGTGCGCGCCTGCGCTCTTCGAGCGCGTAAAGCCCCTGCTCGCGCATTTCGGCCGCGTGTTCTACGTCGGTGATAAGCCCGGCATGGGGCAGATTATGAAGCTCGCCAACAACCTGATCTCCGCCACGACCATGGCGATCTCGTCGGAGGCGATCGTCATGGGCGTCAAGGCGGGGCTTGACCCTGCGGTGATGGTGGACGTGATCAATGCCGGCAGCGGCCGCAATTCCTCGACCCAGGACAAATTCCCGCGTGCCGTATTGCCGCGGACCTTCAATTTCGGCTTCGCCACCGGCCTCATGTACAAGGACGTTCGGCTTTGCCTCGAAGAGGCCGAAGCGCTGCAAGTGCCGATGTGGGTGGGCTCGGCCGTGCGCCAGCTCTGGCAGTACGTCAACGCCGACCGGGGTCCCGCCTCCGACTTCACCTCGATCGTGCAATGCATCGAGCATTGGGCGGGGGTCGAGGTGAAGAGCAAGCGTTGAAACGGAGGCGGCGATGGCGACGGGCGACATCTACGAGGTCTATGCGTTGCGCTACGGCTATTACGAGCGTATGGCGCGCGAGAATTTTCTCGGTGGCGATCCCCATGACGGGCCGATGCCGTTCGACTACTTCGTCTGGGCGATCGTCGGCTCGAAACGCAGCTTCGTGGTCGATACCGGTTTTGACGAACGCTCCGGCGGCAAGCGCAAGCGGCAGATGCTGCGTCCGCCCGGCGACAGCCTGCGCGCGATCGGTCTTGAACCGGAGACGGTCGAGGATGTGATCATCACCCACATGCACTACGACCATTGCGGCCATCGCGACCTGTTCCCGCGCGCCCGGTATCACATTCAAGACAAGGAGATGCAGTACTGCACGGGACGCTGCATGACGCATCCGCAGATCCGCCATTCCTTCGAGGCCGATGACGTGGCGGCGATGGTGCATCGGATTTTCGCCGGGCGTGTGGAGTTCCACGATGGCGATGCCGAGCTGGCGCCCGGTGTGAGTGTGCATTTCATCGGCGGACACACGATGGGCCTCCAGGTGGTTCGGGTGATGACCCGACGCGGCGCGGTCGTGCTCGCGTCCGACGCCGCGCATCTCTACGCTCACCTTGATCAGGGGCGAGCGTTTCCAACGGTCTACAACGTCGCGGACATGCTGGAGGGACACCGAACGGTCAAGCGGCTCGCAAGTTCCGCCGCTCACGTGATACCCGGTCACGATCCTCTTGTGCTCGAGCGCTATCCGTCGCCGCGTCCGGAGCTCGGGGGATTCGTGGCGCGGCTCGACGTCGAACCAAAGATGTAAAATGCGCGGCCTCCGCATAGGGCGTCGGCAGCTTCTCGCGGTAATCGCCGCTGCATCGGCGTTGCCGCTGGCGAGCCGCGGACAAGAGAAGGTGCCTCGGCTCGGTTACATCTGGATTGGTCCGCAAGGCAGCGACAACGATACCTGGGACGGACTAGAGAAGGGGCTGAGCGACCAGGGCTATGTCATCGGCCGAACGCTCCTTGCGGAACGACGCTATGCCGATGGCGATCCCGAGCGGCTGCCGGCACTCGCGCGCGAATTGGTGGCGATGCCCGTGGACGTAATAGCATCGGTGGGTACACCAGTGACCGCTGCGGTGCAGCGCGCGACCAAAACCATTCCAATCGTTGCGGCGTCCGGCGATATGATCGGCTCGGGATTCGCGCAGAGCCTGTCGCACCCAGGCGGTAACATCACCGGTTTCTCTCTCGGCTCAGGCGACGCCTTTGCAGGCAAATGGCTTGAGCTGCTTAAGCAGGCGGTGCCTGGTTTGACGCGTGCGGCCGTGCTTTATTTCACCGCGAACCCGGGTGATGAGCGCGAGCTTGCTGCCATCCACCAGGCGGCCGCGCAGTTGAAGGTCGACGTACTTCCTGCGGGAGTGTCAACGGCCGAAGAAATCGGTCCGGAGCTGGCGAAGGTGCTGGCAGCAGGCGTCGGTGGTGTGATCGTGGTTGACGATGTGCTGCTTGACGCGCAGCGCCAGCGAATCGTCACCTATGTCGCGGAGCACCGAATGCCTGCTATCTATGGGGTTGGGGCTTTCGTCTGGGATGGCGGATTGATGTCGTATTCGGCGAGCATCTACGATCTCTGGCGTCGCGCCGCCGAATATGTCGATCGCATTCTCAAGGGGGCCAAGCCCGCGGATTTGCCGATCGAACAGCCAGCCCTCTACGATTTCAAGATCAACATGCGCGCCGCGCGCGCGTTGGGATTGGAGCTGCCGCAATCACTCTTGGCGCAGGCCAACGAAGTGATCGAGTGAGGGGCGCAAGAGGTAAGCCGAATTCGACCGCCGTTGCGGCCACCGTGCCTTCAGGCGGAAAACGGATTGAACAGCGACGCGCCCGTCGTGGCGATATCGGTGACATTGCGTGTCACGAGCGTAAGGCCGTGTACCTTGGCGGTCGCGGCTAGAAGTCCGTCAATCAGCGGCAACGGACTGGGTATTCCCAATATTGCCCAGGCCTCCGCAATTGGCTCGTCGACCGGCAGCACACGATCGCCGAGTCGAGCGCGCATCCGCGAAAACCATTGATCGAGAGATTTGGCCTGTTCCGGATCGCTCCGCCGCTTTAATTCGATGCCGTGCCGGATTTCACCGAGCACCAGGACGCTTGTCCCAATCTCATGCACGGGGGTGCGCGCAACCCATTGGACGACGTTCGGATGCGCCCGCTCACGTTTCCGAATTTCGGAGATGATATTCGTGTCGAGCAGGAACTTCATAGATCGACTTTGCGCCAGTTCCGTTGGCGCGGCCGATCGAAAATGCCCGCGAAAACCTCGTCGGGAAGTTCGGAGCCAAAGACGTCGAAAGCGTCCTTGGCGTCTGGATGGACCGTCAGGGCTTTCGTCAGCTGCGATCGAAGCGCCGCTGCCTCTTCGGGCTTGCCCCTCAGAGTTTCCGCGAGCGCCCGGATCAGCCCTACGTCCCTCTTAGCCGCCTGAACCTCAACGCGCACGAATCCGCGTGCGGCGGTGCGGCGGCGGTGCATTCGCGTTGCTTTGCGTTGGGATGGGCTCGCCATGAAGGCTTTCCGGTTGCTGACTTAATTTCCGGAAATATAGCCGGAAATACGCCGTGGCTCAAGATCGGAGCTCGTGCCTAAATGAACGCGGTGCTGTCGGGCTCCAAGCCCAGCAGGAACCTGCCCACGGTCTCGAAGTGCTGTCGCCGGCCCTGGAGCTGCTGTGCCACCGTGTGAATGTCGCGGAATCGGCGCTCAAAGGCGTTGCCAGCAAAGATCGCGGTGGCGCCGGCGGCATGATAGGCGATGTCGGCGACCGCCACCGCTTCGTGGTTGGCGTGGCTCGCGGCCAGGCGGATCGCCATCCGTTGCTCCATGCTTATCTGATCGGTGCGTTCGACCTCGGCCCAAACCTCGCTCAAGGTTGCCAGCACGTACATGCGCGCGCTCCGCCAGCGGGCCTCCGCCTCCGCGACCTCGGTCTGGGTTGCCGCGTTCTCGCGCAGCTTGCTCTTGTAGCCGCGTGGCGTCTTCTCTTGGGTCAGAGTGATGAAAGCATCGAGCAGGCCGCGGGCAAGCCCGAGCGCGACGCAGGCAAAGCCGGAGGCATAGAGGCTTCTGGTCGGGACCGTGTAAAGCGGCTCTCGGTACCGTCGCTCGGCGAGATCGTCGCGCGCGACCGTAAAGGCCTCGGGAACGAAGAGATCGTTGAGCGTGTAGCCGTCGCTGGCGGTACCGCGCAGCCCGATCACGTCCCAGATGTCCGACATCTCGACCTTGCTTGCGGGAAAGAGCAAGGTGCGACTGAGCGGCGTGCCGTTGGGCGCGAGGCGGGGCGTGCCGTCTGGCCCGACGATCGCGCACTCGGCGCCGAGCCAGTTTGCGTGCCGCCCGCCGCTCGCGAAGGCAAACGTGCCGCTTGCACGATAGCCTCCGGGTACCGTCACGGCGCGCGCCCCTGGACCGGGCCCCCAAGCCAGCACGGCGCGAGGGTCACGGCCATAAATCTCCTGCGCCGCCTCCTCCGGCAGGAACGCCGCGACCATCGCGCAGACGGAATTCTGCCCAAGGCACCAAGCAGTGCTCCCGTCGACCTTGGCCACCGCTTCGAGGACCTGCACAAAAGTGACGGGATCGACTTCACCACCCCCGAAGGGCTTCGGCAGCAACATGCGGAAGAGCCCCGCCTGGTGCAGCGCATCCAGCAGCGCTGCCGGAAGCCGCCGCTCGCGGTCGATCGCCGGCGCAGATTGGGCGAGTAACGGCGTCAGCGCGGCGACGCGGGCCAGGTAATCGTTCCGCTGCTCGGCATGGGCGGTGCCGTCTCTCATGAGAGATGCCGTCAGTGTGCGTGCGGCATCTGCCAGACCAAGGCATCGTGACCCGGGGCATAATGCGTGTTGGTCTGCTCGGGATCGCGATTGATCAGCGGCCGCGCGAACAGTGGATGCGTGATGCTGCGAATTTCATGCTCGACCGTGAACAGGGGCTTCCCGCTGTCGATATCGACGATGTCCTTGAAGCGGTATTGCCACTGGTCGCTCTCCTCGAACACAAGATCGCGCTCGACGAGACGACGGTGGAGACCGGAGAAATCGCTCACATAGATTTGGAAATGGTGCCCGTCATAGTCGGGGACCGGGCGGTCGGTCTCGCGATAGACCAATTCCTGTTTCTGTCCGACGAAGACATGCGCGGCCCTGCCTTGGCCGTCCTCGACGACGCGCGCCGCCGTTTCGACGATCTCGCGATAGAAACGCGCGATACCGTCCGCGCTTCCTTGCGGCACGTCGAATTCCACATAAGGGATGCCGAGCGTCACCCGGCCGAACTGCTCTTGCGGTTCATAGCAGCGCAGCACGTTGCCCCAGGGCTGGATCACCTCGACGTAGGAGTTGTGCTCCCGAAAATCGAAGCGAGTGCCTTCAAGCGACTTTCGCACGCTGGCGAGGCGGCGCAGCAAGGCCTCGCGGCTCGGCACCACCAATCCCACGTGTCCGCGCAGGACCTGCGGCTTGTTGGTGGGCAAATGGAACTGGCTCCGGCCGATATTGATCCACATGTTGTTGGTGCCGGTCATGATATATGGGTCGCGCGTAAAGCCGAGGCCGCTCACGTAAAACACGGTCGCGATCTGCTGGTCGGGTATCGTCACGTTGACGTGTTCCAGCGCGACGACATTGCCGACATCCTCGGCCGTACGATCGTAATGCCGCTTCATGGGTCCTCCATCTCTTGGCAGCCTGCCACGGCCGCCGATCGAATATTGCGCTGAAGAGACTAGCACAAATCGGTCTTCCGCAAGCCCCACCGCAAATGGCGTCGGCGGGCTCAGTCCATCCGGCCGCGAAGACGCATGCCGACCCCGCACGCCAAAGCCGATCCCGCCGCAACCGGCAGAAATGCGCTTGCAGCGGCGCCGGTCAGGTCCCAAACAACGCCGCTCGCGAGCGGTAGGAGAAAGGCGGTGAAATACCCGATCGCGAACATTCCAGCAGAGAGCCGGTGAACGTCCTCGGGTGCGGCGAGCAGGGGCGGCAGGGCCAAGCTCGAGATCAGCACGAAAGCGGATGCAAGCCCCAGTATTGCCGCACCGAGCACCATTGCCCAGGCTTGCCCCGGCAGGAACAGCCCGAGGCTCGCTGCCGCCAGTATCGCGACGGCGATGACCGGCCCTCGGCGCCCGACGGTTTGCCGAGGGAACAACAGAACCAGCGCCGATGCCGGGAATTGGCCGATATTGAGTGCGGTGAGACAAGGGCCGATCAGCTCAGGGCGTGCGATCGCCGATAAAAAATCCGGGATGAACGCGTTTGAGCCAAAATAGATCGAGGAGCCGCCGCCAAGGACAAGTCCGGCGAGCCACGTGTCGGCGTCGCGTGTGTCCGGCCACCAGAGCCGCGGGCTTGTCTCCGTCGTCCGCTCGCTCGGCCGTGATACAACGGCGAACAGCACTGCCGCGGCCAGAACAGGCATGGACCAGAAAAGGAAGCTCGCCCGCCAACTGTTGTCGAGCAGCGGCAATATCAGCGGTAGCGTGAGAGCGGCTGCCGCGGTCTCGCCAACCAGCAACCCATTCGCGTAGACGGCGGTCGCGAACTCGACGCGCGACGGGAACCAGACGGCGACCAGCGCCGGAAGCGCAGGCTGCATAACAGCTACGCCCGCGCCCATCACGAAGGTCATCGCAAAAAGAGCAGTCACGGACGGACCGATGCCGCGACCTGCCGAGCCCGCTGCCACCATGGCAAGGCCGACGACAAGCGCCCGCCGCGCGCCCAGTCGGGCGATAAGCAACGAGCCTGGAACCGCAGCCAAGCCGAACAGAAGTACGGGCAGCCCGCTGAGTGCGCCGACCAGCTTCTCGCTCAGGGCAAGATCGTGGTGGATCAGCGGCAACGTCGGGGGAAGCGCCAGAATGGTCACGCGGAGATCGACGCCAGCAAGCCACAAAAGGCCGATTAGCGGTAGAGTGCGCGGGGGGAGGGCTGGCACGGGAAATGCGTCTAGGTACTCGCATCCAGGCGGGAAAGCATGACCGAATTGAGCCTTTCAGCGTCCGTGGGTTGCGTGGGGTCAATCGTTGTACGCGCATTCCGAGGGGGTGCAGCGGGGTGTGCCAAAAATATCAGCAAGGTAGCCGCTAAATCTGACCGCTGGAAGGCATTCCCGGGAACGCCCGTTAGTATCAGTGATGTACATTGTGATCCGGGGAGGATATTGACTAGGATCGAGAAGAGACCCGATCAGGGTTCGGAGCCGGCGAAGACCAAATTCGGCGGCGGGCGCCTACAAGCGTTGGGGGAAATAGAACAGTGGTGCGAGGGGTCCGAGCGGATCGCGATGGCGACCAAGTCGAATAAGCGCGGGCTGCGGCCGCAATTTCCGGTCGCGGTGGTCGGCATGTCGTGCCGCGTGCCGGGCGCGAACAGCATCGAAGGGTTCTGGGAGCTTTTGCGCACCGGAACCGATGCGATTACCGACATCCCGCCGGAACGGTGGGACGTAGACTATTACTACCATCCGGATCCTGCGCATCCCGGGAGGAGTTACGCGCGCGCCGGCGGTTTCATCAAGGACATAGACGCCTTTGATGCGAATTTCTTCGGCATTTCCCCACGCGAAGCGCGCCAAATGGATCCACAGCACCGCATTTTGCTGGAGCTGACCTGGGAGGCGCTCGAAAACGCCGATATCGTTCCGGCGACCCTCGCAGGCTCCGATACAGGCGTCTTCATTGGCGCGGCAAGCACCGATTACGGGGTGCTCCAGCGCGCAGCGATCGAAACCCTGACCGATCCCTACGGAGTGTCGGGCTCGGCATCGAGCATCACGGCCAACCGGATTTCGCACTTTTTCGATCTATCGGGACCCAGCATTGCGATCGACACCGCGTGCTCGTCGGCGCTGGTTTCCGTGCATGAGGCGTGCGAGAGCCTTTGGAGCGGTGAGACGCAACTCGCGGTAGCTGGCGGCATCAATCTGATCCTGCTGCCGGAAAGCATGGTTGGGTTCGCCAAGGCAGGAATGCTTTCGCCGACGGGACGCTGTCACGCTTTCGACGCGGACGCTGATGGCTATGTGCGCTCCGAAGGTGGGGGCGTCGTCATCTTGAAGCCATTGCCCGCGGCACTCGCCGATGGCAACCCGATCCATGCGGTGTTGCTGGGCTCTGCGGTCAATTCGGACGGGCGCACCAAGGGGATCGCGTTGCCGAACCCGGTGGCGCAAGAAAAGCTGCTGCGGCGAGTCTATTCGCGCTCCGGAATCGATCCGACCAAGGTCGACTACGTCGAGGCGCACGGCACCGGTACCAACGCGGGCGATCGCGTCGAGTGCGCCGCGCTCGGGCGTGTGTTCGGAGCGAGCCGGCCCCCGGGCCAGCCCTGCCGAATCGGTTCGGTCAAGACCAATGTCGGTCATCTCGAACCGGCCTCGGGCATCGTCGGACTGCTCAAGGGGATCTTGACCCTGAAACATCGCGCGATTCCGCCGACCGTCCACTTCCGTCGGCCGAACCCAAGGATCCCGTTCCAAGACCTCAACCTGACGGTCGTGGCGGAACTTACGCCGCTGCCACAAGAAGGACCGCTGTTCGCTGGCGTCAACTCCTTTGGGTTCGGGGGCACCAACGCGCATGTGGTGCTGAGCTCGCACGAACCGACGAACGCTACTGTCACGCCCCCCGCTCCCGTCCCCCGTGAGACCGCGCCGCTCTTTCTCTCGGCGCGCAGCGGCGGCGCGCTCAAGGAGATGGCGCAGGCGTATGCGCAGCTGCTGCGTTCGCCCGACGCGCCGCCGCTCGGGGTGATCTGCAGCGCCACCGCGCTGCGCCGTAGCCACCATGCGTTTCGTATCGCGACCTTCGGCGCGGACGCGGAAGAGGTGGCTTCCCGTCTCGAGGCGTTTGCAGGCGAACAACCGACGCTGATGCTGGCCGAGAGCGAGGCTCGCTATCAGGAGTCGCGGCTCGCCTTCGTGTTTTCCGGCAACGGCTCGCAATGGGTAGGGATGGGGCGCGATCTATTGGCGCAAGAGCCGGTGTTTGCCGAGTTCGCGCGGCAGATCGACGCAATGCTCCGCCCGCTCGTGGGCTGGTCGCTCTTGGAGGTGCTGCAATCCGACCAAAGCGATCTCTATGACAAGACCGAGATCGCGCAGCCTGCGCTATTCGCGATGCAAGTGGGCATCGTCGAGCTGTTGCGCCGCCGCGGCATCACCGCGGAAGCCATGGTGGGCCACAGTGTCGGCGAGATCGCGGCTGCTTATGCCTCGGGCGCGCTTTCGCTTGAGCAAGCCTGCCGAGTGATCGCCTGCCGCAGCCAGGCGCAAGGGCGGACCGCGGGCGCCGGAACGATGGCCGCAGTTGGACTGGGCGAGAATCAGGCGCGCGAGGCGATCGCGGCCTTTGACGGCGCGCTGACGCTTGCCACAATCAACAGCCCCAATTCGGTCACTCTCGCCGGCGAGCAGAGCGCGCTTGAGGCTTTACGGCGAATGCTGAAGCCGCGCGGTGTGTACTGCCGCTTGCTCGGTCTCGACTACGCCTTCCACAGCGCGGCGATGGATTCGATACGACACGAAATCCTCGATGGACTTGCCGACCTCAAGCCGCACCCCGGCGCTCATCGCTTCATCTCCGGCGTGACCGGTGTCGATCAGGACGGCGCTGGGCTCGATGCCGCCTATTGGTGGGACAACATCCGCAAGCCCGTCCAATTCGCCAAAGCGATTCAACACCTCGCCGGCAGCGGGATCGACGTATTCGTTGAGATCGGGCCGCATCCGATCCTGGCGGGATACCTGCGCGAGTGCTTCGAGAGCCGTTCGGGCAACGGAACCGTCACGATTCCGACCTTGCGTCGGGGCGAGGCCGAGCGCGAGGCGCTCTGGATGACGGTCGCTCGGTGCTATACGGCGGGCATTCGGCTCGACTATGCGGCGATGCTTCCTGCTGTGAGTGGTTGGGTGCCGCTGCCCCCTTATCCTTGGCAACGCGAGCGCTATTGGTACGGCCGGGTGGAGCGCGTCTCGATGCCTCACTTCGGCTCGCGCCTCCATCCTCTGCTAGGGTACCGTATGCCGACCGGAGATCTGGTCTGGCGTAATCAACTCGACCCGGTAAAGCTTTCCTACCTCGCGGATCATGTTGTGCAGGGAAGCGCGGTTTTCCCGGCGAGCGGTTACGTCGAGCTTGCGCTCGCTGCCGCCGCGCTGCACCTAGACGCCGAAGCCTTGGAGCTCGAGGAGCTCGAAATCCGCCGGCCGTTGTTGCTCGGTGGTCGAACGGGCCCTTGGGTGGAGTTCGACCTTGCAGCGGACGAGCTAAGCTTTCGCGTTCTTCATCAGGACAAGGCCGACTCACAACAACCGCCGATCGCCGTCGGCCGGCTTGGCGCGCTGGCGGCCGACACACCGCGTCCATCCCTGGCGTTGGAGGAGTTGCAAGGGCGACTCGCGACGCGGATCGATGCGAAAGAACATTACCTCCGCTGCGCTGCGCATGGCCTCGCCTACGGACCACAGTTTCAGGGCGTGGGCGAGATGTGGGTGGGACCGAGGGAGGCGCTGGCGCGCATCGAAGTGCCGCAAGCAATCGCGCAATCCCTCGATGAATATCGATTCCATCCCGTGCTGCTCGATGCTTGCTTGCAATCTGTCGCAGGTGCGGTTGCGGCGGAGGCGCCGGATGAAGATGGCGTTGCCTTTGTACCGACGAGAATTGATCGCTTGCATTTGTTTGGGCGCGGCCGGCAAGCCGCTTGGTGCCACGTAACCGTCTCACGCGCCGATCGGAGCGCGATCGTCGCCGACCTCGCTATCTTTGATCGGGACGGTGCGGCGGTCGGCGACCTAGCCGGCGTTCGGTTCCGCCGGCTCGGGACCGCCAAGAGCGGCGAGATTCCGGCGTGGCATTGGGAGCTGCATTTGCAACCGGGTCGCTGGAGCGGCGGCAGCGCGGCCGACTTGCCGGGCGTTCTCGATCTCGCCGGCGCGCTCAGGGGCGAGGTCGAAGCAATGGCGCGCCGGGCTGAACAGGCGTCGGCGGCACATGAGGTGGCGCCGGCACTGGAGCAACTGGCGGCGCTCTATGCACGGCGAGCGCTGCGTCGCATCGGTCTTGACGAGACACCAAAGCCGGTCGCCGCACTCATGGAGCGCGGCCGGATTGAGCCTGAGTTTGGTCGCTATCTCGAAGCGCTGTTGCGCCTGTCCGAGAGCCGCGGGCTTGCCTCCGAGCTGGCGGGCGCCTGGTCGGCCACGGGCCAAATGGCGGAAGGCGCACCCGAGGCCCTTTGGCGTAGCATACTAGCGAAGCATCCCGACTGGCTTGCGAGCCTTGAATTAATCGCACGCTGCGGCGAGCAAGTGCTGGCGGTGCTGGCGGGCGAGGTCGATGCCGAGCCGATCCTCTCTCCGGAACGCGATTTCGACGCTGGCGAACAACTAAGGGACAGCGACCCTTGGTTCCGGATCGGGAACGAGATTGCGGCCGAAGTGGTGAGCCGGGTGGGAACGGCAACCCTGGCGGATCGTCCGTTACGCATCGTCGAGGTCGGTGGCGGGTCTGGAGGCCTGACTGCGACTGTCCTCGCGTTGCTGCCCGCGGGCCGGGTCGACTATCTGTTTACCGATCCGAGCGAGGCGGCGGTCAATCGTGCGCAAGGACGTTTCGGTGAGCACGGCTTCATGCGCTTTGCGGTGCTTGGTCTAGACCGCGACCCGGCCACGCAGGGCTTCGAGTGCGGTCAGGCGGACATCGTGCTGGCGAACCACGCGCTGACCGACGCCGCCGAGGCCAATGAGACCGCGGCACACCTTAGAGCCCTGCTGAAGCCAAGCGGATTGCTGGTCCTGGTCGAGGCGCGTCCAAACCCGGTGTTAGATTTCGCTTTGGGGCTCAGCCGGCGCCGTTGGCTATACTCCGACACGGATCTGCGGCCGAACTCGCCTTTGTTGCCGGCGGCCCGTTGGGCAGCACTGCTGCGAGGCAGTGGCTTCGTCGAGACCGCTGTCCTTGGAGACGATTTTACGGCTGTTGCGACCCCGATTGTGCTGGCGCGCAACGCGGCGGTGAACGGCCATGCGGTCGCGGATCCGGCAATCGAGAGTCGTCATTGGGTGGTGCTTAGCGATGCCGCCGACGTGCACGCTGGTGGCCTCGTCCAGCACCTGAAGAAGATGCAGCAACGTGTCACCAGCGTTTTCGACGGTGCGGAGTTCCGCCGCCTCGATGACGGGGTCGTGCAGGCGGCGCTGTCGACTGCTTCCGACTATCGGCGCCTTGTCGGGGAGTTGCGTGAGGAATTGGCCAGCGGCGTAGACTTGGTTTACGCGCGCGGAATGACGCGGCGGATCAATGACGCCATGCTCGACCCATTGGCCCCGCAGGAGCGCGGCAGCCTCGGGCTGCTCCTATTGGTGCAGGCGCTGACGGAAGCGCGTGTCGGGGGCTCGGTGCGGATCTGGGTCGTGACCAAAGGGGCGATCGCGACGCCGCTGCGGGCGGAGTTGCTCGATCCGGCACAAGCGCCGCTTTGGGGCGTCGTGCGGACTCTGCAAAATGAACGCGCGGACATGGCATTTCGTCTGGTCGACATATCGCCGGTCGACGGTGACGATCCGACGCTGCTTATGCTAGCGAACGAGTTGCTTTGGCCGGGTCAGGAAGACGAAGTCGTGTTGCGCGGCGCTGCACGGTACGTGCATCGGCTGCAGCCGGGCATGCCGCTGCCAGAACCAACGGACACCGATTCGAAGAGGGCGGCGTCCGCGGCCTATAAGGTTGCCCTGAAGTCGGGTGGTCGGCACGAAGGCTTGGCGCTGGCGCCCGTGGCTATGCCGTCACCGGTCCCGGGCGAGGTATTGGTCCGCGTCGTCGCTGCCGGCCTCAACTATCGCGACGTGTTGCAGCGTGTGGGCTTGCTGCCCGAGGAAGCCTTCGAGGGTGGTTTTGCCGGTCCAAGCCTCGGCATGGAGTTCTCCGGCGAGGTGATTGCTATCGGCGAGGGTGTGGCCGGTTTCAAGATCGGCGACGGCGTCTTTGGCTTTGCACCGGGCGCGTTCGCGTCGCATCTGCGGGTTCCCGCCGGCATGCTGTTCCGCAAGCCCGCGACGCTGGGCTTCGAGGCCGCGGCGACGTTGCCGGTGGCGGCACTGACGGCATACTACTCGCTGCAGCACGTGGCGAGACTGCAGCGCGGCGAGCGCGTACTCATCCATGGGGCGGCGGGCGGCGTCGGCCTGGCCGCGATCCAGTATGCGCGCATCGTCGGCGCGGAAATCTTCGCCACCGCGGGCACGCCGGCCAAGCGCGCGTTTCTGCGCCGTTTGGGCGTGCAGCACGTGTTCGATTCGCGCAGCCTTGCATTCGCTGACCAAATCCGCTTGGTCACCAAGGGCGAGGGTGTGGATGTGGTGCTGAACTCACTCGCCGGCGAGGCCCTGCACAAGGGAATGGGTCTGCTACGGCCCTACGGTCGTTTCGTCGAACTGGGAAAGCGCGATTTTTGGGCCAATACCAAGCTCGGTCTGCAGCCTTTCCGAAATAATATTCAATTCAGCGGTGTCGATGTGGACCGCTTGCTCGTGGATCGGCCGGCCCTGGCGCGCCAGCTAATGCAGGAGCTTGGCGCGCGAATCAACGCGGGCGAGATGGGTGCGCTCCCCTGTCGGAGGTATCCGGTGACGCGCGCGGGCGAGGCGTTCCGGCACATGCAACAGTCGCGGCACATTGGCAAGGTTGTTCTAGGCTTCGATTGTGCCGCGAGTCCCGAACGCGAGGTTCCAAGCGGCGGGCTCTCGCTGTTGGCCGACGCGACGTACTTGGTCACGGGCGGACGCGGGGGCTTCGGTCTCTCGACCGCGGAATGGCTTGCAACCAAGGGTGCGCGTCACCTCGTCCTCATCGGTCGCAGCACGTCCACCAAACCCGAAGCGGCCGAAGCACTGCAGCGTCTCCGCGATGCCGGCGTTGCGATTCGCGAAGTCTCGCTCGACGTCGCCGACGGTGGCGCAATGAAGGGGCTGTTCGAGGTCATCGGCCGCGAGATGCCGCCGCTTCGCGGGATTGTGCACTGCGCGGCCGTAATCGATGATGCGGCGCTCGCCAATATGACGCCGGAGCGTTTTTATGCGGTCATGCGACCCAAGGTTCTCGGCGCGTTGCACCTCGATCGCTTGACGCGCGGCATGCCGCTCGACTTCTTCGTGATGTACTCGTCGGCCGTGACCTTGTTCGGCAATCCCGGGCAGACCAACTACATGGCGGCCAACCTCTACCTTGAGGCACTCGGCGCGGAGCGGCGCGCCCAAGGGCTGCCGGCGCTGGTGGTGCAATGGGGCGCAATCGAAGGGGTGGGACATTTGGCGCGGCACGCCGAGCTCGCAAAGGCGATGAGCGAGCGGTTGGGCGTCAAGATGTTGACGCCGGAACGGGCGCTGGCGCGACTCGAAGCCGCGATCTTGGGTGAAGTGGGTCAGGTAGCACTCGCGGACATCAACTGGTCGCGACTCGCTGCGATGCCGCAGCTTGCCAAGTCGCCCAAATACGCGCTTGTGCGCCCGAGCCCAGGTGAAGGGGCGTCAGATGGAGGCGCCGACGCCGCCGAGCTCAAGGAAAAGCTCGCCAGTATGCCCGAGGCGCAGCGACTTCAGTATATTGAGCAGCTAGTCCTAAACCACCTGGCCGGGGTTCTGCGTATGCCCCCGAGCAAGCTGGATGTTCACCATTCCCTGCTGGATCTAGGCATGGATTCGCTAATGGTGGTGGAGTTGCAAGTGGCCATAGAACAGCAATTCGGCATCTCCGTTTCGCCCGTCGAGCTTATGGATGTGGCGACCGTGGCGCAGCTTGTTCAGAGGGTTGCCGAGAAGCTCGGCGTTGACGCAGCTCAGATGGCGGCGGAGGCGCCCGGGGGCGGAAATGGTATTGTGATTGACACAATGCCCCCAGAAATGCTGGATGACGTTTTGGGGAAGCTGCTCGAGCCAGAAGCCGAACAGAGAGCCACTGAGCGGGTGACGTCATAATGGACATTCGCGATGCGCAGCCTCGGCTCACGCCAGATCAGAGGAGCGATCTAGCGAAGAAGTTGCTCGAGGAGGTCGCTGCCGCCGCGGCTGGTACCGCCGACGGTGTGCCGAAGTCGCATTACCGATTCGACCAGCACCCCATGTGCCTGAATCTCGCGCGCGGCGCGGTGATGTTGGGGTCGGACGATCCATATTTCCGCCTACATGAGGGGACGGCGCGCGATACCACACGCATCGGCGGGCGCGAGTACATCAATTTTTCGAACTACAACTATCTTGGTCTTTCAGGCCATCCGGCACTGAACAAGGCGGTGATAGAGGCGATCGAACGCTACGGCACCTCGGTCTCGGCAAGCCGAATGGTCGGGGGCGAGCGGCCTATCCATCAGGAACTCGAAGCCGCGCTGGCGGAGTTGCACGGCACGGAAGACGCGCTGGTGATGGTGAGCGGTTACGGCACCAACGTCACCGCGATCGCGCATCTCTTCGGGCCCAAGGATCTGATCTTGCATGACGCGCTCATTCACAACAGCGTCATCATGGGGGCGATCCTTTCCGGTGCGCGCCGTATTCCCTTCAAGCACAACGATTGGGAGGCGGTGGACGACCTGTTGCGCAAGACCCGGCGCGACTATGAGCGGGTGCTGGTGGTGGTCGAGGGAATCTACAGCATGGACGGCGACTTCCCGGACCTGCCGTCCTTTGTGGAGATTCGCAATCGCCACAAGGTGTTTTTAATGGTGGACGAAGCGCATTCGGTCGGCGTCATGGGGCGGCGCGGACGCGGCATTCACGAGCATTTCGGCCTATCCGGCGATGACGTCGATATCTGGATGGGGACGCTGAGCAAGGCGCTGGCGAGCTGTGGCGGCTATGTCGCGGGTTGCAACGCGCTCACCCACACGCTGCGTTATACCGCGCCCGGCTTCGTATTCAGCGTCGGCCAATCCGCCGCCAATGCCGCGGCCGCGCTCGCCGCGATCGAGGTGATGCGCACGGAACCCGAGCGAGTGCAGCAATTGCAGCAGCGCGGCAAGCTCTTCCTCAAGCTCGCGCGCGAGCGCGGGTTACCGACGGGGTTGAGCCAAGGATACTCCGTTGTGCCCTTGATTGTGGGCGCGACGCCGCGCTGCATAAAGCTGACGGAAGCCCTGTTCCGCCGCGGCATCCACGTGCAGCCGATCCTCTACCCCGCGGTCGACGAGCGTTCGACGCGGTTGCGCTTCTTCCTCACTTGCACACATACGGAAGAGCAGATCCGACAGGCCATCGACATCATCGACCAGGAATGGCGCGCGCTCCGCGCCAGCTAAGCCGCGCTTACGCGGGATCGAGCGGTTTTTCGTAGATTCGATAGGTCTTGTAGAGCTTGCCGCCCGCGCGCTGGCAGAGCGACATTGAGCGGGTATTATTCTCGAGGACCCAGGAAAGCTCGACCCAGTGGAAGCCGCGGGCCCGCAATACCCGCATGGTCTCCGACAGCATCCACGAAATCAGGCCTGTACTTATCGGCGACTGGCGGTGGATTTTTCGCACGCCCGCCAGCATGACGCGTCCCGACGCAAAGGGGCTCGTCTTGAGGCGCCAGAGTAGCTTCGCCCACCCGAAGGGCACGAGCCGGCCGTTGAGATCGGTGATCATCTCGTTGAGGTTCGGAATCGAAATGAAAATCCCATCGACCTGGCCGTCAACCTCGCCAAGCAGGACGAGGTCCGGAATGATGATCGGCCGCACCATCTGGATCAGATGTTTGACCTCCTCCTCGGTCGCGGGCACGAAGCCCCAATTCTCGCTCCAGGCGTCGTTATAAACGTCGATTGCAAGGCGCATCTCCTCCTCGAAGCGGTGCATGTCGATGGGACGCACGCGGAAGCGCCGATCCTTCAGCATGCGCCCCGTCACCCGGTCGTGCCGGTCGAGTTCTCGAAGCGCCTCGCCGCGCGCCTCCCACCGGAGTGCATGCACGTCCATGGCCTTTCGATAACCTGCCGCTTCGATGCGGCTTGCGTAGTAGGGGGCTGAATACGCCATTCCCAGCATCGGTGGCTCGCCAAAGCCCTTGATCAGCGCGCCGATCTCGTCGTTGATCGAGGGGCTATAGGGACCGAGTACTCGCCGCATCCCGCGCCGGCGCAGCCACGCTTCTGCTGCCCCCAGCAACGCCGCGAAGACCGCGGGGTCGTCCACCGCCTCGAGAAAGCCAAAATTGCCGGTGGCGTCCTTGTGGATCTCCAGGTGCAAGCGGTTGATCTGCGCGCTGACGCGTCCGACGACTTCGTCACCGCGTTGGGCAAGCCACAACGCCGCTTCACCGTGCTCGAAAAACGGATTCGCCTTGGGATCGATAAGCTTCCGCACTTCCCTGCGCAGCGGCGCAACCCAGTGCGGATCGTCACGGTAGATTCGATGCGGCAGGTCGAGAAACCGTCGGATGTCGGTTCGGCCGTGCAACTCCACGATCCGAACGTCTCCGTCTACGCTGTGGTTCACGTAGTGATCTCGACCGGTACGGAGCTAAGGATGCGGTCCGCCAGCGATGGCGGCAGCAGCGAAAGCAAGCGTGTTGCGACGTAAAGCGGCCATGGAAAGGCGATAACCGCTTGGCCGCGCGCTAGGCGGCTGCGAACTATTTCCGCGGCTCGCTCGGCCGAAATCTGCAGTGGCTTCGGAGCGCTGATCCGACGCGACAGCGGCGTGTCGACAAAGCCGGGCAATATCACCGAGACCCCTATGCCTTCGGGCCGCAGCCATGCGCGGAGTGCTTCGCCGTAAATTTTGAGCGCGGCCTTGCTCGCGCAATAGGCCGGTGAATAGGGCAAGCCATGAAGTGCGGCAATCGAGCTCATAAGCGCCAACTGACCGCGCCGGCGCCGGCGCATGGCCGACAGGGCAGGGATGATGGTATTGCAGACGCCGCCGAAATTTACGCTCATGAGCCGCGCAACATCGGCCGCTGACTCGCCGGCGCCATCGGCCGCCAGGCCGCCCGTGACACCGGCATTGGCGATCACGAGGTCCAGCGGATCGTTCTCGTCCACCGCCCCGACCCACCGCGCAACTTGAACCGGCATCGTTATGTCGAGCACCTCGCTTTGCACGCGCGCACCGCTTGCCCGGCAGGCGTCCGCCACCGTGGTCAATCTCGCCGCGTCTCGCCCGGTCAATGCCAAGCTGACGCCTGGAGCCGAGTAACCACGGGCCAATGCGGCGCCAATACCGCTGCTTGCGCCGGTAATCAGGATCGAACGAGGGTCCTTCATCACACTGCTGTCGGGGCGCCCCACCGGAACCAATGCCGCGCAGGTATAGCGGATGTTTTGGTCAAAGGAAACGAAGGTACCGTCGGCGGATTAGGCAAGGTCGAGCGGTCATTTTGTCCGCCTTGACGGCAAGGTAATGTGCGGTCACATTTCCCCAAGTTGGCCGTAATAAGATTTTGACCGGCAGGATTTGCGTCTTGGGGTTGCGTGGCGCAATCGGAGGGAATGGATCCATGCCACCCGTTATTGACACCACGATGCGCAAGATTCAGCTAGGCGCGTTGCATGTCGTCGAGAAGACGATCCGCCGGTTTTCGCTTGTTGGCGACAAGGAATTCTTCGACCCGCAGGAATTCCCTTGGGTCCCCGTGGTCGAGGCTCGGTGGCAGGATATTCGCGCCGAGCTGGACCGCGTGCTCAAAGAGCGCGATGCGATCCCGAATTTCCAGGACATCTCGATCGATCAATTGGAGCTGACGCAGGATGACCGCTGGAAGACGTTCTTTTTTTACGCATATGGCATCCGCAACGAGGCCAATTGCCGTGTTTGTCCCTGCACGGCGGAACTGATCGAATCGATCCCGGGAATGACCACGGCGTTCTTTTCCATTCTTCTGCCGAAAAAACGGTTGCCTCCGCATCGAGGCCCTTACAAGGGGGTGCTCCGCTATCATCTCGCGCTCATGATTCCCGATCCCGCGAGCTGCGGTATATCGGTGGGGAGACATCAGAAGCAATGGCGAGAGGGCAAGAGCTTGATCTTTGACGACACGTATGAACACGAGGCGTGGAACGGCAGTGACCAGATACGCGTCGTGTTATTCGTCGATTTTCGGCGCCCTCTGCCCATCCCAGTGTCTTTTCTGAACGACTTCATCATATACTGCATCCGCTCGTCGGCCTTCGTGCAAAGCGGGGTGACGCGGCTGGAGCAATGGAATGAGCGGTTTGAGGCAGCCTACCATCGTCTTTCAGGCTGAGCGTTAGCATGGACGACTCTCGATATCATAGACATCGACGCGCGGCGATCCTGCGCAAGCATCCGCAGGTGCGGCGGCTCTATGGGCCAGCGCCCTACGTTGCAGCGCTCGCGGTGGCCGTCGTGGCGGGTCAAATCGTGCTTGCGGCTGCCTTGTCCCGGCAGCCGCTATGGTTGAATGTGATTGCGGCTTTCGCGATTGGCGCGTTCGCGACCCATTTCCTGAACGTCGTCATTCATGAAAGTGCCCACAACCTCGTCTTCCGATCTCCGGCCCTGAACCGGGTCTGCGCGATCATTGCCAACATTCCGGGTGTCCTTCCAAGCGCGATGGCCTTCCGGCATTTTCATCTGCTGCACCATCGCTTTCTCGGCCAGCCGGGACTTGATGCCGATGTCGCGATGCAATGGGAGGCCAGAGCCGTCGGCCATGGGCCGTTGAGGAAGGCGCTGTGGCTTTTAGCCCAGCCCTTGGTCTACAGCATCGTCCATCCAGCCCAGGTGCGGGCGCGTTTGCCCATCGATGGGTGGCTTATCGCCAATGTCCTTTTGGTTGCAACGGTGGACGTCTTTATCGCCCATGAGTGGGGTTGGCCCGCGCTCGCCTACCTCGGGCTCTCGGCCTATCTGGGTATCGGCCCGCATCCCGCGGGCGCTCACACGATACAGGAACACCTGGGGATCAGCAGCCGAGTTGAGACCGCTTCCTATTATGGCCCGATCAATGCTTTGTCGCTCAATCATGGCCTTCATCTGGAGCACCATGATTTTCCGAACATCCCGGGCGCGCTGCTCGGACGGCTCAGGCGATTAGCGCCTGAGTACTACGAAGGACAGTTCGTATTTCGCTCACGTCTGCTGTCCATGTGGCAATTTGTATTCGATCGCAAACTGGGTCTTGACTCCCGTGTAATACACGTCGCCTCCGTTCCGCGGCAGCATCAGCCCGCGCCGGCCAGTTCGGTTTAACGGGCGCTGTTCAGAGATCGTGTAGGGAGCCGGTGGGTCATGGGAATAGGGCGCATTCTCGCCGAGATAAATCATCTTGTTCTGCTCGGAGCGCTGATCGTCCTCAGCGGGCTGGGTGCGTATCTGTGGTTCAGTATCGCCGAATACCTGCGTCGGCGTCGCTCCGCGTTGGCGGAGGAGGCACGGCTCCTTTCGCTGCCGCTGCCGGGCGACCATGAACTGCCTGACGTCTTGGTGCAAATCCCCGTGTTCAACGAGGGTGAGATCGTGGCGCGCGCTGCGGCCGCCGTGGGCGCGCTCGAATGGCCGCGTGAGCGGCTGCACATTCAGATTCTCGACGACAGCACCGATGGAAGCGAAGCCTCGTCTGCGCAGGCGGTAGCGATGCTGCGCGCGCGCAAGATTGACGCGGAGCTGATCCATCGCAACGATCGTGCCGGCTTCAAAGCCGGGGCGCTGGCCGCGGGTTTGGCGCGCAATGAGCATCCCTTTGTTGCCATATTTGACGCCGACTATGTGCCGCCCGTCGATTTTCTTCGCCAGGCCCTGCGCCCGTTGCTGGCGGACTCACGCTTGGCATTGGTGCAAGCCAGGATCGATTTCCTTAATGGCCAAGAATCCTTGGTAACGCGCGTCCAGCAGCGCATTCTCGATGCGCACTATACCGTCGAGCAGCCGGTGCGCAGTTGGTCCGGACTGGTCGTGCAATTCAATGGTACGTGCGGGGTGTGGCGTCGAGCGGCGATCGACGATGCGGGCGGTTGGGAGGGTGACACGCTGCTGGAGGATCTGGATCTGAGCTACCGCGTTCAGTTGCGCGGTTGGCGCGGGCTCTTTCTCAGGAAAGTCGCCGTGCCCGGCGAGTTGCCGAATACCATCGAGGCCTGGCAGACGCAGCAATTCCGCTGGAACAAGGGTTGCGCTGAAGTGGCGCGCAAGCTGCTGCCGCTGGTATGGCGTTCCGAGATTCCGACGGTCCACAAACTGCTCTCTACAATTCAACTTACTGCCGGCGTGCTCGGAACGGCCGTGGCGGTTGCGCTTGTGACAGGCATCGCCGATCTTGTGGACGGCTCCGGCCCGACACTGCTGTCGACGGTGTTGGTCGTGTGCGCGATCGTGCCGGGCCTGGGAGCAATAATAACGATGTCGCTGCTCGGCCAGCGCGAATTGCGTGGAGCGCGCATACGAGACGAGATCGTACGGTTGCCGGAATCATTGGTTATGTTCTTCTACGGCGCCGTTAGCACGCTGCGCGGCGTCATCGAAGCGTGGCTGGGACGTGCCAGCGAATTCGTGCGTACTCCAAAGCGCGGCGGCACGCTCGGAGGCGAGGCGCCGAGTGATGGGTGAACGGCTGGCCGCACGTAACCGGCGTGCCGTCGATGCGCGGCGGCCGGACTCTGGATTTTGTTCGGCGATCGCGGTGTGAGCGTCATCCTCTACTGGGTCTTCGGTGGCTGGTGGGCGATATCGGCCGCAATTCAACTGGTGTCGCTCGTGATGCCGGCGCGGCGACCGACCCCGGCCGCTGGCAAGGACGCGCACGGCGTGTCGGTGCTGGTTCCCGTCAAGGGCGTCGACTTCGAATTGCCCGCCAACATTGAGGCGTTCTTTCGTCAGTCATACCCACGCCTTGAGCTCATCTTCGCGGTGGCCGACGCGAACGATCGCGCGATACCCGCGATCGAGGCGGCCATCGCCGACCATCCGGCCGTCGAGGCGCGGCTCGTTATCGGCGGCGAGGAGATAGCCCGCAATCCAAAAGTGGCCAACCTGCTGAGAGCGGAGCGTTGGGCGCGCTACGACCTGCTACTGCTGAGTGCCGCAAACATGGCGCCTGCGCTGGATACCATTGCGCGCCTCGTACCCCTGCTCGAATCGGACGTTGGTGTAATTTCCTCGATTCCGATCGCGGTCCGTCCGACAAATTTTGTCGGTGAAATCGAGTGCGCGGCCAACAACGGCTACGGTGCACGCTGGCTTTATACCGCCCAGAGACTTGGTACCCAGGCGACGAACGGTGCTGCGACCCTTGTGCGGCGCGATGGCCTGCGTCGAGGTGGTGGACTCGCTGCTTTGGCGCAAAGCCCTTGCGATGACTGCGAATTGACGCTGATGATGGGGAGACTGGGATTGCGTGCCCTCTTGGCCCCGGAACCGATCCTGCACCCGATCGGAGCACGAACCTTTCGCGAGTTCTGGCAGCGCCATCGACGTTGGATACATTGCCGAAGGCACTGTTTGTCCTGGGCTG
>Ga0335079_10002270_pt1 | contig 22174 bp, 13 predicted proteins | sample Lox_Sample_33_FD_206719 | JGI IMG/M metagenome (GOLD analysis project Ga0335079, IMG submission 206719) | Soil microbial communities from Loxahatchee National Wildlife Refuge, Florida, United States - Lox_Sample_3.3 | ecosystem: Environmental > Terrestrial > Soil > Wetlands | place: USA... | reverse complement strand
GACAAGCTAAACATCACCTGCATCCCGGCGCGGCTAGCCATCCTTACGAAATCTGTTCACGGCCGGCTCCCTTGCCACTACTGTGGACAGTGTGGCCGCGGCTGCACAACCGCATCCAATTTCAGCTCCAGTCAGGTGCTGATACCCCCTGCAATGGAGACGGGCCGCCTCACGTTAATTACCGGAGCCATGGCCCGCGAAATTGTTGTTGGCCAGGATGGCAAAGCCGAAGCGGTTCTATATATTGACAAGGCTTCACGCAGCGAGAAGAAGATCCACGCACGAGCGGTCGTGATTGCCGCGAGTGCCTGCGAATCTGCCCGCTTGTTGCTTAACTCGAAATCGTCGCTCTTTCCGGATGGTCTTGCGAACTCATCTGGTACCGTTGGCCGCTACTTGACAGACTCCGTAGGCAGCGATGGATGGGGCTATATTCCCGAGCTCGAAAAGATGCCTCCGCATAATCACGACGGAACGGGAGGGATGCACCTCTATATCCCCTGGTGGAAATACGACCGGCAAAATGACTTTCCACGCGGGTATCACGTTGAAATGTGGGGCGGGCGAGGCATGCCCGGTGTGGGAATGTTCCATCACTTGTGCCACGAAGAGGAAGGCTATGGAAATGAATTGAAGCGCCGCGCCAGACAAATCTATGGAACTTCAGTGGGCTTTTCGGGTCGTGGAGAAATGATTCCCAATCCCGATACCTATTGCGAGCTTGATCCAGACAAAGTGGACGAATGGGGCATCCCCGTCTTGCGCTTTCATTTTAAGTGGACGGACCACGAGCTTCGCCAAGCCAAGGATATGCAGGAGACCTTCAAGTCCATCGTAGAAACCATGGGTGGGACTTACAAGACACGAACAGCAATCGACGGTCCGTACCCGTTCGGAATCCTGCCCGGCGGCAAAATCATTCATGAAGTGGGGACTGCTAGAATGGGTTCGGATGCAAAGTCATCTGTTCTGAACGGTTTCTGCCAAGCTCACGATGTAAAGAATCTTTTTGTGACCGATGGCGCACCTCTGGTGACAAATCCTGACAAGAACCCGACTCTCACGATACTCGCTCTCTCGTGGCGCGCGTCCGAGTACGTGTTGGATCAAGCCAAGAAGGGAGACCTTTGATGCGATTGACTAAGAGCACTCGAATCAGAGATTGCGCTCACGATTTTGCCAGGCTCTGGAGCTGAAGAAATGAACAAAAGCGGCTTTACGCGGCGCGACGTTCTCAAATCCTTGGCCATCAGCGTTGTCGGCGGTTCCGCATTGCGGGTTATCCCTGCCGTGGCAGCCGAATATGCGCACCAAGTTGTTCGCAAGGAGCGGGCGTCTGCAGATGGTAAGTACGCGCCAAAATTTTTCAGCCCCCATCAGTACGCTACACTTATGTTGCTGTGTGATACCATCCTGCCAAAAGACGAACATTCAGGTGGAGCTGTAGAAGCCGGAGCGCCCGAATTCATTGATTTGCTCACCAGTGAAAATGAAGACTATCAACTGAAGCTCGGTGGCGGGCTGATGTGGTTAGATTCGCATTGCAGAGATCAATTTGCGAAGCCGTACCTCGAATGCACTGCAGAGCAGCAGAAGAAAACTCTGGACCTGATTGCATACAGAAAAAACGCCAAATCCAAACCGGAACTCAGTCAGGGCATCGCGTTCTTCGCCTTTCTCCGTGACATGACGTGCGATGGTTTTTACACCAGCAAAATCGGTATCGAAGATTTGCAGTATATCGGCAATCAGGTCCGGGGATCTTGGCCGGGTTGTCCGCCGCTGCCAAAGTGAGCGACGCCTGTTTTGCGACAACATCGGAAACGTCAACGGTCTATCTGTCCATTCCAGTCTCCATCCCCGAGACGATAGGTGGTTCATTCAGAATGGCCCAAAATCTTCCGACGATTTTGACGGCGTCTGTAAAATCCTTGAAGTCCACTGGCTTCACAACATACGCATTGACTCCCAGTGCATAGGCTTGTTCGAGGTCTGGTTCCGCGCGTGAAGAAGTCATCATGACTACCGGGATGCGTTTGAATCGTTCGTCGTTTTTCATATGCCGCAAAAGCTCGAGGCCCGTCATACGAGGCATCTTGTTGTCCAAAAGCACGACCACCGGGCCATTTGCATCCAACCCATCGTAGCGGCTCTTGCTCAAAATTTCGACTGCTTCGACCCCGTCCCGCGCCACAATCACCGGATTCGCCAGGTTTCCTGACTTGAGCGCTGCCGTCACAAGCTCCACGTCGTTGACGTCATCTTCCACGAGCAGGATCGGCCGGATGTTACTTGTCATGAGTCGTATCTCCTTCTGGCAAAGAAATGTAGAATGTTGCTCCCTCATCTAGCGCTCCCTCGGCCCAGACCTTCCCGCCATGGCGTTCAACGATGCGGCGCACTGTCGCGAGCCCGATCCCCGTTCCTTCAAATTCTTCGTGGCGATGTAGCCGTTGGAAAACTTGGAACAGCTTCGATATGTACTGCATTTCAAATCCGACCCCGTTGTCGCGGACAAAAACGGCCCGCGAGCCGTTCTCGGCTGTGTATCCAATCTCAATGATGGCCTCGCCGCGCGTGCGCGTAAATTTAAGCGCATTCTCGAGCAAAATCGTGAAAAGTACTTTCAACATTCCGGGATCCGCCGAGACCGTCGGAAGCTCGCCGATCTTCCAGGCTACCCGCCTGTTTTTGAACCTGTTTTGTAGATCCTTACGAATCTCTCCAATCATTGATGACAGGTCGACTGGGCGCGGACCCAAGGCAGCACGTCCAATTCTTGAAAAGTCCAATAAATTGTCGATCAGCATTCCGAGGCGTTTCGCTGATGCCGCGATTTTGTCCAGGTTTTGTTTCTCGGCTTTATCCAAGCTGTTTCCCACGCTCTCGATGAGCAACTCCGCGTACCCTTGGATGTGACGAACCGGAGCCCGGAGATCGTGAGCGGTGGTATACGTCAAGTCCTGCAGTTCACGGTTGGTCGCATTGAGCTCCTGCACCTTCGCGCGAAGGTTGCGATTCAGGTTCTGAATTTCATCTTCGGCTCTTTGCTTTTTTGTGCGGTCGCGCACCGCTCCGAGGACGAGGAGCCCTCCCGAGGTGCGCAAGGGGCTGAGGCTTATTTCCAGCGGAAATCGCGATTGATCTTTTCGCAGACCATAGAGCGCCAATCCGGTTTCCATCATCCGCGCGCGTGGTTGCCCCATGTAACGTCGTCGATGATCGCCATGAAGAATGCGAGACTCCGGGGGAACAAGTTGCTCGACACTTCGTCCCAAGAGCTCATCTCTTTTATATCCGAACAGCTCGGCCGCGTGCGTATTCAGATATACAACTTCGCCGGCCTGGCCAATCAAGAGCATGGCATCCGGAGCCGATTCGAGAATCTGATCAACGGAAACACGCTGGAGGCCTTGAATGGGAAAAGAGTCTTCTTCTCGCTTTGCCTCATCGGCGGAGTAAGACGGCTTAATTGGCAACGACTTACCTTACCGGAGGGGGGCCGTTTCCCAAGGAGCGGGGACTTTGCGAACAGTTTTGCTTGCCGCTTCTAAGAGTTTGCAGAGAAGTTCCTGTGCAAGTCAATAGACAGCATGCCATCCGTAGCTAAGGCACAATCAAGCCCAAATTCCATGCAGATCTCTGCACCCGCAGGATGCTCCTGATTCGATTAGGACACAATTGTTCCCGTGGCGGCATCCCAACTAACCGGTGACTGCCGGAAATAAGCCGCGTTTGCCATGTGGCACGCCAGGGCGGCGTTATGGCCGAAAAGGGCATCTTCTACAACCGACTGGCGCGATTTCACGGCCTTGAAGAAGTTCCAGAGATGAGGCTTCACATCGTCATAGTCGTTGCCTTTGTACGTCTCGGCTTCCATGACCGGTTCCTTGCCCACGGGCGGATCGTGCTCCTCGTGCCATTCTTTGAAGTAAGCATCGCGCATTTTCTGGGGAAAGCTAAAGGCGTAATAACTGGGCGCCGAGTCCTCGCCGGTCTGCGGGTAGTGCGCGATTCCAAACTCATTGACCTCCAGGATGCCCTTCGATCCCTGGAAGCGGTAAACTTCCGGCATCTCGCACCCGAGATTCAAGCGCAGGTACACAGGATACTTGCCGTATTCAAAGAGTGTTGCATGCACATCGGGCATATTCCGGCCGTCCGGCCACCGGAGGATTCCCCCCATGGACATCACGCGCCGGGGAGGTTCGTTCCAACCCAACATGAAATTCATCCCGCTGACCAAGTGGACGAGCAGGTCTCCCGCGACCCCCGTGCCATACTCCTTCCAGCACCGCCAGCGGGCGAAAATTTTCGGATTGAATGGAACCTTCGGAACCGTGCCTTGCCACGTATCCCAGTCCAGATTGGAAGGAGAAAGATCCGGTGGTGGCGGGTATTCCCAGCAGCCCGTTGGATCATTTCGTCCAAGATAGCCTTCCACGAGATTTAGATCTCCTATTGCTCCATTGGCGATCAGTTCCTTGGCCTTCGCGCATATTACGGAACTCACGCGCTGCGATCCGATCTGCACGATCCGACCCGTCCTCTTCGCGGCGTCAACCATCGCGATTCCGTCCGCCGGTGTGTGTGACATCGGTTTTTCGCAATAAATGTCTTTTCCGGCGCTTACAGCGTCCACGACGACCTGTTTGTGCCAATGATCCGGCACCGCCGCTACGATGCAGTCAATCTCCTTGTTGTCCAACAGCTCTTGGTACTTTCGCGTCGTATAAATTGTGGACCCTGCGATCTCCTTCGCGAGCGTGTGCCTTCCATCATACAAGTCTGCTGCCGCAACGCATTCAACTCCCGGAAGTTGAATCGCATTCGTAAGCAGGCCCGATCCCTGCATGCCTACTCCGATCATGCCGAAACGCACTCGATCGCTAGGAGCGACATTCTCAAACGGCATGGGAATGTGTTCAGGCTCAAGCAATACCGTCCGCGATACGGCAATCGCGCCAGCCGTACCCGCCGTTTTCTGCAGAAATTGACGGCGTGAGTAGCCCTTGTTTTTCATGACTGCCTCCAGGAGTGCGGAAATGAATTCCTACGTGACTTAGCTCTACTTCAACGTCTGGACACTGACTTCCTTAAAAAATACGACGTCCTTATCGCTGTGATTTTGCAATCCGACATAACCCTCATCAGGCCGCCGTCCGCGCTCCGGCTCGAATGAGAATTTCTTGTCCGGCACCGGGTCACCCTCGCTATAGTCCGTAACCTTTACTTCATTGAGTTCCACAATCGTACGCGGTCCATCCAAAGTGATGATCATGGTGTTCCATTCCGGTCCGGGCTTGCCGGGCAAGGCAAGAGGTTTCGTCAGCGAATAGAGCGTTCCCGTGACGTGATATTCGTCTTCCTTCGACTCCTCGGGATGATTGTCTATTTGAACTTCATACCCATAGTTCACCGGCATCCACGCTTCTCGAGGTTCGATCGGAATGCGGATAAACACCCCGGAGTTGTCATTGAAGTCTCGCATCTTGTACACGACGCGGATCTTGCAATTTCCCAGCTTTCCTCCGGTCCAATAAAGCAGCCCCATGCCGCCATGCGTCTTGATCAACCCATCCTCAACCGTATCGCCTCCGGGTCCCACGTGCTTCCAACCGGTAAGATCCTTGCCGTTGAAAAGTTGCTTCCACGGCGTTTCTTGCGGCCGCGTTAAAGCTGCCACTGCCATTGTAAAGGCCAATGCTCCTGCACAGATAAGAACTGGCTTTTTCATTACGCGGCTCCCTCCTGGAATGCGGATTTTGGTAAACATGTACTCCCGATTTAGAAGCGCAGTGCCGACAAGTACTCGTAGCTTTTCCGGATGCTCTCGAAAGGATCTGCCGATTCGTCTTGTTCGACAAAATAATGCCGGATTCCGGCTTCGCTGGAGTGGGCGAAGATGCGCTTCCAGTCAATCGCGCCCGAACCTACGTCAGTTAATTCATGCGCCTCCAGTTCCAGCGAAGCGGCGGGCCCTCCCGGTTCCAATTTTGGCAACTTCTTGATGTCCTTCACGTGCACGAGGGGAAAACGACCGGGATACCGCTTGAAGTACGTCAATGGATCCTGGCCACCGACAGAGATCCAACAAAGATCCATCTCCATTTTCACCAGCTTCGGATCCGTATTTTCCAGCAAAAAATCGTAGGGCAGCTTGTTTCCGATTGCAGGCTCGGGCGCAAACTCAAAATTGTGGTTGTGATAAGCGAACTGGATACCGGCTTTCGCACTCGCTTCCCCCGCCTTATTGAATAGTTCCGCGGCGCGTTTGTATCCGTCTGGTTCGTGACGCTGTTTCTCTTCAATCCACGGACAGACCACATACTTGTGCCCCACGATGTGCGCTGCTTCCAGAGTTTCAGGCCATTTATTCTCCACAACGTCGTAGCCCACATGGCAGGAAGGGGCGGTTAATCCGTCCTTTTCCAGTAAAGCGCGAATGTCCCTTGGCGAATGATCGAAGTAGCCCGCGAACTCGACTTCCTTGTAGCCGACCTTGGCCACCCTCGCGATCGTGCCTTCAACGTCAGACTTCATCGCATTTCGAACCGTATAGAGTTGAAGGCCGATCCGTTCGATTCTGTGCTCTGCCGCCAACGCTCTAAAGGGAAGGGAAGTAAGAATGCCGGTTGCAGCCGAAGTTTGCAGAAATTTGCGGCGATTCATGAACGCACCTCGACGATCGCGCTCTTTCTGGGGCCGAGTATATAACGGGTTTCAGGGATTGTATTTACAAACTCCGAGAAAAAAAAGCGAGCGGCGCAATCAGGAGACTGCGCCGCCCGCCCGGGGTGGTCGGGTAAATCGCTAGAACTGGAACCGCAATCCGAACTGCATGCGCCGGGCATCGTGCGCCCCGGAGTAGTGCAAGAAGCCCGAACTGGGAACGCATGCGGTCAGATCCCCCGCGGTGTTGTTTGCGCCTGTGCAGTCCATGCTTGTATTCAGGGCGTTGTACTGCGTATGGTTGAAGAGGTTGAAAGTTTCCCACCGGAATTCGAAGGCGGCCTTCTCGCCGATCGCGAATCTTTTGAACGCCCCGAAATCGAAATTCGAGCGACCAGGCAGATAAATAGTATTTCTCCCGTTGTCGCCAAAGGTAAGTCCCGTTGGCAGAGCATAGGCTCCGGGATTGAACGCCAGCGGTCCAAATACTGCGCTTGCGGCCGCCTGTTCGGCTGAGGTGACCGAGTTGGGATTGCCGACCAGATCCGGGAAAGAGCCTGATCCTAGCCCGTTGCCAACGCCCGCGTTGTCCGAATAGTTCGTTCCGTTGGTAATAGTCACCGGAGTGCCCGTCGAAATTTCCGTAATGCCGGAAACCTGCCAGCCCCCAAGCAACGAATGTGTCAAACCAGGCTGCTTGAAGAAGGGGAGAGCATAAACGTAGCTGATGCTCAGAGCATGACGCTGGTCGAATTGGGAACTAGCCCGTGACCTGGCAAGGTTGTAGGAGTCAACGAATGTCCCATCGTACCGATCCGAAGAATCGTCGATCGAATGGCTGTATGTATACGCCAAACTGAAGGTTAGTGCACCGACGCTCCTGCGGGCCGTTACCTGGAGCGAGTGGTAGATCGAATTTGCCGAGGTCTCGATTCTGTTAATTGTCCCGTACCCGTAGTATGGCCGGAATGGCGTCGGATCCCCTCCGCAAGCTACCCCGAGGTCGATCGCTGCCTGGCCATTGACTGCCGCGCCGTTTGCAAGCGTCCCGTCCGAGTCGAAGCTGGAACAATCCGCATCCGTAATCGGCTGGCCTTGTGCGAACGGATTGTCCGCGGCCAGAGTCGGTATTAGCTGGTTCAGGTCCCTCTGCAACGTTAGATGCGTGCCCTTGCTGCCCACATAAGCGGCTGTAACCAGGAGGTTTCCAGGGAGTTCATGCTGCACTCCCAGATTCCACTGCTGTACGTAAGGCCATTGAACGTGATCGGGGATGGAATAGGGGGATATCGGGAAGAAGAGTCCTCCACCTGCGCCGATGTTTTGATATCCCTGGATGTTGTAAACAGTGGACGACTGAATGAGAGGCGAAGCACCCTGCTGCAGAGACTCCGCATTGGCCTCGTTTCCATTTGTGTGCTCGAAGAAGATGCCGTATCCGCCGCGCACCGCCCACTTCCCGTCGCCTCTTGGATCCCAGGCAAAACCAAAGCGCGGAGCGGGATTCATCAGTTTGTTGGTCTGGCAGCCTGTGGGCGCTCCACCAGCGCCGCATTGAATGAAACCGTTGTACGGGTTGCCGATGATGTTTCCGCTTGCATCCGTCTCAAAAGCGCCTGTGTCTGGATCAATGATGGGCGCATTCGCGGCATTGTAAAGGGATGGTGTGAAGCCGTATTCCTGATTGTATCGTTCTTGGTAGCGGCCAAAGAAACTCCACCGCAATCCGAGATTCAGCGTCAACCTTTTCGTGATGCGCCAGTCATCCTGAAAATACGGTTCGAGGATTTTGTATCGGTCGTAGAAGATCACCTGCTGATTGCTCTGGTTGTAGTTGCCGATGTTGCCCATCAGCATGTCGGCAAATGCGTTCCCGGTCGTAAAGTCAGACGATGTGTCAAACGCCAGTGTTCCCTGAACGTTAACCGAATTTTCTTGGTTCTTCTGTGCCGCCGCAAAATACGCGCCAAACTGAAGCGTATGGTTTCCTACGATCTTCGTCATGTTGTCGCGGTACGTGTACGTCGGGTTGGCGTTTTTCCAGGGCATGTATGCCGTGTCCATCCCCCACTCCCCGCCGTAGGCTGTATTGTTGAACAGATCAATAGCCGGTAATTTTCCGCCAAAGCCGTTATCAAAGAGAGACCCCATCGCGAAGCCGGAGGGCAGCGCAATAGGGCCGGTATTGTCCAAGGTGATGTGGTCCGCCGTGTAACTGGCCACGAATTCGTTCAACAGCGTAGGCGTAAAGCTGGACGTCAAGCGCGCCACGAAACTTGTTCCCGGTCCGCCGAAATTTGTGTTGATCAGCGGGAAGCTGCTTGTCCCCGCCCACAGCGGCGTCGCTGTTACGGTGCTCCACGAGTCATGAATATATCGGAAAGTCAGTCGTTCATTGTCATTTATGTTGTGATCCACCCGGACCAATTCTTCCCGCCACGTCGTCGGCAAGGAGACCGTATTAAAATACGCAGGGAAGCCTCCATCAGAACCGTTCGCGTGAGGAATCAGAACAAGAAATTGCTGCCCTGTCGGATCCACCGGGACTTGATTCCCAGGGAAAATAGTGTAGCTCTGAGCCGTCGTGCCGTCGCCGGCCGTGAAGATCGGACCTTGCCCACTCGCCGGACAATCTGGATAAATCGGAGCATCAGATGGAAGCACAGGATTGCCGTTTGAATCGGTGGGGTTCGACCGGTAGAAATCTCCCGAGGCGGGGCAGAGATCCGAAAAATTCCCTCCTAATTCCGCGTCGGACGGTACCCTTTGCGAAAACGAACTCGGATTCTTCTCCCGCCTCCATTCCTGTGACCAAAAGAAGAACGTCTTCTTCTTGTCCGTATTGTAATGATTTGGGATGTAAATCGGCCCACCAAACGTATAACCGAAATCGTGCTTCTTGTAGGGCGCTTTCGGCTGATCGCCTTGGCCCTGCGCCCAGTCTCGCGCATTGAAGAGTTCGTTGCGGCCGTAGTAAAAAGCGCTTCCATGCCAATTGCTTGTACCGGACTTCGTTTCGACTTCTACCGTTCCGGAGCCGTTTCGTCCATACTGCGCGCCATAATTCGACGTGAGCACCTTAAATTCGGCGATCGCTTCCAGGTTGGGATAGACGTTCAGCGTGGTGTTGGATCCATTGTCCATATTGTCTCCGCCGTCGATCTCCCAGTTGTTGTACTCGGTTCGCCCCCCGTTGAAGCTGTAAGACACGTTGCCGTAAACACCCACGGTGCCTTCATCCGAGCCAGTCTGACTGACCACCCCTGGCGCGAGCGTCACCAGTTGAGTAAAATTCCGACCGTTCAACTCCAGTTCGTTGACCTGCTTTCCAGTGACCGTGGACCCGATCTCCGAGGATTGCGTCTCCACCTGCGCGACATTCTCGCCGGTGACAACAACCTCTTCGGTCACGGCCCCGACCGTTAGGGGGACATCCACGCGAAGCTTCTGCCCCACCGCGAGGACTACACCTCTGGCTTGAAACTTCTGAAATCCCTTTGCCGTGACAATAACGTTGTACGTGCCCGCCGGCAGACCCGAGGCGACATAGGCACCGTCCGCGTTACTGGTTGTATTTCGCGTCAGGCTGCCATTTGCAAGAGTCACCTCAACAGAGGCTCCCGCCACTGCCGCTCCCGTTTTGTCCGTTACCGTGCCGCTGATGTACCCGGTATCCTGAGCTCGTGCAGTCTGGGCCAAGCAGAATAGAATCAGCAGCACGGCGCAAAGGATGGGTGCTACACGCGGCACATTTCCCAAAGCGAAAAAATGCTTATGAAATTCCTTCACGGCTCTACCTCCGGAATTTTGAATTCTGACGCTATGTAGAGGCACGCAGCAGATGGAGAGCCGGCTGTTCGCACCCCTCAATCCGGCCAAAACTTCCGCAGCACCCATCCAAGGCCACCCCTGACCTCGACCAAACGCACCAGATTTTTCTTATTAAAACGAGTTAATATTGCATTTTTCGATCTTTGTCAAGCACGATTCTGCGGGAATTTCATGGTCCGGCAAATCAGTCAGGAGGGCCCTCCCGTACCGCCCGATTCCCCGGCTCGCCCCCCCCAATGCTTGCATTCGGCACCACCCTGCCGGAAACTGACTTACCATGTTTCGTTCCTGCGTCGCCCCCGCCCTACTTGCCGTTATTTTTGTGCTTTCGTTCTCTTCCGTGCGCACCTTCGGCTCGCGACTCTCGTTGAATCTGCCCCAGACTCCCGTCACCTCCCCTAATTCCCGGGATCCTCGACAGCTCTTCCAAGAAGGCCAAGCGGCCCTCTCGCGCGGCGATTTGGACTCCGCGGAAGCTTCCTTTCGCAGCGTGCTCTCTCTGGACCCGCGATCGGCGGCCGCGTATGCCAACCTCGGGGTTGTCGAGATGCGCCGTAAGAACTGGGATGCTGCGGTCCTGGATCTGAGGAAAGCCGAGCATCTTGCCCCGCATCTTTCCGGCATCCGCTTGAACATTGGGATCGCCGAATACCGCCGCGCAAACTATCCCGCTGCGATTGCGCCTCTCGCCTCCGTTCTCCGGGATGAGCCCGATTCCGTTCAGGCCCGCTATCTTCTTGGATTTTGCTATTCGTTCGTGGAACGTTATTCCGATTCCGTAGCCATTCTCGAACCGCTCTGGCCGAAAATGAACAACGATTTTATTTATCTATACGTCTTGGGAATCTCCGCCTTCAAATCAGGTAACACCGGCCTCGATCAAAAGGCCCTAAGCCGGCTCGTGGAAATCGGCAGCGACAAGCCGGAATTTCATTTCCTCATCGGGAGAGCGTTTCTCAATCGAGACGAAAACTCCAAGGCGCTTCAGGAATTCCAGAAAGTCGCTGCCGTGAATCCCAATCTTCCGCTTTTGCACTTCAACCTCGGCGTCGTTTACCAAAGAATGGGGAAGACAGACCTTGCCGAAGCGGAGTTCAATAAGGACATCACGATCGAGCCGGACATGCCCTACAACTACGAGCAACTCGGGAAGCTGTACGTTCAAGCAGGCCGCGATGACCAAGCGGAACGCGAGTTTCAAACCGCCATCCGGCATGATCCGCGCCTTCCCGCCTCCCTGCTCGAGCTGGCGAAAATCGATCAGCGCCGCGGCAAGTACCAGGAAGCCCTCGATAAACTTCATGCGGCTGAGAAGCTTGCGCCAGATAGCCAGAGCTTGCACTTCGTTCGCGGCCAGATTTTGCTGCGGCTCGGACGCGAAGCGGAAGCGAAGAAAGAGTTGGCAACCGCTCAGAAACTGCTCGATACTGGCTTAACGAAGGATCGCGCGAAATTGAACGATAATCCTGTCCCCAATCCGGAAGTCAGTCAGCAACCCTAATTATTGCTCCCGCCCTATGCTAAAGGCGGGGCCTCCCACGGTCCCCGGGCCTCTTCAAGCCGCTCCGCCACGTCGAACAACAACTCCTCTTCGAACGGGCGCCCAATCAGTTGCACGCCAAGTGGAAGTCCTTCCACAGTTCTGCCTATCGGAACGGAGACTCCCGGCATCCCCGTTAGATTCAGCCATTGCGAATGCTGCATTGTCTCCCGATATCCTGTTCCCGGCCGCCAGTGTCCCTCGCCGTGTCGAAACGCCGGCCCCACACTCACCGGAGACAATAATAGAGGCACCTCTTCCATTCCTCTCAGTACCACTCCTCTCTCTCGATCCCGTACCCCACAATTGTTCACAAACTCCTCCATGGTGATCGGCCGTTCCCAGCGGGAAATTTCCAGATACTCCAAAAACATCGGACTGAGCAGGCTCTCTTTGCCGGAAACCTGCGTGCGGAAGAGTTCTCCGATCACATTGCCAAAAAAGAACCACCACAATTCCAGTAAGCGGTTCGCGTTCTCGAGCCGGAATGGCTCCAGCACGAAACCCGTCGCCGATAGCAGCCGCGCTGCTTTCTGAACCGCAGTTTCTGTCTCTGGATCCACTCTTGAAAATGCGTCGCTCTCCACAATTCCGATTCTTAACCCATGGCCCGAGTCCGCCGGCACTCGCCGTGGCGCTGCTGGAATGCTAAGCGCATCAAAAGCATCTTGGACCGTCATCACTTCAAACAATATCCGCAGGTCGCTTACCCTTCGCGCCATCGGTCCACAGACTCCAAGCCAGCCGAACGAGCTGTTCCCCGGTGGAAAGTGCCCTGTTCCCGGAATCCGCCCTGGTGTCGGTTTCAGGCCGCAGATCCCGCAGAAATGCGCTGGCACGCGAATCGAACCCCCTCCGTCGCTCCCGATTCCGCCTGCCGAAAGACCCGCCGCTATCGCTGCCGCTTCGCCGCCACTCGAGCCGCCCGCTGAATACTCCGGATTCCAAGGATTGCTCGTCTTTCCGGAAACCCGGTTGTCCGTTTCGTATGCCATCAAAAATTCCGGAGTGTTGGTATTGCCGAGCAGGATCGCGCCGGCGTCGAGTAGCCTCTGAACCATGGGAGCTGTCCTTCCCGGTCTCTCGTTGTATCGAAGCAGCGACCCTGCCCCGCAGGGCCAGCCCTCGACGTCAATGCAGCTCTTCGCGCTGATCGGAACTCCGTAAAGTGGACCGCTCTGCGCCCCACGAGCTATTGCCGATTCCGCATCGCGAGCCCGTTGCAGCGCTTCCTCGGAGCCTACATGCACAAATGCGTTCAGCTTCGGCTGCAACTCGGATATCCGCGCAAGATGTGCTTCGATTACTTCGGAAACCGACGCTTCTTTCGCGCGAATTTTTCTCGCGATTTCCGAAATCGGCGCGTAATGCAGGGCTTCCATGGCAGGAACCGCAAGCGTATGTGGCGCTCGCGGGGCAGTCAAGGTGATCCCCGTCGAAAACCGTTGACGCCCTGCCGTTCAGCCGACACAATCGAATTGTCCTGAAACTTGTATAGGATCACGGGACATCATTCTCCTCGGACTGGGATGCGGCTTGTCATGCGAACTTCATTCGGGCGTGCGTTGGGAATTTGCTTTGCCAGTGTCCTGTGCCTCGCCGTTTCGCTGATCTGGATGTTACGTTTGCCTGCTCTCGCGTCTCAGGACAAGTCAGCTTCCACCGAAGAAAAGTCTCGGCCGGATCCTGCCGAAGCGGCGCGCCTCAACAGCGTCGGGGTTGCTTACATGAATCAACAGCGTTTCGCGGATGCCCAGAAGCAATTTGACTCCGCGCTCGCCGCGGATCCGGACTACGCCTTGGCCCGCTTGAATCTCGGCATCTCCTTCCATGCGCAGCAGAAATCGGACCAGTCTCTTGCCGCACTTCTCGAAGCCGCGAAGAAACGACCCGATGATCCCTACGCCTGGTTCAATTTGGGTTTGGTATACAAGGACACGAGCGATTTTCAAAAGGGAATTGACGCTTTTCAGCATGTCGCTCAACTGCTGCCCGATGAACCCGACGCTTTCTATTTCATCGGCTACCTGAACACTCAACTCCAGCAATACGATTCCGCCATCGCGGCTTTTCAACATGCATTGGAGGTCTCGCCCTATCACGCCTCGGCTGAATTTGGCCTCGCGCGGGCGTTTCAGCGGAAAGGAGATATTGAGGCTGCGCGCAAGGAACTGCAGCGTTTCCAGAAAATCACCACCGATCATCTTGGCGCTCCTTTCGGCGCAGGTTACGGAGACCAGGGTAAGTTTTCTCTCGCGGAGTACGCCACAAACGCTGTCCCTAGAGCTCCTGCGCTAGTTCCGGTGCGTTTCCTGCCTCAACCCATCGCCGAGATTCTGAAAGGCGCTGGAGGACATCCGGCCCCTCCAGGACCCAGCACGGGTGCCTGTTTCTTCGATTTCGATGGCGACGGAAGACCCGACTTGTTTCTCGTCAGTGCTTTGGAGAAAGGCACAAGCCGCCTCCTCCACAACATCGGCAACGGTCGGTTTGACGACGTCACCGATGCTGCAGGATTGAACATTCCTGGCGCTGGCCTCGGCTGCGCCGCCGGAGATTTTGACAATGACGGCAAAACCGATCTCGCCGTGTGTTATGCCGATGGAATTCGCCTATTTCGCAACAAGGGAGATGGAAAATTCGCGGAGGTAACGCTCGCCGCCGGAATACGGCGCGAAAAAGGCTGTGTCGGCCTCACTTTCGTTGACTACGACCATGACGGCGATTTGGATCTCTACGTCACCATGGCTCCCGGCGGTTCTTCGCATAACGTCCTCTGGCGAAACAACAGCAATGGAACGTTTACCGACGTTTCCGCCGAGACCGCCCTCGGCTCGGAAGCCACCGGTGCTGGTCTCGTCACCACGGACTTCAACAATGACCGCGCCATTGATTTTGTTCTGGCCGGAGGCGCCCAAGGCGCTTCAATCCTGCTCAATCCTCGCGAAGGGAAATTTACACCGCTTCCGGGAATTGACTTTTCCAGCGAACACCTGCCTCCTGCTGTCGGCGTAGTGGCTTTCGATTTTGACAAGGACGGCTGGATGGATCTGGCCTTTACCCATTCCGGCCCTCCAGGAATCACTCTCTGGCGCAACGTCAATGGCAAGAGTCTCCAGCGCGTCCCGCTTCCCGATCTCGGTTGGCAGCGCGGTTGGGGCGTCGCCGCGGTGGATTACGACAATGACGGCTGGCTCGATCTCGTGGTCGTCGGCGAATCCTCAAAACGCGGCGAAATCCGTCTCCTCCGGAATCTCGGCGGAAATGAATGGGCGGACGCTACCAAAGACGCCCATCTGGATGATTTAAAGCTATCCCAGCCTCGTGCTATCGCTGTCGCCGATGTACGTGGAGAAGGCGTTCCAGACTTGCTCATCACTCAACTCGAAGGCTCTCAGCTCCTGCTCCGCAACGAAGGCGGCAATCACCACAACTGGCTCCAGATTGATCTCAAAGCCCTGAACGATAACAAGAGCGCCATCGGCACCAAGGTCGAAGTCTACGCAGGACCTCTCTATCAAAAATGGGAAGTGCAAGGCGCTTCGGGTTACCTTGGACAAAACGCCGCACCCGTCATTGTCGGCCTCGACGGCGAGTCCGGCGCCAATGTCGTCCGTCTCCTGTGGCCCACCGGCGTTCCACAGGACGAAATTCAGCTTACCTCCCGAAAAATTAAGTCCATTGCCGAACTCGACCGCCGCGGCAGCTCTTGTCCCATCCTCTTTTCCTGGAATGGCCACGAGTACGAATTCATCGCCGATATGATCGGGCCCGGCGTGGTAGGCCACTGGATCGCGCCCAGTCAGCACGATGTTCCCGATCCCACCGAATATCTGAAAGTCAGCGGCAAAAGCGCCCAGCCTCGCCGCGGCCTGCTGAGCTTCCGTTTTCTCGAGCCTATGGAAGAAACCGTCTATCTCGATCAGGTTCGCCTTCTTGCGATTGATCACCCTGCTTCCTTCGAGGTTTTTCCCAATGAGCGTTTCGCCAGCAATCCGCCGTTCCCTGAATTCCGAGTCATCCCCAGCCGCAATGCGCGAACGCCTCTCGGCGCATGGGACGATCGTGGCAACGATGTCCTTCATCTGCTCGCAAAGCGCGACCGCAAGTACGTCACCAGCTTCGACGAGCTTCCTTTCGCGGGATTCGCCAAGCTCCACTGGATCGAGCTCGATCTCGGTGGCTGGGATCCCTCAAAGCCTCTCCGCCTCATCGCCGATGGCTATACCGACTACTTCACAGCCACGTCCATGTACGCCGCTGATCAGGCTGGCATCAAAGTCATTCCACCTTACGTTGAGGCCCTCAATCCGCAAGGCAAATGGATCCGCCTTATAGACGACATGGGTTTTCCTGCCGGCCTTGAGCGCACCATGGTCGCTGACCTTTCCGGGAAACTCCCTCCTGGCACGCGCCGCATCCGTATTGTCACCAATCTCAAAATCTATTGGGACGCCATTCACATTGATCAAACTCCGGACACCTCTGACATTCGCGTCACCGATGCGCCGCTCGTGAACGCCTCTCTCGATGCTCTCGGCTATCCCAAGGAAATTCGGCTCTCTCCCGCAAGCGACACGGTGTATTCCTACGCCAGACGCAGTCCAACCGGCCCTTACGCCCACGCCGCGGGCAACTACACGCGCTATGGCGATGTGCGCCCCTTGCTCCACGCCGCGGACGATCGTTTCGTTATTTTCAGTTCCGGCGAAGGCGTGAAGCTCGACTTTGATGCTCGCCGTCTTCCTGCACTTCCCGCTGGTTGGACTCGCGATTATTTCTTCTATGCCGACGGTTTCGAGAAAGACATGGACTTCTACGCCGCTAATGCGTTTACGGTCGCGCCATTGCCGCGCCACACTTTGCTTCCTTATCCGTATCCTTCGGCCAGCGGCTATCCGGCCGACGCCGAGCATTTGCTTTACGAGCTCAACTACAACACGCGTTCACGTTCCGGCCGTCTCCCCGCCGATCTCCGCTACCACTATCCGCCACAGAATTGAGCATGTCCCTGGGACACAAATCTGAAATTACCTTCACGCTTTTGGGTTTGTCGCTCCTCGTCCCAGCCTTCATATTTCTCTCGTCATCTTCGCTTTCTGCTCAAAGGAAGAACTCCGATAACAAGACGAAGTCTCTCGCAAAAGAGACCGGCTTCCCGCCCATCCCTCAATTCGAGGATGTCGCCGCAACGCTCGGTTTGAACGTCTCCCACATCTCCACGCCCGAAAAACGCTACATCATCGAATCCATGAGCGGAGGCCTCGGGCTCTTCGATTGCGACAACGATGGCCGCCTCGACATCGCCGTTGTGAATGGCTCGACCATCGAGCACATGAAACGCGGTGGCGATCTTTTGCTCACCCTCTTCCACCAGGAACCTGACGGCGCTTTCAAAGACATCACGGAACAAGCTGGCCTTACCCGTCGCGGTTGGGGCATGGGCGTGGCCGTCGCAGATTACGATAACGACGGCAATCTCGATCTCTACGTCACCGGCTACGGCGGAAACGTCCTCTACCGCAACGTCGGCAACTGCAAATTTGAAGACGTCACCGAAAAAGCAGGCGTGCGCGCCGGAGGCTTCAGCACTGGCGCCGCCTGGGGTGACTACGACCGCGATGGCAACGTGGACCTCTTCGTCTCCCGCTATGTCCATGTGGATCTCGATCATTTGCCCGAATTCGGCTCCAGCAAGGATTGCCTTTACAAAGGCTTCCCCGTTCAGTGCGGTCCGCGCGGTCTTCCAGGGGAAACGGATATGCTCTTCCACAACCGTGGGGACGGCACCTTTGAGGAAGTCTCCGCAAAAGCCGGCGTCAACGATCCGAAAGGTTACAACGGCCTCGGTGTCGTCTGGGCCGACTACGACAATGACGGTTGGCCCGATCTACTCGTCGCCGACGATGTCACTCCCAATCATCTCTACCACAACAACCACGACGGCACTTTCACCGACGTCGGCCTCTCCAGCGGCGTCGCTCTCAACGGCGAAGGGATCGAACTCAGCTCCATGGGCGTGGACTTCGGCGATTACGACCATTCCGGCCGCTTGAGCCTCTTTGTTACCGAATTCTCCGATGAACCGAATTTCCTCGCGCGCAATCTTGACGGAACGCTCTTCGACGACGTTAGCTGGACCTCCAAAACCGGCCAGTCCAGCTATCCTTATGTCGCTTGGGGCACTGGCTTCTTTGACATGGACAATTCAGGCTGGCTCGACATTTTTGTCGCCAACGGCCACGTCTATCCTCAAGCCGATCGACTTTCAACGGGAGGGAAATATCGCGAGCCCATCTTGCTCTACCGCAATCTCCGCAATCGTACCTTCGCCGAAGTTTCGAACAATGCCGGCCTCGGCGCACTCCCTCTGCAATCCCGGCGCGGAGCAGCCTTCGGTGACATTTTCAACGACGGCAATGTGGATATCGTCGTCCTGAATGTCGGCGAACCTCCGTCCTTGCTGCGAAATCTGAATCGCGACGGCGATCACCGCGTTTTGTTTCATTTGATCGGCACGAAAAGCAATCGAGCCGCAATCGGCGCGCGCGTTACCATCCGCGCAGCGGGCGTTTCACAGTTCAGCGAGGTTCGAGGGGGCGGAAGCTACCTCTCGCAAAACGATCTCCGCCTTCATTTCGGATTGGCCCAGGCCTCAAAAATCGATTCCATCGAAGTCCGATGGCCCAATGGCGAGGTAGAAAAACTCGGCGCTCTTCCTGCTGATTCCATCTACACGATCGCAGAAGGCAAGGGCGTTATTTCTTCGCAGCCTCTTCCCTTTCCTCGTTAGCTCTGCGCACTCTCAATCCCATTCCACCTGCGTCCACGCGCGATCCTGCGCGCTTTTTGCAATCGCTTCGCACAGCAGCAATTCTTCGTGTCCCGTCGAAAACGTGGGAAATGTTCGCGGCGCGCTGAATTCGCCCTTCTCGATGTACCCGTAAAAGTCCCGAAAGAGCTGCACAAACGTGTCTGGGTACCCCTCCGCGTGCCCGCCCGGATAAGCGGCATAGCCTCTCGCCGCCGGGCTCATCAGTCCAGGATCCTTGATCATCGCTTCGTTCGCCCGGTCGCGCCGCCCAATCCACAGCGTATTCGGCTCTTCGGCGTTCCACGCCAGCGATCCATCGCTACCGTTCACTTCAAACCACAGCCTGCATTTGCGCCCCGCGCTCACCTGCGAAACCGTGAACGCGCCTCGCAAATCGTTCTCGAAGTGCACCAGCACCGATGCATAGTCATCCGTCTTAATCGCCACTTCGTCAAACGCTCCCGCTCCGGCCTTCGCGAACGTCTCCACCCGTCCGTGTGGTTTCCTTCGCACCGGCACCACCGTCGCAAGGTCCGCGCACACCTCCACGATTTTTTGTCCCGTTAGCCACGCCGTCAAATCCATCCAGTGTGTTCCGATGTCGGAGACCGCCCGCAATTCTCCCCCGCGATCCGCTTCGAGTCGCCAATTCCAATCCGTCACAAGGAGCAGCCAGTCCTGCAAGAAATGCCCGTGCACAAGCTTCGGCGTCCCGATCGCGCCGCCCTCGATCAAAGCTCGCGCTTCCTGGCAAAGCGGGTAATACCGCAAATTGTGCGCCACGGCGGCAACTCGATTCATCTCCTTCGCCAACTTGACCAGCATCGCCGATTCGCGCGAGTCCATCGCCAGCGGCTTCTCGCAGAGCACGTGTTTCCCCGCGCGAAGCAATTTGCTGGACTGCTCGAAATGCACATGATTCGGCGTGCAAACGTGCACCGATTGGATTCCCTCGTCGGCAGCCAATTCTTCCAGCGATGCGTAGGCTCGATCGATCCCCAGTGCCTTCGCAGCCTCACTGCTTCGCGCTCCGCTGCTCCCTAGCGCTCCCAGCACGGGTATATGCAGCCTCCGCAGCGCCTCGATGTGCGCCCTGCCCACAAACCCCGCCCCAATCACCGCCACCGCAAGCTTCATCTCTGTCGCTCCATTGAGGATTATCCGCTCTCAGGCTTCTCCGCTCTCCAGCATCCCGCGCACTTTCTTGAGTTCCTTCTCCTTATCCTTGTCCACCACGGGAAACCGAAGGTCCAGTTCGTTCAGCGCGTCAATGATTGCCGCCGCCACCACCAGCCGCGTAAACCACTTGTTGTCCGCCGGAACCACATACCACGGCGCGTGTTTCGTCGCCGTCCGCTGGATCATCTCCTCGTACGCCTTCTGATAATCCTTCCAGTAGCCTCGCTCCTTGATGTCCGCCATCGAAAATTTCCAATTCTTGTTCGGCGCCTCCAGGCGTTCCAGGAATCGCTTCTTCTGCTCCTTCTTCGAAATGTGGAGAAAGAACTTCCTGATCACGATGCCATTCCGCGTCAAATATCTCTCAAAGTGGTTGATGTCCTCGTATCGCTCGTCCCAGATTTCTTTCGACACCAGCTTCTCCGGCAACTTCTGCTCCCGCAGGAATTCCTGATGGACCCGCACCACCAGCACTTCCTCAAAATAAGAGCGGTTGAAAATCCCGATCTTTCCGCGCTCCGGTACGCACTTGTGCGCCCGCCAGAGATAATCGTGATCCAGTTCTTCCGCGCTCGGCGCCTTGAACGAGAATACGTCGCAGCCTTGTGGGTTCACTCCGGACAGCACATGCTTGATCGCGCCGTCTTTGCCGGCGGCGTCCATTGCCTGAAAAATCAGCAGCAATCCCCAACGGTCCTGCGCATAGAGCTTCTCCTGCATATGGCAGAGCAGGTCAATCCCGTTCTGCAGGATAGTTTTCGCTTTGTCCTTTTCCTTGAGTCCGTTCGTGTCCCCCGGATCAATATCCTTCATCCGGAATTCCGTGCCCTGCGCAATTCGATACGGACGCGCGATCTCCGAGGCTTCTTTGAGCAGTTTCTTGAGCTTCATGGCCTCCGCAGTGTAGTATAGCTTCTCCGCCCAGAACAGCCTCGGCCTTCACCCAACGATCACTTCGTAAGGTCGCATCATTTCGTTGTCTTCGTGCTCCAAAATGTGGCAGTGCCAGACATATCGCCCGGGGAACCCCTCGAATCGCGCGATGATCCTCGTGGCCATTCCCGGATGTGCCTGCACTGTGTCTTTCCATCCCGCTTCATTCGGTGCTGGCGGCACCGGCGGCCCGATGTACCTCACCTTCCCTTCCGTGTAGTAATAAAACGGCTCAAATTTTCTTCGGTCGAGGATCTGGAATCGCACCAGATGCAAGTGGATCGGGTGCGAATCATCCGTGAAATTCAGAAAATTCCAGATCTCCGTCGAATTCAATTTCGGATTTTCCGTCACCGGCATGCTCCAGTGCGCATTATTCAAAAGCATCATCACGGGATTGTCCGCTCGATCATCTTTCTCGCCGAGCGTCAGCACTCGGTTTTGCGCCGACTCTGATTCCGGAATTTTGGGCACCGGCCGCAAGCTCGAGGGCAGGGAACTCGTATCCTTCGTCTCCGTCTTTCGAACGCGAATCTCCATGACCGTCATCGCATCGTTGCTGACCGTGATTCTCTCTCCGCCGTGGCCCGAGAAATCCACCATCAGGTCCGCGCGCTCGGCCGGAGCGACCGCAAGACTTTTCAGCGTTACCGGGGCGGGCAGCAGTCCCAAGTCTGTTCCAATTTGATGAAACTCGTGACCATTTGACAACGCCAAATGAAAGAATCGACCATTCGCCGCGTTCAGCAGCCGAAATCGATACTTGCGTGGTTCAACCTCCAGATAAGGAAAGAGCTTCCCATTCACAGCTATAGCGTCGCCGAATACCTCCGGGACCCACGGCGATTCCGGATCGGGCGAAACCGGATAAAAAAGCTGTCCTCCTTTGTCAAAGAAACGGTCATAAAGAATCAACGGAATTTCGAACTTCCCGGTTGGCAGATTCAATCCTTCTTCAAATTCGTCTCGAACGAAATATGCCCCGAAAAGCCCCGCATAGTTTCCGAGTCTTGTAATCCCCAGCGCGTGATCGTGATACCACAGCATCGTCGCATCCTGCCGATTGGGGTAGTGGTAAGTCGCAGACTTTCCGGTCACGTACCAATCTTCCGGATATCCATCGCTCTGTGGTGGCGTCTTGCCGCCGTGTAGGTGCACCACCGTCCGCACTTCGGGCTTGTCCGATTCCGCTCCGTGCACCTTGT
>Ga0335079_10002269_pt1 | contig 22175 bp, 19 predicted proteins | sample Lox_Sample_33_FD_206719 | JGI IMG/M metagenome (GOLD analysis project Ga0335079, IMG submission 206719) | Soil microbial communities from Loxahatchee National Wildlife Refuge, Florida, United States - Lox_Sample_3.3 | ecosystem: Environmental > Terrestrial > Soil > Wetlands | place: USA... | reverse complement strand
CCCTTGAAGTGAGTGGATTTTGGCGGATGGCCGCGTCCCAGAACGCGGATGTGAGAACTGATTGAAAGGAGACGGAATCCAGAAACCCCAGGGTTCCTCTGCGTCCCCTGTGGTTGAGCCCGTCAGCCTTTACACCGCGCCGCTCAACGTGTTATCCTCCATAGCGTTACAAAGAAAATCGAAAACACATAGAGACAGGAGTGCATCAGGTTAGTGCTAGCCAGAGAGCAAAAGAAATCCCTCATTGACCGATACGGAACGCACGCCACCGACACCGGCAGTCCCGAGGTTCAGATCGCGCTGTTGAGCGAGCGCATCGGCCAGTTGACGGACCACTTCAAAACGCACCAGAAAGACCACGGCTCGCGCCGCGGCCTTCTCATGCTGGTCAGCAAGCGGCGTCGCTTGCTCGACTACCTCAAGAAATACGATTCCGACCGGTACAAAGGCGTCGTACAAAAGCTCGGCCTCCGCAAGTAGTCGCATCTCGCGCAGGCTCGAGCCCGTAGTGTATGCGCCCGCATCCCGTGGGGAATAGCTCCGCTGTCGTGGGGATAGCGGGCCGTCATGAGATAAACCTCTTAGGTGCGTGACCGGCGATTGGCCGCTTGCTTCTGGCAAGTCTCACACCGTGCAACTCTACCAGCGCACGCGGTGCGCTCCTGCCCATAAGGAATGAACATGAAACACGAAGTTAGCGTTGAACTCTCCGGCGGTAAAAAAATCTCCTTCGAAACTGGAAGTCTGGCGAAGCAGGCGCACGGCGCCGCTGTGGTACGCATCGGCGATAACGTCATCCTGGCCACCGCCGTCGCCAACGCCGATCCCCGCGAGGGCATCGACTTTTTCCCTCTCACCGTCGATTACCGCGAATACACCTATGCCGGCGGACGTATTCCCGGCGGCTTCATCAAGCGCGAAGGACGTCCCAGCGAACGCGAAATTCTGACCTCGCGCCAGATCGATCGCCCCATCCGCCCGCTCTTCCCCGAAGGCTTCCGTTGTGAAACTCAAGTGATCGCGTTTGTGCTCTCGGCGGACACCGAGAACGATCCCGACGTCGCCGCCATCAACGGCGCCTCCTGCGCCCTCACCATTTCCGATATTCCATTTCAGGGCCCCATCGGAGCCGTGCGCGTCGGCCTGGTCGGCGGACAGTTCCTCGTCAATCCGACCTACACCGAAATGCGCGAGAGCCTGCTCAACATCATGGTCGTCGGTACCGCCGACGGCATCGTGATGATCGAGTCCGGCGCCAAAGAAGTGAAAGAAGAGACGGTGGTCGACGCCATCGAATTCGGTCACACCGAAATCAAGAAGATCTGCGCCGCCATCAACCACCTCCGCGAGAAGACCGGCAAGCCGAAACGAGAAGTGATCCCGCCCGAGTTCGACCAGGTGTACTACGACGATCTCAAGAAGCGCATCGGCGCCGATCTCACCGATCGCCTCGACACCCAGAAACACCCCAAATCCGAAAGCTACGCGCTGGTCAAAGAACTGAAGAAGACGCTGATCGCGGCGTTACCGGAAGAAGATGAAGAAGCGCAAGCCAAGCTGAAGACCTACTACGAAATCCTCCGCGAAAGAATTTTCCGCGAGCAGGTATTAGGACCGCGCCGCCGTCCCGACGGCCGCGCCTTCGACCAAATCCGTCCCATCTCCATTGAAATCGGAGTCCTGCCCCGAACCCACGGCTCCGCCATCTTCACCCGAGGCGAAACCCAGGCCCTGGTCACCACCACCCTGGGAACCTCCGACGACATGCAGCGCCTCGAAGTCTTCGAAGGCGAAGCCAAAAAACGCTTCTACCTGCACTATAACTTTCCGCCGTTTTCGGTGGGGGAAGTGGCGTTTTTGCGGGGGGCGGGGCGACGGGAAATCGGGCATGGGGCGCTCGCGGAGCGAGCGGTGTCTACGGTTCTACCTGAGGAAGATAAGTGGCCTTACGCGATGCGGGTGGTCTCGGACATTTTGGAGTCGAACGGATCGTCTTCGATGGCGACGGTGTGCGGGGCTTCGCTTTCCATGATGGATGCGGGCGTTCCTTTGAAGGCTCCGGTGGCGGGCGTGGCGATGGGATTGGTGAAAGAGGGCGAGCAGTACGCCATTCTTACCGACATCGCGGGCGCAGAAGATCACTACGGCGACATGGATTTCAAAGTTGCCGGCACCAGCGAAGGCATTACTGCGCTGCAGATGGACATCAAGGTCATGGGCATCACGCCGCAGATTATGCGAGAGGCCCTGGCGCAGGCGCAGCGCGGGCGATTGTTCATCCTGGAAAAGATGACGCAGGCGTTGCCCGCGGCGCGTGACAAAGTGTCGGCATATGCGCCCCGAATCTACACCCTGCAGATTCCGGTGGACAAGATTCGCGACGTGATTGGGCCCGGCGGCAAAGTCATTCGCGGAATTATCGAGCAGACCGGGGTGAAGATCGACGTGGAAGACACGGGCAAGATCAACGTGGCTTCGAACGATGAAGCATCCGCCAACAAGGCGCTGCAGATTATCCGCGACCTGACGGCGACGGCCGAGATCGGGAAGACTTATCTCGGCAAAGTGACGCGGCTGGCGGATTTCGGCGCGTTCGTCGAGATCATTCCGGGCACGGACGGGTTGCTGCACATCTCGGAAGTTGCGGAGCATCGCATCAAAGATATCCGCGACGAACTGAAGGAAGGCGACCAGGTACTGGTGAAGGTGCTGGCGGTCGAGGGCAACCGCATCCGGCTTTCGCGCAAGGCGATTCTGAAAGAGCAACGCGCGAAGATGGGAGGCGCGCCTCCGCCCGAAGGCGAAGGCGAAGGCGAGGGCGTCCCGGCACCGGCGGCTTCGATGACCATTGAAGGCGGGGGCGATTTTTCCGACGAGCCTGAACCCAACTTCAATCGGGACCCTCAGGGGGCTCCTGCCGGCGGCGATCGTCCGGAGCGCAGTGGGGGCGGCGGCGACCGTGGGGGCCGCGGTGGCCGGGGCGGCGGCCGCGGAGGCCGAGGCCGGCGCGGGTCCAGCGGACGCGGCGGCGGAGGTCACGGCGGCGGCCGGCACTAGGTTGATTTGTATTTCTCTTGAAGGCTGCGAGGCGACTCGCAGCCTTTTTGCTTTTCTCTTCACAAAGGGCCCACTTCTCGCAACTTGCGGGGCTGTTACGAAACTCGTGCTGTCCGCTGAAGCGGACTCGACCTGCTGGACTTTCACTTTCCCAGCGCTCACGCGCTGGGCTAACGAAGGTCGCCGCTACGCGGCTGGCGCCAACCTATGTTCCACCGCCGTGATTCCGACGCGAGTTTCGTAACAACCTGAACTTGCGCGAGCTCAGGAGAAATGGAGCAGCCCACAGGTGTTTCTAACCCAACTGTTAAGTGCTGAACTAAGCGGATAGTTATCTGGCTTCGACCGCGAGCGCCCGGCTGCCGACTGCGTTTTCCAAGCTACAGAAAGCAAAGGTGTTCAACTTAAGCGTCCATCCTTGGTGGTTTGGTCCCTCAGGTGCCAATACCTTTTCATCAGTGGGACGAGCCATACCGGCCGGCCGGGGTGGATTTACCCACCAGAAAAGGAAGGAGGGCGCCATGGGAACCACGCCGATCGCACGATCCACGAAGAGCGAGTCGTTGCCAGATAGCGGCTTAATGAATTCGGCATTCGATCTGTTCAAACAGCTGGTGCTGCAGAGTCCGGGATGGGTACGGATTGCAGTGGTCCTGGCCATGACGTCGATGGGGACGCTGTATGGCCTGCACTACTTCCTTCCCGGGCGGACCCCGGAGGTGTCGCAGCCGTACTCGACGGCGCACGGCCAGCAGGTAAGCGGGCCGGGAGACCAGCAGATGGCCGAGGTCACGCGCCGCATAAAGGATGAGGATGAGCACAGCCGCTGGCACGACGAGCATCCCGAGGACAGCCCGCCGCTGAAAAAGGTGTTCCAGGTGTCCGACGACAATTACCTGGGCTACAAGTACTACGAGAAGACGGACCGTTGCGTGTTTGTGATCCGCAAAGAAGACGGCAAGACGAGTTCGCACTGGCTACGCGATCCCGAGCTCCGCGCGGCGGCGCTGGCAGGGCGGCAAGAGACACATGCGGCCAACCCGGCGCCACCCTCCCTGGATGGGGTGGGGCGGCTCTTCGATGCGCTGGTACCTTCAGCGGAGGCGGCGACGCTCCCAGGGTCTCCGCTGCAATCGCACCTGCAGCCAGTGCAAACGGGATGTGTGGCCGGCACGCATCCCGGACAGTTCACCTGGTGGTGGGGCACGCCGGAGGATCAGTGCTGGGTGCCGATGTACCGCCAATGGAAAGACGGCTGCAAACACTACCAGCGATTTAATAAGTGCTCCAATGCCTGGGACGACACCATTCACTGGGTAAGTTGCTCGGCCGGACCGCACTCGTGAAAAGAGCGGATACCGGGGGAAAGGCGGGCTAAACGGCCCGCCTTTTTTTGTGGGGGGCAGTGGGGAGTAACTCGGAACGACTACGAGATCTGTTCGGCGCAGTTGGTGATTTCTGCCGGGTTAGCGCCCAACACCTGAACATCGCGGCATCGAGAGTAGAAAACGGGGCACGAGCCTGGGGCCCCGGGCATTCCATTTGTGGCGCTGCACGCCAGATCCCTCGCCCGGCTGGAGAAAACGCCGGGCTTCGGGATGACGCTCGGGGTGTGCAGCAGCGCAGGCTTCGCTGGGGAGAACAGACGTTGGGGCACTCGTCATCGGTGGTGCACGCCAGATCCCTCGCCCGGCTGGAGAAAACGCCGGGCTTCGGGATGACGCTCGGGGCGTGCAGCAGCGCAGGCTCGCTGGGGAAAACAGACGTTGGGGGCACGCGGCATCGGTGGTGCGCGCCAGATCCCTCGCCCGGCTGGAGAGAACGCCGGGCTTCGGAATGACGCTCGGGATGGGGCATCGGGAGTCAGCCGACCGTCCGTGTGGATTCTGCCCGCGTTAGTAGTCAGAGGAGAAGGATAGGTACTCGCCCACGTACTTGCTGTGACAAGAGACTTACTTCTCTCTTGACCCTCATTCAGCCGATTGCTACGCTTGCTGCCCACCCGCATTCTCCGCAAGCAGCCGCCAGTCCGCTCGACTTCGCAGTTGCCAATGTTTGACGGGTACGAGGAGGTTCTATGCGTCCCGGGATGAAGTCTCTCACTGTGCTCGGCTCGACGTTCTGCTTTGCAATGACGCTTTCGGCTGCCGCGCAATCCGCATCTTTCCTGTTAGCTCCGACGTTTCCCGTCGGGGTCAGCCCAACTGCGGCAGTGGCCGGAGACTTCAATCATGACGGCAAGCTTGACCTGGCAGTGGCAAACTCAGGTGGCGGCGATGTCAGCATTCTGCTCGGCAACGGCGACAATACCTTTCAGCCCCCGCTGTTCTTTGGAGCAGGCGGCCAGCCTTCGGTTATCGCGACCGGTGATCTCAACCATGATGGCAATCTGGACCTCGTGGTTTCCACCGGAACGGCCGGAGTGTCTATTCTGCTCGGCAAGGGGGATGGCACTTTCCGTAGCGCGGTTCATCGCGGTACAACCAGTGCCGTTACCTCGTTAGTGGTGGAAGATTTTGATGGCGACGGGAACCTGGACATCGCGGTCGCCGATAGTTTTCTCGAGGTGCTGTGGGGAAGGGGAGACGGCAGTTTCCATGGCCCCGAACAGGTACCCACTGCGGATGCTGCGTGGTCAGTCATAAGCGGTGACTTCAACGGTGACGGGAAACCCGATCTGGCCACTGCAGACACCCGTCAACCCAGTGGCGTGATTAGCGTTCTGCTGTTCAAGGCCAGACATCAGTTTCGCCTGAAGAAGCTCAAGTCGGAAGGCAACCCACGGTCACTCGCGGCGGGCGATCTGGACGGCGATGGGAAGTCGGACATCATCGTGGGGACTCGTTCCCGTATTCGTCTATTCCTCAGCAACGGAGATGGCACGTTCCGTGATGGGCCCCATGTGGCAGGGCCGCCACCCTCCTCGGTAGCGCTGGGTGATTTCAACCACGACGGCACGGTCGATATAGCCACAATCTACGGTTTCGCCGGCGACGCCGCCGGGCTCGGTGTGAACGTTCGGCTGAGCGGCAGTGGCGGCTTCCAGCCAGCGGTAAATTATCTCGCCGGATTCGGACCCTCGTCTGTGGTAGCGGGCGATTTTGACCATGATGGAAATCTGGACTTGGCTGTAACCAACTACAGCGGTAACAACGTCAGCATTCTGGCCGGCAGCCCACCAGGCAACTTCCAGGCTGCCCGCGTTTATGACTTCAAGAGCTTGGAAGGTTCGGTCGCGGCGGACTTCAATGGCGACGGCAAGCCTGACCTGGCGATTGCCAGCACGAGCCAAGGCAAGATCGATGTTCTTCTAGGGGATGGCCACGGTGGCTTTTCCCTACCGGTAATATCAAACGGCGGTCCCATTCCTGGGCCCATGACGCCGGGCGACTTTAATAACGATGGCAAACTCGATTTGGCCGTGAACGACAGAAACACTACGGACATCCTGCTGGGGAACGGCGATGGCAGTTTTCAGCCACCTATTCGAGTAATTGCGGGCGGCGAAAGCGGTGCCATCGGAGTTGGCGACTTCGACGGCGATGGCAATCTGGATCTTGCCGTCGCCAATATCGAGAGCGATTCTGTCAGCATTGCCCTGGGGAATGGCGATGGAACCTTCCAGGACGCCATCGGCTACTTTACCGGACAGGGTCCCAGCGCGATCGCTGTCGAAGACTTCAACCACGACGGTAAGTTGGACCTTGCGGTCGACAACGCCAGCGGCACAGTCAGCATTTTGCTCGGGACGGGGAACGGCCACTTCCAGAAGGTGTCCGACTTGCCGGTGCCGGGTTTATCCACGTCAATTCTGTCATGGGACCTGGACGGAGACGGTGATCCGGACCTAGTGGTCGGACTGGAAGGACAGGGAGCGCTGGTTTTTCTGGGCAAGGGGGACGGCACGTTCAAGAGTGCGAAAGCCTACGGAACCGGCGTCGGTGGTGATGCCATCGCTGCCGCCGACTTTGACGGCGATGACATCCAGGACCTGTTGCTGGTTAGCCCAAACGAGTCTGTCAGTGTGTTGCGAGGCAAGGGCGACGGCACGTTCGGCACCCCAATCGTATTCGATGTGGATGGCGCTCAACCTATTCTCACAGTCGCGGACTTCAATGGCGATGGCCAGCCGGACGCGGCGGTGGAGACCAGCGGTTCGCCCTTCGGTGTCGCCGTGTTGCTGAATACAACCCGACCGTGACCGCGCTCCGCAAAGGGACGTTGGCAAAGAACGCGGAAAGGACCGCTGCCTAGAGGCGGTCTTCTCGCGTTCTCATTGATTCGTGGTGGTGCACGCCAGATCCCTCGCCCGGCTGGAGAAAACGCCGGGCTTCGGGATGACGCTCGGGGTGCGGGAAATCACGAGCTTCATTGAAAATCCGACTACGGAATTACTGTCACCACTCCGGACATGGGGGTGCCGTAGTTTCCGTCGGGATCCTGGATGCCTCCATCAGGACCGGGAGCGATGGGTTGATTGCTGCCGTCGAGCATGGCGTGGAAGCCGCAGTAAAACGGGAACACTCCCGGGTGGGTGAACTTGAGCTTAAAGCTCGAATCGTGTTTGAGCAGGTGGTTGAGACCCTTGTGGCCGGCGGTGTTGAATGCGTCGATGCTGATCACGTTGTGAGAGTCGGCGTCTTGGTTGACGAACTCGACCGACTGGCCGACGTGAATGGTGATGGCGTAGGGAGAAAAGCGATCCTCTCCGGGGACGATGATTTGCTTGGCGGCGGGAGCAGCCGCGGCAAGGTTGACAATGCCTGCAATGAACAGCAGGACCAGCGTAGAGAAACGGTAAGGCATACGCACCTCTTTCCCAGGGTGAATTTCCGCAAGATCCAGATTGGATGGAGTAGGCCGCTGCCCTTGCGGGGTTCCGTAACATAGAATGCCGGCCGCGAAGTGTCAATCAGCAAGGCTTCTCCTGCCAGATAGAGAGGAAAGTGGGGGCGGTGGGAGACGTTAGTGTGCAGGGGCGCGATGTATAGCGATTCGCGGGAGAAGTGCGGCCAGCGAGCGAGCAAGCGCCCGCGGGCGCACCTGCTCGGTGAGCACTTTGAATGTCAGGTCCAGTTCGGCGGCGGATGGCCTGCGGGACTTTCGTGGGAGACGCCCAGCAGCCGGAACGTGCGGGGACAGGGCGGATTCGCAGACGCAGATCAGAGTTCAGTGAGCGTGCGTGTGACCTTTTTGCTCGTACATGGCCAGGTCGGCGCGCCGGATCATGTCCTCAATGCAGTCCCCGGAATGCCACTGGGCGAGTCCGATGGCAGCGTCAATCTTGATCTTCACTTTTTCGGCTCCGGTGGCGGGTTCAATGAGGTATTCGCCGAAGACCCACTTCCTCATGCGCTCCACCTGGATCTGTCCTCCGGCAAGATCGCAGTCCAGGACAATGATGAACTCGTCGCCGCCCCAGCGGCCCACGACGTCGGTGTTGCGGGTGTTGGAGCGGAGTTCCTGAGCGAATTGTTTGAGGAGGTTGTCGCCGGCCAGGTGACCGAAGGTGTCATTCACCTTCTTGAAGCCGTTCAGATCCAAGACCACGACGCAGAACACATGCTTCTCGAGGATGCGCCATTCCATGCGTTCTTCAATATTGCGGCGGTTGGCCAGTCCGGTGAGGGGATCGCGGAGCGCGAGTTCTTCCACTGCTTTGAGCTTGGTTTCGTAAGCGGAGACTTCGGCTTTGAGCTGAGAGAGGGAGTTGTGACTGTCCTGCGTCATTTGATCGACGTAGTCTTTGAGTTCTTTGGCGCCCTCGACCAGGGAAGTGCGAACCTGGGTGAGGTCGTCCAGGTCGGCAATGGTGTGCAGGCGATCGGTGAACTGGCTGAATTGGTTGGTATAGCGGTGGTCGCGTTCGCCCAGCGATTCCGCGGTCCGAGCCAGGATGATCAGAAGTTCTTTGACTTCGTTAGCTTTCGCTTTGAAATGTTCGGAGGTACGGCTGCCCCAGGATTGCAGCTGTTCTTCAACCTGGGCCTCGGTTTTGCGGACCAGGGAAGGAGTGAGGTGATCGTCGAGCCGGTGGTTCAAAGCGTCGAGGCTCTGTAGCAGATCGGAGCCAACGGCGGGACAGGCGCGCGCGCCGCTCTTCCCGATGGCGACCAGGGCGCTGCGATAGGACTCCAGAACGGCCGCCAGCAATGCAGCTGAAGCCGGGCGATCCGTAAGAGCTTGGAGCGGATCCATCTCCAGATACTTCTTCAGGGAAATCACGAGGCATCTCTCCGGTTTGGGTATCCCGCAACCACTGCCAAGGGCAGACTCCCGTGGGCAGCCTGGAACCTTACTTGAAACCGACTGCATAGACGCTGATGCGGCAGGCCGTAGGCACTTACGGCAATGGCCGCGGTATGGCGCAAAAGGGCATTCATCTATCGGCGTTTCTTCGTCAAGTCTTTAGCGCAAGTTAAGAAGATCTGACGATTCATTTGCACCGAATTACTTGAGGTAATCCAGCAGGCTCTGGGGGATGACGCGGGCAAGCGCGGCCAGGGCTGCCTGGTGGGTCGTCTGCGCTTGCGACAGATCGGTGGCCGCCTCCGACATATCGGCTCCGACCAGGCTGGTCTCGTCGGTCTGGAGGTTCACCTTTTCCTGCTGCAGAAACGACTGATTTGAATCCAACTGGTTAATGGCATTGCCGTAGAAGACGCGCTGCTGGGAAACATAGTCGAGCGCACCCTTGAGCTGAGTAGTTGCCGCGCTGATGCCGTTAATGTCGTTATTTTGAAGAGACGTCATCAACTGCTGCAACGAGCCCATGACATTTCCGGACGAGCCCTGAAAAATCTGGTCTCCGGGAAGATTCACCTGCATGGTTCGGCCATCGGCAATGGCGACGCTGTTGACGCCGCTGTTGCCGTCGTATTGAACGCCGTCGGCCTGGGAGGGGTCGAGCACGTAGGGAGCGGACTGGCTGAGCGTGCCGCCAAACAGGAAGCTGCCCTGAAAGGAAGTGTTTGCCAGCTGCACCATCTGGTTCTGAATGGCTTGCACCTGCTGCGCGATCGCCTGAAGGTTGGACGGGGTCAATTCGCTGTTGGCTCCCTGAACACCCAGGCTGATAGCCTGATTCAACGAAGTCACGACGGAACTCAAAGTGGAGTCCGCGGTTTGCAGCATGCTCTCCAGATCGCTGGTGTTCTTCAGATACTGGTCGGTACGGCTTTGCGCGGCCTGATTGAGAACGTCGGCAGCGGCAGCGGTAGGATCGTCCGAGGGACGATTCACCCGCTTCGAAGTCGAGATCTCCTCCAGCGCGGTCTGTTCCTGCGACTGCGACTGCCAGAGGTCATTGAGAATATTCGGAGCGAAATTGGGATTGACTCGCATAAGTTTATGGGGCCGCCGAGGCCGAAGCTCCCATCTGCAGGACAACCTGCGTGAGTGAATCGATGGTGGTCACCACTCTGGCTGCAGCCTCATAGGCGCGCTGATAATTCATCAGGTTGGTGGTTTCCTCGTCGATGGAAACGCCGGAGATGGCGCCCAGCTGATCGTTCAACTGGGTGAGAGTCGCGGTACTGGCGTTCGTTTCGGTTTGTGCCTGCGCGGTCAGATTACCAACGGACGACACCAGGTTAGCGTAGGTGTCGGCGGGATCGGCGCCCGAAGGAAGCGCCTGAGTCTGGACGGCGAGCAGATTCGCGAGGTTGCCGTTGCTGCCGGCGGTGCCGTCCGAGCTGGCCGCAATCAGGCTGGGATCGGTCATGGCTACGGCAAGACTGGCTGCCGCCCCGGGTCCGGCAGTCACGGAAAACATCGGCTGTCCTGGATTTCCGCTGAGATCGAATCCCGATTGCTGCGCGGCATTGAGGCTGTTGGCGAAGTCGCTGGCCAGATTGTCGATCTGACTCTGAAGACCGGGGATCACCTGGTCGCGCACCTGCAAGGTTCCGCCGAGCGAACCTCCCTGGATGGTGCTGGTAATGTCCTGACCCTGGGAGAAAATATGTTCTACGCCCGCGGACGGAGTAGCCTGCAGATCAAAACTCTGACCGCCGACCACCAGAGCAGTTCCGTTGCCGGTGGTGATGGTAAGTCCTGCCTCGGTTTGAATTTCCGAAATGTCGGTCAGCTGCGAGAGCTGACTGATGAGTTGATTTTCCTGATCCAAAAGCACACCCGGTTCCTGGCCCAGCTTCTGCATCTCACCAACCTGGACATTGAGCCTGGCAATCTGCTGAGTGAGGGTATTGACCTGGGTGACGGTGGCCGAGACCGATTGGTTCAAGCTGGTTTGAATGGCATTCAAGTGGCTCGCGGTTTGATTGAAGTCGCTGACCAGATTCTGCGCCGCGGTGAGGACCGCCTGGCGTTGGGGAAGGCTCGAGGGGTCGGTGGACAGCTGACTGATCTGGTTGAAGAAGGCGGAGAAATCTGCGCCGATCCCCTGGGTTGGATCGGAGAAGAGAACTTCGACCTGCTGCAGGACTTTGTACTGAGCCTGGGCGCTGCTTTGCTGCTGGGTCTCTTCGGCGATGCGCAGCTGCAATACCTGGTCGCGCACGCTCTGAATCTTGTCCAGAGTGACGCCTTCTCCGTAATTGAGGCTGCCCTCGAGGATCGAGCCGGCTTCGGCAAGAATGGCCTGTTCCCGGGTGTAGCCGGGAGTGCTGGCATTGGCGATATTGTTGGTGGTGACGTTGAGCGCGCCTTGATTGGTCAGGAGCGACTGCTGGGCCATCCACAACGAGGCTGTGAGTCCGGGCATTTTTCCTATACCTCGCAGGACCAGGTCTGCCGTTTCGCCACCGCCGGCGCGTCACCGCTCGAGCCTTGCGAGCAGTAGCGATAGAGCGCGGTGAGCAAGCCAGCGGAGCGGCGTGAGCGTCTCAACAAAGCGGCATACATACCGTTGAGCCGTGCCAGTTCCAAGTGAGCGTCGCGAATCTCGTTGGGCAGATTCCCGAGCGAAATATCGGCCGCCGCAGCCTGGGCGGTCAAGTCACTGCAGATGTTTTCCTGAAGCGCCAGGCTGGACTGCAGAGCCGGCAGATCATTGCGCTCCAGTGCTGAAATGGCGGACGCAAGTTCGCGGGAGAGGGCGCGCACTTGCTGCAGGTGCGTGGCCAGGCTGCGTTGGCGGGCGCCGGATGTGGACATTGGGCTAGCTATTGTGTTCCTTTCCTATCCTTTCAGCATCGCTTCCGCGATGCTGTGCGGGTCCAGACGATAGTGGCCACTGCTGATGCTCTGGCGCAGATCATCGACCTTATCCCAGCGAACGCTTGCCGACTGCAGGGCGCGTCCCGTCAGCTCGGTTGAGCTGAGGTTGTCGTGGGTATAGGAATCCTGCTCCGAAAATTCAGCAGCCTTGGAGGCCGGGGCCGATGCCTTGGCCGCCCCGCGGGCGGGGCCGCGTAGCGGGTCGGTTCCATCTAATCCGATTCTCATAGAAAACCTCGCGCGTTAAAGTCATCCCCTAATCGGCACTTGCAGGCCAGAACTTTAGTTTTTGAAAGGCTTGCCTGCCAGTCGCCATAACTACCGTGTTTTCAACAGGGTGTCGGTTTCAATCTGGGTCTTTTCGGCCTTCTGCCGAGCCTCAGCCGCGGCCGTGAGCTGGCGGCTGATCATTTCCGCAATGTGAAAACTGCCGGTCTTACTCAGGCCTTCGGCCAGAGACTGGCAGGCAATGCTCTGAAACTGGTCGTGTCCCGCGTCGCTCTGCTGATCGGGGTCATCTCCGGGCACGGTGGCGAATGATTTTTCTGCTTTCTCCAACCAGGTGCCGATCAAAATGCTTTCGAAGTCCTTGGCGGCCTTATCGATTTTCTCGTGGCTGTCGCCGGACGATGGATCGTGAAGAGCGCGAATCACCTGACCACTTTTGGCTTCGGCGACGCTTTGCTGGCTGGCAGTGAGCGAGGCTATAGAGAAGTCACCCATGATTAGAGGACCTCCAAATCGGCTTGCAGTCCGCCGGCGGCTTTGATGGCTTGCAGAATCGCGACGATGTCGCGGGCGGTAGCGCCCATGGCGTGGAGTCCGTTAATCAGTTCCTCCACGCTGGCGCCTTCCTTCAGTTCGATGGAACGAGCCGGTCCTTCGTTGGCCCGTAGATCGGTATCCGGCACCACCACGGTCTTGCCCTTAGAGAACCCCTCGGGCTGCGAAACCGAAAAAGTGGTGCTGACCTCTACGGTGAGGTCGCCATGGAGCACCGAGACGGGCGATAGTTTGACGTCGCCGCCCATCACGATGGTTCCGGTGCGCTCGTTCATGATTACCTTGGCAGGCGGATGAACCGAGATAGTCAGATCCTGCACGCGAGAAATCAGCAAGGGCACGGAGGCGGCACCAGCCTGGCTGACATTGATGTCGATGCGGCGGCTATCCATGGCCGACGCCAGATCTTTGCCAAATTCGTGATTGATGGCAGAGGCCACGTCGCGTGCCGCGTCGAAATCGGGCTCGCGCAGTTCTAAAGAAAGCGTCTTCAGTTGGCTCAGGTCGATGGAAGTATCGCGTTCGACCGTGCCGCCGTTCGGGACTCGGCCGACAGTGACGTGATTGACTTCCTTGGCATTGCCACCGCCGCCGACAGTGAATCCGCCCAGGGTCAAGGGGCCTTGGGCTTCGGCGTAGATTTGGCCGTCGGGACCGTGAAGGGAAGTGAGCAGCAGCACGCCGCCCTCAAGGCTCTTAGCATCGCCGATGGAAGAGACGGTTATATCGACGGTAGTGCCGGGCCGCGCAAAAGGCGGCAGGGAGCTGGTGACCATGACCGCCGCCACGTTGCGCACCTGGACCGAGGCTGCTGGTATTTGCAGGCCAAGCCGTTGCAGAACGTTGGCCAGCGTCTGGGTGGTGAACAGCGTTTGCTGGCTGTCGCCGGTTCTCTTCAGGCCGACCACAACGCCGTATCCGATCAGCGGGTTCTCGCGAACTCCGTGAATGGTGGTGATGTCGCGAACCGAGACTTTTCTTTCTTCCGATGCCGAAGCACGGCTGGAGCCGCAGAGAACGAACGACGCCAGGAGCAGCCAGTGAACGATGCGACGGGTGATGGCCGGGCGGTGCAAGTGGATGAGGTCTCCGTTTAGAAAGTGAGAAGCCATAGCAATCCCCGGACCAGGACGTTGGGCCGGTTGATCGAATCCGAGATCACGCCTTTGCCCTTGAGTTCGATTTCCAGATCTGCCAGCGCGGAGGAGGGCGCCACGTTGTTGGGACTGACATCCCCAGGCCGCAGCACGCCGCGAACGATCAAGGTTTCGTGCTGGCTGTTGATCAGAGTCCGGCGCTCAGCCTCAACCACCATGTTGCCGTTCGGCAAGAGCGCGATCACTTGCGCGGACACCCGCGCGGTCACGCTGGAGTTGGCAGAGGTCTCGCCCTGTCCCTTGAGCTGCTTGGCCGATTGCATCCCGATTAACGGATTCGCGGGGGTGGAGCTCAGCGGTCCGGGCGCGCCGGTAATCGCCGAATTCGCCTGGAAGGTGCGTTGCGTATTCACGTCGCCGGTGGATTGAGCCGCGGTTTGTTCGGCGACCAGCAAGGTTACGACGTCGCCAACATGGCGCGCCTTATAGTCGGCTCCGAGATCGTTGAAGGCTCCGCCCGGTGTGTACAGGCTGCCAAGCGTCATCAAAGAATCGGGCGAAGCGGTTTCCTGTTTTACGCGGGAGATGTAGTCGTCGCGCAGTTGTTGCGAGTTCTGTTTCGACTTTGAGCTTCCCGAGGCCGGCACGACCGCCCAGAAAATGATGGCGATCCATATAGAGAGCGCGCGGCGGATTGTCGAATACTTTTTCATGTTAGCCGGTCGTCACCAGGATCCCTTCAGAACTCCGGCAGCGACCACGGTTCCCTGATAGAAGTGCTTGCGATCGGCGCTGGAAACGCGAATCCGCTGTCCGGTTTCCCCATCCTGCAGGCAAATCACGCGGAGCCGGATGCGAGCGGCGGCACTTTCGAGAATGAGAACGGCCGGTTGGCCGCGCTGGATCAGGGGTTTGGATCCGGGAACGGCGTTGGAGCCTTCGGCGTGCGCGCCGCCCTCTCTGGCAGGCACGAGTATCGGCGTCGAGGCGGGAGGCGAAACGTCTCTCACCAGTACATAGAATGGAAGGCAGGAATGGTGGTCCCGGCAGCGCAGCCGGACCTTGATCGAATTGTCGGTGAATCGGTCAACACTGGTAACCTGAAGGCCCACGTCCGGATCGTCCGCGCTGACCAGAGACAGAAATTCGACTTGCGAGCTGGAAACCGATAATCCCGCCGCAGCGATGGCTCCAGTGACCCGCTCGGGTGAAATGGAGGCGCGGGCGCCGGGGGCCTGATCGGCAGCAGCACAGACAGTGGTGAAGAACAGCATCCACCAGGCGCACCAGCGAAGATTCGCGAATCCAGTCATCTGCAAGCAGCCGTTACTGACCGATGGTGTTGAGGTTCTGCAGCATCTGATCCGCTGACGTGACGACGCGGGCGTTTGATTCATAGGCACGCTGGGCCACGATCAGATTGACGAATTCCTGTACCACGTCGACATTCGACTGCTCCAGCATGCCCTGCTGGATGGTTCCCAAGCCTTCAGGAGATCCGGGCGCGCCGATGATGGGATCGCCCGAGGCGGTGGTGGCCAGGTAGAGATTGTTTCCCACCGAATTCAGACCACCAGGATTGGGAAACATGGCGAGCTGGATGCTACCTACCTGCTGCGCCGCAGTTTGTCCGGATTCCGTGACGGATACGGTGCCATCCGCGCCAATCGTCACCGTGGTCGCATTGGCTGGGATGGTGATGTTGGGCTGCAGGGGATCGCCGTTGGCGGTCACGATGTTTCCCTGACCGTCGAGGTGAAAGGATCCGGATCGGGTGTAAGCGATGGAACCGTCCGGCATAGTTACCTGGAAAAATCCCAGGCCCTGAATTGCCATATCGAGAGGGTTGCCGGTCTGATTGAAGTTGCCCTGGGTCTGGACCACTTCGGAGGCGGCGGGCATGGTGCCGAGTCCGACTTGCAGACCGGCAGCGATGGTGGTCTGCTGAGTCGCGGCCGCGCCCGGCATGATGATGTTCTGATAGACCAGATCGGCAAACTGCAGGCGGCGGGAGTGAAATCCAGCGGTGCTCGAGTTGGAGAGGTTGTTGGCGATGTTGTCGAGATTCAATTGCTGCGCCGACATGCCGCTAGCTGCTGTGTAGAGTGCTCGGAGCATAGTGGAATCCTCTAGGTGGTGATGGAGACTCTGGGCAAATCCTGAACCGCAACCTGATTCATGTCGCTGTGGAACAGAGAGAGCGCCCGCTGCATGAGTTCGGCGTAGCGTTGTACCGTGACCAACTCAACCGCGCTGGTGACCGGATTCACGTTCGAACTTTCCAGCATTCCCTGCTGGACGGTCGCCTGCGAGGCCGGAACAGCGGCCTTGGCAGGGGCCGAGTAGTAGGTCTTGCCAATCGCTTCCAGAGATGTGCCGGGAGGGAAATCGACAATCTTCAGCTTCCCGGTGAGGGCGCCGCCGACCGAAATGGTTCCATCCGGACTGACCGAAACCGGGGCCCCCACGATGGAGACTGGACCGGTGTCGCCAAGCACGGTGTCGCCTTCGGACGTGACCAACTGCCCTTTGCTGGAGACGTGGAAGTTGCCGTTCCGGGTGTAAACCTGCTGCCCAGCAGCGGTCTTGACCGCGAAGAATCCGCTGCCTTGAATGGCGAGGTCCAGATCATTGCCGGTGTGGTCCAAGTTTCCCTGGGAAAGATCCACTTGGCTTCCGCCCAAAACCGAGTAGTTGTTGATTGCCCGGTTCAGGTTTGACACGGGGAAGGCCGAAGACGTCGCCAAAAGGGAGCGAAAAATGTTGTGTTCCGCCCGGTATCCCGGCGTACTGCTGTTGGCCAGGTTGTTGGCGACATAGTCCAAGGCCTGGCTGCGAGCCAGCAGGGCGGTGCATGCCGCGTAGTAGCCGCTGTCCATAGAAACCCCTGAGAAGGGATTGCACGGCCGCGGCCATCGCCGTTCTAATCGTTACTGGCTGTAAGTGATTGAGAATCGCCGGGCGGCCCCTCCTGCATGAGCGGCAAATTAGGCTGTGAGAATTCAGGTGAATGTCGAAGGGCATGGGGAACTCAGAATCTCTAACTCGGACCGCAGAAAAATCCGGTCGAGTTGGGGCTGGAGAAGGGGGGTGTGCTGGAAGTCGCTTTGGCTGTTTTCGTGCAGGGCAACTGGGCAGTTGTTGCCTAGTGCTCATTCTTTTCTAATTCCGAAGCGAGGGCGGCATCGAGGGGTATGGAACGAACACTCACCCAGGAAGAAATTGAGGCGATGCTGCGTGCTGCCCGCGCCTCGGGCGGCGGGAAAGAATCGGTGAAGGAACATCATTCGATCGAGCCATGGACCTTCCGTCATTCCGGCCAGTTGAGTGCGGAGCAGGTTCGCGCAATTTCCGCCCTGCACGAAGGCTTTGCGCGCAGTCTGAGTCAATCGCTGGGAGCCTACCTGAATGTTCCCTTCGAGGCGAGTCTGGCGGCGGTCGAACAACTCGCCTACGGGCAGTTTCTGGAACGTGTGCCTGAGGTTGCGTACATGGCGTCATTCCAGGTCTCGCCGACGAACGTATCAGGCGCAGTGCAGATCGACAACGCGCTGGTATTTCCGCTTATCGACATCCTGCTTGGGGGAACCGGCCATTGCGAAGTCCTGGCCCGAGAGGTAAGCGAAATCGAAGCGCAGATCATGAAGGAAGTGGTCAAAATCATCTGCCGTGAGCTCTCGGAGACGTGGACATCGCTGGGTATACAGGTGGAAATGGAAGCACGGGAACCGCGGGCCCAAATGCTGCGGTTCCTGCCATCGATCGAAAAGATTTTGTGCATGAGCTTCGAGATCAAGCTGGCGGAATCACGCGGCAAGTTGAACCTGATCTGCGTATCGAATCCCCTGCTGCGAAAATTGACGGCGGAGGCATCGGAAGGGGCGCGCGCGCCCAAACGTTCGGCCGGCAAGCTGAAGGAGAGACTATTGGATTGTCCCTTCCCGGTGGTGCTGGCGATGACTTCGATCGAGGTTTCGATTTACGAATTACTGGGACTATCGGCTGGGGATGTTTGCAATCTCCACGTTCCGGTGAAAAGACCGGCTTCGGTAGTGATTGCCGGCAGGGAAGTTTTCGCAGCGCAGGCAGTGCGCTCCACCCGGCAGCGCGCAGCACAGATCGGGGAGCCGCTGGTGATTTCCGACGAGGGAGAGAAGTCTTAACATGCCGGCTATTTTGCCAGGAACGCCGTTAGATTCTTTCGTCAACGCCATCTGCCAGGCCGCGAGCGAAGGCCTGACCCAGGCACTGTCGACGTCCTGGAATTGCACGATGAGCGCCGAGAAGGCGCCGGAGTCCGGCGATGCCGCGGCCACTTACATCGTATTCTCGGTCGCGGGCGGCATCGCGGGCAACGCGACACTTCAAGTGAGTACTGCAGATGTGCTGCTGCTCGGCCAGAAGGCTCTCAATGAAGCAGTGGAGGCCACTGCGCAACTTGAGCCGCGCCACCGGGAGGCATTGGAAGGGGTTGCGAAGAAGATCGCCGCCACTTCCGTGTCCGCACTGAAGGAATCGTTTGGCGAGGTACAGGTGCAGGCGAGTCTTGCGGAATCTTCAGCCGGAGCCGGAACCAGCGTAAGACTGGTGCTGGAGGAGGCGGCAGTTGGAAAACGGACGGTCGAGCTGCAGTTGAGCGATGAACTGGTGGCGAGTATGTCCGCCGTCAAACTGGGTCGCGCAGATGATTCTGTGAAGAATGCCTCGGAGGACATTCCCGGGAACCTCGATCGCATCCTGGGGGTCAAGCTCAATCTCTGCTTGCGATTTGGAAGACGGTCCTTAACTTTGCGGGAAGTGCTCGATCTGAATTCGGGTTCGGTCGTCGAATTAGACCGGCAGGTACAGGAACCGGCCGATCTTATGCTCGGTGACAAACTGGTAGCGCGCGGGGAAGTGGTGATTGTGGATGGCAATTACGGAATCCGCGTGACCGAAGTGGTTGACGTTTAGGATGCGCTCCGCGCGCGGCTCAGTAGAGCTTTTCTGCGAGCAAGGACCGCTAAACCGCCTTCGCGCAAGCAATTACCTGCTGTCCTGATTTTTTCGAATTCATTTCTCTTTCAAAAAAGACGTTTTCGTGACAAATGTCTGACAATTGCAAACCACGGTCACGATAGAATCTTCTCAACTTACTTCCCTACGCAACAATGGAGCAGGGCGGTAAACGCCTCGGCGTAAAGCACCCTGCTGCTCCAGGTTCCTATGTGGCGAAGCCACGCCTGAAACAACTTCGTGGCTGACGTCCCATCTATTTCCTTGTCTCCGCGCTGCCAGGAGCAACACGGAGCCTTTTGTTGACGAAAGGACGTGACATGAGTACAGCAATTTTCTCGCTGGTGAGCGAGGCAGAATGTGGGTTGGCTAACCATGCGCCGTGGGCTGAGAACAAGGCGTGCGACGATGTTCCTACCGACACATTATTCAGCATTTTGTATAGCGAGCTGCACCGCTTGGCGAAACGCGAACTGGCACGGCGGAACGCGCCCACGAACTGGAGCGCGACCACGCTGTTGCACGAGGCGTATCTTGACATGTCGCAACGCGCCGGAACCCAGTTTCCGGATCAGGCGCGATTCATGGGATACGCGGCGCGGGTCATGCGTGGCCTGATCATCGATCATGCGCGGAGTTTCAGCGCCATCAAGCGGGGCGGAGAGTTCGAAATTACCGCGCTCGAAACGGATGCCGGAGAGGGCATAGCCGACGTGAAGGAACTATCGACCATCAGCGACGCCCTGGAGCAACTGGCGAAAGTCGATCCTGAACTTGCGGAAGTGATCGACATGAAGTTCTTCTGTGGATTCTCCTTTGCGGAAATTGCCGCCCTGCGGAACCTGTCGGAGCGCACCGTCCAGCGGAGGTGGGAGAAAGCGCGGATCTATCTGAGTCACAGTATCCGCGCGGAAGAGTCACGTTGAGGAAGCGATGTTGAAACTGGCTGCCGAGCAATGGAAGGTTTTGAGCCCGCACCTCGACGCGGCGCTCGATATGAGCGAAGAGGAGCGCGCGCGCTGGATCACGTCTCTGCGCAAACAGGATCCGGCCCTGGGGCACGATTTGGAAGTGCTGCTACGGGAACATCACAAACTCAGTAATGAAGGCTTTCTCGAGAAGACTGCGCCGCGATTGCCGGATCGGCGCGGTCTTGCGGGCCAAAGGCTGGGCGCGTACAGCCTGATCTCGCAGATCGGCCAGGGCGGGATGGGGACGGTGTGGCTGGCGCGGCGAAGCGACGGCCGCTTTGAGCGGCAGGTGGCGATTAAGTTTCTCAGCCTCGCGCTCGTGGGAAAGAGCGGGGAGCAGCGGTTCCGGCGCGAAGGCAGCATTCTCGGCCGTCTGGCCCATCCCAATATTGCCGAACTGATTGATGCCGGGGTGTCCACTACGGGGCAGCCTTATCTCGCCTTGGAATACGTGGAAGGCGAGAACGTCGATCGTTACTGCGACCAGCGACGGCTCGACATCCGAGCGCGGGTGCGGCTGTTTCTCAATGTGCTTTCGGCGGTAGCGCATGCGCACGCGAACCTGATCGTTCATCGCGACATCAAGCCATCCAACGTGCTGGTTAACCGGGACGGTCAGATCAAGCTGCTCGATTTCGGGATCGCTAAGCTATTAGCGGACGAGGCAGAAGAAGCGGCCCTTCTCACCACCCGCGGGGTGCGCCCGATGACGCCGGCGGCGGCGGCTCCCGAACAACTGCAGGGTGGGATCGTTACGACCGCTACCGACGTTTACGCTCTGGGAGTGCTGCTCTATCAGTTGTTGACGGGGAAGCATCCCGCGGGACCGGGGTCTCGGACGCCTGCCGAGTTAGTCAAAGCGATCGTCGAAGAAGAGCCGGAACGTCCCTCTGATGTGGTGGCCGACCAATCCACGGCCGAGCGGGAAAATGCTGCCCGGCGTGCTACCACGCCGGATAAGCTGCAGCGAGCGCTGAGGGGAGACCTCGACACCATCATCGCCCGGGCGCTGAAAAAGGATCCAGCCGAGCGCTACAGCTCGGTCGCCGCGCTGGCAGACGACCTGCGCCGCTATCTCAGGAACGAACCGATCAATGCGCGGCCCGATGCGCTGGCGTATCGCGGGGTCAAATTCGTCCGCCGCAATCGTGCCGCCGTGGCCCTGGCAATGTTGGCCGCGATAGCCACCGTGGCCGGCATAACGGGAACCTGGATTCAGATGCGGACCGCTCGCGCGCAGCGCGATTTCGCACTGCGCCAGCTCTCTCGCGCCGAATCGATCACCGACCTGGATAACTTCCTGCTGGCCGACGCGGTTCCGGGGAAACCGTTCACCGTCGAGGAGTTGCTGGCACGCGCCCAGCATATCGTGGAGCAGCAGCATGACACCAGCCGCGATGCCCGCGCAGAATTGCTCATTTCTATCGGGCGCAAATATCAGGGCCGCGACGAGGACGGAAACGCGCGCCGGCTGCTGGAAGAAGCCTATCTGATCGCGCACAAGCTGCCCGAGCCTTCCTCTCGCGCCGAGGCGGCGTGCGCCTTGGGATCGTCGCTGGGGCGGAGCGACTTGCCGCGCGCGGAAACGCTTGTTCAGGAGGGACTGCAGGAGCTGCCCGCAGACTCTCGCTATACCCTCGACCGCGTTTCCTGCCTGTTGAGCGGGAGTTCGGTGGCTCGGGAGCGCGGCGATTCTCAGGTAGCGATCGCGCGCAGTCGGGCGGCGGAGAGTCTGCTCGTCGGCTCCACGTTGCGATCTCAAACTGTGGAATTGCGAGTGGTGATGGCAATGGCCGATTCGTACCGGGAGGCGGGAGAGTATCGGGAAGCGATATCCGCATTCCAACGGGCGTCCGTGTTGATGACAGAGCTGGGCCGGGAAGACACGGAAACGGCAAGCACATTGTTCAACGACTGGGCCCTTGCGCTGTACTCGTCGGGACGGCCGCTGGACTCGGAGAAACTTTTTCGCCGCTCGCTTGAAATCAGCCGGGCAGACAAATCAGAGGAAGGCGTTTCCCCGATGTTGCTGGTGAACTATGGGCGCACTCTGCGAGAGCTTGGCCGGAGCCGGGAAGCGGCCGATTACGTC
>Ga0335079_10002268_pt1 | contig 22179 bp, 20 predicted proteins | sample Lox_Sample_33_FD_206719 | JGI IMG/M metagenome (GOLD analysis project Ga0335079, IMG submission 206719) | Soil microbial communities from Loxahatchee National Wildlife Refuge, Florida, United States - Lox_Sample_3.3 | ecosystem: Environmental > Terrestrial > Soil > Wetlands | place: USA... | reverse complement strand
ATTCGAGCTGGTCGGCGAGCAACAGCAGCGTCGCGATTGCCGGCGTGTTGTACGTCTGCTCCTTGACCGAGTTCTCGTGCGCGAGCTGGAGCGACAGGAAGTCCGGAATCCAGCGCGTGGATTGGGCGGGCGCCGAACCTCCGGGATCGGCGGCGATCTGCGCGATTCGCTCCAGCGCCCGGGGGCTCAGCACGGCTAGCCAAAGCCCCCCGTCCGAGCCCAGGCCCTTCTGCGGCGCGAAGTAGTACGCGTCGGTCTGGCCGACGTCGATCGGCAGGCCGGCCGCGGCCGACGTCGCATCGACGAGCACGAGCGCATCGTCGGCGCCGGCGGGCCGCGTCACCGGGACCATCACGCCGGTCGAGGTCTCGTTGTGGGCCCACGCGATCACGTCGGCGTCGGGATCGGACCGCGGCTCGGGCGCATCGCCGGGTTCGGCCTCGATCACGATCGGGTCGGCGAGGAAGGGCGCCTTGCGCGTGCACGCGGCGAACTTCGAGGAGAACTCCCCGTAGACCAGGTTGAGCGCGCGCCGCCGCACGAGCGAGCACGTTGCGGCCTCCCAGAACGCCGTCGTGCCGCCGTTGCCGAGCGTCACGTCGTATCCGTCGGGGACCGAGAACAGCTCGCGCAGGTCGGCGCGGATCTGCGCCACCACGCCTCTCACCGGCGCCTGGCGGTGCGACGTCCCCATCACCCCGACTCCTTCCTGCGCGAGCCGCCCGAGTTGCTCGGGTCGGATCCGCGACGGGCCCGAGCCGAACCGCCCGTCGGCGGGCTTCAGCTCATCGGGAATCTGAAGAACGGTGCCGGTCTTGGTCATGCGGGCCTCAATCAAGGTAACGAACTACCTCGACCGGCGAGGGTCGCGAACCTATTCCTGGAACTCGGTGTCGATCCAGTCCATCTGAGCCCGGAGCTCGCGGCCGACCACCTCGACCTGGTGTCCCGCCTGCTCCTCGCGCATGCGCCTGAAGTTCTCCTGCCCGGCTCGGTTCTCGGCAATCCACTCGCGGGCGAAGTCGCCGGACTGGATGTCGGCCAGGACCTTCTTCATCGCTGCGCGGGTGGCGTTGCTGATGATCACCTTGCCGCGGGTCATGTCGCCGTACTCGGCGGTGTTCGAGATCGAGTACCGCATCCCCGCGATGCCCTTCTCGTACATCAGGTCCACGATCAGCTTGAGCTCGTGCAGGACCTCGAAGTAGGCGAGACGGGGGTCGTACCCGGCCTCGGTCAGCGTGTCGTACCCGGCGCGGACGAGCTCGGTGACCCCGCCGCACAGGACGGCCTGCTCGCCGAACAGGTCGGTCTCGGTCTCGTCCTTGAACGTGGTCTCGATCACCCCGCCGCGCGTGCAGCCGATGCCCTTGGCATAGGCCAGCGCCAGCGCGAGCGCGTCGCCGCTCGCGTCCTGCTCGACCGCCACGAGCCCCGGCACGCCCGAGCCCTCGAGGTACTGCCGGCGGACCAGGTGCCCGGGCCCCTTGGGCGCCACCAGCGCGACGTCGACGTCAGGTGGCGGCACGACCTCGCCGTAGTGGATCGAGAAGCCGTGTCCGAACATGACCATGTTTCCTGGCGCGACGCCGTCCTTGACGCCTGACTCCCATACCGCCCGGTGAAGCTCGTCGGGGACCAGCATCATCACGATGTCGCCCTCGCTGGCGGCGTCGGCGGGGTCGGCCACGCGCAGCCCGTGCTCGCGCGCCTTGGCGACGCTGCTCGAGTCCGGGCGCAGGCCGACCACGACCGACACTCCCGAGTCCTGCAGGTTCAGGGCGTGGGCGTGCCCCTGCGAGCCGTATCCGATGATCGCGACGGTCTTGCCGTCCAGCTTGTGTAGGTCAGCGTCGTCGTCGTAGAACATTGCCGGGGAGCGTAGAACACACGGCTCCCCGGCGAGTTCTCAGTGGATCATCCGCCGCCGCCGAACTGGCGCTCGAGCGCGAGCACGTCGTTGACGTAGTTCTGCGTAGACGGATAGACGCCGTTCTGGCGGACCGACGGGAGGCCTTGGAAGTAACCCGCGGCCGCCATCGCCGAGTCGCCTCCGGTCGACTGGAGCAGCGAGTGCAGGAGCAGCACGCCGCCGCGCACGTTGTCAACGGCCGAGGCGGGGGCCAGCGCCGGCCCGCCGGTGTCGAGCGAGTGCTGGATCCACGCCCACGTCCCGGGGAGGATCTGCATGACGCCGCGGGCGTCCGCGCTCGAGACGAGGTCGTTGTTGAAGCCGCTCTCCTGCCAGGCGATCGCCGCGGCGAGCGATGACGGCACACCATTCGCGGCGGCGACGGAGCCGACCTCGGAGGCCGTGACGCGCTCGGGCGTGGGGTACGGCGGGTCGGTCGGCGTCCCCTGCGCGGTCGCGCCGGCCGGTTGCGAGGTGGCGGCGCTCGAACCGCTCGACATCGACACGTCGACTGTCGTCCCCGAGCTCGAACCCGAGGGCACTCGGAGAACCGTCCCGGTCAGCAGGTAATGACTCGGATCGAGGCCGTTCGCCGAGGCGAGCGCATCGACCGTGGTGCCCGAGCGCGCAGCGATCGCCGACAGCGTGTCGCCTGCCTGGACGACGTACGAGGCGCCTGAGCCAGTGGTGTCGCTCGCGGGTATGACCGTCCCCGACGACGTCGAGGAGCCGGACAGGTGGACGACCGTGCCGATCAAGAGGAAGGCGTTCGGATTGAGGCCGTTGGCGGCGGCGAGCGAGTGGACGCTGACCCCGGCACGCGCGGCGATCGCCGACAGCGTGTCGCCGGGCTGCACGACGTAGGAACCCGAGGTGGTCGTGCTCGCGGGAACGGCCGTGCTCGACGTCTCACTGGTCTCCTCGGTGGTCGACGGGGTGGCGACGCTGGTCGACGGCGCCACCGCGCTCGACCCCTGCGGGGGTATCTGGACGGTCGAGCCGGCGAGAAGCTGGGTGTCGGGCGAGAGCCCGTTCGCGGCGGCGAGCGCATCGACACTCAGCCCGTCCTGGGCGGCGATCGACGACAGGGACTCACCCTTGGCGATGACGTGGACGAAGTAGGCCGAGGCGGTCGCCGGAACACCGAGGATCACGCCGGCGACGACCGTAGTTAGCAGGGATAGTCGCAATTGCATGCGCCCCAGTGTGGTCAAGACCGGCGTGAACCGGAATCGCTGCAACCGCCCTTTCAGCCTGCAAAATCACGTTCATCGGTTTTGAGGGTGGGAAGGTTCCGAGCGCGTCGGGACGCGCCCGAGCTCGCGTCAGGCTTCCGCCGCCGCAACCAGCGACCGTGCGGGAAGTCGCAGCACCCCGTCCGCCCCGACGTAGGGCTGCGCAAGCTCCGCCACTCTGGCGAGCACCGCCGCGCGCTGCTCGTCCGAGAGCGGGTCGAGGGCCTCGCCGAACATGCTCGAGAGATCGTCGGTCTCGGCGATGTACTCGTCGACGCTTTCGAACGCGCGCGGCGGTTCGACCGCGTCGATAAACACCTCGACGAAGCCGGCGTTCTCGAGCACGGTCTGCAGGCGTCCCGGCGCCCCCAGCGCGAACATGCCCGGCGCGTCGGGATCGGGCTCCGCGGTGTGCCCGAGCTCGACCAATGCACGGGTCGTGATCGTGGCCCAGGGGTTAGCCGGAGCCTCGTCCCACACGGCGAGCGCGATGCGACCACCTGGCCGCAGCACGCGGCGCGACTCCCGCAGCGCCGCCTCGGGATCGACGGCGAACATCAGCCCCCACTTGCACAGCACCGCGTCGACGCTCGCGGTTTCCAGATCGATCCACTCGAGCTCGATCCGCTTGAACTCGACGTTCTCGATTCCGAGCTCGTCCGCGCGGGCGCGCGCGACCACGAGCATCTCGTCGGTCGCGTCGCTGCATATGAGCGAGCCGCCCGGGCGGATCAGCTCGGCGGCGAGGAATCCCGTCTCACCCGGTCCCGCCGCGAGCTCGAGCACCCGGAGGCCGGGCTGCAGCCCGGCGTGGTCGAGCATCCAGGTCGACGCGGGCAGCCCGAACTCGCGCACGCTCCGCGCGCGCTTGCTCCATCCGGCCGCCGCGCGGCCCCAGCGCTCGAGGATCTCGGCCCGCACCGCATCGGGATCGGACACGCCCATCTATTCGCCTCCTCCATCGGGGGCGCGCCGGGAGAGCCGCCGCGTGATCTCCTGAAACGCGCCCTCGATCTGCTCGCTCAGACGCCGCTGGAAGATCGCCATTACCGCCTCGGACGCCACCGGCCCGAGCCGCTCGACGGCGCGCTCGATCTCCGGCCAGCGCTCGGCCGGCATATCCGCCTGCGCGAACGGCTTCCAGATCTCGTGCAGGAACAGCTCGACGAACGAGCGCGATACCGACTCGCAGTGCCGATCGATCTCCTCGAGGATCGACAGGGCACTGCGCAGCGAGATCCCACGGCCGACGACCTCCTCGGCGATCGCCAGCAGCGACGGGCTGGGCGCCCGGAAGCGGCCCTCTCCGGTCGGCACGAGCACGCCCAGCCGCTCGGCCTCGGCCAGCACCTCGGGCGCCTCGTGCGCGCCGACGCGGAACCGCTTGCCGAGCTCCTCGAGCGTCAGCGTTTCGCCCGGCTCGGTGGTCGCGGCCGCGCTCACCGTCTCGCCGAAGCGCCTCAGCCGCTCGGCGGTGCCCTGGGTGTCGTCGAGCAGCCGTTTGATGCCGCCGAGGTTGAAGCCGTCGTCCTGGAGCTCGCGGACCAGCCGCAGCTGCGCGAGGTGCTCGGGGCCGTAGTAGCCGACGCGGGCGCGCACCTCGGGCGGGTCGAGCAGCCCGCGCGCCTGATGGGCGCGGATGTTTCGCACCGACATGCCCGACTGCGCGGCCAGCTGCTCGATCGTCAGCTGGTTGGCGGAGTCCGGTTCCTCGAATGTCGCGGCTGAGGACACGCCATCGATTAAAGCTGGCGCCGGAGCAGCTTGCCCGATGCCGTCCGCGGCAGCCGGTCGGCGAACTCGACCGCCTTGGGCACCTTGAACCCCGCCAGGCGCGCGGCGCAGTGGTCGCGCAGCTCGTCGGGAGCGATCGAAATCCCGTCTCGAAGTACGACCGTCGCGACCACCGCCTCGCCCCACTCCGGGTCCGTGCGCGGATGCACGGCGGCATCGACGACGGCGGGGTGCTCGAGCAGCGTCGCCTCGACCTCGGCGGGGGCGACGTTCTCACCGCCGGTGACGATCGTGTCGGCGTTGCGGCCGGTGATCATGAGCCGGCCGCGTTCGTCGAACTCGCCGAGATCGCCGGTGTGCAGCCACCCACATTCGTCGACGGCGTCGGGTGACACGATCGCCCCGCGGACCTTGACCTCTCCTCTCGAGGTGCGCAGATCGACGCCCGGCAGCGGCCAGCCGAACGTGGCGATCTGCGAGCACGCTTCGGTCATTCCGTACGTCGGCGCGACCGGGACGCCCGCACTCCGCGCGCGCTCGAGTAGCGACGGCGCGCTCGGGCCGCCCCCCAGCAATGCCCACCGCAAGGTCGGGGGCTGTTCCAACCCCGCGTCGAGCAGCCGCGCGAGCATCGTCGGCACGAGCGAGACCAGCGTGATCCGACGAGCCGGGTCCATCAACTCGTTGAGGACGGCCTCGGCGTCGAAGCGCCCGTGGAGAACCGCCGTGGTGGCGTAGATCGCGCTGCGGATCGGAATTGAAAGGCCGCCGACATGCGTGAGCGGCATCGGGCACAGCCAGCGCTCGTCCTGGTCGAGCCCGAGCACGACCGCCGAGCCGAGCGCGCTGGCCAGGAAGTTCTCGGCCGTCAGCGGCACGCGCTTGGGAGCGGCCGTGGTCCCCGAGGTGTGCATCACCGCCAGCGGCTGGCCACCGCCGAAGGGAGCCGGCGGCCCGGATCCTCGGAGCGGCTCGGATACGACCACATCGGCTCCCGCCATCCGCTGCGCACGCTCGGGTTCGGTCAGGCGCAGATCGATCGGCATCGCCGACACGCCTGCGAGCGCGCAACCGTGCAGCGCGACCACGAACTCCTCGGGCGAGGGCAATGCCAGTGCAGCCCGCTCGCGGGCGCCGAGTTGCTGCAGCGCCCTGGCCGCCGACATCGCCGCCTCGGACAGCTCCGCGTAGGTCAGGCTCCGTTCCGGACCATCGATCGCAACGCGGTCCGGATGCTTGGCGCGAGCCATGTGGACCCAGAAGTACATGCCCGACACGGTAGTCTCGCCCGCGTGCCAGCGACCTGGAAATCCGCCGGGGACTACCAAGACATCCGCTACGAGACCGGGGTCGGCGAGGACGCCGGCATCGCGAAGATCACGATCAACCGTCCGGAGGTCCGCAACGCGTTCCGCCCCGAGACCGTGGTCGAGCTGTCCGACGCGTTCACCCGCGCCCGCGAGGACCTCGAAGTCGGCGTCGTGATCCTGACCGGCGAGGGTCCTGATGCGTTCTGCTCGGGCGGCGACCAGCGCGTACGCGGCTCGCGTGGGGGCTACGTCACCGGCGCCGATCCGTCGGCGGCGGGCAAGCACGAGGCGGTCGGGCGGTTCGAGGTCACCGACCTGCACATCCAGATGCGCCGGATGCCGAAGCCGATTGTGGCGATGGTCGCCGGCTACGCGATCGGCGGCGGTCACGTCCTGCACGTGGTCTGCGACCTGACGATCGCCGCCGACAACGCTTGCTTCGGCCAGGTCGGCCCGAAAGTCGGCTCGTTCGACGGCGGCTTCGGCGCGACGGTGCTGTCGCGGCTGGTCGGGCCGAAGAAGGCCAAGGAGATCTGGTTCCTGTGCCGCCGATACGACGCGCGCGAGGCGCTGGCGATGGGGCTCGTCAACGCCGTCGTGCCGCTCGACCAGCTCGAGCAGGAGACCGTCCGGTGGTGTCGCGAGATGCTCGCGCTGTCGCCATTCGCGCTGCGCATGCTGAAGGCGAGCTTCAACGCCGACGAGGACGGCCTCGCCGGCATCCAGCAGCTCGCCCACGACGCGAACCTGCTCTTCTACATGACCGAGGAGGCGCAGGAGGGACGCAACGCCTACCTCGAGAAGCGCAAGCCGGACTTCTCGAAGTTCCCGCGCCGAGCGTGATGACAGCGACAAGGGCCGCCACCAGGCCGAGCGGCGTTCGCATCTGGTTGATGGCCGCGCGCGTGCGGACATTGCCGGCGGCGATCGCGCCGGTGCTCGTCGGGACTGCCCTCGGCGGCTTCCTGCACGTGTTCCACCCGCTGCGGTTCGTGGCGGCGCTGATCGGGGCGATGTTCATCCAGGTCGGCACGAACCTCTCCAACGACTACTCGGACGCGCGGCGCGGTGCCGACAGCGAGGACCGCCTCGGGCCGGTGCGCGTCACCGCGGGCGGGCTCGTGCCTCCGCGGCAGGTGCTGATCGCCACGTACCTGACGTTCGGCGTCGCCGTGCTCGCCGGCGTCTATCTCGTGGTCGTCGCCGGGTGGCAGCTGCTGCTCGTCGGCGCCGCCTCGATCCTCGCCGGAGTGCTCTACACCGGCGGCCCGCGGCCGTACGGATACGAGGGCCTCGGCGAGCTGTTCGTGTTCCTGTTCTTCGGGATCGTCGCGGTGGCGGGGTCGTTCTTCGTGCAGGTCGAGCGCCTGAACTGGGAGGCGTTCGCGCTCGCGGTGCCGGTCGGGCTGTTGGCGGCGGGACTGCTGATGGTCAACAACGTTCGGGACATCGATACCGACCGCCGCGCCGGCAAGCGGACGCTCGCGGTCCGGCTCGGTCGTGATCGCGCGCGGACGCTGTTCGCGGCGACCGTCTACCTGGCCTACGTGCTCGTTCCGGTGACGTGGGCGTTCGGCCCGCTCAGCCCGTGGCTGCTGCTGGCGTGGCTGACGCTTCCGCTGGCGGCCCGGGTCGTGCGGGTCGTGCGAAACCGCACCGACGGCCTGTCGCTGAACGGCGCGCTCGCCCAGACCGGGATGCTTCAGCTGGTGTTCTGCATCCTGCTGGCGGCCGGGCTGCTGCTCAGCCGGTGAACGTCGACATCCAATCTTTATGGGCGCGCATGCGCGCGCCGTTTGTTTCGTCATCGGGATCCGTCGGTGAACGCGAGCTCGTGCTGCTTCGCCTCCAGGACGCTGTCGGGCGGGTCGGGTTCGGCGAGGCGGCGCCGCTGCCGGACTACAACGGCGCGAGCGTCGACGACGTGCGCGAGGCGCTCGACGGCTGCCGGTCGACGCTGGCGCACGCCGCGCGGCTCACCCGGGAGGAGCTGCTCGCGCAGTGCACCGAGCTGGCGGTGCTGGCGCCCGCGGTCGCGGCGATCGACCTGGCGCTGTGGGATCTCGAGGGACGGCGGACCGGGCAACCGGTGTGGCGGTTGCTCGGCGCACGCGCCGCCGAGCCCGTCGAGGTCAACTACACGATCGCCGCGTCCGATCGCGCCGGCGCCGCGGCGCAGGCTGCCGCCGCTCGCGCCCGCGGATTTCGCTGCGTCAAAGCGAAGGTCGGGATCGGCGATGACGCCGGCCGGCTCGCCGCGATCCGGGCGGTGCTCGGGCCGGACGTGGCGATCAGGCTCGACGCGAACGGAGCCTGGGGACCGGACGAGGCGACCGCGGCGCTGCGCGCGCTCGCCCCGGTCGGAATCGAGCTGTGCGAGGAGCCGGTCCGCGGGCTCGTCCAGACACGCGAGGTCGCGGCTGCGTCGGGCGTGCCGATCGCGCTCGATGAGACCGCGTCCGCGATCGGAGCGCTCGAGGACCGCGTCTGCCTGGCCGTGTGCCTGAAGGTCGCGAGCTGCGGCGGGATCACCGGCGTCGTGCACGCGGCCCGTCAGGCGCGCGCCGCCGGCTATGAGGTGTACCTGGCCTCGACGCTGGACGGCCCGCTGGGGATCGCGGCGGCGCTGCACGCGGCCGCGGCCGTGCGTCCTGAGCGCGCCTGCGGACTGGCGACGCTGGGGCTGTTCGCCGACCGCGAGAACCCGCTGCCGGCGCATGCGGGCCGGATCGAGGTTCCGGGTGGCGCGGGCCTCGGCGACGGGCTGCGCGCCTGGTACCGAACCGCCTGATCGCACCCTGTGACCGAGGTCACGCGTTGGTGCACCAAAAGCGGGTAAATGGTGTGAACCGAAGAAATTTCGCCTACGCACTAAAGGCGGAGCGCTCAGGTGACGACCATCTTGATCAACTGAGCAGCCGTTTACCGGACCGGGAGAATCCAAGATGAGTCCTGAACGTTCGCACGCATACCGGCGGGTCATGAAGACGCTCGACGACATGGGGCCGAGCAAGCTTCTCGAGAGCGAGCAGCAGCGGATCCGCTACGCCGCCGACAATCTCATCTTCAGCACCGACCTGCGCACGGACGTCGAAGCGTGCGACGCACTCGAAGACGTCGCCGCCCTGTGCCGCGCGCTGGTCGAGAGCGAGCGCTGGGAGCAGGCCACCGCGATGCGCCTCGTGGACGACGTCTGCGAGTGCGGCCCGGCCAGCTCGCTCGTGCTCCAGGCCGCCTGACGCCTGAATCCTGCGGGTTACCCCCAGGATCGGCGGGGTGTCCCGCAGACCCGCGTGATAAGCGCTCACGTTCGGCGCCGCACCGCCGTCGACCCTCGCCTGATCTCCGCCATTCGGTCCGGGACCGGCCGCGCCGTCGACGTCCTCAGAAGACCAAAGAGGCATTTCTCGCCATCGACCAGGGCGTCGCCGACCTGAAACCCCCGCATCGAGCGCAGATCACCGGCCGGCCTGCTCTCCCGGTTCAAGCGGCACGCCTGATCAGGAGGGCCACCTTCTCGGGGGCCTCCAGATGTACGGCGTGGCCCGCGCCGTGGACGACGACGACCTTTCCGTCGGCCAGGGCTCGGGCCACATCCGACGCGATCCCGCTGAACTTTGCGTCGCGCTCGCCGACGATCAGCGTGACCGGCGCGCGAACCTCCGACAGGCGGTCCCACAGCGACGGCAGCGCGCCGGTCCCGAGGCCGCGGAGCGCGCGGGCCAGGCCGGCGGACTGGCTGCGCAGGCGGTCGGCGTGGATCGCCGCCGCGAGCTCCGGCGGCTGCCCGGCGAGCATCGGCGTCTGCGCCCAGCGCTGCGCGAACTCTTCGATGTTCGAGTCCTCGACCTGGTCGGCGAGCGCGTCGTCGGCGGCTCGTCGCGCGTTGCGCTCGGCCGGGTCCGCGATCCCGGGGCTGGCCCCGATCAGCACCAGCCGCTCGATCCGCTCGCTCAGCGCCGGCGCCGCCGCGGCATGGAGTGCGAGTCGCCCGCCCATCGAGTATCCGACCAGCGTGAACCGCGCCGGCGCCAGCGCGGCGAGGTCGTCGAGCACCGCCTCGAGCGTGACCGGCTCCCGCGCCGCCGCGGAGCCGTGGCCCCGGATATCAGGCGCAAGCGCGCGGTAGCGTTCCCCGAGCGCCGCGACCACGGGGTCCCAGCTCGCTCCGGTGTGGGTGAAGCCGTGGAGGAGGACGACATCGCGCGCCATCAGCTTCGCATCATGACCGTCACCGACACCTATCTGCTGCTGCGCGCCTTCTGCGACGAGCTCGCCCGGTGCGGGATGGAGCACGCCTGCACCGCGCCCGGGTCGCGTTGCACGCCGATCGTCCTGTCGCTCGTTCGCGAGCAGCGGATCCGGTGCTGGTCGCACATCGACGAGCGGTGCGCCGGCTTCTTCGCGGTCGGCGCCGGCAAGCGATCGGGCCGTCCGGTTGCGGTCACGTGCACGTCGGGGACGGCGGCGGCCAACCTCGCGCCGGCGGTGATCGAGGCGCGTCACGCGCGTGTGCCGCTGATCGTGCTCACCGCCGACCGCCCGCCCGAGCTTCGCGAGGTCGGCGCCGGCCAGACGATCGACCAGCTGAAGCTGTACGGCGGCGTGGTCAAGTGGTTCTTCGAGGTCGGCGTCGACGAGGCGACCCCGGCGGCGCTCCGGTTCATCCGCACGCTCGCATGTCGCGCCTACGCGATCGCGGCCGTGGGCCCTCCCGGGCCGGTTCATCTGAACTTCCCGCTGCGCGAGCCGCTGGTGCTCGACCGGCCGCTGCCGCTGCCCGACGACGCCACCGGCCGCGACGGCGAGCGGCCCTACGTGGTGGTCGACACGCCGCCGGCGATTGCCCCGGCCGGCGACTCGCCGCCGTTCGGGCGGATCGTGATCGTCGCCGGGGCGGACCGCGACCCCGGTGCAGCTCGGCAGCTCGCTCGCTTCGCCGAGCGAAACCGAATCCCCCTGCTGGCCGACCCACTATCGGGCGCGCGGCGCGGCGAGGCTGCGATCGCCCACTACGACCTGCTGCTGCGCGATCGCGAGTTCGCGGGTCAGCATCAGCCCAGGTTCGTGATCCGGACCGGCGACCTTCCCACCTCGAAGCCGCTGCGCGCATGGCTGGCGGGGCTCCAGACCGCCCAGATCGCGTTCGATCCCGACGGCGCCTGGCACGACCCCGATGCCGTGGTCGGGACGCGCGTCAAGGCCCCGTACCGAGCGCAGCTCGGCGACCAGGAGATTCACACCGACCGCGAGTGGTACGACTCGTGGCGCGCCGCCGACGACGCGGTCGCCGGCGCCATCGAGCGCACGCTCGGCGACGAGCTGTCAGAGCCGGTCGTCGCGCGCGCCCTCGGCGGGTGGCTGCCGCCCGAGGCGACGCTGTTCGTCGCCTCCTCGATGCCGGTGCGCGACGTCGAGGAGTTCTGCGCCGCGCGCGACCGCGGCCCGCTCGTGCTCTCGAACCGCGGCGCCAACGGCATCGACGGCACTGTCTCATCCGCGTTCGGCGCGGCCGCCGCCGGCGAGGGCCCGGTCGCGTTGTTGATCGGCGATGTCGCGCTCGCGCACGACATCGGCGGGCTGCTGCCCGCGTCGCGGCTGGGGCTGGCGCTGACGATCGTGCTGCTCAACAACGACGGTGGCGGCATCTTCCACTTCCTGCCCGTCGCCGCCGAGACCGAGGCGTTCGAGCAGCACGTCGCCACCCCCCACGGCCTCGACTTCTCGCGCGCCGCCGCGCTCTACGGCTGTCGGTACGCCCGGCCGCAGACGCCGGCCGACCTCCGGGCTGCGGTCGAAGCCTCGATCGCCGGCGACGCCACCACGATCATCGAGGTGCGAACCGACCGCGAGGAGAACCTCGCGCTCCACCGCCGGGTGGCGGAGGCGGCGCTGGCCTCGCTGCCACGTTCCCTGTAAACCGCAGCAAAGTGCCCCGCCGCCGGCGGCAGCGACCACATAAGCATGCCTGACATGCTTATCTGACCAGGGACGGCTCGGTCGGAGGAGGGTTGGCGCGAAATACAGGTGCCGGACCCCGCCCCCGCCGGCAACGCCCGCCCCGCCGGCAACGCCCGCCCGCCGGCGACCGCCCCGGCAACCCCTCGCCCCGCTGGCGACCGCCCCGCCGGCGGTCACCCCGCCAGCACGGGCAGCATCGCCCCCAGCTTCACTTCGGTCTCCGCCAGCTCCGCCACCGGGTCCGAGTCGCGCACGATTCCCCCGCCGGCATAGAGGTGCGCCACCCGAGCCCGGACGAGCGCGCAGCGCAGGCCCACGCAGAACTCGCCGTCGCCGGCGGCGTCGGCCCATCCCACCGTTCCGGCGTACCAGCCGCGGTCGAGGCCCTCGAGCGCCGGGATCAGCGGCGCGGCCACCGCGCCCGGCTCGCCGCCGACCGCCGGGGTCGGGTGTAGCACCCCGGCCAACTCGATCGCGCTCAACGGCGCGGCCAGCTGGGCGCGGATCGGGGTGCCGAGGTGGATGATGTTCGCTACGCGGACGAGGACCGGTTCGGGTGCGGCCGTAACCCAGACCGAATGGGGCCGGAGCGCGCGGGAGATGCGGCGCACGACAATCGCGTGCTCCTCGCGGTCCTTGTCGCTTTGCATCAGCTGCTCGCCGAGGTGCTCGTCGACCGCCGGGTCGGCGCTCCTCCGGGAGGAGCCGGCCAGCGCCACGGTGGAGGCGCGCTGCCCCTCGCGGCGCACCAGCAGCTCGGGGCTGGCCGCGAGGAACACGGCATCTCCTCGCCCGACCGCGAACACGTAGCAGGACGCGAACGCCTCGCGGAGCAGGCCGAGCACGGCACCGACGTCGTGGTCGACCGGCGCGTGCACCTCGACCTCGCGCGCGAGCGCGATCTTCTCGAGCTCGCCGGCGCGGATCCGCTGCACGGCCCGCGCCACCGCCTCCTCGTAGTGCGACGGCGGCATCGGGCTGAGGACCTTGTATTGGCCGGCCGGCGCCGGGTCCCACATCGGCAGTCCCGCCAACCGCAGCGAGCCCAACCGCCCCGCGACGCGGGCCTCCAAGTCATCGAGCGTGTCATCCGGAGCGACCTCGACGTTCAAAGTCAGCGACACCCGCTCGCCGGCGCGGGCGAGCGACAGCTCGGGCACGACCAGCGAGCCCGGCGCGAATCCCTCCCACCGGGGCGAGCCGCCCCCGTCGGGCGCGAACGCGAACCCGCCGAGCGCGAGCAGCCCCGAGCCCGGCGGGCCGTCCGGGGCGTCGGCGAGCGCGCCCGCGGCCACCGCCGACCACCGCCGGGCCACCACGTCAAACCGGTCCGCGCCGCGGGCCTCGAGCGCGCGGACCGATCCGATCGCGGCCACCGCGTACCCATCGCGGTCGGGCTGCTCGAGGCAGAACCACGGCTCGGCGGGGCGCCGCGAGGCGACCGCGACGGCGGTCGGGTCTACCGCCGGGTCGACGCTTCCGGTGACGCTGACGAGCGCGGGCGTGCCGGTGGCGCGGGCCTGGCGAAGCGCCGCGTCGAGTCGCCGCTCGAGCCGCCGGGCGGTCTTGGCGTCGAACCAGCCCCGCGGCGAGAGCCGTTGCGCGACATCGTGCATGCGCGCAGGCTACCCGCCGCAGGCGCCCGTTACGTCTCGGCTCGTCCCCGCGCGATCGCGATCTCGCCCGTTCTCGCCATCTCGATCAGCCCGAACGGCCTGACCAGCTGCTCGAACGCGTCGACCTTGTCACACGTGCCGGTCAGCTCGACCACGACCGACCGCTTGGTCACATCGACCACCTTGCCGCGGAAGATCTCGCAGATCTGCATCACCTCGCCGCGGCTCGCGCCGTCGGCCGAGACCTTGAACAGGGCGAGCTCGCGCGCGAGCGTCTCGCGCGGCTCCAGGTCGCGGATCTTCAGCACATTGACGAGCTTGTGCAGCTGCTTGGTGACCTGATCGATCGGATGCACGGCGCCGTCGAGTGTCAGCGTGATCCGGGAGATGCGCTCGTCGTCGGTGGGGCCGACCGCGAGCGTGTCGATGTTGAACCCGCGGCGCGCGAACAGGCCCGCGATCCGCGTCAGGACACCGGGCTTGTTCTCGACCATGATCGAGAGGACGTGCTTGCGCCCGGTCCGCAGCCCGCCCGCGGCCTCGAGCTCGTCGAGCGACAGCACTTCCTTGGTGGCTGGTTCACCCATGATGGCTTCCTCCGCGGGCGATCCGGGCCCGCGCTTCGATGGCGTTGCTCGGCATCACGCCTCCCTTACCCAACCATGTTCCGCGCGGGCTGACCGGCGGGGATCATCGGGTAGGTGTTCTCCTCGCGCGTCACGCGGACGTCGACGAGGACCGGCCCGTCGATGGCAAGGGCTTCCTTCATGTCGGAGACCAGCGTGTTCTTATCGGCGAGGCGAAGACCGGTGGCGCCGTAGGCCTCGGCGAGCTTGACGAACTCGGGCCACCGGCCCATGTCGACTTGGCTGTAGCGCTTGTCCCAGAACAGCTCCTGCCACTGGCGGACCATGCCCAGGTAGCCGTTGTTCATGATGAACACCTTGATCGCGATCCCCTCCTGGGCGCAGGTGGCGAGCTCCTGCATGTTCATCTGGACCGAGCCGTCGCCGGCGATGCACACGACGGTTTCCTCGGGGCAGCCGACCTTCGCCCCCATCGCCGCGGGCAGCCCGAACCCCATCGTGCCCAGGCCGCCGGAGTTGATCCACCGCCTCGGCTTGGCGAAGTGGTAGTACTGCGCCGTCCACATCTGATGCTGGCCGACGTCGCTGGTGATGATCGCGTCACCGCCGGTCGCCTCGTACAGCGCCTGGATCATGTACTGGGGCTTGATCTCGGAATCGGTCGTGTCGTCATAGCGGAGCGGGTGGCGCTCCTGCCACACGCGGATCCGCGACCACCACTCCTCGAGCCGCCCCGGCTCGTCCGCCACCGCGCGGTACTCCGCGGTCAGTCGCGGCAGGATGTTCTTCGCGTCGCCGACGATCGGGATGTGGGCCGGGACGTTCTTGGAGATCTCGGCGGGGTCGATGTCGATGTGGATGAACTTCGCGCGCGGGGCGAACTCCGACAGCTTGCCGGTCACGCGATCGTCGAAGCGCGCGCCGATCGCACAGATCAGGTCCGCCTCGTCCATCGCATAGTTCGCGGCACGGGTGCCGTGCATCCCGAGCATCCCGAGCCACTGGTCGTGCGGCGCCGGGAACGCGCCCAGCCCCATCACCGTTGTCGTCACCGGGAACCGGTCGGCGGTCGCGAGCTCGGTCAGCTCGGCGGCCGCGTTCGCGGCGGTGACGCCACCGCCGGCGTAGATGATCGGGCGCCGCGCGTTGGCGAGCGCCTTGGCGGCGATCCGGATCTGCTTCTGGTTGCCCTCGGTGGTCGGCTGGTAGCCGGGCAGGCGCACGTCGCTGACCGGCTCGTACGGGATGTCCGCCCGGCTCAGGTCCTGCGGGACGTCGACCAGGACCGGGCCGGGCCGCCCGGTGCGCGCGATGTGGAACGCCTCGTGGATCGACCGCGGGATCTCGAGCGGGTGCTGGATCATGAAGCTGTGCTTGACGACCGGCATCGTGATCCCGATCGTGTCCGCCTCCTGGAACCCGTCGGTCCCAAGCAGCTCGGTGCGCACCTGGCCGGTGATGAACACCACCGGGACCGAGTCCATCATCGCGTCGCAGATCGGCGTGACCAGGTTGGTGGCGCCCGGGCCACTGGTGGCCAGCGACACGCCGACCTTGCCGGTGGCCTTCGCGTAGCCCTCCGCCGCGTGTCCCCCGCCCGCCTCGTGGCGGACCAGGATGTGGCGGATGCCGGCGTCGTAGAACGCGTCGTAGGTGGGAAGGTTGGCGCCGCCGGGGAGGCCGAATACGACGTCCACACCCTCGGCCTTCAAGCATTCCATCAGGGCGTCGACTGCACGCATACTTTCGCCTCCTCTCGGCAAGGTCGTTCTTCGAGTGCCGCCACCGCTCCGCGAGCAGCGGAAACACCGAGTCTACAGCCCATCCGGCCGCGCCACGGGATCGGCAACCGTCCGCGCGGCGCCCCGGACAGCGTGCTGCCCGCTACCCGCTATGCGGGGATCCGGCCCGCAGCTCGGCGCTCGCGCATCTCCGCCGCCGACGCAATCGCGACGTCCGGGAACTCGAGCTCCTCGCCGCAGGTCGTGCAAACCGTGTCGTGCAGCATCAGGATCCGCCCGCAGCCCGGACATTGCCGCCGCAGTTCCCGGTTGTCCCAGCGATAACAGACGGCAGCCAGCAGGCCAAAGAACGGGACCAGCCCCGCGACCATGAACCAGATGAAAAAGGAACTGCCCTTGATCCGGCCGATGATCCCCCCGGCCAGGCCGAAGAAGAACATGATCACGAGCAGGCCCAGGTCCCCCATGGGCCTGCCCTCACCAGACGAGTGTCTTGACCGCCCAGAGGACCGCGAGCACGGCCGCCACGACGACCACCGTCCAGAAGATCGCCACCACGAACCCGATCACGATCTTCAACAACAGCGCGGCCGCCGCGATCAGCACAATGCCGGCGAAGGCCTTCCGGACGACCGGCGTACGAGCTCTAGTCGGCTCGATCTCAGTTTGCATGCGTTAAGCGTACTCCAGCGAGAGCACGGCACCCGAAGGAGTCGCTAAGAGCTCGGGACGCGTCAGTCGTAGACGCGCTTGAGATATTCGAAGCGGGTTTCCGGCGACGAGGACCGTTGATCAACGCGCAAACGGGCGAGCCGGTAGCGACGCAGCGGCGCAGCCGGCGGCGAAGGGGCAGCACGCCGGTCGGCGATGAGCAGAACCTTCGAGGCGGTTGTTGGGCGGGTCATGGTGAGAATGATCGACGGCTGGCCGCCGCCGCACATTGGCCCTGCGTACAAACATCGCTAAACCCGATCTGCCCTGCGGCCCGCGGGTTGGGCGGCGGGCCGGCGGGCTCACCGGCGGCGCGAAGTGGACGCGGCGTGGTCCAGCGCTTCGCGGGCCGATGCCGGCAGCCGCCGCCGAAGCCTCCACACCGACCCCGAGAAGGCCAGGTTGGCCACGGTGGCGAAGCCCCGCTCGTCGGTCCGCAGCGCGAGCAGGAGATGTGCGGTCCGGTCGCTCGGCGGCAGCTCACGCTCGGGCACCTTGACGCAGTAGCAGTGGACCCGGTGCCCACCGGGTCGGACGAGCAGCGCGCCAGCCTCGCCGATCAGCCACGTGCCCAGCCGGCCGCGCTCGAGCACGAGCCGTGTGCGGACGTGGAGGTCGCGGGTGGAGTGGTCCACCAGATCTCCGAGTAGCCCGAGCGCCACCGGCTCGCCGGGATGATCGCCACGATCGGTCCGGCGCAAGACCCCGGCGCCGCGGGCGGCATACAGCTCGGGGATCGCCCACGCGTGGATCAGCAGAACGATGGAGATCGGGGCGAGCACCGGTCTCAGCCAGACCAGGACCGCTGCCGCCGACACGAACGGCAGGACGTGCGCGACCGTCGACAGCGTCCACAGCCGAGCGGTTCTCGTGAGCGAACGATCGCTGGCCCGGGGTCGCCAATAGACACCGGCGAGCTCCGGGAGCCGGGCGCCGTCGCCCTCAACTCGTGTCGCGCTCGTGCCGCCTCCTCGCGGCCTCCGTCCCAGACCGTCCGCCGGGCTACCCCCCGGCGATCGGCCGGCGGAGGACCACCAGCGAGGCGTCGACGGGAAGCTCGCGAACCCGCTCGGCCCGACCCTCACCTTCCGAGACAACCGCGAGATAGCCCCGATCGAGCTCGGCCCGGAACACGGCGACGGCCGCCTCGATCGCATGCGGGTCGTCGGTCGTCCACTCAGCCACGATCGTGTGGCCAGTTCGATCCATCCGGACGAGTCGTGACACTTCGGGCCTCCTGGAGACGGGTGCGCTCTCCATCGTACGCCCGTGAGGTCGCTTTGCGCCAGCGCCGGACGGGAAAATCGGCCTGTATTGGACCGGAACTCGGCGCGAAGTTATGTAGCGAGGTTAGTAGGTTTGTGGCTTAATTGAGTGGCGGTATGTGCGCGTGCCGGAGCCCGTCCCGGACCAAGGAGGCGGACTCAGGCAGGCGGCATGCGGGCATGGCCCACGGCCGAAAGTTCAAGGACGAGACCTCCAGACATGACACCGCAGCCCGTTGGCTCCCAGATCGCCCAGTCGAGGCTGAGCTCGGCCCGCCGGCCCCTTGCGGGAGAGGTGGCCCTCGCCGCGGCTGCCCATGTCATCGAGCCTCGAGCCTGGGCGCGCACCCGCTTCCTGGTCGATCTCTTGATGCTGACGCTCGCATCCAGCGCGGCGGTGTTCGCCGCCCCGGACCTCGGCACCGCACCCAATCGCGTGCTCGCGGCGTTCTTCCCGATCGTCGCGGTAGCCATCCTCCACGCCCGCCGGACCTTGGAGGAACGCCTTCAGGTCTCGGTCCTGGACGCCGCGGTGAACGTGACCGGCGCGGTCTCCTCAGCGGCGGTGCTCACACTGGCCGCCGCCTCGGCCGTCGGCGCCGTCCATCCGGTCGGGCTGACGCTTCGCCTGTGGCTGTTCGCGGTGGTGTATGCCGGGCTCGCCCGCGTCGTGCTCGTCTCGGTCCGAGCCCAGGCGGCGGCGACCAGCGCGTTCTCGGTCCCCACGCTGATCATCGGCGCCGGATCGGTGGGTGAGCGGCTCGCACGGCGGATCTCCGACGACCACCGCTACGGCATGCGGGTCGTCGGCTTCCTGGACGCGGAGCCGGGGGCGGGGCCAGGCGCTTCGAGCGGTACCTCAGCCGTCCCCGTCCTCGGAGGATCACAGGACCTTGCCGCGGCGGTCGCCCAGACGTCAGCTCGCCGCGTGATCGTCGCCTTCTCCTCCGAGCCGGATCGCGTGCTGGCCGGCAAGATCCGGGAATGCCAGAAGCTCGGTGTCGAGGTATCGCTCGTGCCCAGGATGTTCGAGTCGATCAACGGCCGCGCGACGCTGGACCGCGTCGGCGCCCTTCCGCTCCTGTCGCTCCGGCCGACCAATCCGCGGAGCCTCGAGTTTGCCGTCAAGCACGGGTTGGATCGGGTGATCGGTTTCCTGGCGCTCGTCGCGGCCGCGCCAGTGATGGCCGCGATTGCGGCCGGGGTGCGCCTGACCTCGCCTGGCCCGGCGCTGTTCCGACAGCGCCGCGTCGGTCGCGATGGGCGTGAGTTCGAGGTGTTGAAGTTCCGGACCATGTATGACACGTCCGCCCCGGGACCGTTCGAGCTGCCGCAGGGGTGTGCACCCGGAGGGATCGAGGGCGACGATCGCCGCACACGGTTCGGTGGCTGGCTTCGCGACACCTCGCTCGACGAACTGCCGCAGCTGATCAACGTTGTGCGCGGCGAGATGAGCCTGGTCGGGCCTCGGCCGGAGCGGCCTGAGTTCGTCGAGCGCTTCGCCGGCGAGGTCGCGCGCTACGCGGAGCGCCATCGCGTCAAGTCGGGGATCACCGGGTGGGCCCAGGTCAACGGCCTGCGAGGCCAGACCTCGATCAGCGACCGCGTCGAGTGGGACAACTACTACATCCAGAACTGGTCGTTCGGACTCGATCTGCGCATCGCGCTGCTGACCGTGGCCGAGCTTCTCCGACTTCGTCGCTCGCCCGTCGAGCGGGCACGCGAACATCCGCCGCCGGTCCCGACCCGCGCCGGCGGCGACCACGCCGCCAGGAACGATTAGCAACTGTTCTCAGGTATCGCAAGGTTTTCGCAAACTTCGTGGCATAGTACGTGGCAATGGCAGTGCCGTCAGCAGGGAACGCGGATTGGCGCAACTCATCGGGCGAGCGGTCGGGGCTCAGGCGTTACTACGCCACGTTGCGGGAGCGTTGGTGGGTCGTCGCCCTGTGCACCGTCGTGACGCTCGCGGCAGCCGCGATCTACGTCGCGGTTGCCCCGCGCACCTACACGGGCGAGGCGGAGCTGCTGGTCAACGCTGCGCCGCCCGAGAATACGATCCTGTTCGATCTGCCGGTTCTTCACCAGAGCGGCGATCCCACGCAGGATGTCCTGACCGGCGCGAATCTGGTCACGACGCCGCAGGTTGCCAATGCGGTCATCGCCGCCCTGCACCTGCGCACGACTACCAACGACCTGTTGGACAAGGTGTCGGCGACGCCCGTGGGCCAGAGCAACATCGTCGCCGTTCAGGCGCAGGCCTCGTCGGCGCGGCGGGCGCAGCGCATCGCCAATGCGTTCATGAACGAGGCCATCGCCGTCCGCTCGGCCGCGATGCATGCCGCGGTGGCGCTGGCGATCCCCTCCCTGGCGGCACAGGTCGCGGCGCTCCCACGGGCGCAACGCAACGGCCCGGGTTCTCTCGGCGACGAGCTGAGCCAGCTCGAAACCCTCCGGAGGAGCCCGGACCCGACGCTGGGGGTCGCCGCGGCGGCGCAGCTGCCAACCGCGCCCTCGACGCCGAAGACGAAGCTCTCGCTCGCCGCCGGACTGCTCGGGGGTCTGCTGATCGGGATCGCCGCCGCGTTCGCCTTCAACGCGCTCGACCCGCGGGTGCAGCGCGAGGAGCAGTTGCGGGAGCTGTTCGGGCGAGTTCTGGTACTGGCCCGGATCCCGCGCGTCGGGCGCAAGCAATGGCCCGGACCGCTGGTTCCCGGCCAGCTCTCAGTGACGGCAATCGAGGGTTACCGGACGCTCCGCACGACGCTGTCCACACGGGCCGGCGGAGAGCCGCGGGCCTACCTCCTCACCGGCTGCGGCCCGTCGGAGGGAAAGACCACCAGCGCGATCGCGCTGAGCGCCGCGCTTGCCCAGGGCGGCGGCCGCGTGGTCCTGATCGAGGCCGACCTGCGGCGTCCGAAGATCGCCTCGGCGCTCGGACTGGCCCTCCACTTTGGCACCGAGCAGGTCCTGACCGGCGAGGTCGAGCTGGCCGACGCGCTGACCACGGTCTCAATCGACGGGGCGGAGCTCCGCGTGGTGGCGGCGCACCGCTCGGGCGCCAAGCTGGCGGACCGCCTGTCGGTCTCGATCGCGCGGGAGATGATCGAGTCGGCAAAGGAACTGGCCGACTTCGTCGTGATCGACGCTCCCCCGCTGACCGCGGTGATCGACGCTCTCCCCCTCGCGCAGCTCGCCGACGAGGTGCTGGTCGTGGTTCGCCTTGCTCAGACGCGCCTGGCCAAGTTGGCGGACCTCGACGACCTGTTGAGTCACCAGGGTGCTCGTCCAACGGGGTTCGTGCTGGTCGGCGGAACTGACCGGGACGGGTACGGCTACTACTCGCCGGCGGGCGACATCCGTCCGGGTACCGGCGGCGCCGGGCAGCTGCTGCCGGATCTGCCCGAACCGGCCCGGACGCATCGGCGGGTGTGAGCGCCCTCGCCGAGCGAACCCGGCTGAGCGGATTGGCCGGGGGCGTGCGCACGAGCACCACTCCTTGGGTGCTTGCCCTGACCGTACTTTGCGCCGCGATCGGCGTCACCGCCGGCGTCGAACCGAAATACGGAATCGCCGCTGTGCTCGCGCTGGTCTTCACCGTGGTGGTGTTGGCCAACCTGACGGTGGGATTGGCGATGTTCGCCGCCCTGTCGTTCCTCGACATCCTCAACATCGGCGGTCCCGCGGTCAGCTTCATGAAGGTGGCCGGGCTGATCATCTTCGTCTCGTGGCTAGCGCGCGCGAGCACCGACAGCCGCCGGCGGGCGAGAGCGCTGGTCGGCGAGCATCCATGGATGGTGGCCGCGCTCGTCGGGCTGGTCGCCTGGTCGGCGCTCAGCGCGGCGTGGGCCGCCAGTCCCGGTGATGCGCTGATCACCACCTACCGGTATGCCCTCGACTTCCTGCTGATCCCGATCGCGTACGCCGCGATCCGCGAACCGAAGCACGCCCACGTGGTCATCGCCGGCTTCCTCATCGGGGCCGTCGTTTCGGCCGCGTACGGACTCGTGGTCCCGACCGCGTCGACCGCCTTGCAGGCCGGTCGGCTGACCGGCGCGCTGGGCGAGGCCAACCAGCAAGCCACGGCGCTCGTCGCCGCGCTCGCG
>Ga0335079_10002267_pt1 | contig 22182 bp, 23 predicted proteins | sample Lox_Sample_33_FD_206719 | JGI IMG/M metagenome (GOLD analysis project Ga0335079, IMG submission 206719) | Soil microbial communities from Loxahatchee National Wildlife Refuge, Florida, United States - Lox_Sample_3.3 | ecosystem: Environmental > Terrestrial > Soil > Wetlands | place: USA... | reverse complement strand
AGGCGATGCTGTCGCGGTGGGAGGCGGCGGCCATCGCCTCGCGGAGGGAGACTCGCGCGGGCGCCCTGACGTCGTGGTCCGCCGCGTCGCCGAGGCCACCGGGGCGCGCCGCGACGATCGCGGCGAAGGCCGCGGCGGCATCGTCGACGTCGAGCTCGGCCAGGGTTCGTTCGGCCGCCGAGCGCAGCGACTCGTCCGCTCGCCGCGTCGCCTCGGCCCGGACGAGCGGCGCGAACAGAAGCACGATCCCCAGATTGGTGTTGGCGCCGGTGACGCTCGCGGTCGCGCCCACCCCGTCCGCGATCAAGTTGCCCACGCCGCGCGCCAGTGCATGTCGGCGATCGAACGCCGAGCCGAGCGCCAGCGCCGAGCGGACCATGTCGGCGTAGGTCGTGTCGGAGAAATCGTGGGCGGGCGTGATGTTGCCCGGCTTCGCTGCTGACACCTCCAGCAGGCACGCTAATTGGACGTCACGCGAGAGTAAGTCCCGGCCCAGTCTGGAGTGAGCTAGGGTTGCGTCCACTCGCGTCACCATACGATAGGAGAGAGGAGACTCACTTCATGGCCATCACTTTGGCAACCGGGGAGGCTCTGGTAGGCGAAGGTAACGAGGTCGCCCACATCGACCTGCTGCTCGGGTCAAAGAGCGGACCGGTCGGTGAAGCATTCGCTCACGCCTTTGTCAACGAGTCCGAAGGTCACACCAACCTGCTTGCCGTGGTCACCCCCAACCTTCCGGCCAAGCCGGACACGGTGCTCAGCAACAAGGTGACGATCAAGGGCGCGAAGCAGGCCGTCCAGCTCTTCGGTCCTGCTCAGGCCGCGGTCTCGCGCGCCGTGGTGGACTCGGTCGCCGAGGGCGTGATCCCCAGGGACCAGGTCGACGACCTCTGCATCGTCGTCAGCGTGTTCATCCACTGGGAGGCCGAGGACGACAAGAAGATCTACGACTGGAATTACGAGGCCGTGAAGATGTCGATCGCCCGCGCCCTGGGCGGCGAGCCGAGCACCGACAAGGTGCTCTCTGAAACGCCGGCCGCGCGGCACCCGTTCGCCGGCGGCGCCGAGGGCTAGCAGTTGACCGCGCAGACCGGAGAGCTACCGCTCGCCGGTCTGCGCACTGTCGTCACCGGCGCCAGCTCCGGCATCGGGCGGGCGATCGCCGTCGCGTTCGCCGCCGCCGGGGCGCGCGTCGGCATCGGCTTCTGGCGCTCGGCCGATGCCGCGGAGGCCCTGTCCAGCGAGCTCGGCCCCGGTCATCCCGTTTTGCAGGCAGATCTGGGCACGCTCGACGGATGCGCGTCGATCGTAGGTGCGGCTTTCGCCGCGTTCGAGCACGTCGACGTGTGGGTCAACAACGCCGGCGCCGACGTGCTCACGGGAGACGCGAGATCCTGGTCAGACGAGCGCAAGCTCGACGTGCTCGTCGAGGTCGACCTGAAGGCGACGATCCGGTGCTCGCGCCTGGTTGCCGGGCGTATGCGGCCCGGCGGCTGCATCATCAACATCGGCTGGGATCGCGCCACGATCGACGGGATGGCCGGGGAGAACCCCGAGCTGTTCGCGGCCGTCAAGGGTGGGGTGCTCGGGTTCTCCAAGTCATTCGCCCGCTCCGTCGCCCCCGACGTCCGTGTGAACGTGCTGTGTCCGGGGTGGGTAGAGACGGCCTACGGCGCGGGCACCGACCGGGCCTTCTACGACAAGGTCGCGAAGGCCACGCCGCTCGGCCGTTGGGGTCAGCCCGAGGACATCGCGGGCGCGGCGGTGTGGCTGGCTTCCCCGGCGAGCGCATTCGTCACCGGCCAGGCGGTCAACGTCAACGGCGGCGCCGTTGGCTGACACGCTGTTCGTGACGGGCCGTCTGGCTGAGCCGGCCGTCCGCAACATCGTGGCCGAGCTGGAGATCGACCACCAGATCGCGGTGCTCAACATCAGCGTCGCGGCGCTGATGACCACGCGCTGGATCGCCCGCCGGCTCGAAGTGCCGACCGGGGTGGACAACATCGTGATCCCTGGGCTGTGCGAGGGCGACGTGGATACCCTCCAGGAGGCGACGGGTCTCACCGTGCGCAAGGGGCCGGCCGATGTGCGAGCGCTGCCCGAGTGGTACGGCCGCGAGGCTATCCGCGCCGAACTCGGCCCTCGCGACGTGCGCGTGTTCGCCGAGATCAACGACGTGCAGTCGCTGACGCCGGAGCAGGTGATCGACCGGGCCGAGGCCTACCGCGCCGAGGGCGCCGACGTGATCGACCTCGGCCTGTCACTCGATCGTCCATGGCTCACCGACGGGCCGCCGACGATCGCGGCGCTGCGCGAGCGCGGCTTGTCAGTCAGCATCGACACGCTCGACCCCGAGCACATCCGGATGGCCGACGCCGCTGGCGTCGATTACGTACTCAGCCTGACTCCTGCAACCATCGACCTCGCTGCGGAGCTGCGCGCGACCCCGGTCCTAATCACCGATGACCCCGATGACCTCGACGGTCTCGATCGCATGGCCGCTCGCATGGAAAAGCTCGGTCGCCCGCACCTGCTCGACTCGATCCTGGCGCCGATCAACTCTGGTTTCGCGGCCTCGCTGGCTCGTTACGTCGAAGTCCGGCGGCGCCACCCGGAGTCCGGGATGCTGATGGGGATCGGCAATCTGACCGAGCTGACCGAGGCCGACTCGACCGGGGTCACCGCTCTCCTGATCGGCTTCTGCCAGGAGGTCGGGATTGGCGCCGTGTTGACGACCGAGGTAATCGGGTGGGCGAGCGGAGTGGTTCGTGAGACCGTGCTGGCGGCGCAGATCATGCACCTCGCTCAGCGTCAGGCACGACCGCCGAAGCACATCGATTCCGGCCTCGTCACAAGCAAGGACGAGTCGATGCGCGCGCCGACCGACGAGGAGCTGCGTGCGATGCAGGCGCAGATTTCAGACGCCAACTACCGGCTGTTCGCCGATGCGGACTGGCTGTACGCGTTCAACGGCGAGCGGTTCGTCCGCGAAGGCAACATGTACGCGGTGTTCGATCAGCTCCACGTGGATGACCCGACGCATGCGTTTTACCTCGGCAAGGAGCTGATGAAGGCCACGATCGCGCGTGGCCTGCACAAGAGCTATCGCCAGGAAGGTCCCTTGGACTGGGGCATCCTGAGCTTTCCCGAGCCCCGACGGGAGGACATCTCGTGAAGAAGATCCTGATCCAACTCGATACCGACCAGCACCCCAGCGCGTTCGACGCGATTGCCGCCTACGACGCCGAGGTCGATGCCGTGATGGGCTACGGCGACATCACGCCGGACAACCTGACCGACGTCGTCCAGGGCGCGATCTTCCCGCGCGGACCCGACGGGCTTGCCAACACCGCGTTCTGGGTCGGAGGGTCGAAGGTGCGCGACGGCGAGGCGGTGTTCGAGGCCGCTCAGAAGCTGTTTTTCAAGCCGTTCAACCCGTCGATCATGCTCGACTCCGACGGTTCGAACACGACCGCGGCCGCCGCGGTAGCCAAGGTCCACGGCGCGGTCGAGCTGAATGGTGCGCGCGCCGCGGTAATCGGCGTTGGACCCGTCGGAATACGCACGGCCGAGTTGCTGAAACGGGAGGGCGCCGAGGTAACGATGTTCACGTTCCCGCCCGACGTGATGGAGGGCAAGTATCGCCGGGCCTCGGGCATCCCGGTCGCCGAGGAGGCAGGCTTCGAGGTGACCGAGCCCGGGTCGAGTGACGAGCTCGATTCGGCGCTCGCCGATCACGCGGTCGTGTTCGCCGCTGGTCCCGCGGGCACGCAGATCCTGCGGCGCAGCGGCTGGGCGCGGGACGGCGTCCGCGTGGTTGTCGACTACTCCGCGGCCGAGCCCGTTGGGATCGAAGGTGTCGATCGGGGCGACAGCCTCGAGGAGGAAGACGGGGTGCTGAAGCTCGGCGCACTCGCGGTCGGCGGCCCGAAGATGAAGCTCCAAAAGGCCTGCATTCGCAAGATGTTCGAGACCAAGGGCACGGTGCTCGACCTCGAGGGCGTCTACGACGTCGCCCTCGAAGCTCTGTAACCGCGGAAATCCGGCGTCCTACTTCGAGAACACGAACTTGCCCATCGGCCCGTCGAGCGGGCTATCGCCCTCGGGGCGCCACAGGATCGTGTCCTCGATCTTGCGTGCGAGCGTGAAGTCCTTGTCGGTGATGCCTCCCGCCGAGTGCGTTGCCAGCTTGACCCAGAGCTTGCCCCAGGTCACGTTCAAATCGGCATGATGCCCGGCGGCTTCGCACAGGTAACCGACCGCATTGACGGCCATCAGGGTGCTCGGCCAGCCGTCGGTGTTGTACTTGCGCCGGATCCACTTGTCCTCGTAATACCAGCCGTCGAGGCCGTATTCGGCGAACTTCGCGGGGATCTCGTCCTCGCTGTACGTGCGTGGTTTGTCCTTCGTTGAGCTCATCTGCCAATCATAGGCTCCGGGTAGCGGGCATCGATCCGGGCACGGTCTCCTTTGACCTGTGTGTGCTCGAGGACGGCAAGCCGGTCGTGGAGGAGGTGTTCCAAACCGGCTCGTTGAGCACGGACAGCGCCCCGCTGCTCGACGCGGTCGCGCGGTACGCGCCGTACGACATGATCTACGGCCCGAGTGGTTACGGCCTCCCGTTGGTTACGGCCGCGGGCGTCGGGGAGCCGGAGCTGGCCGAGATGGTGCTGGTGAGGCCCGACGAGGCCCGAGCGGAGGCGGGCGTCGGCGGCATGCGGTCGCTATTGCGGCTGCTGGCTGGGAGCGGCCTACCCGTCGTGTTCGGTCCCGGCGTCATCCATCTCCCAACCGTCCCACGACACCGCAAGTACAACCGGATCGACCTGGGGACGGCCGACAAGGTGTCCGCTGCGGCATGCGCGATCGCCGATCAGTCGAGGCGCCGGGCTATTCCGTTGCACGCGACGGCCATGGTGCTGTTGGAGTTGGGCGGCGCGTTCACCGCGGCGCTGGCGATCGAGGAGGGGCAGATCGTGGACGGGATGGGCGGGTCATCCGGGCCGCTCGGTGCGCGCGCCGTCGGCGCGCTCGACGGCGAGCTCGCCTACCTGCTCGGACCGGCGCTGCGCAAGGACACCCTCTACAGCGGCGGGGCCCTGGACCCGAACGGCACTCTCGACATGGGAGACCTCGCTGCGCTGTGGGCGTCGGCCGCCCACGCCGAAGGCTGGACGGCGCTGCTGGAGGCGACGGTCAAGGCCGTGCGCGCTCTACTGGTCAGCGTGCCGGCGCCGCACGAGGTCGTCGTCTCGGGGCGTCTGGCCCGGCTACCCGAGCTGATCGCAACTCTCTCGTCCTCACTCGGAGACGTCGCCCCGGTGGTCCCCCTCGTGCCTGGACGAGCGAGCGCGGCCGCGCGCGGTGGGGCGCTGCTGGCGGATGGATTGGCCGGCGGCCGGAACGCCGCCCTCGTCGATGTGCTGCGTCTGCGCGAGTCGCGCGGAAGCGTGCTCGACTGTTTGCGCGTTGCGGGCTCTGAGGAGATCTCGCTGGGCTGACACCCACAAGGTAACTTTTGACCGGTCGGTTGATGACATGACTGGCCGGCCAGTGTCACTACCTGCCCGATCGGTCAGTCACCTTACCTGTCCTACCAGTCAGTGACTGTTATCCGCTGACGGTCAGGTTGTCGTAGCGTCGAGCCACTGTTAGCTTTTTCGTACCCATTTTCCAGATGGAAGGAGAGAGTCGCTGTGGCTGCCACTGTCGACGAGAGTGTTATCGAGGGGCTGGCAAAACAGAACGGGGTGACGATCGGGCGCATCCTGGGCCGCGGGAATGTTGGGATGGCCGAGGAGTCCGGCGGCGTGATGCACGCCACCGTCCGGATCCCGATGGACGAGCTCGTGTTCGACCCCGGCGTCCTCGTACTCCCTCACGGGGGGACCCTCGAGCTAGAGATCATCAACGACGACAACAACTCCCACTGCGCGGTCCTGCCGTGCAACGGAGATTCGAAGTTCATCTGGTTGGTGAACTTCTCGAAGGGCAAGGCGACCCTCGAGCTCGACGGTCCGGGCTACTACTGGTACGGCTCCCGGACCGGCAACGATGAGGGCGGCGGCCTGACGGGCACGATCGTCGTCGGAGGCGAGGTTCCAGACGAAGCCAAGCTCGACCGTCCGCCCCAGCCGCGGCCGTAGAAAGGAGCAGTTGATGGCAACTGAGACCGAATACGTCGACGCTGGCCAGGCAGTCGACTTCCGGAACCTGAGCCCCGGCTACGTCGGCAGCGCGCCGAACGTCACGAAGAACGTCAACTACGACCGGATCCTCAAGGCCCGCGAGGAGCCGAACAACTGGCTCACCTACTACGGCGCCTACGACGGGCAGCGCTACAGCACGCTCGACCAGATCAACACCGGGAACGTCGCGCATCTGAAGCCGGAGTGGGTGTTCCAGTGCGGCTCGATGGGCATGCACTCGGGCGCCTCGACGTACTCGCTGGAGGCGTCACCCCTCGTCATCGACGGCGTCATGTTCGTCACCGGCTTTGATGGCTGGATCTGGGCGCTCGACGCCAAGACGGGAGCGGAGCTGTGGCGCTACCACCGCGCGTCCCCGTACGACGTGCGCCTGTGCTGCGGCAACGTCAACCGCGGGTGCGCCGTGGCCGACGGGAAGGTCTTCATGGCCACCCTGAACGCCCATGTGATCGCCCTCGACGCTCAGACCGGGAAGCTGATCTGGGACCAGCCGTACGGCGACGTGCGGGCCGGCGAGAGTGCAACCGTAGCCCCGCTGATCGTCAAGGACATGGTGATCGTCGGGAGTTCGGGCGGCGAGTTCGGAGTGCGCGGCCATGCCGACGCGTTCAAGCTCGAGACCGGAGAGCGCGTGTGGCGCTGCTACATGATCCCCGAACCCGGCGAGCCGGGCTCCGAGACATGGCCGGCCGAAGGCGAGGCGTGGGCGCGGGGTGGCGCGAACTGCTGGACCACGCCGACGTTCGACCCGGAGCTGAACCTTCTGTACTTCAACACAGGGAACCCGTGCCCCGACTTCGACGGCGGCGTTCGAGAGGGCGACAACCTGTTCACGAACTGCGTTGTCGCAGTCAACCCGGACACCGGTGAGAAGAAGGCGCACTACCAGTACACCCCGCACGACGTGTGGGACTACGACTCGACGATGGAGAACATCCTGTTCGAGATGGACGGGCGGAAGTGCTCCGGCCATTTCGACAAGAACGGGTACTTCTTCGTCCTGGATCGCACGGATTGCAGCCTGATCCGGGTGGTCCCGTTCGTCGACCGCATCACCTGGGGCGAGATCGACTCGAACGGAAAGGTCACGCCCAGGGTGTTCCCCGACAAGGAGGGGGAGCCCGTCCACTTCTGGCCCGGCCCGGCCGGCGCCAAGGAATGGACGCACGCCTGCTACAGCCCGAAGACTGGGCTCTTCTATGCCCCGGTCCAGGACGTCGGTGCGACAGCCACGCGGCGGCGCCGTGAATTCAAGGAGAGCATCCCGTACTGGGGTGCGGGCGTCGCGGTGGATACCGAGGACGTGGCCGGCTACCTGTCCGCGATCGATCCAGCCACGGGTCAAGAGAAGTGGCGCTTCCGCAATGAGCATCCGATGACGGCGTCGGTGCTCGCCACCGGCGGCGACCTCGTGTTCGCCGGCGACCCGGCGGGGATATTCCGGGGGTTCAACGCCAGCAGCGGAGAGCTGCTGTGGCAGTTCACGTGCGGTAGCGGCCACCACTCGAACCCAAGCACCTATACCGTCGACGGACGGCAGTTCATTGCCGTTCCGGTCGGGTACGGCGCCTGGACCGAGGGGTTCTATCCCGGCGCGCTCGCGCAGGCGGGTGGATCCGCCGTGTTTGCGTTCGCGCTTCCGGAGTAGCGCAGACCGACCGACGCCATCAAGCGATCTGCCACGGCGCGCCCAGCCGCGGCAGATCGCAGGCCTCGACACCGACCTCCCGGATAGAACCAGGTGTTTGGTCTCATCTCTCTCGGGTTCACCCTGAGCCTCGACAACTTCCGCATGTCGATTGCGCTCGGGGGAATGAAGCCGACCCTGCTCCGGTCGATCAAGACTTCGTTCATCTTCGGCCTGTGGGACGGCGTGGCACCGCTGGTCGGGATAATCATCGGCGGGTACCTAAGCAACAAGATCGACTCGACCGCCGACATGGTCGCGGCGATCGGGCTCGGGTTGTACGGCCTGTTCGTCGTGGTCCGGGCGCTGATGTCGGACGAGCATGCGGATCCGGACCTGAAGTTCGCGACGCGTGGGCTGCCGTTGCCATTGAGCGTCGATAACGTGGCCGCCGGCGCGAGCCTTGGCCTCCTCGGGTACTCCCCCTGGGTCGCGCCCCTCCTGTTCGGGATGACCACGTTTGCGATGTCGGTAGCCGGCCACCAGATCGGCCGCACCGCGGTCCACTTCATTCCCCGCATCCGCGCCGACCTGTTGACCGGGATCGCGTTCATGACGATGGGGGTCCTGCTCGGCTTGGGCGTAAACCTCCCCGGGGGCAGCTGATTCCGCACACTCGTGGTCTGCGCGCCCGCCGCGTAGTCCCTCCAGCTGAGTTTCGTCGTCGGCGTCTCGCCGTTTGGAGGCGTTTTGTGCACAAGAACGCAAAACGGAGTGGCGTCCAGATCGGTAGGATCGGTGGGGCAATCCGGCTCGGAGGAGGGATTGGAGCAGTTCAGCCCGACACCAGCGGCGGTGGCAGAGGGCGCACCACGGGTGCCCACTGCGGTGGTTCCTGCCTGGTCTGAAGTCGTTCCCGCGCCATCCGAAGCGGCGCGGGCGCCGTGGCCGGTGCGCGGGCGAGTCAGCAAGTTCGTGATCCCAGAGGTGATCTTCGGGGTCGGCACGCTCGCGGAGGTGGGGGGCGCGGTCCGCCGGGTCGGCGGTCGGCGCCCGATGCTGGTCAGCGACCCGGGCGTGCTCGCGGCGGGCTGGGTTGAACGCGCGGCGCCATACCTCACCGAGGTTCGGATCGAATGGCGACTGTGGCACGACCTGACGCCCAACCCGAAGGACGTCGAGGTCCAAGCGGCATTCGAGACCTACCTGGAGAGCGGTTGCGACGCGCTCCTGGCGATCGGCGGCGGCAGCTGCATCGACCTCGCCAAGGCGGTGGCGATCCTGAGCGGCAACGGCGGCCAGATCCTCGACTATGAGGGCATCGACCGGGCAACCAGCCCGATCCCGCCGATGGTCATGGTCCCCACGACCGGGGGCTCCGGATCCGACGTGTCGCAGTTCTGCGTGGTGACCGACACGACGCGCCGCTTCAAGGTGACGATCGGGGGCCGTGCGCTCGTCCCGGAGATTTCCGTCACCGACCCGGAGCTGCTGACCACGATGTCCCCCGAGCTCACCGCGCACACGGGGATCGACGCGCTCAGCCACGCGATCGAGTCCGCGGTGTCCGAAGCGTGCGACTTCCTCAGCAAGGAGCTGGCGATCGCCGCGATCCGGGGAATCGCCGAGCACCTTCCGGTTGCGGTCGAGGATCCATTCGACCTCGTCGCGCGTGAGGGCATGGCGCGCGCGAGCCTCCAGGCCGGGATGGCGTTCACGAATGCACTGCTCGGCGCCACCCACGCGATCGCCCACCAGATCGGTGGCGCGCTCGATCTTCCCCACGGGTTGCTCAACGCGATCCTGATGCCCCACGTGATGCGCTTCAACGCCGAGACTCACGCCGACCGTTACTTCGACGTCGCCGGCGCGCTCGGCGTCGTGACCGACGGGCTCGACGCCGCCACGGCGGCCGAGCGGGCGGTCGAGCGCGTAGAGGATCTGACCCGGACCGTGGGGATTCCCGGCGGCCTGCGCGAGATCGGCGTCGACCCCGCCGATTTCGACGCGTTTTCGGTCAACGCGCTGCGCGACGCGTATATCGCGACCAACCCGCGACCAGTCAAGAGGGACGATGTCCACGACATCTGCATCGCGGCCTACTGAGCGCTCCGCCGGTGTCGACCGGCCCGCGCTCGAGCACCTGATCGGCGTGCGCTCCTCCAAGCCGAGCTTCTACGCCGCCTGGCGTGACAAATCGGATCGCCTCGACCACACGATCGAAACGCTCGAACGGATCTCCTCGGCGCTCTGCGCCGCGCCGGCGGGGCCCGTCGCGGTCTGCGACGCAGTCGTCGAGGCGGCCGCCTACCACTTCGACGCGCGCTGGGCGGCGATGGTGTTCTCGGGCGAACATGCCGGCGTGGGGATGGCTCGAGTGTTCGTCCATGCCAGTCAGTCCGTCATTCAGAGGTGGGAGGTGCCGCCCGCGATGCTCGCGTCACTCACTCAGCGGACGCTTACCGCCCAGCGCCCGGTGCTCGCCGACAATAACGAGGGCCTCGAGTTCGGCGGCGAACCGTGCGTCATCGTGACGGCGCCGATGCCGGTCCAGGGGGAGCCGGGCGGGATACTCGCGGTTGGTCTTCCCGACGGTGTCGAAGTGTCGCCAGGAGACGTCTCGATCCTCGTCACGCTCGCCAACCATGCCGGGGTTGCTCTGCACAACGCGTCGATGTTCAAGGAGAACGAGCGCCGGGCGGCGGAGCTCGAGCGCCGTGGGTCGGAGCTCGAGGGAACGCTGCGGCGCCTGGAACAGGCCGGCCGGCGCCAGCTCCTGAGCGAGGAACGCAACCGGATCGCGCGCGAGCTCCACGACAGCGTCGCTCAGCACCTGCTGACGATCGGTATGAATCTCGAGTGGTGCCGGCGGCAGTCGTCGACACCGCCGATCGTGCTCGAGCGCGTGCTCGCCGCCCAGGGGCTGGCGCGCTCGGCCATGGGCGAGATCCGCGAGGTGATCTTCGAGCTGGCCAGCGACGGGCAGATAGAGCTGCCTCGGGCGCTGCGGGACGTGATCGAGGACGTCGAGGCCGGAACCCGTCTCGAGGTCGGGCTGCGGGTTTATGGCCAGACCCAGCCGGTGCCTGCCGCCACTCAGCACTCGCTGGTCCAGATCGCGCGCGAGGGGCTGTTCAACGTGGTCCGCCATGCGGAGGCGCGCCACGCCTGGGTGACCCTGCGGTGGCGCCCCCAGGTGGTGTCGCTGGCCGTGGCCGATGACGGCTCGGGCAACCACCGAAAACTCCAGCACCACCTGTTCATCTCCCAGGGCCACGGCGATCATCTCGGGCTGACGAGCATTGCGGAGCGCGTGCGCGCGCTCGGGGGCGCTACGTGGTTCGAGCGCCGGCGCGGCGGAGGCGTGAAGCTGAGAGTCGAGGTGCCGCTCGGAGGCTCGGTTGGCCCCGCCTGAGGCGGCCTCGCATCAGGCGGCCTCGCCGGCCCGCGTGTTGCTGGTCGACGATCACGCGATCGTTCGCCGCGGGCTGCGCTCGATTCTCGAGCTCGAGCCCGACATTTCCGTGGTGGCCGAGGCCGGCGGCTGGAACGATGCGCTCCAGGCCCTCGACCGCTCCAGACCCGACGTGATCGTGCTGGACCTGAAGCTGAGCTCCGAACACGACACCGAAGGCCTCGAGCTGTGCAGCGAGATCGTCCGGCGCCGGCCCCAGTCCAACGTCGTGATCCTCTCGACGTTCCTAAACGAGCGTCTGTTGAACCAGTCTCTCCGCCGCGGGGCCAAGGCCTACGTACTCAAAGAGGTCGACGTCGTCGAGCTGGTCCGGATCATCCGCCGTGTCTCGCGCGGCGAGTCGGGCTTCGACGGCCGCAGCGCCGACATGGTGAGAGCGCTTTTGGCCGGGGAGAACGCCGGCGCGGAGGCTGACTTCACCGAGCGCGAGCGCGAGGTCATCGAGCTTGTCGCCGTTGGCCTGACCAATGCCGAGATCGGGCGGCGCATCTTCGTGAGCGAGAGCACCGCCAAGTTCCACGTGCGCAACGTGATGCGAAAGCTCGGCGTCCACAGCCGGGCCGAAGTGGCCTATGCCGCCGGCAAACGCGGCGTGCTGGACGAGCAGATCTCGCGCTAGCCGCCCTCCGGTGCGTCGCGGGGCGGCCACTAGGCTCAAAGTTGTGCCCCTGCCGCCGATCTGTTGGATGAACGGATCCAATCGCTGATGGTCGCCACCCCGCACGCCCTCGCCGGCGCCTTCGCCTCCCGCTTTGCCCGCACCCCCCGCGGGGCGCTGGCGGTCGGCGTGATCAGTCATCTGGCCCTCGACCGGATCCCGCATACCGACTACGGGCTCGAGAACCGCACGGCGATGTTCGCCGACCTCGCCGTGGCGACGGTCGTGAGCGCGGCGCTGGCCCGCCGCCACCGGCTGGCCGCCGCGGGAGCGCTCGGTGGCGTGCTCCCGGACGTGATGGTCGTGGCCGAGCTCCGCTCGGGGCTCCGCGTCACCCAGCCGCTGCACCACGCGAACCACACCTCGATCGAACCTCCGGTCGTGGTCGGCGTGCTAACTCAGCTTGTCACCGCCGCCCTTCTGATAACCGGACTCGTCGGTCCGGTACGATAGAGGTATGGCCGACGCTTCCACCCAGGCAGGCCAGCCCGAGGGGCTTGACCGCGAGACCCTGATCGTCGCCGGCGTGGTGATGCTCGGCGCGGTCATGTCGATCCTCGACACGACCGTGGTCAACGTGGCAATCGATCACCTCGCGGTCGCGTTCCACTCCTCGCTGACCACGATCCAGTGGGTCATCACGGGCTACACGCTGGCGCTCGCGACTGTGATCCCGGTGAGCGGCTGGGCCGCGGACCGGTTCGGCACCAAGCGCATCTACATGTCGTCGCTTGTGCTGTTCACGCTTGGATCGGTGCTGTCGGGCCTCGCCTGGAGCGCCGGTTCGCTGATCTTCTTCCGCGTCCTGCAGGGCTTCGGCGGCGGAATGATCATGCCGGCGGTCATGACGATCCTGACCAGGAAGGCCGGTCCTCACCGGATGGGCCGCGTTATGGGCGTACTCGGCGTGCCGATGCTCATCGCGCCGATCCTGGGGCCGATCCTCGGCGGCTGGCTCGTCGACAACGCCTCGTGGCGCTGGATCTTCTTCATCAACCTGCCGATCGGGATCGCCGCGTTCATCCTCGCGATGATCGTGCTCGACCCTGACCAGCCCCAGCCCGCCCACCGGCTCGACTGGCTCGGGATGCTGCTGCTGTCCCCCGGGCTCGCGGTGTTCATCTTCGGCCTGGCCGAGTCCTCGACCTACGGCTTCGGGTCGGTGCGCTCGTGGGGCCCGACGCTCGCCGGGGCCCTGTTGATCGCCGCGTGGTTCGTCCACACTTGGCGCAGCCCCAATCCGCTCATCGACCTGAGGACGTTCGCGCACACCCGAGCGGGGGCGGCCGCGGGCACCTTCCTCTTGTTCGCGATCTCGGTGTTCGGATCGATGCTGCTCGTGCCCCTCTACTTCCAGGCCGTGCGCGGCGCCTCGGCGCTCCAGGCGGGCCTGTTGATGGCCCCGGGCGGCTTCGGCGCGATGCTGATGATGCCCCTCTCCGGCCGGCTCACCGACCGGTACGGCCCGACGTGGCTGCCGGCCACCGGGCTGCCATTCGTGGCCATCGGGCTCATCCCGTTTGTGTTCGTGGGCGCCCACACCTCCTACGTTCTCCTCTGTACCGCGAACTTCGTCCAAGGCCTGGGGATGGGCCTCGCGATGATGCCCAACATGACCGCGGCCATGCAGGCGGTCCCGGCAGCGGCGATCGCCCGGACGAGCACGGCCATGAACATCATCCGTCAGGCCGGCGCCTCGATCGGCACCGCAGTGCTATCGGTCATCCTCGCCTCGGCGATCACGAGCAACCTCGCCGGCATCCTCGGGAGTCGCGTCTCGGGCTCGCACTCGGGCGGGATCGCCACGCTCCAGCATCTGCCTGCGAACGCACACGCCGCGATCGCCGGGCCGCTCGCGGACGCGTTCGGCTCGACCTTCCTGTGGGCACTCGTGCTCATTCTTGTCGCGCTCATCCCCGCCCTCGGGATGGCCCTGTCGGGCTGGCGGCGTCCGGCCGCCGCACCGGTCACCGGTCACCCGGTGATCGTCGAGTAGCGCCGGCCAGGGACCGCGGCGTCAAAGGTCATAGTGTTCGGGCATGGGCGTGCTCGGCGTGAACCATCTCGCTTTTCGAACGCACGATCCGGATCGCCTCCGCCGCTTCTACCTCGAGTTGACCGGAGCCGATGAGATCGAGGGCGATCATGGCCCGATCAGGGTCGGGCAGACGCTGTTGGTGTTCTTCGCATCGCTCGAGCACGGCGCCGGCGACGATCCCGACGAGATCGCCTTCGACGTCGATCGCGCGGGGTTCGACGAGGTGCTACGGCGGGCTCGGGCGCTGGGTTGCGAGGTCCGGGGCCCGGTCGAGCACACGACCCTCTCGAAGGGTTTCTACCTGCGCGATCCCGATGGTCGCCGGCTCGAGTTCATCCACGACGATCCCGGCGTCTACTGGCGCGAGTAGATGGATCAGTTCAACGGTCTCAGCGTCCCGCAGTCGTTGGGCGACGTTTGCCGGCCGGGCCGGCTGGGACTGCTCGTCTACGACATGCAGGTTGGGATCCTGGAGCAGATCGCCGATCGGGACAGAGTCGTGGACAACGTAGGTGCGGTTCTCAAGGCCGCGCGGGCTGCCGGGGTACGGACGTACTTCACCCGCCACGTGACCCTGCCGGTGGAGTTGATGGGCGTGGCTCAGCTGCGGATGTGGCGGGCGTGGCAGGGCGTCGACCGCCTCGAGGATGTGCGCTCGCCGTTCCTGCCCGATGCGCCGCAGACGCAGATCGTGCCCGAACTGACGCCGAGCGAGCGCGAGGCGGTTCTCGACAAGCTGACACTGTCGGCGTTTGCGGGCACTCCGCTCGAGTTGGCGCTGCGGGGTGCGGGTGTCGACGCGATCGCGATCGTGGGCGTGGCGACCGAGATCGGCATTGAGCCAACCGCGCGGCATGCGGGCGATCTGGGCTTCATCCCGGTGGTCGTGATCGACGCGTGCGGCGCCGGCAACGCCGAGGCCGCCGCGCGGTCGATGGAGAGCCTCCGGTTTCTCGGCGACGCCCTGCTGTGCGACGTCGCGGGGTTCCGCGAGGCGCTCGCCGGTTAACTGCTCACTCGCGCGCTCGCACCCGTCGACTGAGCAGTTGACCACACGGGAGGTGGCTGAACGTGAATTCACGGCGCGCGGGCGGGGCGAGTGAGGAGTTGTCCGGGTAGACCCAGGCTGTCACGACAGGTCCTGAAGGCCGGTGCCGGTCAGCATGTAGCCCGGGGCGAGGTCGGCGGCTTCCTTGCGGACCAGCTCGACGATCGCGGCCCCGGCGATCTCGGGGGTGAGCGGCGCGCCGAACTGCGCGACGTACTCCTCCTCGGACCGACCGATGCGGTTCGCGTACGCGCGGACCGCGGGGCGCCCGACGCCGCCGTATGGCGTGATCCGGGGCATCACCGCGGTGAACCCGATTCCCAGACCCGCCCGCTGCGCCTCATCCGTGGCGTAGGCGGCGATGAAGCGCTGGGTGGCCTTGGCGCCGGCATAGCCCCCGCTCAGTGGTGACCCGGCGATCGCTGCGCCGCTGCTGACGACGACCACCGTGCTGCCGGGCGGCAGGGGCTTGAGCAGCGCCTCGCGCACCCAGTTGAACGCGATCCGGACGTCGGTGTGCCAGTTGAGCGAGAACGTCTCCCACGTCTGGAGCTGCAGCGGACGCGGCAGGGGCGTCGCGCCCGCCACGAGGATGACGGCGTGCGGCTCGTAGCGGTCAAGCAGGCTGCCGGCGAGCGCGGGATCGGCGGCATCGGCAGCCTCGGGCTGGATCGTGCTCATGTGGTTCCCGCCCGCGAGCTCCGCGAGGTCCGCTCCGGTGCGGGCGACGGCGATCACCGGGGCTCCCTCCGTTGCGAGGGCGGTGGCGATCCCGCGGCCGAGGCCGCGGCTCGCACCGACGACGATCGTGGTCTTGTCGGACAGTTCGCTCATGGTCGTGTTCTCCTGGTTGGGTGTCGGCGGGTTCAGCTCGCCGGAACGGGGCATGGATCGGCGTCGACGCTGGTGGCTGCGTTCGGCGTGGCCGAGAGCTCGTCCCGGCGGACAAGCGCGAAGATCGCCGGGAGCGCGAGCAGCGCGATCGCGCCGAGCACCCAGAACGCGTGCTGGAAGCCGCCGGTGAGAGCCGCGGGGCCGGCATCGCCGGCGTGCAGCAGCGACTGCGAATGGCTGGCGGCGACGCTCGAGGCGATCGCGATGCCGATCGCCCCGCCGAGCTGTTGCGAGGTGTTCAGCAGCCCGGAGGCGAGCCCGGCCCGGTGGGAGGCGACGCCCGCCAGCGCGGCGATCGAGATCGGGATGAACGAGAAGGCCGTCCCTGCCCCGGCGACGACCATCGGTCCGGCGAGGTTCTGAACGAAATGGCCGTCGACGGGGACCTGGGTGGCCCAGAGCACGCCCGCGGCGATCAGGGTCATCCCGAACGCCATCACGACCTTCGGCCCGATGCGGGTGACCACCAGCTGAGACAGGCCGGCCAGCGCGATCGACGTAAGCGAGGCCGCGAGCCATGCCACGCCCGTCTCGAGCGCGCTGTAGTGCAGCACCTGTTGCATGTACAGCGTGCCGGCAAAGATGAACGCGTAGAAGCTCCCGCCGAGCAGCAGACCGGCGACGTTCGCGCCGGCGAGCGTGCGCAGGCGAAAGATCGACAGCGGGAGGATCGGGTCCTTGGCCCGGCTCTCGATCACCAGGAAGGCCGCAAGGAGGGCCGCGGACGCCGCGAGGAGCGCGATCGTCCTGGTTGCGCCCCACCCGTACTGCGGGGCCTGCGAGATCGCGTCCACGAGCAGCACCAGCCCGCCCGTGCCGGCGACGGCGCCGGCAGCGTCAAACCTGCGCCGGGCTTGGGTGTCTAGCCGGCTTTCGGGCACGACCCTCGGAGCCAGCAGGAGCGCGGCCGCCCCGATCGGAACGTTCAAATAGAAGATGTACTGCCAGCCGGCATAGCGGGTCAGGAACCCGCCGGCGATCAGGCCAACGGTCGCGCCGGCGGCCCCGAGGCCGCCCCAGATCCCGAGCGCCTTGTTCCGCTCGGCGCCCTCCTCGAACATGTTCATCACGACCGACAGGGCGGCGGGCAGCATGATCGCCGCGCCCAGCCCCTGCACAGCTCGCGTCCCGATCAGAAACGCGTCGCCGGTCGCCAGCGCGCATCCGAGCGACGCCGTCGTGAACACGGCCAGTCCGACCATCAGGATTCGGCGGCGGCCGAGCAGATCCGCGGCGCGGCCGCCGAGCAGGAGAAAGCCGCCGAACGTGAGCGCGTACGCGGTCACGACCCATTGCAGGCTGGTCTGTGAGAAATGCAGATCGCGGCCGATCGTCGGCAGCGATACGTTGACGATCGTCAGATCGATGATCGTCATGAAGTACGACACCGCCAGCAACGCGAACGCGCTCCGGCGATTGATGCTTGGGGGTGCGGACAGCATTGGGCCTCCAGTGGTCTGGTGAGGAACTTCGGTGCGTGTGCCGGACGGCTACGGCGATCGATCGGGCGCGAACCCGAACTGCGGCAAGAGCGCTGCGTCGATGAAGGAGTCAATCCCGGCGATGTGGTCGCCGTCCATCTGCAGCACCGAGATCCCATGAGGGATCAGATGACGATCTTCGGAGACTCGGTGGATCGCCACGGCGGGTCGGCCGTTCGCCCAGATCGGGGTTAGCTTCATCCGCCGCAGGTCGCCGCCGGCGGCCACGTCGCGGAGGAAGCGCGCGATCTCGACGGCGCCGGTCAGCGACCGCTGGGGCGGCATCCTCATCGTGGCGTCCTCGCGCAGCAGCGACACCAGGCCGTCGATGTCGTCGTGCTCGAACGCGTCGACGTACCGCGCGAGAAGCTCGCGCTCGTTCGGGGCGGCCACGGCCAGCGCCGGCGCGGGAAGCTGCCGGTCGATCGTCGCGCGGGCTCGTTGCAGCGCGCTGTTGACCGACGTGACGGTGGACTCCAGAAGCTCCGCCACCTCGGGCCCGGTCCAGCCGAGCACGTCGCGGAAGATCAGCACCGCGCGCTGCCGGCCTGGTAGCTCCTGGATCGCGCGCAGCAGCGCCAGCTCCATGCCCTCGCGGATCGCGTACCGAGCCGCGGGGTCATACGTGGGCGCGGCGGTGTCGGCTGACCCCGCGTCCGGGAACGGATCGATCGGCTCGGGTCGGCGCGGCCGGCGCTCGAGCTCATCCAGGCATGCGTTGGTCGCGATTCGGTACAGCCACGTTTGGACCTGCGCCCGAGGCTCGAACCGGTCGAGCGCGCGCCACGCCCGCAACAGCGTCTCCTGCGTCAAATCCTCGGCCTCGTGGGCGGAGCCGAGCATGCGATAGCAGTGGACCTCGAGGGCGTGGCGGTACGGGCCGACCAGCTCGCGGAACGCGCGCTCGTCTCCCGCCTGCGCGGCGGCGAGGAGCAGGCGCCCGTCGGTGTTCATGGTCCGATCTCTCATGGCTCTCATGACGTCTAACGGTCTCCGGCGAGAAAACTCATCGGAGAGTTACGCGTCATCATGCGCTGAGCACATGGCTAAGCAGCTGAAGCTGGCGTTGAACACGGGTTACTGGGCCGGCGGACCGCCCGCGGGCGCGGCCGAGTCGATCCTCGAGGCCGAGCGACTCGGGTTCGACTCGGTGTGGTGCTCTGAGGCGTACGGCTCGGACGCGCTCACCCCGCTGGCCTGGTGGGGGAGCCAGACCGATCGAGTGCGCCTTGGGACCGCGATCGCCCAGATGAGCGCGCGCCAGCCGGCCGCCACCGCGATGGCGGCGATGACGCTCGACCATCTCTCCGGCGGGCGCTTCATCCTCGGTCTCGGGGCGTCTGGCCCGCAGGTCGTCGAGGGCTGGTACGGGATGCCGTTCGAGAAGCCGCTCGCGCGCACGCGCGAGTACATCGGAATCCTGCGCGACATCTGGGCTCGCCGGACCCCGGTCACGAGCGACGGCCCCTATTACCCGCTACCAGTGCGCGACCGCCCGGGCGTGGTCGGGTTGGGCAAGCCGCTGAAGGCATCGATCCATCCCTTGCGCGAGGACATCCCGGTGTTCCTTGCCGCGGAGGGGCCGAAAAACGTCGCGCTTGCCGCCGAGCTGTGCGACGGGTGGATGGCGATGCTGCTCAGTCCCCACGAGCGGTTCTATGCCGACGCGCTGGCGGAGGGTTTCGCCCGGCCCGAGGCCCGGCGCAGCGCCGAGGAGTTCGAGGTCGCCGCGATGGTGCCGTTCATCGTCCACGACGATGTCGAGGCGGCGGTCGACATGGTGCGCCCGTTCTACGCCCTGTACTTCGGCGGCATGGGTGCGAAGGGCGGCCAGAACTTCCACGCCAACGTCGCGATCCGGATGGGCTACGAGCGCGAGATCGCCGAGATCCAGGATCTCTATCTCGGCGGCAAGAAGGACGAGGCCGCCGCGCGTATCCCCTCCGAGCTGATCCAGAAGATGTCGCTGCTGGGGCCGGCGGACAAGATTCGCGGCGACCTCGAGGCGTGGACGGACTCGTTCGTGACCACGCTCCTGATCGCCGGCGACCAGGCAATGCTGCGCCAGGCCGCCGAGATCGTGCTCGCCTGACCTCAGCGCTTGGGCTGCCAGAGGGCGATCTCGCCGGCTGCCGGCGTCGAGACAACGCTTCGCCAGCCGGCGGGGCCTTCACGCGGCGAGAGCATCACCGTGGCGCCGAGAACCTCGGCTCGCTCGGTCGTCTCACGGATATCGCGGACCGCGACGTACGGGAGCCACAACGGATGGCTGACAGGACACTCGACCATCCCGCCGCCGATCGCGTCTGAAAGCTCGACGGCGAGGTACGTCCCGGCCGAGGTCTCTACGTGCTCCTCACGCCACCCGCACAGCCGCCTGTAGAAGCAGCGCGCCTCGAGCAGGTCCCGGGTGTGGAGCTCGAGGTGGACGACCCTTCCTGAGCCTTGAGGGTTCATCTTTGCTCTGTGAGACCTGGCTTACTCGCGAAAGTAATCGGGTGCGGCGATGAATTTCTGCCGTTCCTTCGGTCTAATCTCAGATGGCCATGGCGAGCATGCGAACAGGGGGGACGCCGCAGCCCGCCGTCCTCGCTGCCGCTTCGGCCGGGGACGAGGGCGCGTTCGAGCGCCTCGTCGAGCCGTACAGGCGCGAGCTCCACGCCCACTGCTACAGGATGCTCGGCTCGGTATATGACGCAGACGACGCGCTCCAGGACACCCTGCTCCGCGCCTGGCGGGGGCTGTCGGGCTTCCAAGGCCGGAGCGCTCTGCGGTCGTGGCTGTACACGATCGCGACCAACAGCTGCCTGACTCAGATCTCGCGGCGGCCGAAGCGAGTGCTGCCGGTCGACTACGGTCCCGCGGTCGACCCGCACACCCCGCCGGGCGAGCCGGTCGTCGAATCCGTGTGGATGGAGCCCTATCCCGACGAGACGTTCGGGGTCCAGGACGAATTCGCCTCGCCGGACGCTCGCTACGAGCAGCGCGAGAGCATCGAGCTGGCCTTCGTCGCGGCGCTCCAGCACCTCGCCCCGAACCAGCGGGCGGTGCTGATCCTGCGCGAGGTGATGGGGTTCTCGGCGAAAGAGACGGCCGACATGCTCGAGACGTCGGTCGCGTCGGTCAACAGCGCACTCCAACGCGCCCGGGTCGCGGTCGAGGATCGAGTGCCCGAGCAGAGCCAGCAGGCGACGCTCCGCTCGCTCGGCGACGACGGCCTGCGCGAACTCGTCGACCGCTATGTCGATGCCTGGGACCGCTGCGACGTCGAAGCGTTCGCGGCGATGCTCGCCGAGGACGCGACGTTCGCGATGCCGCCCCTCGCCACCTGGTACCAGACGCGCGACGGGATCGCGATCTGGGCCCGGCTATCGCCTATGTCGGGGGCCTGGCGGTGGCGATCGGTGCTCACGCGCGCCAACGGTCAGCCAGCGCTCGCCTTCTACGGGTGGGACGAGGACGCCGGGGCCTACCTCCCGTTCGCGCTCAACGTGCTGAGCTTCCGCGGGACGGAGATCATCGACGTCACCGCGTTCATCGTCCGTTCGACCGAATCGCCCGACCCCGAGTCATACGAGCGCTTCCCGGACCAGCCGTACGACGCGCGGCGCCTCGCCGGTGCGTTCGAGCGCTTCGTGCTGCCCGACCGGCTGACCTGACCGGCGTCAGTCGACCAGCACGGTGAGGTCGAGCTGGGCGAGCCGGTCCGGGTCGGCGAGGATGTCGAACTCGACGATCTTGCCGTTGCGCACGATCGGCGCCCCGACCGAGAACGGCCGGCCGTCGCGAAGCGACACCACCCCGGCGGCGCCGTTGATGAGGGCGCGACGGAGCGTGAGGCCCGCCTGGGACCACATCATCGCCTGGCTGGCGACGGTCTCGGCGCCCTGGACGAAGCGAGAGAGGCCCGCGACGCCGCCGTCGGCTCTGAGCACGATGTCGGGGTCGAGCAGCGCGACGAGCCCCTCGAAATCGCCTTCGCGCGCGGCCGCGAGGAACGCCTCGACAACCTCCCACTGAGCGTTCAGATCGGCGTCGGGCACGGGAGCGCTTCCGCGGACGCGACGCCGGGCGCGGCTGGCGAGCTGGCGCGATGCCTCGGGCGAGCGGTCGAGGATCGCGCCGATCGAGTCGAACGGCACGGCGAACATGTCGTGCAGGACAAAGGCGAGGCGCTCGGGGGGACTCAGCGTCTCGAGCACCACCAGCAGCGCAAGCCCGACCGAGTCCGCGAGCAACGCCTCGTGCTCGGGGTCGGTGCCGTCGGCGGGATCGATGATCGGGTCGGGGACGTGCACCTCTAGGGGCTGCTCCCGGCGGGTGTTACGCGAGCGGAGCATGTTCAGCGCCACCCGCGCGACGACGGTCGTGAGCCAGGCGCCGAGGTTGTCGACCTCGCTGGTGTCGGCGCGGCTTAGCCTGATCCAGGCATCCTGGACCGCATCGTCGGCCTCGCTGAGGGAGCCGAGCATCCGGTAAGCCACCGCGCGCAAACGCGGGCGCTGCTCCTCGAACTGTTCCGCGAGCCAATCCTGTTCGGTCACTGTCACATCCTCCTTCGCCGCGGGGTCATCTGATTAGACCCGCGAGCTCGTCCGGATGTGACTCGATCGATGAGTTCCGGGAGCCTCGATGGTCTTAGTACACGAACGATGAGAACACGATCCCTGAGCAAGCGAGAGGAAATGGTCATGTACACAACGACAGAGACCGCGGTCCGCGAGCTGGATCGCCGTGTGAACGACGGGTTCG
>Ga0335079_10002266_pt1 | contig 22189 bp, 18 predicted proteins | sample Lox_Sample_33_FD_206719 | JGI IMG/M metagenome (GOLD analysis project Ga0335079, IMG submission 206719) | Soil microbial communities from Loxahatchee National Wildlife Refuge, Florida, United States - Lox_Sample_3.3 | ecosystem: Environmental > Terrestrial > Soil > Wetlands | place: USA... | reverse complement strand
TGATGGCCGCCGCCGTTCCCAAGCTCCTGCCGAAGCACATTGCGATCACCATGGACGGTAACGGCCGCTGGGCGGCCGCGCGCGGCCTCACGCGCACCGCCGGGCACAAGGCGGGCCTCAAGCCCGCGCGCATGTGCATCGAGGAGTGCTCACGGCGCGGCATCGAGGCGCTCACGCTGTTTGCGTTCTCGAGCGAGAACTGGACCCGCCCTGCAGAGGAGGTGGGGGCGCTGATGGGCCTGTTCGTCGAGGCGCTCGATGATGAGATCGCCGAGCTCGACCAGAAAGATGTGCGGCTGCGCTTCATCGGCGAGCGCAAGAGCCTCGCGGTGCGACTCCAGACGCGCATCGCCGCCGCCGAGCAGCGCACGGCCGATAACCAGGGGCTGAAGCTGCAGGTGGCGATGAGCTACGGGGGACGCTGGGACATTGTGCAGGCAGCTCAAAAACTTGCGCGTGAGTGTTCGAGCGGGGCCCTGCGTGCCGAGGAGCTGACCGAGGCGAGCTTCGCCGCGCGGCTCGCGCTCGGGGGCCTCCCGGAAGCCGATCTCCTGATCCGCACCGGCGGCGAGCAGCGCATCAGCAACTTCCTGTTGTGGGACGCCGCTTATGCGGAGCTCTACTTCACGCCCTGCTTGTGGCCGGATTTCGCCGCGGGCGATCTCGAGGACGCACTCGGCTTCTTTGCGGCGCGCGAGCGGCGCTTCGGGCAGACGGGCGCGCAACGCGCCGCCGCCAAGGCCTGACGCCCTGTGAGCGACACGCTGCGCAAGCGCATCCTGACCGCGGTGGTGCTGGGGGGGCTGTTCCTCGTCATTCTGCTGGGACTGCCGGACTGGGCGACCATCTTCGTGATCACCTTCATGACGCTGGCGGGGGCCTGGGAGTGGTCCGCGTTCCTGCTGCTGGTCGCTCCGCTGTGGCGGCTCGGTTATGTGCTGCTGGTCGGCGCGCTGCTGTGGGTGGCGTGGCGATTCTCTGCGAGCGCCGCGGGGCGTGACCTGGTGCTTGCCGGCGCGGTGCTCTGGTGGGTCGCGGCGCTCGTCTGGATAGTGGTCGCACCGCGGCGCGTGTCCCCCTGGTCCGCCGCCGCTGCGGGGGTGCTGGCGCTCGTGCCGGCCTGGCTCGCGCTCGTACGGCTGCGGCTTGCGCTGCCGCATGGGGCGCAGTGGGTGCTGTTCGTGCTGGTGCTGGTGTGGGTTGCCGACATTGGCGCATTCTTCTGTGGGCGGCGATTCGGGCGGCTGCGCCTGGCACCCGAGGTGTCGCCGGGCAAGACCTGGGAGGGTGTGTTGGGAGGAATAGCGGTGAGTGCACCGGTGGCCATCGCCGGCAGCCTCTGGTTCCACGTATCGCTCGTGGCGTTCCTGCCGCTATGCCTCGCGGCCGTCGGCTTCTCGATCGTCGGCGATCTCACCGAAAGTCTGCTCAAGCGCTTCGCGGGCATGAAGGACAGCGGCAGCATCTTTCCCGGGCACGGTGGGGTGATGGACCGCATCGACAGCATCACCGGGGCGGCCCCGGTGCTGCTGCTCGGGTTGACACTGCTCGGAGTGATCGGATGATCGGCGTCACGGTGCTCGGATCCACCGGCTCGGTGGGTGAGAACACGCTCGATGTGCTCGCGCGCCACGCCGATCGCTTCCGCCTGGTGGCGATCGCCGCCAACCGCAATGCGGCGAAGCTCGCACGGCAGATTGTCGAGTTTCGCCCCGCATACGCCGCGCTCGCCGATGAAAGTGCGGCGCAGGAGCTGCGCACGCTGCTCGACGGTGAGGCAGGCGGCACGCGGCTGCTTGCCGGTGCGGGCGCGCTCGAAGAGCTCGCCGTGCTGCCCGAAACCACGTGCGTCATGGCTGCCGTGGTCGGTGCCGCGGGACTGCGCTCGACGCTCGCCGCCGCGCGCGCCGGCAAGCGGCTGCTGGTCGCCAACAAGGAATCCCTGGTGATGGCCGGGCCGCTGGTGATCGCCGCGGTGAACGCCTCCGGCGCAACGCTGCTGCCGATCGACAGCGAGCACAACGCCATCTTCCAGTGCCTGCCACCGGGAGTGAAGCCGGGTGTGGCACCGGCCGGCCTCAGGCGCGTGCTGCTCACCGCCTCCGGCGGTCCCTTCCGCGACACCCCGGCCGAGGCGCTGGCGGCGGTGACGCCCGAGGCCGCCTGCGCCCACCCCAACTGGGTCATGGGTCGTAAGATTTCGGTGGACTCTGCAACACTCATGAACAAGGGCCTCGAGCTCATCGAGGCGTGCCTGCTGTTCGGCATCACCCCCGCGCAGGTGCAGATCCTGGTGCATCCACAGAGCATCGTGCATTCGCTGGTCGAGTACGCCGATGGCTCAGTACTCGCGCAGCTCGGTGCGCCGGACATGCGCACGCCGATCGCGCACGCGCTGGGCTGGCCCGAGCGCATCGACTCCGGGGTACAATTCCTCGACCTGCTCAAGGCGGGCCGGCTCGATTTCCGGCCCCCCGACACCGAGCGCTTTCCCTGTCTTGCGCTGGCGCAGGCCGCCGCCCGCGCCGGAGGGCTGTACCCGGTGGTGCTCAATGCCGCCAACGAGGTGGCGGTCGAGGCCTTCCTCGGGCGGCGATTGAACTTTCCGGGGATCGCGGAGGTCATTGAAGCCGTACTGGAGCGGAGCACCGGGGGAGCCATCGGTGGGCTGGAGGAGGTCCTGGCCGCCGATGCGGACAGCAGAGTGCGCGCCCGTGAGCGGATCGTCGGCATGAGCAGAAGTGCAGCGGTAAGAGGCGCTCACGCATGAATCTCGTGTGGTACGTACTGTGGTTCGTCGTCGCCGTGGGCCTTTTGGTCACGGTGCACGAATTCGGCCACTTCTGGGTCGCCCGGCGCCTCGGCTTCAAGGTGCTGCGGTTTTCCGTCGGCTTCGGCAAGCCGCTGCTCACGCGCGTCGCCGGGGTCGACCGCGTCGAATACGTCGTCGCGGCGGTGCCTCTCGGCGGTTACGTGAAACTGCTCGATGAGCGCGAAGGTCCGGTCGCGCCGCAGGACCTGCCACGCTCGTTCACGCGCCGCCCGCCGTGGCAGCGAATCGCAGTTCTCCTCGCCGGACCGGCATTCAACATTGTGTTCGCCATCCTGCTGCTGTGGGGGATGCTGTGGGCCAATGGTGTGACCGAGGTCCGCCCGCTGATCGGCGACGTCACCGCAGATTCGATCGCCTCGCGCGCGGGATTGAAGTCCGGCGACGAGATCCGCGCCATCAACGGTACGGCGGTGAGCGGTCAGCGCGACGTCGTGTTCGACCTGCTCGACGCCATGAGCTCGCGTGGCGTGACGAGCCTGAGCGTGCGCGGCAGCGACGGCGCGTCGCGTCAGGCGGAGCTGCGTGTCCCGGACGCCGCCGAGCGGCGCCGCCTCACCGAGCCGGCGGAGCTGTTCCGCGGCCTCGGATTTCAGTTCTGGACACCGCCGGTACCGGCGGTGCTCGGCCCGGTCACCGCCGATGGCCCGGCGGCGCGCGCCGGACTCCTCGCCGGCGATCGCATCATCACGATCGACGGCGTGCCCATGAAGGACTTCCGCCAGATCGTCGAGTACGTGAGCGCGCGGCCGGGTGAGCGGCTCAGCATCGCATACCAACGCGGCGGCAGCGAGCACCGCACGCAGGTGCAGGTGGCGAGCGAGGAGGCGGGCGGCAAGCGCATCGGCCGCATCCGCGTCATGCAGCCGACGGGCATCAGCTACCCGCCGAGCATGCTGCTGCACACGGATCTGACCGCGCCGGCGGCCCTGGCACGCGCCGGCGGTGAGGCGTGGAGCATGACGGTGCTGCAGGCGCGGCTGTTCTGGCGCATGGTGCTCGGCCGGGTGTCGTTGAAGAACCTGAGCGGTCCGTTGTCGATCGCCGAGTTTGCCGGCGATTCCGCCGAAGCCGGCATCGCGCCGTTCCTGAGCTTTCTGGTCCTCATTTCCCTGTCGCTGGGGTTTCTCAACCTGCTGCCGATCCCGATCCTCGATGGCGGACAGATCCTCTTCCAGGTGGTGGAGTGGTTGAAGGGCAGCCCGCTGTCGGAACGGGCACAGGCGCTGGGCCAGCAGGTTGGCATCGCCCTGCTCATCGTCCTGATGGGTGTCGCGCTCTACAACGATATTGCGCGCCAGTTCAGTTGAGCGAGTCCTGAGGCCGCCAGGCGGCCGCTGAATGAGCGACTGGAGGCACGGGCCTCCAGGGCGCTCCGATAGTGCAATTTGTGAACGACCGGCGCCGCGGGCGCTACTCGAGAAGGGACAGTTGGTGGTCAGAACATGAAGAAGCGCGCAGCCGGTGGCCCCGGCCGCGCTCGCGCAGGGGTCCTGACCGCAGCCGCGCGGCACTGTGCCACGGTCCGCGCCATGCCTGCCGCGCACTGGCGCATCGTGCTCACGGTGCTCGTGCTCATCGTGCTCATCGTGCGCGGCGTGCCGGCCGGTGCGCAGGTACCGACGACCAGCGCGGACTTCACGGTGAGCGACATCAAGATCGAGGGGCTGCAGCGCGTCTCTGAAGGCACCGTCTACAACTACCTGCCGGTGAACATCGGCGATCACCTGACGCCGCAGCGGGTGCGCGAGGCGATCCGCGCGCTCTACGCCACCGGCTTCTTCCGCGACGTGCAGATGCGCCGCGAAGGCAACACGCTCATCGTGGTGGTGCTCGAGCGTCCCTCCATCGAGAGCTTCGAGATCACCGGCAACAAGGACATCAAGACCGAGGACCTGCAGAAGTCGCTGCGGGGCGTCGGCCTCGCTACCGGCAAGACCTTCGACCGCTCGGTGCTCGAGGACGTCACGCAGTACCTCACCGACCAGTACTTCGCGCGTGGCAAGTATGGCGTGAAGATCACCTCCACGGTGGAGGAGGAGGCTGGCAACCGCGTCAAGATCAAGATCGACATCAAGGAAGGCTCGCGCGCCAAGATCCGCGAGATCAACATCGTCGGCGATACCCGTTTCCCGCCGAAGCAGATCCTCGACACCCTCGAGCTCAAGACGCCCAACTGGCTGTCCTGGTACAAGCAGGACGATCGCTACTCGCGCGAGTCGCTGCAGGGCGACCTGGAGAAGGTGCGCAATTTCTACATGGATCGCGGCTACGCGAACTTTCAGATCGAGTCGACGCAGGTGGCGATCGCGCCGGAGAAGGAAGACATCTTCATCACCATCAACGTCGATGAAGGCCAGGTCTACAAAGTGTCGGAGATCAAGCTGGCGGGCACCTTCGTGGTGCCGCGCGCCGAGCTCGAGCGGCTGGTGCTGATCCATCCGGGCGACACCTTCAATCGCAAGCTGATCACCTCCTCGCAGGAGCTGATGCAGAACCGCATGGGCCGCGACGGCTACGCCTTTGCCAAGGTCGACCCGGTGCCGAGCGCAGACAACGTGCACCACACCGTGTCGCTTACCTTCTTCGTCGACCCGGCCAACCGCGTGTACGTGCGCAACATCTCCTTCAGCGGCTCGAACCGCATCAACGACGAGGTGCTGCGTCGCGAGATGCGCCAGCTCGAGGGCGGCTGGCTGTCGAACACCTCGCTCGAGCGCTCCAAGCAGCGCATCCAGCGTCTGCCGTACGTGAAGAGTGTCGAGTTCGAGACCACCCCGGTCGCGGGCACCCCGGACCTGGTGGACGTCAACTACAAGATCGAGGAAGGGCCGGCGTCGCAGCTGTCGGGCGGTATCGGCTACTCGGAGACCTACAAATTCATGCTCAACGGCAGCTACGCGGACTCGGACTTCCTCGGCAGCGGGCAGCGCATCGCCATCAATCTCAACGGCGGCGCGTTCAGCAAGGTGTACACCGTCTCGCACACCAACCCGTACACCAACATCGACAACGTGCAGCGCAGCGAATCGATCACCTTCAGCGACGTGACGCAGTTCGTCTCGTCCTCGTCGCAGTTCTCCTCGCAGACCCTGAGCCTCGGCCCCACCTGGGCCTACCCGATCACCGAATTCATGTACATGCGCTTCGGCGCGGCTTTCAACAGCTCGCATCTGCTCACCAACTCCCTGAGCAGCGCCATCCAGGCACAGCAGTGGGTGCAGCAGAACGGCAACTCCTTCAGCCGGCTCGGACACGACGACGCGAGCAACAACTACTACGTGTTCTACGGCACCGACTTCCACACCCTGGAGGCGATCACGGGGTGGGACTGGGATACGCGCAACCGCACGCTGTTCGCCGATCGCGGCTTCCGCCAGAACATATCGTTCTCGATCACCACGCCCGGCAGCAACATCAACTACTTCATCGCCAACTACCAGTTCGTGAAGTACGTGCCGCTCTACTTCGGCTTCACGCTGTCGTTCCTCGAGGGCGCCGACTACGGCGCGCCGCTGCAGAAGACCACCGCGATTCCGCCGTACCGCCAGTTCTTCGGTGGCGGCCCCGACAGCGTACGCGGCTTCCGCGAGACCTTCCTCGGTCCGCGCGATCAGTTCGGCAACCCTTACGGCGGCAATTTCCGCCTCACCAGCCAGAACGAGGTGATCTTTCCAATGCCGTCGAAATTTGCGCAGACCGCCCGCGTCAGCGCCTTCTTCGACATGGGCGGCGTCTACTACCAGGGCACGAAGGAGACCTTCTACGGTCCGGACGGAGTGACGCCCGCGTGCTGGACGTTCAAATGCGAGGGCCTCAAGCGCTCGATCGGCATCGCGGTGCAGTGGCTTGCGCCGCTCGGGCTATTCCGCTTCAGCCTGGGTCTACCGCTCAATGCCAAGAGCGGCAACGGCGTGACGACCTGGGGCGATGAGCGCGAGGTATTCCAGTTCTCGGTCGGCAACGCCTTCTAACGGGCGGCGTGGGGGCGCCGGCCGTCCAAAGAATCGCCCCCTCGGCGCGTTCTACGCGATACTAGGGGTTTAGGTCGGCCCGCCCGCAGGGGGCGGCCACACTCAGTCATGCACACACGAGGGTAGGTAGATTCCGTGAATTGTTCGATCAGCAGCAGGCTAGCGGTGGGGTTGATGGCGGTATGCGGCGCAGTGGTTGCGCTGCCGGCGTGGGCCGAGGCGAAGATCGGCATCGTCGACTTCCAGCGCCTCGGCGTCGAGTCGCCGCAGGGCAAGGCGGCGCTCGAGTCGATGCGCGCCGAGTTCGCGCCGCGCGAGCGCACGCTTCAGGCGCAGGGGCAGGCGCTCAAGGCCAAGGAGGACAAACTGCAGAAGGACGGCGCCACCATGACCGAGGAGCAGCGCCAGCGGACGGAGAAGGAGCTGCGCGACGGCGCGCGCGAGTTCGAGCGCGCGCGCAGTGAACTGCAGGACGACGAGACGGCGCGCCGCAACGAGGAGATGTCCCGGCTGCAGCGCACGCTGCTCGAGGAGGTGCGCAGCTACGCCAAGGCGCAGAACTACGACCTGGTGCTCGCCGGCGAGGCGGTGCTCTACGCGACACAGGCCAACGACATCACCCCGGCGGTGCTGTCGGCGCTGCAGGCGCGCGGGGCGACGACGCCCGCCGCGACCAAGCCCGCCACGAGCCCCGCGCCGGCGCCGGCGAAGCCGCAGTCGCACTAGCGCCGTGAGCTGAGGAGTGCGGGGTGGCGGTGTCGCTTGGTGAGCTGGCAGTGCGCTTCGGTTGCGAGCTGCGCGGCGATCCGGCTACCGCCATTGAGCGCGTGGCGACGCTCGCGCATGCGGACGCGCACTCGCTCGCCTTCCTCGCCAACCCGCGCTACCGCGGGCAACTCGCCGACACGCGCGCCGCCGCCGTGGTGCTGAACCCTGCGAGCGCCGCGCGCTGTCGCACGGCGATGCTGGTGTGCGACAACCCCTACGCCACCTACGCGCGCATTGCCGCGCTCCTCTACCCGGCAGCGCCGCTGGTGCCGGGTGTACACCCGAGCGCAGTCGTGGCCGCGGGCGCGCGCATCGACCCGAGTGCCCAGGTATGCGCCGGTGCGGTGCTCGCGCAAGGCGTGATGATCGGGCCGCGCGTGTTCATCGGCCCGCATTGCAGCCTCGACCGCGGCGTGCAGCTCGAGCCCGACGTGCAGCTCGTGGCGCGCGTGACGCTCGGCCGCGACGTACGCATCGGCGCGCGCACGGTGATACAGCCCGGGGCGGTCATCGGTGGGGACGGCTTCGGCTTTGCGCCCGAGCGGCACGGCTGGGTGAAGGTGCCGCAGGTCGGCAGCGTGCGCGTCGGACCGGATGTCGAGATCGGCGCCAACACCACCATCGATCGCGGCGCGATCGATGACACGGTGATCGAGGAGGGCGTCAAGCTCGACAATCTCATCCAGATCGGTCACAACGTGCGCGTCGGCGCACACACCGCGATCGCCGGCTGCACCGGGATCTCCGGCAGCACCACCATCGGCCGGCGCTGCATGATCGGCGGCGCCGTAAATGTCAACGGCCACATCAGCATCGCCGACGACGTGCTCATCGCCGGCGCCTCCTCGGTGAGCCGCTCGATCACCCGGGCCGGGGCCTACGCGAGCACCCTTACCGTGGAAGAGGCGCACAACTGGTGGCGGCTGGTGGCCCGCTTCAAACGCAGCGCCGCCCTCGGCGCCCGCCTGCGCCGACTCGAGCGGGCGGCGGGTCTCAAGCCGGCGGACGATGACGACGCACGCGATGACGAACATGAGTGAGCCGCTGCAACTCGACATGCAGGCGATATTCGAGCGCCTGCCGCACCGCTACCCTTTCCTGCTCGTGGATCGCGTGCTCGAGTGCCGCCCCGGCGAGAGCATCCGCGCGCTGAAGAGCGTGACCTACAACGAGCCGTTCTTCCCCGGCCATTTCCCCGGGCGCCCGGTGATGCCCGGGGTCATGATCATCGAGGCACTCGCCCAGGCCGCCGGCATCCTCTGCTTCGTGACCGGCGATGTGTTTCCCGACGAGAACACGCGCTTCTACTTCGTCGGCATCGACAAGGCGCGCTTCCGCCGCCCGGTGCTGCCCGGCGACCAGCTGCTGCTCACCGCGCAACTCGAGCGCTCGCTAAAGGGCATCTGGCGCTTCTCCACTGCGGCGCTCGTTGCTGAGCAGGAGGTCGCGCACGCCGAGATGATGTTGGCGCTGGAGACCGGTAAGTGATAGACGCGCGTGCGGTCGTTTCCCCCGAGGCGCAGCTCGCCCCCGACGTGAGCGTCGGTCCCTTCAGCGTGATCGGCCCGCAGGTGCAGATCGGCTCGGGCACCGTGGTCGGCCCACACGCGGTGATCAACGGCCCGACCGTGATCGGCGCCGGCAACCGCATCTTCCAGTTCGCCTCGCTCGGCGATGCGCCGCAGGACAAGAAGTACCGCGGCGAGCCGACCGTGCTCACGATCGGTGACCGCAACATCTTTCGCGAGAGCTGCACGGTGAACCGCGGCACCGCCCACGACAAGGGCGCCACGCGTATCGGCAACGACAACCTCTTCATGGCCTACTCCCACGTTGCCCACGACTGCGTGATCGGCGACAACACGGTGTTCGCCAACTGCGTGGCCCTCGGCGGCCACGTCGAGGTCGGCGACTGGGCGATCCTCGGCGGCCTCACCGCGGTGCACCAGTTCACCAAGATCGGCGCCCACGCCTTCCTCGGTGGCGGCTCGATCCTCTCGCGCGACGTGCCGCCGTACGTAATGATCGCCGGCAACCCGGCGGTTCCGCACGGCGTCAACGCCGAGGGTCTCAAGCGTCGCGGATTCAGCGAGGAGCAGATCCGCAACATCCGCGAGGCCTACCGCATCGTCTACCGCTCGCAGCTGAAGCTCGCCGAGGCGCTCGAGCGGCTTGCGCCGCTCGCCGTGGAGCACGCCGAGGTCCGCGTCTTCGTCGATTTCATCAGCACCTCCACACGCAGCCTGGCGCGATGAGCGCGCTCCCCGGCGTACCGGCCGCGGCCGCGCCGCCGCTGCGCGTGGCGATCGTGGCCGGCGAGCATTCCGGGGACCAGCTCGGAGCGGCGCTGATCGCGGCACTGCGCGAGCGGGTCGCCGCGCTGAAGTGCTTCGGCGTGGCTGGGCCGCGCATGCGCGCCGCGGGCTGCGAGGCGTGGGCCCCATCCGAGGAGCTCTCGGTCATGGGGCTCGCCGAGGTGCTCGCACACCTGCCGCGGCTGCTGCGGCTGCGCGGCGCGCTCAGCCGCCGCCTGCAGGCCGCCCGGCCGGACGTGTTCATCGGCATCGATGCACCCGAATTCAATCTGCCACTGGCGCGGCGGCTCAAGGAGCACGGCATCCGCACCGTGCAGTACGTCAGTCCGCAGGTGTGGGCGTGGCGGCAGGGGCGCGTGCGCACCATCGGCGCAGCGTGCGACCTGGTGCTGTGCCTGCTGCCGTTCGAGACCGAGTTCTACGCGCGCCACGGCGTGCCCGCAGTATTCGTCGGGCACCCGCTCGCGGATCAGATCCCGCTCGACCCCGACCGCGACGGGGCGCGCCGCGTGCTCGGCATCGATGCTGCCGTACCGCTCATCGCGCTGCTGCCCGGAAGCCGCATCGCCGAAGTCGCGCGCCTCGCCTTGCCCTTTGCGGCCGCCGCCGCCCACATCCGCGCACGGCAGCCCGCGAGTGAGTTCATCTCGCCCATGGCGTCGCCCGCGGTCCGCGAGGTGTTTGTGAAGGAAGTGACGCAAGTACCCGGTGCACCGGCAATTCGTGTCCTCGATGGCGAAGCGCAGTGCGCGCTCGCCGCCTGCGATGGGGCGATCGTGGCCTCCGGCACCGCCACCCTCGAGACGATGCTCAGCGGGCGGCCGATGGTGGTCGCCTATCGGGTGAGCCCGCTCACCGCGTTTCTTCTGCGCTCACTAGGACTCGTGAAGGTGCGATACTTTTCGCAGCCGAACCTGCTCGCCGGCCGCCGCCTGGTGCCCGAGTTCTTCCAGGAACAGGTGAGCGGGGCGACGCTCGGCGCTGCGCTGCTTGAGGAACTTGCCGACCGCGACCACGTACGTGAGCTGCTCGATGAATTCGCGCGCCAGCACCGCGCCTTGCGCTGCGGCGCCGCGGCGCGCGCTGCGGAGGCGGTGCTCGGGTCGCTGCGCGACGGCGGGGCCGCACGCGAGACCGCCGGGCCATGAGGCGTCCGTCGATGCGTACTGCTGAGCCGTGCGACCTCGCGCGCGTCGCGGGCGTGGACGAGGCGGGCCGCGGACCGCTCGCAGGTCCGGTGGTCGCCGCGGCGGTCATCCTCGATCGCAAGCGGCGCATCCGCGGGCTGGCCGACTCGAAGGTCCTCACCGCCGCCGAGCGCGAGCGCCTCGCGCCGATCATTCGCGCCCGTGCGCTGGCCTGGGCCATCGGCTGGGCGGACCGCGACGAGATCGATAGCCTCAACATCTTCCAGGCGACCATGCTCGCGATGCGACGCGCGCTGCTCGCGCTGCCAGTCGCGCCGACGCACGTGCGCGTTGACGGCAATCGCTGCCCGTGCATCACCGACCTCCCGCTGCGGTGTACGCTCGAAGCCATCGTCGACGGCGATGCGCGCGTCGCTGCCATCAGCGCCGCCTCGATACTCGCCAAGACCTGCCGCGACGCCATGATGCGCACGCTCGATGCCTGTTATCCGGGGTTCGCGCTCGGCGTGCACAAGGGCTACTGCACGCCCGCGCACCTGGCGGCGCTGCGCGAGCACGCTCCCTCGCCACAGCATCGCCGTTCCTTCAGTCCGGTGCGTTGCCTGAGCGACGAGGACGATGACGCGGAGCTGCTGGCGGTGCTGGGTCTCGAGCATTAGGCCGCCGCCGATGTCACCGAGCTTCGTGCATCTGCGCCTGCATACGGAGTACTCGCTGGTCGACGGCGTGGTGCGCGTGCCGCAGCTCATCGCCGCGGTGGCGGCCGCCGGCATGCCCGCGGTCGCGGTGACCGACCAGAACAACCTGTTCGCCATGGTGAAGTTCTACCGCGAGGCGCTCAAGGCCGGTGTCAAGCCGCTGGTCGGCGTCGACCTGCTGGTGGTGGAGCAGGGCGAGCGGCAACCGCCGACGCGCCTCACGCTCCTGTGCCAGTCGCAGCGCGGCTACCGCAATCTGGCGCGTCTCGTCACCCGCGCCTACCTCGACGGTCGCGAGCGCGGCACGCCGCGCATCGAGCGGCCCTGGCTCACCGCGGCATCGCTCGAGGGCCTCATCGCGCTTTCGGGCGCGGCTGAGGGAGAGATCGGCCGCGCGCTGCTCAATGCGCGCGAGCGCGACGCCGAGCGCGCGCTCGATGCCGCGCTCACGCTGTTCCCCGGGCGCTTCTACCTCGAGCTGCAGCGGCTCGGCCGGCCCGCCGAGGAGGCCTACATCGGCGGCGCCGTGGCGCTCGCCGCGCGCCGCGGTGTGCCCGTGGTGGCGACCAACGACGTGCGCTTCCTCACGCCGACCGAGTTCGAATCACACGAGGCGCGGGTGTGCATTCACGACGGCACGCTGCTCGCGGACGTCGGGCGGGTGCGCCGCTACTCGCGTCAGCAGTACCTGCGTACCCCGCAGGAGATGGCGGCGCTGTTCGCCGACATTCCCGAGGCGCTCGCCAACTCGGTGGAGATCGCGCGCCGCTGCAGCCTGGTGCTGAACCTCGGCGAGGCGCGCCTGCCGCAGTACCCGGTACCCGCCGGCGTGAGCACCGAGGAGTTCCTGCGCGCCGAGGCCGCCCGCGGGCTCGCGGTGCGCTGCGGCGGCGAGGTGCCGCCGCCTGCGTACGCCGAGCGGCTCGCGCACGAGCTCGAAGTCATCTGCCAGATGGGCTTCGCGGGCTACTTTCTCATCGTCGCTGACTTCATCCGCTGGGCGCGCGACAACGGGGTACCGGTGGGACCCGGGCGCGGCTCGGGCGCAGGGTCGCTGGTCGCTTACAGCCTACGCGTCACCGACCTCGATCCGCTGCACCATGACCTGCTGTTCGAGCGCTTCCTCAACCCCGAGCGCGTCTCGATGCCGGACTTCGACATCGACTTCTGCATGGAAGGCCGCGACCGCGTGATCGACTACGTGGCCAGCCGCTACGGCCGCGAGCGCGTCTCGCAGATCATCACCTACGGCACCATGGCGGCCAAGGCGGTAGTGCGTGACGTCGGCCGCGTACTCGGCATGACCTACGGCTACGTCGACCGCATCGCCAAGCTCATTCCCTTCGAGCTCGGCATTACGCTCGAGGCGGCGCTCGAGAAGGAGCCGGAGCTCAAGCGGCTGTACGAGGGCGAGGACGAGGTGCGCAACCTCATCGACCTGGCGCGCTCGCTCGAGGGCCTCACGCGCAACGCCGGCATGCACGCCGGCGGCGTAGTGATCGCGCCATCGCTGCTCACCGACTTCACGCCGCTCTACTGCGACGCCGCCGGCGGCAACGTCGTCACGCAGTTCGACAAGGACGACGTCGAGGCGGCGGGGCTGGTGAAGTTCGACTTCCTCGGACTGCGCACCCTCACCATCATCGACCGCGCCGCCGCCCTCATCAACCGCGAGCGGCCCGCCGACGTCGCGCCGCTCGAGATGAGCACCCTGCCGATGGACGATGCGGCGACCTATGCGCTGCTGCGCTCGTGCCGCACCACAGCGGTGTTCCAGCTCGAATCGCGCGGCATGAAGGACCTCATTCGCCGCCTGCAGCCCGATCGCTTCGAGGACATCGTGGCGCTCGTGGCGCTGTTCCGGCCCGGACCGCTGCAGTCGGGCATGGTCGATGACTTCATCAATCGCAAGCACGCCCCGCGTGATGCGCCGATCGACTACCTGCACCCGAGCCTCGAGCCGATCCTCAAGCCGACCTACGGCGTGATCCTCTACCAGGAACAGGTGATGCAGATCGCCCAGACGCTCGCGGGCTACACCCTGGGCGGCGCCGACCTGCTGCGCAAGGCCATGGGCAAGAAGAAGCCCGACGAGATGGCCCAGCAGCGCTCGGTGTTCGTGAGCGGCGCCGTCGGCCGCGGTGTGCGCGAGCACACCGCCGTCCACATCTTCGATCTCATGGAGAAGTTCGCCGGCTACGGTTTCAACAAATCGCATTCGGTCGCCTACGCGCTGCTCTCCTACCAAACGGCCTACCTCAAGGCGCACTATCCGGCGCAGTTCATGGCAGCCGTGCTCTCGGCCGACATGGATCACACCGACAAGGTGGTGACCCTCATCAAGGAATGCAGCGACCTCGGTCTGACGGTGCTGTCGCCCGACGTCAACGCCTCGGCGTACGAGTTCAGCGCCTGCGGCACGACCAGCATCCGTTACGGTCTCGGCGCCGTGCGCGGCGTCGGTCGTGGTGCGGTCGAGGCGCTGATCGCCGAGCGCACCGGCCGCGGCCCCTTCCGCGCGCTCGAGGACCTCGCGCGGCGCATCGATCTGCAGAAGGTCAACCGCCGGGTGCTCGAGGCGCTGCTGCGCAGCGGCAGCCTCGACAGCCTCAACGCCAACCGCGCCACGCTCATGGACCGCCTGGAAAGCGCCATGCAGCTCGGCGACCAGAACAGCCGCGCCCAGGACGCCGGGCAGAGCGATCTGTTCGGGCTCGCCGGCGATGCCGCGGCGAGCCCGGCCGCCGCGCCGCGCCGGGCGCTGCCGGAGTGGAGCGAGGCGGTGCGCCTCGCCGGCGAGCGCGAGACGCTCGGCCTGTACCTCACCGGTCACCCGCTCGGGCGCTTCGAGGCGAGCCTCGCCGGCATCGTGTCGCACCGCATCGGCGATCTGGTGAGCGACCGGCCGATCGCGGGCTTTGACCTGGGACGCGTCGGTGGCGGCCGGCCGGTTACCGTCGCCGGCCTCATCGATGAGGTGAAGAAGCGCGGCGCCCGCGTGATCCTCACCCTCGATGACCGCACCGGGCGGCTCGAGGTGCTGCTGTTCGAAGAGACCTGGCACAAACACCGCGAGCTGATCGCCAAGGACGCGTTGGTTCTCATCGAGGGAGTGCTGCGGTTCGACGAGTTCAGCGACGCCTGGCGGCTCGCGGCACGGCGCATCACCGAGCTCGACGAGGTGCGCTCGCGGTGCGCACAGCGGCTCATCATCCGCTGCTCGCACGACGCCGTGGCACACCTCGGCGAGCGTCTCGCCGGGATCATCACCCCGTGGCGGCCGGGCCCGTGCCCGATCACCATCGAGTACTCGGGGAGCGCGGCGAGCGGCGCGCTCAACCTCGGGGTCGAATGGTCGGTGCGCGCCAGCCGCGAGCTGCTCGAGCAGCTCGAGGGCTTGCTGGGAGGCGAGGCGGTGCAGGTGGTGTACGGTCCCGCGCCCGCCGGCCCGGGCAGCTCGCTGTCGGCAGACGGCCGCTGACCGCCATAACAAGTTAGGTTACGCTGTCGCCATGGCCGTCTCGTTCCTCGACTTCGAACAACCGATCGCCGAGCTGGAAGCCAAGATCGAGGAGCTGCGGCACGTAACCTCCGAGTCCGAGGTCAATATTCAGGACGAGATCGGCCGGCTGCAGGCGAAGAGCCGGCAGCTGACGGTGAGCATCTTCGCCAACCTGACGCCCTGGCAGATCACGCAGCTCGCCCGCCACCCGCACCGTCCCTACACGCTCGACTACGTGAACGCCATCTGTTCCGAGTTTCACGAGCTGCACGGCGATCGCATGTATGCCGACGATGGCGCGATCGTCGGTGGGCTCGCGCGCATCGACGACCGCGCCCTCATGGTCATCGGGCACCAGAAGGGCCGTGACACCAAGGAGCGGGTGCGCCGCAACTACGGCATGCCTAAGCCCGAGGGCTATCGCAAGTCGCTGCGCCTGATGCGGCTCGCCGAGCGCTTCGGGCTGCCGCTGCTGACGCTGATCGACACCCAGGGCGCCTACCCGGGCGTCGGCGCCGAGGAGCGCGGCCAGAGCGAGGCGATTGCCCGCAACCTCTTCGAGATGTCGGTGCTGCGCATCCCGATCATCAGCGTGGTCACCGGCGAGGGCGGCTCGGGTGGAGCGCTCGGCATCGGCGTCTGCGACCGCCTGCTGATGCTTCAGTACAGCACCTACTCGGTCATCTCGCCGGAAGGCTGCGCCTCGATCCTGTGGAAGAGCCAGGACAAGAAGGAAGTCGCCGCCGAGGCGCTCAACCTGACTGCCGACCGGCTGCAGAAGCTCGGCCTGGTCGATGAGGTCATCGAGGAGCCGCTCGGCGGCGCGCATCGCGACCCCGCTGCGGTAGCCGCGAGCCTGAAGTCGGCCGTCATCCGTCACCTCGACGAGCTCGAGGCCGTGCCGCGCGATCAGCTGCGCGCAGCGCGCGCCGCCAAGATCGCCGGCTTCGGCGTGTTTGCCGAAAACGCGGCCTGAGGCGCGCCGTGTCACGGGCGGCGCGCCGCAGCGCCTCGAGCTTCGGTCCGCGCTGGCTCGAGCGGCAGCTCGGTGAGCTGTTGCCACACTTTCCCGCTGTCGCACTGTGCGTTGCCTTCTCCGGCGGCGCTGACTCCACGGCGCTGCTCGCAGCGCTGGCCGCGTTGCAACGTCCGCCGCTCAGGGTGCGCGCGCTGCACGTCGATCACGGCCTGCAGCCGCACTCGCGGCGCTGGAGCGCACACTGCCGCCGCGTGGCCCGTGCCCTGGCGGTGCCCCTCGCCGTGCGCCGCGCGCATATCGTGCGCGGCCACGGCGAATCGCTCGAGGCGGCCGCGCGCGCGGCGCGCTACGCCCTTCTCGGTGCATCGCTCGCCGACGGCGAAGCCCTCCTCACCGCCCATCACCAGGATGATCAGCTCGAGACCGTGCTGCTGCAGCTGCTGCGCGGTGCGGGCGTCGCGGGCCTTGCGGCCATGCCGGCGGTGGCACCGCTCGCCGCCGGGCTCCTGGTGCGTCCGCTGCTGCCACTCACGCGTGCCGAGCTGCTCGCCTGGCTCACGACGCAGGACCTTCCCTGGGTCGACGATGCGAGCAACGCGCAACTGCACCTCGATCGCAACTTCCTACGCGCGCGGGTGCTGCCGTTGATCCGCCAGCGCTGGCCCGCGGCCGCGAGCACCGTGGCGCGCAGTGCCCGCCACGCCGCCGAGGCCCAGCAGCTGCTCGATGCGCTCGGCGAAGCCGACGTCGCCCGCGCGGCGGCGGGGGCGATGCTCTCGGCGCGGGTGCTGCGGCGGCTGCCGCTCGAGCGGCGGCGCAACGCGCTGCGCTACTGGATCGCCGCGGCGGGCGCCCGCGTGCCGCCCACCACCCGCCTCGAGCAGCTCGCCACGGCGCTGCTCGCGGCGCGCGAGGATGCCCAGCCGTTCGTCGCCTGGGAGGGTGCGCTCGTGCAGCGTCAGGCGGACCTGCTCGCACTGCGCATCGCTCCACGGCCCGCGGCGGCGGCGCTGCCGAAAGCGAACGCCGTGCTCGGGGAGCTCACGTGGCACTGGCGCGACGCGAGCACCTGCGTGCTGCCCGGCCCCTTCGGCACCCTCGCGCTGAAGGTCGACGGGCGCGGACCGGTCGATCTCGATGCACTCGCGCCGAGCCTCACGCTGCGCTCGCGCAGCGGCGGTGAGCGCTTGCGCCCGGTACGCGGCGGTCCGCGTCGCTCGCTCAAGCGCCTGCTGCAGGAAGCTGGCGTGCCCGCGCCGCAACGCGCGCACCTGCCGCTCGTGTTCGCCGGCGAGCGCCTCATCGCCGCCGGCGATCTGTGGCTCGATGAGTCGGTGCAAGCCGACGACAGCCGGCCGCGCCGCGGGCGTTTCGTGTGGAGCGTGGCGCCGTAAGTGCATGTCGCACAACGCTCTCCCCATCGAGGGGGGCAGTTGTGCTACTCTGCTGGCCCGTCGTCGCTGCCGGCATTTTTCGTGGCGGCGGCTTCATGCGACGGGAAATCCTTTAGTTTCAAATGACGCGTTTTGTCTTCGTCACCGGCGGCGTCGTGTCCTCTTTGGGCAAGGGCATCGCCGCCGCCTCGCTCGGGGCCATCCTCGAGGCGCGCGGCCTGAAGGTCGCCATGGTCAAGCTCGACCCCTACATCAACGTCGACCCGGGCACCATGAGCCCGTTTCAGCACGGCGAGGTCTTCGTTACCCAGGACGGCACCGAGACCGACCTCGATCTCGGTCATTACGAGCGTTTCGTGCGCACCACCACGGGGCGCAACAGCAACTTCACCACCGGCCGCATTTACGAGCGCGTCATCGCCAAGGAGCGTCGTGGCGACTACCTCGGCGCCACCGTGCAGGTCATTCCGCACATCACCGACGAGATCAAGCGCAGCATCAAGCTCGGCGCCGATGGCGCGGACGTGTGCATGGTGGAGATCGGTGGCACGGTCGGTGACATCGAGTCGCTGCCGTTTCTCGAAGCCATCCGTCAGCTCGGTGTCGAGCTTGGCCGCAACAACTGCGTTTACATGCACCTGACGCTGGTGCCGATCGTGGGCGGCTCGGGTGAGATCAAGACCAAGCCGACGCAGCACTCGGTAAAGGAGCTGCGCGGCATCGGCATCCAGCCGGACGTGCTGCTGTGCCGCTGCAAGCATGCGCTCCCCGAGGAGCAGCGGCGCAAGATCGCACTGTTCACCAACGTCGAGGAGCGGGCCGTCATCTCCGCCGTCGACGCCGACGACATCTACCGCATCCCCATCCTGCTGCACGAGCAGGGGCTCGACGACATCGTGGTCGATAAGCTGCGCCTGGAAGTTCCGCCCACGGATCTCGCCGAGTGGCGCCACGTGGTGAGCGGCAAGGCGAACCCCGACGGCCAGGTCGACATCGCCATGGTCGGCAAGTACGTGCAGATCCGCGACTCCTACCTGTCGCTGCACGAGGCGCTGATGCACGGCGGACTCAAGGCCCGTACGCGCGTCAACATCCACTACATCGAGTCGACTGACATCGAGCAGCATGGCACGCAGGTATTGAAGGACGTCGACGCCGTGCTGGTGCCCGGCGGCTTCGGCGAGCGCGGCATCGAAGGCAAGATCCAGGCGGTGCGCTACGCACGCGAGCGCGCCGTGCCGTATCTCGGCATCTGTCTCGGCATGCAGGTGGCGATCGTGGAATTCGGCCGCCACGTGCTGGGTCTCGCCGACGCCAACAGCACCGAGTTCAACCGCGCCACGACTCACCCGGTGATTGCGCTGATCTGCGAATGGCAGGATCAGGTGCGCGGCGCCCAGAGCCGTGACGAGCTGAGCGCCAAGGGCGCCACCATGCGCCTCGGTGCCCAGGAGGTGCTGCTCGGCGCCGGCACGCGGGCGCGCGAGATCTACGGACGCGACATCATCATGGAGCGTCATCGCCACCGCTACGAGTTCAACAACAACTACCTCGACCGCTACCGCCAGGCCGGGCTGCGCTTCTCCGGCTTCTCGCGCGACGGCCTGGTCGAGGTGATCGAGCTCGCCAGCCACCCCTGGTTCGTGGCGACCCAGTTCCACCCGGAGTTCACCTCCACGCCCCGTGACGGGCATCCGCTCTTCAGCGGCTTCATCCGCGCGGCGCGTGCCCAGCGGGCGGCGCAGCTGCCGCAGGCGGCGGGCGCCTGAGGGCGCTCCCTGCCATGCAGCTCCTCGGACACGAGGTCGGCAGCGGGCGGCCGCTGTTCCTCATCGCCGGTCCCTGCGTGATCGAGAGCCCGGCGCTCACCGAGGAGATCGCTGGGCGGCTCAAGGAAATCACGGCGCGGCTTTCGATCCCCTATATCTTCAAGGCGTCCTACGACAAGGCGAACCGCTCCTCGCGCGCGAGCTTCCGTGGCCCGGGACTCGACGCGGGCCTCAAGGTGCTCGACGACGTGCGCCGCCGCGTGGGCGTCCCGGTACTGACCGATGTGCACGAGGACACCCCGCTCGATGAGGTCGCCGCGGTCGTCGATGTGCTGCAGACCCCCGCTTTCCTCTGCCGGCAGACGAATTTCATCGTCAATACCGCGGCCCGGGGCAAGCCGGTCAACATCAAGAAAGGCCAGTTTCTCTCGCCCTGGGAGATGAAGAACGTGGTCGACAAGGCGCGCTCGACCGGCAACGAGCACATCATGGTGTGCGAGCGCGGCTTCTGCTTCGGCTACAACAATCTCGTCTCCGACATGCGCTCGCTCTCCATCCTGCGCGAGACCGGTTGCCCGGTGGTGTTCGATGCCACCCACTCGGTGCAGCTGCCGGGCGGGCAGGGCGCCTCCTCCGGCGGCCAGCGCGAGTTCATCCCGGTGCTCGCGCGCGCCGCGGTCGCCGCGGGCGTCGCGGGGCTCTTCATGGAGACCCATCCGCGCCCCCAGGAAGCCCTCTCGGATGGGCCGAACGCCTGGCCGCTTGCGCGCATGGAGCCGCTGCTGACGACACTCGCCGAGCTCGATCGTGCGGTGAAGCGCGTTCCCTTCGAAGAGTCACTGCTATAGGTACTGCCGAATGAGCCGCATCAGCGACATCCGCGCCCGCGAGATTCTCGACTCGCGCGGCAACCCCACGGTCGAAGTCGACGTGCTCCTCGTCTCTGGCGCGCTCGGGCGCGCCGCCGTGCCCTCGGGGGCCTCCACCGGCACGCGCGAAGCGGTCGAGCTGCGCGACGGCGACAAGAAGCGCTACGGCGGCAAAGGAGTGCTGCGCGCGGTCGGGCACGTGAATGGCGTGCTGAAGGACGCCCTCATCGGTGCCGACCCACGCGAGCAGGCCGCCATCGACCGCAGCATGATCGAGCTCGACGGCACGGCCAACAAGAGCCGCCTCGGCGCGAACGCCATACTCGGGGTGTCGCTCGCCACCGCACGCGCGGCGGCCAACGATGCCCGCCTGCCGCTCTACCGCTACCTGGCGCAGCTCGGTGGCGGGGGGCGCGCGCCGGTCATGCCGGTCCCGCAGATGAACATCGTCAACGGCGGGGCGCACGCCGACAACCGCCTCGACATCCAGGAGTTCCTCATCCTGCCGGTGGGCGCGCCCAACTTCCGCGAGGCGCTGCGCTGCGGGGCGGAGATATTCCATGCGCTGAAGGCGCGGCTCGCCGCGCGCGGACTGTCGACCGCGGTCGGCGACGAGGGCGGCTTTGCGCCCGATCTGGAGTCGAACGAGGCCGCGCTCGGCCTGATCGTCGAGGCGATCGGGCAGGCCGGCTATCGGGCAGGGGAGGACGTGTACCTCGGTCTCGACGTGGCGAGCTCGGAGTTCTTCAGTGCCGGCCACTATCAGCTCGACGCCGAGAAGCGCAGCTTCTCGGCCGCAGAGTTCACGGCTTATCTCGCCGATCTCGTGCAGCGTTACCCGATCATCTCCATCGAGGACGGCATGAGCGAGGCCGACTGGGACGGCTGGGCGCAGATCACGCGCGCCCTTGGCGAGAAGATCCAGCTGGTGGGCGACGACGTGTTCGTCACCAACACGAGCATCCTGCAGCAGGCGATCGATCGGCACATCGCCAACGCTATCCTGGTGAAGCCCAACCAGATCGGCACCCTCACCGAGACGCTCGCCTGTATCGAGCTCGCCGAGCGCGCGCACTACGCCGCGGTGGTTTCGCACCGCTCCGGGGAGACCGAGGACAGCACCATCGCCGACATCGCGGTGGCGACCGCTGCCACGCAGATCAAGACCGGCTCGCTGTCGCGCTCCGATCGCACCGCTAAGTACAACCAGCTGCTGCGCATCGAGGCCGAGCTCGGCACCGTGCGTTACGCCGGCCGCGAGGCGTTTCCGCTGAAGATCTGAGCGGGCCCGCCGCCGCGTACCGCACCGGCGGCGCGCCGCACCCGCTCGACCGCCTTGGCGGGCGTGATCCCCGTCTCGGCGTGGAAGGCACGCGCGAAGTTGCGCACGCTCATCCACAGGCGCGCCGCCAGGCGCTCGACGGTGAGCTCGCCGGTGAGATGTGCGCGCATGAACTCGAGGAACTCGGCGGAACGCCCCTGCGGGTCCTCCATCCCTAGGAGCGCCGAGAACTGCGATTGTCCGCCCGGGCGGCGGTGGTAGACGAGCAGCTGCTGCGCGGTGCGCATAGCCGAGCGATGATGCACGCAGAAGCCCCGCATTCTCCGGGCCCGCCAGGAGCCGCTGATGGCCGCCGAGTTTCCCGTGGTGTTTGCGCTCTATCCGCGCGTGACGCAGCTGGACTTCACCGGACCGCTCGAGGTATTCGCCCGGCTCCCTGCGGCGCGGCGGGGCTGCTCCGCGGGCGCCGTGCGGCGTGCCACTGGGCGTTTCGTGAGCTGCTGCCACTGTTCGGCGCGATCGCCGATCCCGGCCGCGTGGTGCGTGACGGCCACCTGTTCACCGGTGGCGGCGTGACGGCCGGCATCGACATGGCGCTCGCGGTCATGGCGCAGATCGGCGGCGTGGAGCTCGCGCAGCGGGTACAGCTGGCGATGGAGTA
>Ga0335079_10002265_pt1 | contig 22206 bp, 17 predicted proteins | sample Lox_Sample_33_FD_206719 | JGI IMG/M metagenome (GOLD analysis project Ga0335079, IMG submission 206719) | Soil microbial communities from Loxahatchee National Wildlife Refuge, Florida, United States - Lox_Sample_3.3 | ecosystem: Environmental > Terrestrial > Soil > Wetlands | place: USA... | reverse complement strand
TGCTGTGCGCGAGGGTTTGCAATCGCGCCGAGATCTCCTGCACCAAGGCCCGGACCTCGCCCGCCGAGTTGGCGATCTCACGACCCCACAGATCGTTTGCTTCCGCCGCGATGGCGGCATTGCCGAGCCCCTCCGCCGCTGTCTGGGCGGCCTGCCGCGCCGCCGCGCTCCCCTGTGCCAACTGCACCAGGCGATCGCGCGTTGCCTGCACCCGCGCGAGCACACCGCGGACCGTATCGGCGGTTTCGCCGGCGGCCATGGCCGCCACCGAGGCGAGCTTGCGAACCTCATCGGCCACGACCGCGAAGCCCCGGCCCTGCGGTCCGGCGCGCGCGGCTTCGATCGCGGCGTTGAGCGCGAGCATGTTGGTCTGCGTCGCCACGGCCTTCGTTTGAGTGACGAATCGCTGAATCTCGGTGGACGCCGCGGCCAGCGCCTCCGCTTCGGCGGCCCCCCGGCTCACCTCCTCGGCCAGCTTCGCGAGCTCCGCGGTGCTCTGATCGAGTACTTCCTTGTTGCGCTTTGCCAGCGCCAGGAGATTGTTGTTGCGCCGCACAGAGTCCGCGGAACCGTCGGCGAGAATTGTCGTGATCGCAAGGATTTTCTGCGCGTCTTCCGCGGCGGCCCGCACGAGCTGCGCCTGGTCGGCCGACTGGCGGGAGAGGTCCTGGCACGTCGCCGCCATCTCCTCGGTCGAGGCGCTCATTTCCTGAGTAGACGCGGAAATCTCCGAGGCCATCGCGGCGGCTTCGTCCGCCGCCGTACGGATCGCGCCGACCAGGCGCCGCAGCGCCGCGACCATCGTTTGCACGGAACTCACGAGCTCGCCCACCTCGCTGCGCTCATCCGCGCGCCGCGTCAGGCTGACCGACAGGTCTCCTCCCGCCACGCGGCTCGCGGCGGCGCCGACGGCCTCGATCGGCCGGGTGACGCGCTCCTCGAGCCACCGGCCGCGCTGCCATAACAGCACCATCGCGAGTGCCAGTACCACGAGCGAGCCAAGCCAGATCGATCGCCGTGTGGTCTGCACCGCCGCGTATGCTCGGCTCGTCGGCTGTCGAAACAACACCCACCATGCGCCCTTGTTGGCCATGGTCGAGATGACGAGGTCAGGGCCGCGCGAGGTCGCCACGACCACCGTGGCAGGGACGTCCTGACGCGGAATGAGGCGTTGCTCGGGGAGCGCTTGAAGCAGCTGTGAGGAATTGGGCGTGACGAGGAGCCGGCCGGCACTGTCCACGACCTGCAGATACGCGCTATCCCCGAGATCGGCGACTGCAAGCAGCCACGCCAGCTTGTCGAGGGCGAATGAGGCGCGAAGCACGCCGAGCGGCCGCCCCGCGCCGGATCGGACCGCCACCGCGTATTCGACGATGACCGCGGCCGAGCTCGAATCGTACCGCGGTACGCCGTCGAAAACGCCGTCGCGCATCGCGACTCGCCACCACTCCTCGTCCGCGTGACCGAACCCGGTGGGTGGCCTCGACGCGAGCACGTTGAAGCCGTGACTCTCCGTGAGCAGCAGTTGAGTGAGGTCGGAGTGTTGCGGGTACGCCTGCAGGAACGCGCGAAGATCAGGGTCATTGCCAAGCTCGCGGTGGCGCGCGAGCCGGGAGTCGAGCTTTTGCTGGGTGGCGAGCTGAGCGGCCTGTCGCACCGCGGTGACCACGGCGGGGGAGGTGGCGAGCACCTCGGTTTCATGGCGTCGCTCGCGCATGTAGCTCGAGGCGAGTGCCGCGACCCGGGTGCCAACCTCCCGCCCGCGCTCGTTGGTAAGGCGCTCGAGTGTGCGCCTTGCGGCTTCGCCCCCGAGCCCTCCCAGAACCGTCATCAGGGCAACGGCGGCCAGAGCCCCCTTAAGGAGGAAGCTCGAGCGGATTTGCTCGAAGCTGATCGGCATCAGGGCTTGAGGGCGGTAAGGTAGGGCCGGTTTCACGCGGGAGCAAGCGTATTTAGTTTCAGGCACTTATGACGAGCACGACGCATCCGACGCCGGTGTACGATCCGGCTCAGGTTGAAGCGCGCTGGCAGGAGCGCTGGGACGAGGAACACACCAACGAGCCCGACCTCGACCATCCGGCACGGCCGTTCTACAACCTCATGATGTTTCCCTATCCCTCGGCAGAGGGATTGCACGTGGGAAACATGTTTGCGTTCACCGGCGCGGACATCTACGGCCGGTTCAAGCGGCTCCAAGGCCACGCGGTGTTCGAGCCGATCGGGTTCGATGCGTTCGGCATCCACTCCGAGAATTACGCGTTGACGATCGGCGTCCATCCCGCCCGCCTCATTCCCCAGAACATCGCCACGTTCCGGCGTCAGCTGCGGCGATTCGGGGGGATGTTCGATTGGCGTCATGAGGTCTCGACCACCGATCCCCGGTACTACAAGTGGACCCAGTGGCTGTTTCTCCAGCTCTTGAAGGCGGGCCTCGCGTTCCGCAAGAAGGCCGCCGTCAACTGGTGCCCGTCCTGCAAGACGGTGATCGCCAACGAGCAGGTGATCAACGGCTATTGCGAGCGACATCCCGACGTCAAAGTCGAGCAGCGGTTCCTGGAACAGTGGTTCTTCGCGATCACGAAGTACGCCCAGCGGCTGCTCGACAATCTCGAGACGCTCGACTGGTCCAGCAGCACGATCGCGATGCAGCGAAACTGGATCGGCCGGAGCGAGGGAGCGGAGCTCGTCTTCGCGGCGCCCAGCGGAGAAACGATCACCGTCTACACGACGCGTCCGGACACGGTGTTCGGGGCGACGTACCTCGTGCTCGCGCCCGAGCACCCGCTGGTCGAAGCGCTCACCGCGGACGAGCAGCGCTCGGACGTTCACCGCTACCAGCGCCGGGTCGCGACGCAGGATATCGTCTCCCGCAAAGTGGGCGACAAGACGAAGACCGGAGTATTCCTCGGCTCGTATGTTCGCAACCCCGCGACCGGCGCCTCGATCCCGGTCTGGATCGCGGACTACGTGCTGATGGAGTACGGCACGGGAGCGATCATGGCGGTGCCCGCGCATGATCGCCGAGACTACGACTTCGCGGTGCAGTTCGAGCTGCCCATCGTCCAGGTGGTCCGGCACGCCGACGATCCGTTGCCGCTCGAGTCCGAAGACGGCACACTCGTGAATTCAGGGCAATTTGATGGATTGACGTGCAAGGTGGCGCAGCGACGCATCGTGGAATGGCTCGGCGGCCAGGGGTTCGCGACCGCGCGCGTGCAGTTCAGCCTCCACGACTGGTGCATCTCGCGCCAGCGCTACTGGGGTCCCCCCATTCCGGTCATCTATTGCGACCGTTGCGGCCCGGTGGGCGTGCCGGAACAAGACCTTCCGGTCGAGCTGCCGCTCATCGAGGATTTTCGCCCGGACGACACGGGGGTAAGCCCGCTCGCACGCCACCGGGAGTGGTATTACGTGGCGTGTCCGAGCTGTGGCGCGATGGGTCGCCGCGAAACCGACGTGTCGGACACGTTCCTCGATTCGTCCTGGTACTATCTCCGCTACCCGTCCAGTGAATTCGACGATCGTCCCTGGGACGGGGAGCGCACCCGAGCCTGGCTACCGGTGACGAGCTACATCGGCGGGAACGAGCACGCCGTGCTGCACCTCCTGTATTCGCGGTTCATCACCATGGTGCTGCACGATCTCGGGCACGTCACGTTCGACGAACCATTCCCCAAGCTGCGGGCGCATGGCCTCATCATCAAGGACGGCGCAAAGATGTCCAAGTCCCGGGGCAACGTCGTGATCCCGGATGCGTTCATCCAGAAGTGGGGCGCGGACACGTTCCGGATGTACTTGATGTTTCTCGGGCCGTTCCAGGAAGGCGGCGACTTCCGGGACGAGGGAATCACGGGCATTCGCCGCTTTCTCGATAAGGTCTGGCTGCTCGCCCACGAGTCCTCGGCCGAGCCGGATGGCACCATACCCGCGGAGATCGAGCGCAAGCTCCATCAGACGATCCGCAAAGTCACCGAAGACACGGAGCGGCTCGGCTACAACACCGCCATCGCGGCGATGATGGAGTACGTCAATCTCACCCGCGAATCGAGCGTCAAGGCGCGGGGGGCTGTGCTGCCGCTCGTCGTCATGCTCGCGCCGTTTGCCCCCCACCTCGCGGAGGAGCTGTGGGAGCGAATGGGGCACCGCACGTCGGTGTTTGCCGCGCGCTGGCCCGCCTACGACGCGCGCCTCGCCGCGTCCGGTAATATCGAGATCGCCGTCCAGGTGAACGGCAAGGTCCGCTCGCGCCTCACCGTGCCACGCGGCCTAGCCGAGGGAGCCATCGCGGAGCTGGCACTGGGCGATAGCACGGTGCAGAAATTCGTGGAGGGAAGGAAAGTCCAAAAGACGATTTACGTTCAGGATCGACTGCTGAACCTGGTCGTCTAATCGACAGTCAAAACACTTTCGCGATCAGATCTCCCACGACATAGCCCACCGCTGCCACACCCAGTCCCACCACGAACATGTCCATCCCGCTCCGCAGCATGCCGCGGCCGGTGAAGAGGCTGCGCGCGCCGCCCACGACGAAGTGTGACATCATCGCGATGATGAACGCGATCCAGGCGGCCGAGCGACCGGAAAACACGAGGAACGGTGCGACGGGAATAAAGGCGCCGATGGCGGTCGCCGCGCCGGTCAGCCAACCCTCGCGCAACGGCGTTGCCTGGGCTTCGCCGATCTTCAGTTCTTCGCGCACCTGCTCGCCCAGCGCGCGCTGCGGATCGCGCATGACCTCCTCCGACATGCGCCGCGCGGTGCGCGGGTCGACACCCTTGGCCTGATACAGCAACATCAGCTCTTCCTGCTCCACGTCAGGCATCAGGCGGATTTCTTCTTTTTCCATCGCGATCTCGTGCGCGTACACTTCCTGCTCGCTCTTCGCCGCGAGATATCCCGAGGCTCCCATCGACAGTGCGTCGGCGATCATGCCGGCGATCCCGGAGACCAGAATGACATGGGGGGCGACGGACGCGCCGATGACGCCGGCGACCAGGCCAAAGTTCGCGGTCAATCCATCATTGAAGCCGTACACGACGTTGCGGAGGAATCCGCCGGATTCCGTCCGGTGCCACGGCTCGGCGCTCTGGCCCGCGAGGCTCGCAAGCGTGCCGGCGTGCTCGGCCGACTCTCGGGCCAACGTGAGCGAGACCTGACGGGCGTCCTCGGCACGCGAGGCCGAATGCAGATCCATGTACCCTTTGACCTCACGTCCTTCCTCTCGCAACAGCAGCGGAAGGAGATACCGCGGGCCGAACCGGCGCCCAAGCCAGGCCATGATCCGCGCGGAAAGCGATGGACGCTCGTTGGCAGGAACGGGGTGACCGTTGTCGGCCAGCAGCTTGGCCCACAAGTCCGTGTGCCGCCGCTCCACCTGCGCCAGTTGGCGATAGATTTCCTGCTTTCGCGGGTCGGCTTCTTCGGAGGCGAGGGCGACGTAGAGGTAGGCGGCATCGAGCTCGTCCTGCCAGTGGTGCAGCCAGGAGTGCAGCGTCGGGCGGTCGGGAGCGGTCATGCCGGAAGATACCGCCGGCTGCTCCAAGTTCCAAGATGCCAACCACTTACCTCGCAGAGTCCGACGTGCGACGTTTGTATGCAGGGCAACATCACTAATTCATGGGGAGATGAGTATCTCACTGGCCGTCTCGGATGTTCTGATCGCCCGCGCAAAATCCGGTGACCTCGAGGCGCTCGAAGCCTTGTACCGTGCCTTCGAAACCCCGGTTTACAATCTCGCGCGGCGGATCCTGCGGAGCCCCGAAGACTCCGAGGACGTGCTCCAGGAAACGTTCCTCGAGGTCGTGCGCAGCATCGGGTCGTTCCGCGGGGAAGGTCATCTCTGGGGATGGATCCGGCAGATTGCGGCGTCGAAGGCGTTGATGCGCATTCGCCGGCGCCAGGTGCGCAACGAAGAGACGTTCGACGAAGAATTCGCGGGATCGTCGGCCCAGCCAAGCGTACCGATTCGCGTCGACCTTGAACGGGCGCTCGAGAACCTGAGTGAGACCTCGAGGGCCGTCGTGTGGCTGCACGATGTCGAGGGATATACGCATGAAGAGATCGGGGACATGATGGGCAAGACAGCGAGTTTCTCGAAATCACAATTGGCGCGCGCGCACAGCAAGTTGCGTCGCCTGCTCGGCGAGGAGCGAACGGCCGAATGATGCATTGCACGCTTGAAGACCTGCTGGCGCTGCGCGACAACGAGGGATCGTCGTGGGCACGACAGCATCTGGATGGGTGCGAGGTGTGCCACACCGAGCTCGACGCCATGTATCAGCGCGTGGCGCGGCTCAAGGCGCTGCCTCCGTTGTCCCCCCCGCGCAGTCGCTGGCCGGCCATCCGCAATCAGGTGCTGGCCTCGCAGGCGCGGCGCCGGCAGCGCTGGATGGCTTCGGGGTTGGCCGCCGCGGCGCTCCTTGCCGGGGTGCTCGTGCTCCGGCCGCACCAGGTGACGCCCGCTTACGCGCAGGAGCTGGTTCAGGCTAAGCAGCAGTCTGCGTCGCTCGAGGCGGAGCTGCAGAGCCTCGATCCGGACTCGCGGGTCGAGAGTGGCCGCGCGGCGGCGATGGCGGCCGTCCTGGAAGACCAGATCGCCGCCGTGGACGCGCAGCTTTCCGGTCTCGAGGGTAGGCAACCCGGAATCGGGCAGGCGGCCGTGCAGCTGTGGCAGGATCGCGTGAATCTCATGCAGCAGCTCGTCGACGTGCATGCGACGAACGCGGCGTACGTGGGTCTGTAGCCAACCGTCTTTGCGATTGAGGGAAAGGATCGGGCCTGGCCGGATGAAATGGATGTTCGCACTCGTGGCTGTCGTGATCGTCGCGCCGGGCACAGCCCAGGCGCAGAACCCGACACGCCCCGGTGACCCGCGATACGGCTTCCCGCCCGGGGAGCACCATGGCCGGCTTGGCGTGCTCGTCAACACGCAGGCCGATCCCGAGACTGACAGCATCGGCGCCCACATCGAAGCCGTCACTCCAGGCAGTCCCGCCGCCAGAGCCGGCCTCAAAGCTGGCGACGTGATCACCAAGTTTTCGGGCAGCGCCCTCGCGGGCGCAACCTCCGAAGAGGCGGGCGGCTCGGGCCCCGGTCGCAAGCTGGTCGAACTGGCTCGCGCTCTCGAGCCCGGCGATTCCGTGCGCGTCGAGTATCGTCGCGGCGTGGCGGTCCGGACGACGACGCTCGTCGCGGGCGACGTGAGTGTGATCTCCGGCGTCGATCGATTCGCGGTCCCACCCGGGCTTCCGGGTGGGCGCGTGTCGATGATTCCGGGGCCGGACGACTTCATGTTTTGTTTCGGCGAATGGTGCGACATGCAGATCGTGTCGCTCAACCCCGATCTCGGAGAGTATTTCGGCACGAAGGAAGGCATTCTCGTCGTCAAGGCATCGGGCGATACGTCCCTCCCGCTCAAGAGCGGCGATGTGATCCTCGCGATCGGCGGCCGCAAACCGACTTCTGCGGCGCACGCGATGCGCATTCTCCGCTCGTACGAGGCCGGCGAGACGGTCTCGATCGACATCATGCGCCGGCAAAAGCGAGCCACGATCACGTGGCACGTGCCGGCCCGTGACAATCAAATGCATCACTTCAGATTCAGAGAGATGCGTCCCGACTCCGAGGGCGGGGACGCGCCGCAGGGCTAGACCGGGTTACGCGATGCGACGGGCCGCGGGAAGGGCCTGATCGAACGCGGTGAATTCGAAGGGCTTGGGAACGTAGGGACGTCCGGTCGACGCCAGGAAATTCCGCACCCGCTCCTCGACCATTTGTCCGGTGGTAAAGACGACCCGCTCCGCGTGTTCGGGATCGCGGGCCCGCAGTTCTTCATACAGCTGCTCGCCCGACAGATCGGGCATTCGCATATCGACCACTACCGCGTCGAACTTCGCATCCCGCAGCCGCGCGAGGCCGTCGCGCCCGCTCGCCGTGGTCTCCACATCGTGGCCCCGGCTCTGGAAGTAGCGCTGCAGGGCGACGCGGACCGACGCCTCATCATCCACCACGAGGATCCGCAGCCGCTCACCCACCGGCGTGGTGGCCGGAGCGTGTTCCGAGACTTCCTCCGTATTCGCCGCCACCAGCGGCAGCTCCACCATGAAGCGCGCGCCGCCGCCCGGGGAGTTCTCCGCCCAGATCTTGCCATCGTGCTCCCGCACGATCCCGAGCGAGATCGAAAGGCCGAGCCCCGTTCCCGAGCCGGTGGGCTTGGTCGTGAAGAACGGGTTGAAGATCCGCTCGATGAGGTGCGAGGGAATGCCCGGTCCCGTGTCTTCGATCTCGATGCGGATCGCGTCGCCGACTCGCGCGGTGCGCACGATGAGGCGCTGCGCCTCGCGCTGCTGGCGCTCCATCGCCTGCTCGGCGTTGGTGATCAGGTTCAGGAACACCTGCTGCAGCTGGTGCGCATCGGCCATCGTGTCGGGGAGGGTTTCATCGTACTCCCGGCTGACGTCGATGCCGCGCACCCGCAGCTCGTAGCCGCGGAGCTCGAGCGTATCGTCGAGCACCTGGTTGATCGACGTCGACGTCCGCTCCGGCTTGTGCTGCCGCGCGAACGTGAGGAGGTTCTGGACGATGCGCGAGGCGCGCCGCGCTTCCGCGTAGATCATCTCCGCCGCGGTGCGCTGGTCGGGCGGGAAGCGCTTTTCCGTGAGCAAGAGCTGGGCGAAGGCGGAGATGCCGGCGAGCGGGTTGTTCAGCTCGTGCGCCACGCCGGAAACGAGCTGGCCGATCGCCGACATCTTCTCGGACTGAATCAGCTGCTCCTGGAGCATCTTCCCGTCGGTGACGTCGCGGATGATGCACAGCACTTCCTCGTCGCGCTTGGGGCTCGAGTACGTGACCGAAATGGTCCGTACCTCGCGGTCCTTCCGGTAGAACGCAGTCTCGTAGAGACCCGTCTCGCCGGCCAGGGCCTTCTGGAAGTGGCCGAGCACCTTGGGGAGCTCGTCATCGGGGAGCATGGGCGCGAACCACTGCCCGATCAGCTCCTCGCGTGTGTGTCCGGAGACGATCTCGCCTGCGTGATTGACGGTCGTGAACCGGCCGTTCGCATCGAAGGTCGCGATCGCGTCAGAGGCCGACTCGACCAGGTTGCGATACCGGGCCTCGGAGCGCGCCAGCTCGTCCTGGGCGACTTTCTGCTCGGTGATGTCTCGCATCGTGGCGACCGTGCCCATGAGCTGGCCGTCCACGATCAGCGGAGTACTGGAGACGCCCACGTCCCGCTCGGCGTCCACGCGGATGATTTTGGTTTCGTACCGCTGGTCTTCGCCGCGCTGGACCCGCCGCTCCCGCTCGGCGAACAGCGGCCGCTCGGTCGCGACGACGAGATCGTCGATCAACGTTCCGGGAAGGTCTTCGAGGGCTCGACCGAACAGTTCTGCCGCGGCGCGATTGACCGTGAGAATCCGGCTGTCGAGACCCGTCACGACGACCGCATCGGCAAGCGCCGCGACGATCTCGCGGGCGATGACGGATGCGTCGACGGCGCCGAACGCTCGCTTGCGCGGGGCCGCGCCGGCACGGAGTTCCCGTGCCGGTGCCGCGCGATTGCGCTTAGTCATGCAGCATACGAGGCCAGCATCGACTCCCGCATCAACGTGAGGCTCTTCGAAGAGGCAGCCGCCACCTCGTCGGGATCCTCCCCCTTCGCCACGCAGCTCTTGATGATCTCGAGCGCGTGAACGGGGTGTTCATCGTCGTACTTCGCGTGCTCCTCGAGCCACCAGCGGCCACGCGGACCGATCTTTTCATTCTTGCCCAGACCGCGCAGCGCCTTTTCGGAAATCTTCTGAGCCACGCCTTCGACGGCGTAGTTCACGGCGCCGACGGCCGTGGCGAACGCCGCCGTCCGGCACATCGAGGTCAGATAATTGTGGAACACGCGCGTTTCCGGATTCATCGGCTCCGGCACCTGGAAGCGCTGGCGCGGCACGTTGAATCCATCGCCCATGGCCCGCCACATCGCGTCGTGACGCTTCTCGACACGGATGTTATCGCGGAAAAAGGCCTGCCCATCCGCGGGCGAACGGTCGAGCAGCAATTGCAGCCACTGGGGGAAGTCCCGGATGATCGGGTAAAATGCCACCAGGAAGTTCTGAATCTTCCCGTCCGTGAGCTGATTCTCGGAGGCATCCATCACCACCGGAGTGTCGAGGATCGCCTCTCGTTGTGGCTCGAGAGCCGAATCCAACTCAGCCACCCACGCGGGGTGGGGAGTCACCCGCACAGACATGCCATCTCCTTCTAGGGCGCAGCTTTTTTAGGAACTGCGAGCGGGTAAATCTATACCCGCCAGTGAGTGACGCAAATTAAAGGCATTCGGTGACTTGGAGCACCGTCTAACCCCTTGTGTGCCAAGCAAGTCAACGCGTATGGGGTTGACAAGATATATCTCACAAGAATAGCTTACTGTAACATCGTACTGAGGCGCAAAATGAGACGTGAATTCGGTTGGCAGGGATTCGGGTTCGGCCCGAGGGCCTGGGGATGGGGCGGCCGCGGCGGTCGGCGGCAGTGGTTCGGGTCGGGCGACATGAAATACGTGATTCTCAAGCTGCTGCAGGACAAACCGCGGCATGGCTACGAAGTCATGAAGGAGCTCGAGGACCGGATGCACGGCGCCTACTCGCCGTCGCCCGGGACCGTCTACCCGACGCTGCAATGGCTCGAGGACGAGGGCTTGGTCAAAGCGCGCGACGTCGACGGCAAGAAGGTCTATGAGATCACCGACCAGGGACGGGCGTTCCTGCTCGAGCACAAGGATGTCGTGGAGGAGATCTTCGATCGCGTCGCCGATGCGGTCGAACGCACGGTTGGCGGGTCCATGGCTGAAGTGAACCGCGCCCTGGGTCAAGTCGTCAAGAACGTGTACCGGGTAGGCTGGAAAGTGTCTGACGACGCCACTCGGAAACGTCTCGCCGAGATCCTTTCGAGAACGGCCCAAGAAATCGAGACGCTCGTCACCTGAGCGGTGTGTCCGGGCGTGCAACATGGACGCCCGGACTCGTCTTCCCCATATTCGCCCCGCGCCCCCGCGCTCTGAACCGGAGAGGGGAAGGGGAAGACGTTGCAACCCACGAACACACGACAGCACGCCATTGTCATTGGCGGCAGCCTCGCCGGACTGCTTGCCGCCCGTGTGCTGAGCGATCACTTCGCCCGCGTCACGATTGTCGAGCGTGATCGGCTCGACGACACCAGTGAGGCCCGGAAAGGCGTTCCGCAGGGCCGGCACTTCCATGTGCTGCTCAAGCGCGGCGAGAGCATCGTCCGCGACCTGTTCCCGAGCTCCGCCGACGCGCTGATCTCGGGCGGCGCGACGGTAGTCGATATCGGCAACGACATGCGCATTTTTCAGTTTGGCAGCTACAAGGTGCGCTGCCCCACCGATGCACGGTTGTTGTTCCTCACGCGCCCCTATCTCGAACGCGAAATACGCCGTCGCGTGCTCGCCCGCCCCAACGTGGCCGCACTCGATCGGCAGGAAATCTCGGGCCTGCTTACCGATGACCTTCGCACCCGTGTCACCGGAGTGGTGGTACGAGAAGCGGGAGGGGGAGCGGAGCGAGAGGCCACGTTGCTCGCGGGAGACCTGGTCATCGACGCGAGCGGCCGCGGCTCGCAAGCTCCAGCGTGGCTCAGGGCGCTCGGGTACGCGCCGGCGCCCGAGGAGAGCGTCACCGTGAATGTGGGCTACACGAGCCGGCTGTATCGCCGGCGGCCGGGCGACTTGCCCGGGATGAAGGCCGCCTACGTGCTCCCGCGCCCGCCGCGGGAACGCCGCTTCGGCGCGCTGTTTCCCATGGAAGACGATCGCTGGATTGCGACCCTCGGGGGATGGAGCGGCGACCATGCGCCGACCGACGACGTGGGGTTCGTGCGATTCGCGCACAGCCTGCCCGCACCGGAAATCGGGGCGCTACTGCCGCGGCTCGAGCCCGCTTCGGACTTCGCATTCCATCAATTTCCCGCGAATCGCTGGCGGCATTACGAAAAACATCCGCGGCTGCCTGAAGGCTTTCTCGTGCTCGGCGATGCGCTGTGCAGCTTCAACCCCGTGTACGGACAGGGCATCACCGTCGCCGCCCTCGAAGCGATGGCGTTGCTCGAGAGCGTGCGCCGCAGCGCGCCCGATCGTCTCGACGACCTCGGCAGAGCCTACTTTCCCAGAGTGGCGAAAATCGTGGCGCCCGCGTGGATGCTGACGATCACCGAGGATTTCCGGCATGAAGGCGTAACCGGCAGGAAGCGAAAAGGCGCGTCGTTGCTCGAGTGGTACATCGGTCGCGTGTACACGGCGACCGCACGCGATCCCGTCGTCTACCGCGCGTTTCTCAGAGTCCTGCTGCTGCTCGATCCGCCCACGCGCTTGCTCGAGCCATCGTTGGCTTTCCGGATCATGTTGGGTGGGCGGTCACAAGCGGCGCCATCCGGCGCCGCCGGTCTCGTAGCGCCTGAAGGGCTCGAGTGACGTACACCCGCGTCATCTGTTTGCGCCAGGAGAGGTCGAAATCCGTGTTGTCCATCGGCTTCGCGGGGTCGAAGGCCGCGAGCGCGGCCTGGGTGATGGCGTCATCGGATAGACGGCTTCCGGCGAGCGCGGCACCCGCTCCCTCGATCTGCTGCGGATAGCTCGCGACGGCGCCGAGCACGATGCGCGCTTCGGCCACCACCTCCCCGTCCCACCGGATCCAGGCTGCGACGCCGAGCACGGGAAAATCGAACGCCCCCCGCCGCCTGAGCTTCTCGTACACCGCGTCGGCGCCGCGCGTCAGAGGAACGTTCACGCGGACGAGAATCTCGTCCCGGTCCTTTTCGAGATACCGGATCCCATCATTGCGATACAGTTGCGCCGCCCTAACGAGTCGGCTCCCCGCCGGTCCGGCGAACTCGAGCTCCGCGCCCAGCGCCACGGCCACTGGTGCCAGGTCTGACGAATTGACCGCCCAGCAGCGCGGACTCGATGGCGCGACCCAGCAGATCGCCCCGTCCTTTTTCATGCAGAAGTCGATCGCTTTCCGCCACTCGTACGTCTGATCGTAGTAGTTGCAACGCGTGTCGAGACAGAGATTGCCGCCCAGCGTGCCCATGTTGCGGAGCAGCGGGGTCGAGATGAGGGAGGCGGCCTGGGCGAGAACGTCGGCGGATCGGCGGACGGGCGCACAGGCGGACAGTTCTGTGAGCGTGATGCCCGCGCCAAGCTCGATGACTCGGTCTGCCTGTGCGCCCGTCCGCCGATCCGCCCTCAGCTCCCCAACGTGCATCAGCGAAATGACCGTCTTCGGCTCGTGTTGGCGCCGCTTCATGTTGGGGTAGAGGTCCGTACCCCCGGCCACGTACATGCCTGATGGTCCCGCGTCCACCTTCCGCGCGATTGCCTCGCGCAGCGTGGTGGGCTCGAAATACCTGAAGCTCGGCAGGCGGAGCATCAGTGCTCCGCCTCGGGAATCGGGACCGGCGTGGTTTCCGGCCAGTCGATATCGGGGAACGCGGCGGGTCCGAAGCGCGGCGCCTCACCCTTCGCTTTGCGGCGGAGCGCCTTGAGCACCTTCTCAGGCGTGATCGGTACCTCGTCGATCCGCACGCCGACCGCATCGTACACTGCGTTCGCGACGGCCGGCATGACGGGCAACAGCGGACCCTGGCCGACCTCCTTGGCTCCAAACGGACCGTTCGGATCGGGATGCTCGACGATGTAGCTCGTGACCTCACACATTTCGAGCGTCGTGGGACTCTTGTACTCGAGCATGCTCGGTGCCTTGTGCACCATGCCGCGATTCGCCCGGTAGCTCATCTCTTCCATCAACGTTTCGCCCAGCCCCATATAAACGCTTCCCTCGATCTGTCCGATGACCGCGGCGGCATTGATCGAACGGCCCACGTCATGCGCTACCCAGATATGAGGAACGCGCACGATGCCGGTGTCGGGTTCGACCTCGACTTCGGCGACGGCGGCGCTGTAGGAATAAGCCGGGGAGGGGCCGACGCCCGATCCGCGATACGGCGACGGATGGCGCGGTGGAGTGTAGGAGCCAACCGTTCCGACGGTTCCCTCGCGCGCTTCCGCCAGCTGCACGGCCGCGGCGAACGTCATGGCATTTGACGGATCGCCGGAGTCGAACACGCGCGATCTGGCGAAGGTCACGCGGTGCTCCGGAATGCCCAGCATGGGCGCGGCATGCCGTGCAATCACCGCGCGTGCCCGCTTTGCCGCCACTACGCAGGCATTCCCCGTCATCAGCGTAACCCGACTCGAGTAACTGCCGAGGTCGACCGGGGTGAGATCGGTATCCCCGGCCACCACGGCCACGTCGAACGGATCGATCCCGAGCACCTCCGCGGTGACGATCGCCAGCACCGAGTCCGATCCCTGCCCGATCTCCGTCGAACCACAGAAGACGGTCACCCCGCCGCCACGGTCGCATTTGAGCTGCACGCCGGAATGCGGCATGTCGTTCCAGTAGATCGGAAGTCCGGCGCCGGTGATGTAACTCGAGCACGCCAGCCCGACGCCTTTGCCGTAGGGGAGCCGGCGAAACTTGGTCGCCCATGCGGATCCCGCGACAACCTTGCGAATGCAATCGCCCAGCCCCATCGATCCAATCCGGAGATGATTGACGGTGATGCTTCCGGCCGGCACGAGCTGGCGCAGCCTGAGCTCGGCGGGATCGATGTTCAGCTGCTCCGCGATCTTGTCGAGGTGGACTTCGAGCGCGAAGCGCGGTTGCGGCGTTCCGTGCCCGCGCTTGGGACCGCACGGCGGCTTGTTGGTGAACATGCGCGCGCCGCGGAATCGGTAGCGCGGAACGACGTACGTCACGGTCTGGAGCGCGCCGGTATAGTAGGTGCTGGCCACACCGTACGACCCATAGGCTCCGCCATCGAGCAGCGATTTGAAATCGAGCGCCGTGATCGTTCCGTCGCGCTTTACTCCTGTCCGGATCCACATCAGCGTGGGATGCCGGCCGCGATGACAGTAGAACACTTCTTCGCGCGTGAGCGTGATCTTCACCGGACGCCCGGTTTCCATCGCGAGTTTGGCGACCACCATCTCGTGGCCGAACGGATCACTCTTGCCACCGAAGGCGCCGCCGTTGGGCGTGGCCACCACGCGAATCCGCGCGGGCTCGAGCTCGAGCACCCGGGCGAGCGCGCGGTGCACGTAGTGTGGCGTCTGGGTGGAGCTCCAGAGCACGAGCCTTCCGTCGGCCGACCAGCTGGCCACTGCGGCGTGCTGCTCCATCGGCAGGTGGGTGTTACCCGCGAAGAAAAAGGTGTCCTCGCGTACCACGTCGGCGGACTTGAATCCCTCTTCCACACCGCCGAAATCCAGCGCGATGAGCTTGTGCACATTCCCGGATGGGCCGTACTCGTGGATGCGCGGCTCGGGCTTCGCGAGCGCGTCTTCCGGCGACGTGATCTCCGGCAATGGCTCGTACTCGACCGTGATCAGCTCGAGTGCCGCGGTCGCAATCTCCTCGCTCGTCGCCGCGACCGCGGCAACCGGATCCCCTACGAACCGCACGGTATCGAGCGCCAGCGCATGTTCATCCTGGCTCACGGGCAGGATGCCGAACGGAATGGGTAGATCGCGACCCACGAGGACGGCCTTCACTCCTTCCAGCGCCGAGGCTCGGCTCGTATCGATGTTCCGGATGCGCGCGTGCCCGTGCGGGGAGCGCAGCAGCCGGGCGAACAGCATACGCGGCAGTGCGATATCGTCGGCAAACCGGGTTTGTCCCGTGACCTTCGCGGTCGCGTCGATTTTTCTGGTCGCGGTTCCGACGACGCGGAGCGTTTCAGCTCCCATAAAGCGTTTCTCTTGCGGGCGACGCCGCCTCGCCGCGCATCCGCCGTGCGGCGAGCTCGACCGCCTCGTAGATCTTTATGTAGCCGGTGCAGCGGCAAAGATTGCCCGCGAGGGCTTCTTTGATCCGCGCGCGTGATGGGGTGGGATCGAGGCGGAGCAGCGCGGCCGCGGCAAGCAGGAACGCCGGAGTGCAGTAGCCGCACTGTGCCGCCCCCAGCTCGGCGAACGCCTCCTGCAGGGGATGGAGCCGCGCGCCGTCTGCCATTCCTTCGACGGTCTCGATCCGCCGTCCGGCGCAGGCCTGTCCGAGCACGAGACAGGAGAGCACAGGCAGCTGATCGAGCAGCACCGTGCAGGTGCCGCATTCACCGAGCTCGCAGCCGTGCTTCGTGCCCGTGAGGCCGAGATCCTCGCGGAGCACCTCGAGCAATGTCTTATGCGGGGCGAAGGCCGCTTCTACGCGCTCCCCGTTCAGCTCGAAGCCGAGCTGCACTTTGGTCGCGCTCATGCGTGTAACGTACTCTTCCTCTCCTGACGGGGCGACCGCAGTTTTCGGCGACGCGAATGAACACCGCTGAGTCGGTCGGACTGTGTTTCAGCTGCCGTTGGATGCGCGCCGTCGCGACGCGACGCGCGTCGCTGTACTTCCGGTGTGCGCGCGCGGAGGCCGACCCCCGGTTTCCGCGCTATCCCCAGTTGCCCGTCCGCGCCTGCACGGGATATGAGGACGCGATGCTCTACGTGATCCTGATCAACTACACCAAGCCGCTCGCCGACGTCGATGCCGTCCGGGCACGGCACATCGAACACATCGAGCGCTACGCCTCGCAAGGAATATTCCATGCATGGGCGCGGCGGAACCCTCCCACCGGGGGCGTGCTGATCGCGATGGCTCCGGATCGCGCGGCGCTCGAGGCCGTGGTTGCCCAGGATCCCTACGTTGCGGCCGGCGTCGCCCAGCCTGAAATCGTCGAGTTCGCTGCCGCAAATATCAGCGGAGTGTTCCGCGTCGCGAAATCGTAAGGTATTGCGGCAGCCCAACTTGTAATATTGCCGCTGGCGCCGCTATTGCGCGGCGCGACGCGTTTTCCCAGTTTCGCTGCCGCGCCCCCGCACACAAATCAAGCGAGGTAAGGTGGTCCGCCCGAGTTTCGTGGAGAGGGCCAAGCTGTTCTTTTTCCGCCACTTCGAGCGGATTTTCGTGCTGCTCTTGGTCGGCGCGATGGTGGTCATCCACGCCGCAATCGATGACAAGCTTGCATTCCTGAATTTCTATTACCTGCCGATGATCCTCGCCGGGTTTTACGGCGGTCGGCGCTTTGCCGTGATGTCCGGGCTGTTCGTCGTGGGGCTCGTATTCTTCTTTCAGGCGGTGCAGGGACTGGATTCGGCGCCGGGGTTCTCGACGCCGGTGCTGCTCGCCCTCGTTCCCTGGGGCGGGTTTCTCATCCTGACGGGCTACGTGGTGGGGAAACTCGCGGAGCAACGGGAGCTGCGTCTGGGCGAAGTGAAGAACGCCTATCTCGCGACGCTCGAGCTGCTCGCCTTTCACATCGAATCCACTGAGAAGCATCAGCAGGGGCACAGCACGCGCGTGGCGCAGGTGGCCGACGCGATCGCGAACGAGCTCCGGCTATCGGAGGACGACCGCGAAAATCTGCACGTGGCGGCGTTGCTGCACGAGGTGGGAACCCGCGACCAGCGGCTGCTTCGGCTCCTGGCGCGGTCGGAAAGCGATGCGACGGTTTCCGTCGCGCGCGCCATGCACGGCGCGGCCGCGATCATCGCGGAGTATGGTCACTACTACGAAATCGTCGGCGAAGACTGGGAGATCGATTCGCTTCCAATCCCGCTGACGGTAAAGATCCTCGCCGTGGCGGATTCCTTCGAGACGCTGCAAATGGCCACGCCGGTGCGTGAGGCATTCCCCAAATGGCGGGCGCTCGAGGAGATCGAAAAGGGCGTGGGAAAGACGTTCGCGTTGGCCGCGGTCCGCGCGCTGCGCGTGGTCGCCGGCCAACCGGAAGCGCTGGCTCGCGGAGCGCTAAAGGTCGTTTGAGCCCGGCAGCGGCGCCGGCGCTACGGCCATCCCCATGATGTGGTAGCCGTTGTCGACGTAGATCACCGAGCCCGTGATCGCCCGCGCCAGCGGGGACAGCAGAAAGAGCGCGGTGTTTCCCACATCTTCGGCATCGATCTGCCGCTGGAGCGGTGAATTCGCGGTCGTGTAGGCGATCATCTGATCGATGAACCCGATCGCGCTCGCCGCCCGCGAAGCCCACGGGCCCGCGGAAATCGCGTTGACTCGCACGTTGAATCGCCGTCCCGCCTCGTACGCCAGCGTTCTCGTGTCCGCTTCGAGTGCCGCCTTGGCGGACGACATGCCGCCGCCATATCCCGGAATGACCCGCTGCCCCGCCATGTAGCTGAGCGAAAGAAACGCGCCATGCGGCCGCATCAGCGGTCCGAGATGGCTGACCAGGCTGACGTTGCTGTACGCGCTAACGCTCAACGCTTCGAGGTACCCGCGCCGGCTCGTGTCCACGAGCGGCTTTTTGACCTCCGGCGCGTTCGCCAGGCTGTGCACCACGATGTCGAGCGACTGGCCGCCGAACTCGCCGCGCAGCCGCTCGGTCATCCCCGCGATGCTGAAATCGCCCACGTCGCGGTAGCGTTTGTTCTCGCGGATGTCGGGCGGCGCGTCGTCCAGCGTGTCGAACGCGGCATCGAGCGGGTAGATCCGCTCGAACGCGAGCGGCGCACCGCTCGAGAGCGTGAGCGCATCGGCGATTTTTCCGCGCTCGAGCAGCTTCGTAAAGATGCCCAATGCCGGGGGCCAGGTGCCGACACAGATGGTTGCCCCCGCTTCGGCCAGCGCCTTGGCGATGGCGAAGCCGAATCCCGATGCGTCGGCCACGCCGGCGACCAGCGCTCGTTTTCCGGTCAGATCGATGTTCACGGAGTCCTTTCTACCAGCGGATCGCGGCACTGGCCCAGGTGAATCCCGAGCCGAACGCCGCGAGCACGAGCAGCTCGCCGCGATTCAGCCGGTTCTGCGCCAGCGCTTCATGGAGCGCGATGGGAATCGATGCGGCGGTCGTATTGCCATACTTGTGGATGTTGGCGAACACCTGATCGTCCCGCAGCGACATCTCCTTCGCGAGCATGTCGATGATGCGGAGATTGGCCTGGTGCGGGACCAGGAGCCTCATGTCGGGTGTGGTGAAGCCGTTGGTGCAAAGCGCGAGCTCCACCGCTTCCCGCATGCGGACCGATGCGGCCTTGAACACCTCCCGGCCGTCCATCACCGGCCGGTGCAGGCCCGCTGCGAGCATCTCGACGCTCACGTACGGATCGTGCGCGAGTCCGGGGCCGTCGACCCAGAGTTTTTCAGCGTCCCGACCATCGGAGAACAAATGGGTGGACAGCACCCCGCGCCGGGGATCGTCGGTAGCGCCGAGGATCACGGCACCGGCCCCGTCGCCGAACAGCACGGCCGTGTCGCGACCCCGCGTCGTTTTGTCGAGGCCTCGAGAGTGCACCTCGGCGCCGACGAGCAGAATGCGGCGGTATTGTCCCGAGCGGACCCACGCATCCGCGATGGAGAGCCCGTAGATGAACCCGCTGCACTGATTCCGCACGTCGACGGCGGGAATATTCGAGACGCCGAGCTCGCGCTGGAGGAAGACGCCGTTGCCGGGTTCGAAATGATCGGGCGTGCAGGTGCAGTAGATGATGCAGTCCAGATCCGAGGATCGAAGGCCGGCCCGCTCGAGCGCCACGGCCGCCGCTGCGCGCGCGAGCGTGGCCCCTGTATCGCCCGGCTCGACCCAGTGACGCGTGCGGATCCCGCTGCGCTGGGTGATCCACTCATCCGAGGTATCCATGAGCTTCGCGAGGTCGTCATTCGTGACCACGCGCGCCGGAACGTGAAAGCCGGTCGCGATGAATTCAGTCCGCGGCATCTCGGGCCTCGCTAGGCGGTTGCGGGGTCACAGGGAATGGGGAAGATTTCGCCCCCGGTCGAGCAAAGCAAGGGAGCATGGATCTATTCGTGACCACGGAGCAGCTCGCGGCGCTGCGCGGCGCGAAACATCTTCCCGATGTGCTCGCGCGCGTACTGTCGCAGTCTCGGCCGAGCGGCGCTGGATACCTGCTCACGCTTACCTACGAGGAAGCCACGGCGCTGAACGAACTGTGCGCCTGGAACGTGCACACCGATGCCGCGGGCGCTATCACGCCATCCTCCCGGGTGTTCGAGGACGTCGTGACCGCGATCATGAATCATCCGGAATATTAGAGGGCGGTCGGCCGCGGTAACGCGGTCGAAGGCGGTAATAAATCGAAAGGACAATCGATGCGACGCGCACTGGCGATATTGGGTTTTGCCCTTCTCGCTTCCCCCCTCCCCCTTCCCGCTCAAAAGCGCGCCATCACGATCGACGATTACCTCGCGCTGCCGAGTGTGTCCGATCCGCAGCTCTCCCCGGACGGGAAAAAGATCGCGTACACGGTGACACGGTACTCGCTGCAGGATAATCGGGGCACGTCCCGCATCTGGATTGCCGATATCGCGGCAGGCACGACCCGTGAGGTGACGGAAGGCCCGGGTTCGGATCGGCAACCGCGCTGGTCGCCGGATGGATTGTCGCTGGCGTTTGTGTCCTCGCGCGATGGGGGCCCGCAGCTCTGGATATTGCCGCTGACGGGGGGTGGCGAGGCGCGCAAGCTGACGAGCCTGCCCGACGGCGTGTCCGACCCCCTGTGGATGCCGGATGGCAAGGGATTGCTCGTAACGAGCGACATCAAATGGCCCGCCGATCAGGAAATCGATAGGCGCAACGGGCAGTATCCCACGGACGCCCGGTTGTGGACCGACCTGTTCTACCGGCACTGGGACGATTGGCGGGCCGGGCACCGACAGCACGAATTCCTGATCTCTGTCGCTGACGGGAAAGCCCGGGACCTCATACCCGACGACCGCGACGTTCCCACCATCGCGACCAGCGGAGATGGCGACGTGAGCGTCGCGCCCGATGGTCGGGAGATCGCGATCGCGATCCACAACGAGCCGGTGGCGACGACCACGAACGTGGATATCTACACGCTCAACCCCGATGGTACGGGCCTCAAGGCCGCGACCACCTCCAAAGGGGCGGACAACACGCCGCGCTATTCGCCGGACGGCAAATGGCTCTCGTACGTTTCGCTCGAGCGGCCCGGGTTCGAGGCCGATCGCGGCAGGCTGATGTTGTTGCAGCGAACCGGGGGCAGGACGGGCAGCGCGAATCCCGTGGAAGCCACAGCCGGTTGGACGCTCTCGGTCGGGTCGTACTCCTGGTGTCCAGGATCGGATTGTCTCTATGCCGTCATCGAGGAGCGAGGACGTCTGAATCTCTATCGCATCGACGTGCCCTCGTTCCGCCGGACCGTCGTGTATTCCGGCGGCTGCAACACCAATCCCGCCGGATCGGCCGACGGGAAGACGGTGGCGTACCTGCATCAAAGCAATACCGAGCCGCCGGAAGTATGGGCCAACGGCAAACCTGTGAGCCACCATACCGATTCACTCACGAACCTGCTCGATTTGCGGCCGCTCGAGCCGTTCGGGTTCATTGGCGCGCTGGGCGACTCGGTGTTCGGCTGGCTGCTGAAGCCGCCGGGCTTCGAATCAGGCAAGAAATATCCGCTCGTTTACCTGATCCACGGCGGGCCGCAGGGTGCCTGGGAAGACGACTGGCACGCGCGCTGGAATTATCAAATGTTCGCGAGCCGCGGCTACGTGATCGGGGCCGTCAACTTTCATGGCTCGACGGGATACGGCCAGAAGTTCACCGATGCCATCTCGCAGCACTGGGGCGACTATCCGTACGACGACCTGATGAAAGGCGTGGACGTGCTGTCACGCCTGCCGTACGTTGACTCGACGCGCATGGGCGCGGCGGGGGCCTCCTACGGCGGATACATGGTGTACTGGATTGCGGGGCACACGAATCGGTTCAAGGTCCTCGTGGATCATGACGGCGTGTTCAATACCATCAGCATGTTCGGGTCCACGGAAGAGCTGTGGTTCGTGACCTGGGAGTTCGGCGGTACGCCCTCGACCAACCGCCCGCTCTATGACAAGTGGTCGCCCTCGAACTTCGTGCAGAACTGGAACACGCCAATGCTGATCATCCACTCGCAGCACGACTATCGAGTGGACCTGTCAGAGGGCTATCAGGCCTTTACGGCGCTCAGGACCAGGGGGGTGCCGGGCAAATTCCTGTATTTCCCCGACGAGAGTCACTGGGTGCTGCACCCGCGCAATCGCCGGCTGTGGTGGGGAACGGTGCTCGACTGGCTCGATCAGTACCTGCGGCCCACGGCGACGGCTGGAGGGCGGT
>Ga0335079_10002263_pt1 | contig 22212 bp, 17 predicted proteins | sample Lox_Sample_33_FD_206719 | JGI IMG/M metagenome (GOLD analysis project Ga0335079, IMG submission 206719) | Soil microbial communities from Loxahatchee National Wildlife Refuge, Florida, United States - Lox_Sample_3.3 | ecosystem: Environmental > Terrestrial > Soil > Wetlands | place: USA... | reverse complement strand
TGGGGGATCGGCATCGACCGCGTCGTGTGGCAGGTGTCGCCCTCGGCGCGCATCTGCTGCGGCGGCGGACTGGTGATCGCGAGCGGGCTATATCTGATCTGGCACGAGCGCGCGCGCGAGCGCGTGGAGGCGCGACAGTCGTGGAAGTGAGCCGCGGAGAAGGGCAGAATGTCGCGCCGATCGTCGACCGTGGAAGATGCCGCTCGCAAACAAGAGGAAGACCGATCATGAGCAACACCGAAGTCCTGGGACGATTCGTCTGGCACGAGTTGTTGACGACTGACACGGCCGCCGCCGCCGCGTTCTACCTCAAGGTGCTGCCATGGCGCACCGCACCCTCCAGCATGCCCGGCTACACCATCTGGATGGCCGGACAGACCCAGGTCGCCGGCCTCATGGCGCTGCCGACCGAAGGCAGCGCGACGCCGCCGCACTGGCTCATCTATGTCGGCACGCCGAGTGTGGATGCCGCCTGCAACCAGGCGCAGGGCCTGGGCGCGCGCGTGGTCAAGCCCCCCGCCGACATTCCCAACGTCGGCCGCTTCGCCGTGCTGGCGGACCCACAGGGGGCCACTTTCGCGCTGTTCACACCCGGTGGCGGGCCGCCGCCCGGGCCGCAACCTGCGCAGGGCGGGTTCTCGTGGCACGAGCTGGCCACCACCGACGTCACGGGTGCGCTGCGCTTCTACGGCGAGCTGTTCGGCTGGCGCAAGGGGCCCGGCCACGACATGGGCGGTGCGATGGGTGTCTATCAGCTCTTCGAGCACGGTGGCAACCAGGTAGGTGGCATGCACAGCGTGCAGGGTCCGAGCACGCCCTCGTCGTGGCTGAGCTATGTGCACGTCGCGGACTCGAACCGTGCGGTCGCCGCCGTCAAGGCAGGTGGCGGGCGGCTGTTGCACGGGCCGATGGAGGTACCGGGCGGAAGTTGGATTGCGCTGCTCATGGATCCTCAGGGAGGCGCATTCGCGGTACAGGAAGCGCCGCGTGCCGTGACGCAGCCCAAACCTGCCGCCGCGGCGAAGCCAGCGGCGCCACCCAAGCCCGCTGCGCCGCCAAAGCCTGCTGCGACGCCGAAGGCCGCCGCAGCACCCACAGCGCCCGCAGTCACTGCGGCGAAGGTGGTCGTTGCCGCCAAAGTGGCCAAGAAGGCCAAAAAGGCAAAAAAAGCCGCGAAGAAGGCGGTGAAGAAGGCGGTGAAAAAGGCAGTCAGGCGCAAGGCCGCTGCCCGGCGAGCCACACGCCGCGGCGCGCGACGCACGTCACGTCGCGGTGCGCGGGCAGTGCGCCGGGCCGCCCGGGGCGCGCGTCGCAGCGTCCGACGGGCTGCGCGGCGGGGTACGCGGGCGGTGCGCCGGGGTGCGCGAGCGGTGCGCCGGGGTGCGCGAGCGGTGCGTCGGGGTGCGCGAGCGGCGCGTCGTGGCGCGCGACGCGCAGCACGTCGCAGACGCTGAGCATCTGCAAATCATTCCGCCAGCCACCGCGCGTCGCGGACGCGGCGCGTGGCGGCCGCGCGGGCGGTGCGCTCACACCCTGACGAGTGGGCGGCCGAAGTTTCCGCCCTGCAGCGTGAGGAGCAGGTGAGTCGGGGCGTTCGCCAGCCCCTCGACCACGTGCTCCTTGGTGGCGATCCGCCCCGCGCCATGCCAGGCGATGGCCTCGCGCAGGAACTCACCGCGCCGGTGCTCGTAGTCACGCAGCCTCATGCGCAGCACCCGGATGCCCCCCTTCCCGGGTGGGTAGCCGGCACGGGCCAGTAGCGCCTGCGGCTCCTCCGGTGACACGCTGTTCTGGATAACGCGTGCGCCCGGCGCCAGGTACCCGCCGCTCACGATCGTGTCGAGCAGGTCCCCACCCACGTTGTCGAAATAGACGTCCACGCCGTGCGGGGCGAGCTGCTTGAGGCGCGCCGCCACATTCTCCGAGGCGTGGTTGATGCAGGCCGACAACCGCGCGTGGCGCGTGACCCAGTCGCACTTCTCGCGCGTCCCGGCGAGGCCAATGGCGCGCGCGCCCTTGAGCATGGCGATCTGTCCGGCCATGGCACCGGATGCGTTGGCCGCGGCGGACACCAGCACCGTCTCGCCCGGCTGCAGGCGCGCGAGATCGAGCAGCCCGAAGTACGCCGCCATTCCCGGGGCCCCCAGGACCCCGAGCGCGGTGGTGAACGGGGTCTGCCCCGGGTGAAGCAGTCGCGCGTGATGCCCGTCGGAGACGCACAACTGCTGCAGGCCGCACTCCAGCACGACCATGCTGCCGACGCTGAAGACGTCATGACGGGACTCAACCACCTGGCCGACGCCCCGCGCGGGTACTACGTCCCCGGGTCTTGGAAGGTCCGGCGTACGGGCATCGGCAGCACAGCGGAACGGGTCGAGCGCGAGCCACAGCGCCCGGGCGAGAAACGAGCCGTTCGTAAGCGCAGGCTGGGGTGCCTCGATCAGCTCGAGGTCACCGGGGCGCGCGGGCGGCCGCCTGATCCTGACCTGCAGGTTCGGCATAGCTAGCGCCCGTCCGTCTCCGTGGCCTGGCGCTGGTCGGCGGCCTGCTGGTAGGCGGCATCGATCTGCGCCCGCACCCGACTCTCTGCCCCGCGAGCGCCGGCCGCGTCCTGCACTGAGGAATCCGCTCCCACGGTGGCCGTCGCGGTGCTCCCGGCCATGTCGCAGCCAGCGAGGATCATCGCCAGAGCAAAAACCGTCACGACACGGCCCATGGATGGCAATTTACGCGCCCGGACCACCGACGCAAGAGCGGTGCCTCTCATGGCACTATGACCCCATGCCGAGGGGAACCCAGACCCGTCTGCCGGTCGTGGCGCTGCCACGGGTGCGACGGGGCTACTTCGAGTGCCGTTATGGGCAGCTGCACGTGCACAATGCCATGCCACCGGGAGGCGGTTTCGAAGAGGGAACGCCCCTGCTGTGTGTGCACGACCTTGATCTCGGCGGTTCCGGACGGGTATTCACGCGCCTTCTGGCGGTCGCAGGCCAGGACCGTTCGGTCTACGCACCGGATGTTCCCGGATTCGGCGAATCAGATCCCCCTCACTCCCGCCCCGCGCTCGCCGATTACGCCGCCGCCCTGGGCGACTTCCTCGACAACATGCGGCTGCGTCACGTGGCGCTGCTCGGCCTGCGCATGGGGGCACTCCTCGCCGCGGAGCTTGCGCTGGCGCGGCCGCAGCAGATCGGGCGCGCAGTCCTGGTTTCGGTGCCGCTGCTGAGTGAGGTCGAGCGGAAGGCGCGGAGCGCAGTGCCCCCACCGGCAGCAGCGGAGAGCGCCTTTCGCCCCCCGCAGTGGCAGCGTTGGGCGCTCGAGGCCGCGGCGCACTATCCGCTGCGCGAGCGCCTGGCGAAACTCACGCAGCGGCTGCTGGTGCTGCGTCCGCGCGATGACCTGTCAGATGCGACCGCGCGGGTACGCGATGTGGTGCCGGCGGCGCGGGTGAGCGAGCTGGATCAGCCGGCTCTCGAGCTGCTCGCTGTCGCACCGCAGCGCATCGTCGAGGCGATGCGCGAGTTTCTGCGCGGCTGAAGGGGAATTTTCGCGATCCCTCTCACACAAATGTTCACGGGCGCGTCACACACTTTATTTCAAGTGTGCACGGCAGCGACGCGTAGTGGCGTTAAACTTCCCGACCAAAACAGGTAGAACCCGATGAGTCTCAGCTCGAGGTCAACACCGCCGGTACCGGAGCGCGCCGAGTCCGACCTCGACAGCACCGCCGAACTGCCCGTGCTCGATGCCGCAGCTTCCTCTGCGCAGGAGCACCCTCCCGGGCGCACCGATACCTGGGTGATGCCGCCGACGACGCGCGAGGCGCTTTCCGCAGCGGCAGGCGTCGACGACGACGAGGTGCGGCAGCTCGAGGCGAGCCTGCGCTCGGTATCGCTGACGCTGCGCGAGACGCAGGAGCTGCTCGCCACGCGCGGCGAGCGGCTGGCGCAGCTCGAGCGCGAAGGCGAGGAGGCGCGCGCGGCTCACGCCGCCGCCGAGCAGCGCTCCGGCGCACTCGCCGCAGGGCTCGCCCAGCAGCAGGCCGCTGCCGCGCAACAGGCACTGCAGCTCGCGGAGGCACGGCGGGCGGGCACCGCTGCCGGGGAGCGCAGCGTTGCGTTCGAGCAGCGCGCCGCCGCGCTCGCTGCGCAGCTCGAGCAGCGCGAGGCGCATGCCGCACAGCACGCGGTGCTGCTCGAGGAGTCGCGTCAGGCGCATGCGGCCGCCGAGCAGCGTGCCCAGCAGCTCGAGCGCCGCCTCGAAGAGCACGCCGAGGCGCAGCGCGCGCAGCGCAGCCAGGACCTCGAGCAGCAGCAGTCGCAGGCGGCCAGAAACCGTGCGCAGGCCGCCAGCCTCATGGAGGACCTGCACTACGAGCGCGCACGCGCCATGAGTTATTTCGAGTCCTTGCAGACGGCCGAAGGGCGTCGCCTGATCGCCGAGGGACTGGTGGTGCAGCTGCAGCAGGAAGCGGACGCGAACGCCCACGACGCCGCGCGGCTGGGGCGTGAGCTTACCGGGCGCGACAGCCAGGCGCGCGAGCGCGATGCGGAGCTCGCGCAGCGGGCGGCGCGCGTGGCGCGGCTCGAACAACAGCTGAGTGCATTCACTGCGGCACTCGCCGAGCGTGACACGCAGTTGCGCGACGCGCGCCAGGAGGCGCAGGCGCTGCAGTCGAGCCTCACTCGGCTCGAGGCCGAGATCAACGCCGGCGCGCAACGACTGCGTACCCATGAGGAGCTCGCCGAGCAGCACCGGGCCGTCGGTGCTCAACAGCAGGGCGAGTTGCAGCGGCTGCTCGCCGAGCAAACCGATCTCAGCGCGGCGCTCGCCGGCGCGCGCGCGGAAGCGGCGGCGGTGGCCTCACAGTCGGCCTCGCTGCAGTCCACGGGCGCCGCCGCACAGGAGCGCGTCAGAGCGCTCGAGGCTGCGCTGACCACCGAGCAGCAGCGTGCCACGGCGCTCGAGCAGGAGCTGACCAAGGTACGTGGCGAGATGGAAGCGTGGGGGAGCGCGCTGCGCTCCGTGCAGCAGGAGCGCGAGGAGCAGCTTGCCAGGCTCGCCGCGGCCGAGGAGCGCGCTCGCTTGCTCGAGCAGCAGGCCGACGAGCAGCGCGAGGCGCTGCAGACACTGCAGTCGCAGTGCGATGCGCATGCGACACGCGAGCGCGAGCTCGAGGCCGACCGGCGTGCGGCCGAGGATACCGTCCATCGCCTCGAGTCGGAGGGGCGCAGCCGCCACGCGCGCATCGAGGAACTCGAGAAATCGAACCGCGAGTGGCGCGCCGCCGCCGAGGAAGCCCGGCACGGCTCGAGCGACACGGCCGCCAACCCGGTGCTGCGCGAGGCTGCCCGGCAGCTGGCTGAGCCCCAGCCCGCCGCCGCCGAGCCTGCCGCGTTCGCCGAGCCCGCCGCCACTGCGGAGCCTCCGCCCGACGGCGCGACGCGGCTGCTGATACACAAGGAAGACGGGCGCGAGATCGTGCACGTGCTCGGTCGCAAGACCAGCATCGGACGCACGCCGGACAACGATCTGCAGATCGACGCGAAGTTCGTCAGCCGTCACCACGCGGTCATCCTGGTAGGCTCGAGCAACACGATCATCGAGGATCTCAACAGCACCAATGGCGTGCTGGTCAACGGTCGTCGCATCACCCGGCACACCCTGCGGGAGGGCGACCGGATCGCCATCGGCCGCACCCAGTACCGCTTCGCCCTGCGCAAGAGCGCCGACAAGCGCTGACAGCGACGGCCACCGCCGCTAAGCTCTCACGCCTCTTGCGCCCGCTGCCGCGGGAGGAGTTGCCGCCAGTGGCGAGTCCCTACATCGAGAGAATCCTCAAGGCGCGCGTCTACGACGTCGCCATCGAGTCGCCGCTCGAGGAGGCGCCGCGCCTGTCGCGACGGCTCGGCAACCGCGTGCTCCTCAAGCGCGAGGATCTGCAGCCGGTGTTCTCTTTCAAGCTGCGCGGCGCCTACAACCGCATCGCGCATCTGTCGGAAGCGGCCGCACGACGCGGGGTAGTGTGTGCCTCGGCCGGCAATCACGCGCAGGGTGTGGCGCTCGCTGCCCGCCACCGCGGCTGTGCCGCGGTGATCGTCATGCCGCAGACCACCCCGCAGATCAAGGTGCAGGCGGTCATCGATCTTGGTGCCGAGGTGGTCCTGCACGGCGATGACTACGACAGCGCCTTCGAGCACGCGCTGGCACTCGCGCGCGAGCGCAGTTTGGTGCTGGTGCACCCCTTCGATGATCCCGACGTCATCGCCGGGCAGGGAACCATCGCGGTGGAGATTCTGCGCCAGACCGGCGGAGAGCTCGATGCGGTGTTCGTGCCAGTCGGCGGCGGCGGGTTGCTGGCCGGCGTTGCTGTCTACGTGAAGTACCTGTACCCGGGCGTGAAAGTCATCGGCGTCGAGCCGCAGGACGCTGCCAGCATGCACGATTCGCTCAAAGCCGGGCGGCGCATCACCCTCGAGCGGGTGGGCATCTTCGCCGACGGCGTGGCGGTGCGGCGCGTCGGCGAGGAGACCTTCGCACTGTGCCGCGGCCATGTCGACGAGATCATGCTGCTCGGCACGGACGAGATCTGCGCCGCGATCCAGGATGTGTTCGAGGACACGCGCTCGATCGTCGAGCCGGCCGGCGCGCTTGCGGTCGCCGGCCTCAAGCGCTACGTGGCGCGCGAGGGCTGGCGCGACCGGCGCCTGGTGGCGATCAACAGTGGCGCCAACATGAACTTCGACCGGCTGCGGCACGTTGCCGAGCGCGCCGACTTCGGCGGTGAGCGCGAGGCGCTGCTCGCGGTGGTGATCCCGGAGAGGCCCGGGAGCTTCCTGCATTTCTGCGAGGTGCTCGGCCGCCGCAGCGTTACCGAGTTCAACTACCGCTATGCCGGCCCCGAGAGCGCGCAGGTGTTCGCCGGGCTCGCGCTCAGCGGCGGGCGCGCCGAAAAGGACGTCGTGGTCGCCACGCTGCGCGCTGCCGGTTTCACCGTCACCGACATGACCGACGACGAGATGGCGAAGCTGCACGTGCGCTACATGGTCGGCGGCCACGCACGCGGACTCGCCGACGAGGTGCTCTACCGCTTCGAGTTTCCCGAGCGGCCCGGGGCGCTGCTGAAGTTCCTGCAGGCCATCGGCTCACACTGGAACATCAGCCTGTTCCACTACCGCAACCACGGCTCCGACTACGGGCGGGTGCTGGCGGGGATCCAGGTGCCGGCGGCGCAGCGGGCGGACTTCCTGCAGCACCTTAACGTGCTGCACTACGCGTACGTCGAGGAGACGGCCAACCCCGCCTACCGGATGTTTCTTGGCGGCTGAGGGAGGTGCCGTCAGGGCACCGGCTGGCGACTCTCGAGCAGCCACTCGCGCCACACCGCCAGCAGCACGGCGAGAATCACCGGTCCGACGAACAGTCCCACCAGACCGAACGCGGCGAGGCCCCCGAGCACGCCGAACATGACGATGAGAAAGGGGATCTCCGCCTCGCGGCTGATCAGCAGCGGCCGCACGATGTGGTCGGTCCAGCCCATGACGACGCCTCCCCAGATGAGCAGTCCCACGGCGGCCACGGTGCTTCCCTTGATGAACAGCCACGCGCACACCCCGCCCCAGATCGTCGGGGCGGCGAACGGAATCAGGCCGCACGCGGTGGTGAGCGCTGCGAGAAACACCGGCGCACCGGCGCCGGCGGCCCAGTACCCGAGGCCTACCAGCACACCCTGCACCAGCGCCGCGAGCACCAGTCCGTAGACGACCGCCTTGACGGTCTGCTCGATGGCCAGCAGATAGTTGTCTACACGCGGCCCGAGCACCTGCTCGAGCGCGCGCGCGATCTGGCGCGCAAAACGCTGGCCACGCTGGTAGACGAAGAACAGACTCACCACGGTCAGCACCAGCTTGACGACGTTGCGGCTGATGCCGCCGATGACGTGCGTGATCTCGTCGAAGGAATGGTCGGCGAACTTGCGCAGCTCGACGCCGAGGGTATGCGGGTCCTGGGCAGCGCGCGCCGTGAGGTCGCGCAGGTGATCACCGATCCAGGGAAGCTTCAGCACCGCAGGCGGCAGCTGCACACCACCGGCGAGCAGCGCCTGCGTGTCGTGCCAGGCGCGCACCAGCTCGATACGCAGTACGACTGCCAGCCAGGCGAGGGGCGCAATCACCGCCACGGATACCGCCGTGGTCATGAGAAGTGAAGCGACCACGCTGCGTCCGCGCAAGAGCCTGAGCAGCCGCTCGTAGACCGGCCAGCTCACGAAGGCGAGGATGGCGGCCCACACCACCGGGACGATGAACGGCTCCATCACGCGAAAGCCGAGCAGCACCAGACCGGTGAGCAGCACCACGGTGATGAGCCGGCGTAGCCAGGCAGCGGATACCAGGTCTTCCATGGTTCGGTGCCCGCGCGCTCAGCTGAGGCCGGCGGCGTCGGAGACAAACATGATCAGGGCGAGCAGCAGGCTGCTCGCGAGCGCCAGGTGGCGGCGCAGCCCGAGGTACGCCGGCGGCAGCTGCGGGCCGAGGGTGCGATGCTCGTACAGCCAGAAGCCGCCGCCCGCGACCACGAGCAGCGCGAGCCCGCGCTGCCCGCCCAGCAGCACAGCGGCAGCGGCCCCGAGCGCTGCAGCGAGCGCACCGCCGAACCCGGCGCGCGGCGGGGACAGCCGTCCCGCGAGTACCAGTCCCCAGTGCACCGCCCCGGCGCCGGCGAGCAGCACCGCGCCCCAGACGATCGCGGCGCGCTGCGCGAGCTCCTGCGCTGCGTAGGACGGCAGCAGACCCACGCCGGCCAGACACAACACCAGCGGAGCCACCAGCAGATACCCGGTCCAGTCCGCGACATCGAGTCGCGTCGCACCGGCGCCGTTTTCCGTAGATCCCACGGGACCGGATCATGCCACGGGCTACGCCCGCCGCGCGGCTCTTGACGGCGCGCCCGGCGCGCAGGCAGGCTTTGCGCGGCGTGAGGTGACCGTTCAAACGCGCGCGGCCGAAGGCTGTGGCCGCAGCGCGGGGGAACGGCTCAAACGGGAAGTCCGGTGAGGATTCGTCCGAAGCCGGCGCTGCCCCCGCAACGGTAATCGAGATCAGGCGGGTCACATGAGCCACTGCGCCTTTTGAGGGCGCGGGAAGGCGATCCGCCGGAGTTGCCACTCCAGCTCGAGAGCCCGGAGACCGGCCTCACGAGTCAACCGACGGGCGTCGCGGCGGGCGATGCTGGTTGCGCGGCATGCGTCCGAGGCCTGCCGCGCCCCCCAGCTTCGGGGAATGCCACGACGTGCGCGGGCACGGGTGTGTGCATTTTCAGGAGCTACCATGACAACAGGTCTCAATGTGCGCCGCGCGCTCGGGCGTGCCGCGCCGCGATCGCTGTTCCGCCAGGTCCCCTCTTATGCCGTCGCCACGCTGCTGGCCGGCATGTCCGTCAGTGCCTACGCCAGCGATGGCGAAGAGCTGCAGGAGTCCGTAGTGATCAGCGCCACGCGCCTGCCGACGCCGGCAGTGGAAGTGGCGAGCAGCATCACGGTTTTGACTGCCGCGGAAATCGCCGCGCGGCAGGAACGCACTATCGCCGACGTCCTCAAGGACGTGCCGGGCCTCAACGTCGTGCAGACCGGCGGCCCGGGCGGCGTCACCTCGGTCTTCATGCGTGGCACCAACTCGAATCACACCAAGGTGTTCATCGACGGCATCGATGTCAGCGACCCGAGCAATTCCACCGGCGCGTTCGATTTCGGACAGCTGCTGACAGCGGACATCGAGCGCGTCGAGGTGCTGCGCGGACCGCAAAGCGGCCTGTACGGCTCGGATGCCATCGGCGGCGTCATCAACATCATCACCAAGGTGGGCTCCGGACCGATGAAGCTCGTGGCCGGTCTCGAAGGCGGCAGCTTCGACACCTTCAACCAGGCCGCGACCCTCAGCGGCTCGCAGGACGACTTTCACTACAGTGCCAACGTGCTGCATTTCCACGCCGGTGCCACCCCGGTGACGCCGCTCGATCTGCTCGCGCCGGGCGAGGCACGCATCGACGATTACGACGACAACCTGACGCTCTCCGCCAAGCTCGGTTACGACGTCACCCCGGATTTCGATCTGGGGCTCGTCGCCCGGTATACCGACATCCACCTGCGTACGACGGGCGAGGATTACCCGCCGCCAGACTACATCGGGGTCCCGGACTCCGCGCAGACTACCGCGGCAAGCGATGAGTACTTCACCCGTCTGACGGCGCACCTCAGATCCTTCGACGGGGCTTTCGATGAGACCCTCGGGCTCGCCTACTCGCACCTGCGTACCGACACCGTGGTCCCCGGGACCGAGCCCGCGCTCAACACCGGCGAGCGCCGCAAGGTCGACTGGCAGGGCAATATCCGCCTCGCCACGGAGCAGACGCTCGTGGTCGGCGCCGAGTACGAGCGCGACGACATCAATGAGCCGATCACCGCCGACGTACACATCGCTTCCGGCTACGCGGAGCTGCAGTCGCAGCTCGGCGCTCACTGGTTCTCGGCGCTCAACGTGCGCTACGACGACAACAGCCGCTTCGGCGCCAAGACCACCTGGCGCTTCGCGCCGGCGTGGGTGATCGCCGACACCGACACGAAGGTCAAGGCCTCGATCGGTACCGGCTTCAAGGCGCCGACCCTGAGCGAGCTCTACCAGGACTTCCCGCCGTTCTTCTTCGCCAATGCCGACCTCAAGCCCGAGAGCAGCACCGGCTACGACGCGGGCTTCGAGCAGGGTTTCGCACATGGAGTGCTGCGCCTGGGCGTCACCTACTATCACAACCACATCACCGACCTGATCACGACTGACCCGAGCGGCACGACCTACGCCAACATCGGACTTGCGACCACGCAGGGCATCGAGAGCTTCCTCACCTACCAGCCGCTCGAGCAGCTGCTGCTGACCATCGACTACACCTACACCGAGGCCACCAACGATGTGCTGCAGCAGCCGCTGCTGCGCCGTCCGAAGAACAAGGTCACCTTCATCGCCACCTGGCAGGCAACCCACGCCTGGCAGTGGAGTCTCGACATCCTCTCGGTGGGCGACTGGGTCGACATCAGCCGGGACGGATTGACGTCGGGCATCGATGCCCCCGGCTATACGACGGTCAATCTCGCCACGACCTACAACCTCGGAGACCGCTGGGCGCTGTTTGCGCGCATCAACAACCTTCTCGACCGCCATTACGAGAATCCGGTCGGCTTCCTGCAGCCGAGCATCGGCGCCTACGCGGGCGTCAAGGTGACGCTGTGAGCCAGATTCCAGCGCCCGCCGGCGGCGAGCGCGGCTGCCCGCGGCGCTGCGCACCGGCGCGCGCCAGCCCGGGCAAGGGGGTTCCTATCACCCTCAGGTGGAGTGATACTCTCGGGCTCGGCATGAGCGACCCGAGTGAGACTCCCACACCCGCCGCGGCGCCGACCGAGAGCGAGCGCATCTGGGGCATGCTCGCGCACCTGGCGGCGCTCGTGGGACTCGTGGTGCCCATGGTGGGTAACGTGCTCGGACCACTCGTGGTGCTGCTCACGCGGCGCGACGACTCCGCCTTCGTCACCGCGCACGTCAAGGAGGCGCTGAACTTCAACATCACGGTCACCATGGCCGCGGTGCTCTGCGCACTGCTCGCCCTCGTGTTCATCGGCTTTCTGCTCGGCACGGGGCTCTTCATCGCCTGGCTCGTCCTGACACTCATCGCGGCCATCCGCGCGAGCGAGGGCGCTGCCTATCGCTACCCCTTCTCGCTGCGGCTCGTGAAGTGAGGCGCGCCGTTTACTGACAAAGAGTGCCGGATCCCCGGCACGGCATTCAGTCAGGTAAGCGGTTGATTTGACGGCGGTCAGTATTCTTGCCCTGTCTTTGCGTACATAGCTGTTTATGTATACAGTCAATGTATGCGGCGGACGATTACGGGCCGACATTCGCTCACCGGTCGGGGAGTACTCTCCAATCCACCGGGGCGGTTCGACCGGCAGCAGCTCGAAGCGGTCGATGACGGGTGGTATCAGGACGAGGTACCCGACTCGATCCCGGAGACGCTCGCGCCCGACCAGGCGCGGGAAGTCATCTCGACCAACGATTCCCCCGACATCCCGTTCGAGCAGTCAATCAATCCCTACCGGGGATGTTCTCATGCATGCAGCTACTGCCTGTGGGGCGACACGCCCATTCTGCTGTTTGACGGACGCACCTGTCCCATTGCCGAACTGCGTGTCGGCGACGAGATTTTCGGCAGCCGATGGATCGGCCGCGCTCGACGCTACGTCAAGTCACGCGTGCTGGCCAAATGGAGCGTCATCAAGCCGGCATTCCGCACCAGCCTTGAGGACGGTACGACACTGGTGACGAGCGGTGATCACCGTTTCATGACTGACCGTGGATGGAAGTTCGTGACCAACAGGAACTCGGGACCCGATCACGCTCACCTGAGGAGAGCGGACAGGTTGCTCGGAACAGGAGCGTTTGCCCACGCGTTGGCTGAGAACGATGACTACCGCCGCGGGTATCTTTGCGCAACCGTTCGCCGCGATGCGTATCCCGGAGCCCGCGAGGCTCAACGCGAACATGGTCTCGCGGTCATCGCGCACCGCTTTCGCCTCTGCGACAGCGAGGCCCTTGTCCGGGTCCGCAACTATCTGCTCGACTTCGGGGTCGCAACCTATGGATCTGTGTCTCAGGCGGCCACAGGCGGCGGGCGTGCGCTGGAGGCGATCGGCACCGGCTCGGTGCTCGACGTGGGATCGATCGATCGGCTGATCGCATTCTCGCCGTCGCCGACGAGGGAATGGTCGGCCGGTTTTCTCGCCGGGATATTCGACGCCGCAGGCCGGCGCGGTGAGCACGTCCTGAGCTTTTGCCACACCGATCGCAGGATCATCGACTGGATTTGCAGAAGCCTGCGAGTCTTTCGCTTCACGTTCGTCGGGGAGTATGACTGTGTGCGTCTGACGGGCGGGCTGAGCGAGCGCCTGCGATTCTTCCACACGGTCAGCCCGGCGGTTTCCCGCAGACTCGGGTTGGAAGGGTGCGCACTCGGCAGCGACGCTTGTCTGCGCGTCGTCAGCGTCGAGCCCGTCGAGACTCTGCGGCTCTACGACATTACGACGGAAACCGGGGACTTCATCTCCGACGGCGTGCTGTCACATAACTGCTACGCGCGCCCGAGCCACGCTTACATGGGGCTATCGCCCGGGCTTGATTTCGAGACGCGCCTCTTCTACAAGGCCGACGCCGCCAAGGTGTTGGAAGCGCAGCTCTCCCGTCCCGGCTATGTCTGCAAATCCATCACGCTCGGCGCTAACACCGACCCCTACCAGCCGGTCGAGCGACGCATGGGCGTGACGCGCTCGATCCTGGAGGTGCTCGCGCGCACGCATCACCCCGTCTCCGTGATCACCAAGAGCGCACTCGTATTGCGCGACCTCGATCTGCTCACCGAGATGGCGCGGCAGGGGCTGGCGAGCGTGGCGGTCAGCGTCACGACCTTGAACGCCGACCTCAAACGCGTCATGGAACCGCGGGCTGCATCGCCGCAGGCGCGCTTGCGCACGCTCGCGGCACTGAGCGCCGCCGGAGTTCCAACCGTGGTGATGGTCGCGCCGGTCATCCCCGCGATGAACGACCACGAGCTGGAAGACATCCTGGCCGAGGCCGCGCAGGCCGGCGCTCGCTGGGCGGGTTACGTCCTGTTGCGTCTGCCATATGAGCTCAAGGCTCTCTTCACCGAGTGGCTGACCGAGCACTATCCACAGCGCGCCGGGCACGTCATGGCGCTCATCCGCGCCATGCGCGAGGGGCGCGAAAACGACCCGCGCTTCGGCGCGCGCATGCGCGGCACGGGCCCCTATGCGCTGTTGCTCGGGAACCGCTTCCGCCTCGCCTGCCGGCGGCTGAACCTGAACGCCACCGCCCGCGATCCCCTGACTACCGCACTCTTTACGCCGCCGGCACCGGCCGCAGCCCAGCTGCGCCTTGGCCTTTAGCACGGTCGGGATCGCGGAACCGAGGGTCGGCAAGACGGGTCAGTTGTCCTGACCAGTGGCATACTCTGCGCGATGAGGATGGCGGGGAGCCCAGCAAGAACGGCCGCGGCCCCGGCTTGAGCGGCAGGGCTAGCGGCGGTGCTCTCACCGTCGGTCGAGGGACGCATCGGCCCCGGGGGAGGCTTCATGGAGTGCGCAGGTGAAGGATTAGCCGCCTATGGCGACAGCGCGACGGACCGTCCAAAATCGGTTGGAGCCCACCAACGCGACGCAGCCGTGGGCTCCGGCCGACAACGCGACTGTGGTGGAGCTCAAGCGCAACTCCCCGCCTCTGCCGTCGCGCACAACTGAGAGTGCGATGAGTCTCGCCGGCACCGCGCAACCGGAGCGCGCGCTCAACGCGCGCTACGTGCTGCACGAGCGTCTCGGCGTCGGTGGCCAGGGCGAGGTCTGGCGCGCCCATGACCCCGAGCGCGACGAGGACATTGCAGTCAAGATCCTGCGTCCGGCCCCCGGGCGCAGCGCCGCCGCGTGGGATGCGCTGGTGCACGAGTACGACAGCGCGAGCCGGTTGAATCACCCGTACATACTCAAGATGTATCCCCCGGAGCGCGATGAGGAGACGTTCCTCCTGCCGATGGAGCTGGCCGTCGGCGGGGACCTGCGCCGCCTGCGCGGCGGGAGTTACCTCACCATCGTTCCGGTGCTCATCGAGGTGGCGCAGGCGCTCGAGCATGCCCACGAGCGCGGCGTGATTCATCGCGATCTCAAGCCCGGTAACGTGCTCTTCGACGCGCGTGGACGCGTGAAGCTCGCGGACTTCGGCGTCTCCGGGCGCGCGCCCGACCCCGGGACCGACGCCCTGATCCGCGGGCTCTCGCCGTTCACGGCAAGTCCCGAACAGCTGCGCGGCGAACCGCCGGCGCCGGCGGACGACATCTACGGTCTCGGTGCTCTGGCCTACGAGCTTCTGTCGCGCTATCCGCCACACTACCCGCACTTCGACGCGCGACGCGTACAGCAGGAGCCGGTGCCGCCGCTCGTGCCGTCAGAGCAGATACCGCCGCAGCTCGATGCGCTGATTGCGCGCATGCTCGCCAAGGACACCCGCGAGCGTCCCTCTTCGATGCACGAGGTCATCGAGGATCTCGAGGCCGCGCTCAACGACACGCTCACCTTCGACTACCAGGCCGCCGACGAATCACACGATGAGCCTGCCGCCCCGGTGCCGATCGATGCGGACGCGATCTTCGCGACACAACCTCCGAGCGTGCTGCTGACGCCCGCTCTGCAGCGCGCGGCACCGGAGGTGCGCCCGGCAATGACGGCCGCCGCCGCGCCGGTGCGACCGCCTGCCGCGTTACGCGAGCCCGCAGCAACGCCAGCTGCCAAAGCGGACCTTGTCGCAGCGTCACCTGCTGCCGCGCGGGCACCCGCTGCCGCGGCGCTGTCGACCGCCGTATCAGCGCCGGCTCAGGCGAGGGCAGCCCCTCTGCCGAAGGCGTCTGCGCCGCCGGTGTCGGACCCCGGCGAAGAGGACGACCCCCTGTGGAAGGAGCTGCGCGACACACCGATTCCGGGCCGCCGGCTCGAGCCGATACGCAGTGGCTGGCCGCGGGTGCTGCTGACTCTCACGGTACTCGCCGCAGTCGCGGCCGCGGCATTCTTCGTGCTGCCGCGATACTTCGGTGTTGCCCTGCCGGTGCTGCGCCTGCCGAGTGCTGCACCTACGGCAAGCACCGTGGGCCGTACGACACCTGCCGACGTGCCGGCAGCGGCCGGGCCTGCGGTCAGTGCTGCGACGACCACGGCGGATGTCTCGCGCCACGTGGAGGCGCCGGGCACGCCGCAGCGGACCGTGACAGGCGGCGCCGCATTCAGCGACGACGGCTACGCGCGCGCGGCGGGTGAAGGCTTCGCGGCGCTCGGGGCGGGGCGACTCGACCAGGCGCGCGCCGCGTTCGAGCGTGCACGCGCGCTGCGGCCCGACGGCGCGGAGGCGATCGAGGGGCTGCGCCGCGTCGATGCGGAGAACAGCGCCCGGGCGCTCGGCAGCGTGCGTGCCCGGGCGGAGGATTTCGAGACCCAGGAGCGCTGGGAGGATGCGCTCGCCGCGTACAGTGCGATCCTCAGGCGTGATCCCTCGTCCACCTTCGCGCAGGAAGGCAAGGCGCGCGTTGCGGCCCGCATGGAGCTGCGCGACTCGCTGCAGGCGCTGATCGATCGTCCTGACCGGCTGGCCAATTCGCCGGCGCTGCGCGATCGGGCTGCGACGCTGCTGCAAAGCGCCGAGGAGCAGCCTGCGCCCGGTGCGGAGCTGCGCGACCAGATCGCGAAGCTGACCTCGCTGCTGCCGGGACTCGACAAGCCGGTGCACCTGTCACTGGTATCGGACAGTGTGACCCAGGTCGCCATTCCCACCGTGGGATCCTTTGGCAGCTTCGCGCAGCGCGATATCGAGCTCAAACCCGGGCATTACACCGTGATCGGCACGCGCGATGGCTATCGCGACGTGCGTCGCGACATCACCGTGAGCCCGGATCAGGAGAACCAAACGGTCAGCGTCCGCTGCGACGAGCAGATCTGAGGGCTGCCTGAGCGCGCGCCGCCGCGCACGGTGTTCCTGCGGCGCGGTTGGCCTGGTTGGTGCGGTGATCCCGGAGGTCGGCGGTCGAGCGCGGCCACCGCGTTCCAGCCGTCAACCTGTGGGCGCGCGGCGCGCGGGCGGCGCGGCTACCCTTCGCCAGCGTCGGCGAGCGGCTGACGCGCTACTCGTTCCTCGAGATCTTCCCGCAGGATCAGCACGAGCGGTTGCTGATCGAGCGGCTCGAGAGCCTCGGCGTGTCGGTGCAGCGGCGCACGGAGCTCCTCGGCTTCAGCGATGATGGCGAGCGCATCAGCGCACGTCTGCGCACGGCGGACGGGCAGGAGGAGCCTCGCGAGGCGCGCTATCTCGCCGGCTGCGACGGCGCACGTTCGCTGGTGCGGGAGACTCTTGGCACCGGCTTCGCCGGCGGGACCTACCAGGTGTTCTATGTCGCCGACATCGACGGCAGCGGCCCGGTGATCGATGGCGAGCTGCACGTCGACCTCGATGAGGCCAATTTCCTTGCGGTATTTCCCCTGGCCGGTACCGGCCGCGCCCGCCTGGTCGGCAGCGTGAGCGATGCGCGCGCGGCGCGCGCCGAGACGCTCGCCTTCGCCGATGTCAGCACTCGCGCCATCGAGCACCTGAGGCTGGGCATCGACCGGGTCAACTGGTTCTCCACTTATAACGTCCACCATCGCGTCACCGATCACTTCAGGCGCGGCCGCGTCTTCCTCCTCGGCGATGCGGCGCACATTCACAGTCCGGTCGGCGGGCAGGGCATGAACACCGGCATCGGCGATGCGGTGAATCTCGCCTGGAAGCTCGCGACGGTGCTCGCCGGGCGCGCGGGTGCGCGGCTCCTCGATACCTACGAGGCGGAGCGGGTGACCGCCTGCCCTGGGTCGCCGGCGGTGCGAGCGACAACTATGAGACGCTGCGGGCCATCGAATGGCAGGTGCACGTCTACGGGGTGGCACCCGAGGGGCTGCGCGGCGCCTGCGCCGCCTGTGGTCTCGCGCTGCACGTCTTCCCCTGGACTGCTGCGCACGAGGCGTCCGGACTGGCGCGCGATGCGCTCTACCTGCTGCGGTCCGACACCTACGTCGCGCTCGCGGAGCCGGCCGCCGCCGCTCAGGCCCTCGAGCGCTACTTCGCCGAACGCGCCCTGCGCTTGCCCGTCGGTGCGCCCTGAAACGCGGCGGCGCCTGGGGGGCGAGCTGCCGGGGCAGCGCGGTCCGCCTTGCCGCCGAGCGCGCGCACTCCTAAGCTTCCGCGAAAACAACATGGCGGTGTACCAATGGCAGAGGCAGAGGGCAGGATTGCGCTGCTCGCCGGGGCGAGCGGGCTGACGGGCGGCTGCGCACTCGACGCGCTGCTCGGGGCGCCGGACGTGAGCCGCGTGATCGCCATCACGCGCCGCCCGCTCGGGCGCGAGCATCCGCGGCTCGCCAATCGCATCGTGCAGTTCGAGCGTCTCGAGACGCAGCTCAAGGGTGCCAGTTGTGACGTGGCCCTGTGCTGTCTCGGCACGACGCAGCGCAAGGCGGGCTCGCAGCAGCGTTTTCGTGCGGTCGACGTCGACTGCGTCGTGGCTTTCGCCCGCGCGGCGCGCGCCGCGGGCGCCAAGCGCTTCGTGGTGGTATCGAGCGCCGGCGCCGATCCGCAGTCACGCAACTTCTATCTGCGCACCAAGGGCGACATGGAGCAGGAGCTCGAAACGCTCGGCTTCGAATCACTCGATATTCTGCAGCCCGCGCTGTTGCTCGCCTGGCGCAGCGAGATGCGTCCCCTCGAGCTCGCAGCGCGCGCCCTGATGCCGCTCGTGAACCCTCTGCTGCGTGGCAAGTACCTGCCTTACCGCGGCATCTCCGCGCGTACGGTCGGTGCCGCCATGGTCGGTGCCACCCGCTCGGGCCGTCGCGGAGTGCAGCGCTACACGTATGAGGGCATCGAGGCGCTGTCGCGCCTGGCGCCGCGCGCGCGAGCTGCTGCGCCGGCGAAGGCGCCGGCCCGCGCCCGCTAGCGCGTCTCGGCGCCTCACCGCGCGTGCGCGCCGTACCCTGGCTGCTCGGCGCGCTGCTGCTGGCCGGTTGTGCGACGGTGCCCGTGCCGCCCGCGCGACCGCCATCCCCGCCGTCTCCATCGCCGCCGGCGCCCGCAGCGCCCGCCGACACCGGCACGGTGATCGCCGGCATCGCGGCTGCGCTCGTCGGTACCCGCTATCAGTTCGGCGGCGCCGATCAGGGCGGCTTCGATTGCAGCGGGCTCGCGCTCTACGTACACGAGCGCGTCGGGCTCGCCATTCCGCGCACCGCCGCCGCTCAGCAGCGCGCCGCGCAAGCCGTACCGCTCGCGCAGCTCGCGCCGGGAGATCTGGTCTTCTTCCATATCGGCTCGCGCGGCATCGATCACGTCGGCGTCTACGCCGGCGACGGCCGCTTCGTGCACGCGCCGCGCGCCGGGCTCGCGGTGACCTTCGCAGATCTCGGCAGCGGCTTCTACGCGCAGCACTTCGTCGCCGCCGGCCGATTCTGGCAGCGGCTGCCACACAGACCTCGAGCGAGTGATGGACATAAGACGCCACGCGCGCCACTGTCGCCGATATGTGACACCAGTGAGAGACGCGACACATTTTCGGACTTGACTGCGATCCGCGACGATTTGACACTTGGGCTCAGTGATAAGGGCAAACCCGTTGAAAGACGGGGACGCAAAGCCACCGGTCTAAAGGACAGATTCCTATGACGGCGGGGCTGCCACGATCGCGCAGCCAGAGCGCGAGTGTCAGCAGCTCCCTTTCCCGTCACGTGAATCCCAGGTCCTCGGGCCATGGCCGTGTTAGTTCGGGGAAGTTATGACAGCAACGCCCAACTTCGTTTCCGGTGCCCGCGCCGGCGCCGTAGCCGCGGGTACGGCGGCACCTGCGGCCAACGCAGCGCCGTTCGTTCTCAACCTGTGCTCATCGTCGACGCCGATGGCGCTCGCGCAGACGGATCTGCCCGAGCTGCGGCGCTTCACGTTCTTCGTCAGCCGCCGCTTCGAGGAAGGCCGCGAGCGCTTTCGCCTGCACATGGGCTACTTCGTAACGCTCGCCGAGGCGGAGGAGTGGCTGGGCGTAGTGCGCGAGATCTATCCGGGCGCCTGGGCGGGAGAGGCTCCGGGGCGCAAGCTCCGTGAGCGCGCCGCGGCCGCCGCGGCCGCGCAGGCGCAGCACGCCGCCGGACCGCAGCCGCATGCGCCGCCTGCCACCGTCGCGCGAGCAGCAGTGCCGCCGCGCGCGGCTCCTGCCCGCACTGGCGCCGCGCCCGTCCAACCGGGCGGCATGCGCGTCCCGGTGGTGCACGCCGCTCCACCGCTCGCGCCGGCCGTACGGCCGCCCGCAGCACCTCCCGTCGTGAAACCTGCGGCGCGTCTGCCGAGTCCCGCGGCGCCGCCTCCTCGGCACGCGCCAGCGGGCGGCGTCAGCCCGCCGCGACCGGCACCGCCGCGGGCGGCCGTGCCCGCCGCGCCGCGGGTGCCAGCCCCCCCTGCTGCCGCCACCCGACCCGGGGTGGCCACCGCGCCGCGCAAGGCTGCGGGTCCGCCCGCAGCAGCGGCGCAGGCGCCGCGCCTCCAGGGGGGGATGCCCACCGCACCTGCCCGCGCGACACCGCCGCCCGTAGCGCGCGCGGGAGTGAAGCCGGTGTTCGAGGACTCGAACGTGCGCGAGGTGCTCAAGGCACTCGGCGATGCGAGCGCCACCGGCGAGACGCGGTTGATGCGCGCACCGCCCCCGCCGCGCGAGGCAACCACCGATAGCTCCATGAGCGACACTCAGGTGCTCAAGCTGCTCGAGACGCGCCGCTCCGAAGGCGACGAGACGCCGCCGCCGGCCGAGGTCACCGAGGGTGGCATCCCGCTGCTCAAGCCCGACGACACCGGCACGCGCCGCGCGCTCAAGGAGGCGGTGGCGAGCAACGCACCGGTTGCCTTTGCGGTCCAGCTGCAGTGGTCAGTGCAGCCGGTCGAGCTCGACAAGGTGCCGCCGCTCGCGATCTTCAGCGCCTACACGCTCTACACGGTGGAGGGCAGCCGCGACGGCCGCAAGTGGTACGGGCTGCGCCTCGGATTCTTCAGCGACGCGATCTCCGCCAAGCAGGTCGCCTACTACGTGCGCTCCGAGTTCACCTCCGTCGCCGTGGTGCCCGTGAGCCCGCAGGAGAAGTCGCGCGCCACCGACCAGGACGTGGCTGCGACGCTCAGCGCACCGGTGCCGGCGCGCGCCGACCCGATGGAGGAATTCAAGCTGATCGATGACCTCGGCACGGCGCGTACGCCGTCGGCGCCGGCGCCGGCCGCGCCCGCGCCGCTGGCGCCGACCGCGCCCGGCACGGCGTCCAAGGCGCCAGCGAAAGCGCTGCCCAGGGTGGCGGTCGGCCGCGCGCTAAGCCGCAGCAGCGCGCCGCCGCCCGGCGCGCGCACCCGCGGCGGCAAGGTGGGCGCGCGCGAGCATCGCGGCCCGCAGACCCTCGAGGAGACGCTGGAGATACTTGGTGCCAGCCAGCTGTCGATCGACCAGGGAAAGGGAGAGACCCTCAACGACACGGGCGTTCGCCATCTGCGCGTCGAGGTGCAGCAGAAGAACTCGCCGTTCTCGAAGCTTCTCGAGCGTCTCAGCGAGCGGCTGAAGAAGCCGTAGCCGCGCCGCGGTCGAACTCCGCCAGCATCCAGCGCCGGTATGCCTCGAGGTTCGGCTCGCGTCCGAGGAAGTCGCGGGCCAGCTGCGCCGCCGGGCGGGTGGCGCCCGGAGCGAGCACTGCCTGGCGGTAACGCATCCCGGCCGGACCCCCGAGCAGGTCGCGCGGATCGAACTGCGCGAAGAAGTCGAGCGCGATCACCTTGTCGAGCACGTAGGTGTAGTAGTTGGAGCTGTAGCCGTTAAGGTGCGTGAAGCTCGCCCAGAGGTGATCGCCCGCAACGAAGGCGAAGCTGCTGAAACGCTCGAAGTCCCGACGGTACACGGCATCGAAGTCGAGGGTCGCGGGCGGCAGCGTATGAAAATCGAGCGATACGGCCGTGTACATGAGCTGGCGCTGCTGGCCGCTCGCACGGCCGTAGGTATCGGCGCGGTTCATGCGCGCGTACAGCTCCTGCGGCAACACCGCGCCGCTTTGGTAGTGACGGGCGAACGAGCTGAGCACGCCGTAATCGTGGAAGAACTCCTCCAGCATTTGTGAGGGCGCCTCGATGAAGTCGCCCTCGACGTTGAAGCCGCCCTCGCCGGCGTAGCTGTTCTGACCGCCGATGACGTGATGCATGAGGTGGCCGAACTCGTGCAGGAATATCACCACGTCGCCGTACTGCATGAGACCGGGGTCGCCGGTCTTGCCCCCGGGGAAATTGCAGACCAGCGCTCCCTCCGGCAACTGGCGATGCAGCACTCCCGCGGTCAGCAGCTGCGTCGAGAACCACTTGTCCTTGCCCTCGCGCGGGTGCATGTCGAGGTAGATGCGCCCGAGCCGCACCTTGCCGTCGTAGACGTCGTAGGTGGTCACTGAGGGGTGCCAGGTGCGCACACCGCTCACCGGGCGGATGTCGACGTGAAAGAGCTGTGAGGCGGTGGCGATCACGCCGCGTTCGGCCG
>Ga0335079_10002262_pt1 | contig 22226 bp, 15 predicted proteins | sample Lox_Sample_33_FD_206719 | JGI IMG/M metagenome (GOLD analysis project Ga0335079, IMG submission 206719) | Soil microbial communities from Loxahatchee National Wildlife Refuge, Florida, United States - Lox_Sample_3.3 | ecosystem: Environmental > Terrestrial > Soil > Wetlands | place: USA... | reverse complement strand
GCGCGCCAGAAAGATCCATCGATGCCGGCCGTGCTGTTAACCGGCTACGCCACGCCCGAAGCCACCGAACATGCACAGGAACTCGCTATTCCGATCCTGTTCAAGCCAATCGACATCAAGGAACTGTTGGACACGATTTCCGAATTATTGAAGGAGAATTATGAGCGCCAGCACGAAGCGGCCGGCTAAGACGGGCCGCAAGAGCAAAGCGGCGAAGACGCCAGCGCCGAAATCGCAGCCGATCGCGATGGTGCCTGCACCCGCTCCCGCGCTGCAACCAAAATCGGTGCCGGTGGAGTTCGTGCCCGGCCCCATCCCTGTGCCCGATGTGCGCCAGGAAGGCCGCTACGTGTACGGCATCATCCAATCGCGCGAGCCGGTCGCCTTTGGCCGCATGGGCATCGGCGGCAGCGGCGAAACGGTCTACGTGGTCACGCACGGGGATATTGCCGCCGTGGTGAGCCGCACCTCCGTCTTCATCTTCGATCCCACCCGCGAAAACGCGCTCTCGCACGAGCATGTGATCGAGACCGTGATGAAGACCCACACCATCATTCCCATGAGCTTCGGCACCGTCTTTCGCACCGACGACGATATTCGCGAGGTGCTGCGCAGCATCTATCCGTCGGTGAAAGATGTGCTGAAGCAGATGTCGGGCAAGGTGGAATTCGGGCTGAAGGTCACCTGGGACCGCGACCGCATCATCGAGGAATTGCAGCGCGAGCACGAAGAAATCCATCGCTTCCATCAGGAGATCACGCGCAAGCACCTGCAATCAACCTACTTCGCCCGCATGCAACTGGGCCGCATGGTCGACAAGGCGCTGGAGGAACGCTCCAGCGAATATGTGCGCGATATTTACGAGACGCTGCGCGCCATCTGCGTGGCCTCGCGCGACAACAAGCCGATCGGCGACAAGATGATCCTGAATGCCGCTTTCCTGCTGGAGCGGGAGCACGAAGCCGAGTTCGATGCCGCCGTCAACCGCATCGCCAAGAAGTTCGGTGAGCGGCTGAACTTCAAGTACACCGGCCCGTGGCCGCCGTACAACTTCGTCAACATACGGCTGAAGCTGGAGCCCAGCAGCACGGCGTGAGAAGGAAGCCGTCAGCACTCAGCCCTCAGCATTCAGCCATGACGGCGTGTACTCTAAGACGGATCGCGCACAGGACTGACTGCTGAGTGCTGATTGCCGATTGCCCCTATGCTCCTGATCGACGACCTTCTGCTCTCGCCCATCGCCGGATTCAAGTTCATCCTGCGCACGCTGGCGCGCGCCGCCGAAGAGCAATACACCGACGACGCTCCCATCAAGGAGCGCCTGCTGGAGCTGCAAACCGCACTCGAAGACGGCTCGATCACTGAGGAAGAATACGTCGAACAGGAACGCCAGATCCTCGCCGAGCTGCGCGAGATCCAGAACCGCAAGATGCAGATGGCCGGCGTCACGCCGGAAGAAGCCGAACGCATGGGCCGCCCGATGCTGGAGATTGCCGTTCCCATGCCAAAATCCCCAACACCTCAAGACGAACGCAAGTAGCGCAACCGTCGCATCCCGCATTCCGATGAGTGGCTGCAGCGTGCGAGATATCCTCACGGTCCTTGGTGTCAGGCATGCACCTGGTTGGTAATCAGGTAACCAAGTACCCCCTCCCCCCTCCCCATAGCTTGCAAACTATTGAGTCTATGCGGTTTGCCCAAACAGGTCCCCCAAAATATTGCAGCCCTGTGGGTTACAGGTCATGTTCTTGAAAACAAAGGCCTAGAATACCGATATCAGGGCCTTCATCACGCGCTCTCGGCACACGAGACGCATCCGCCGCCGAAAAGGATCGGCGACTGGCAGAATGTCAATGTCAAAGAACACATGCAGCGCACTCGCGTAGTTCCGAGCGCGGGCCACAGCCGAAGCCCAAGCTCCGGCTCTTCCAGTTTACGTTGTTGAACCTGAGAAATCGATGAAGAAGACGACATTCAGAAAACGAAGGTAACCACGAATTCCCCATATGCGGAACTTCCAGTGGCTTCTGCTGGATGCTAGCCGAGAAAGCGGCGGAGTCGCGATGCAAGTTTCGACGAACACTTCGTTTGGCACTCCCAAATGACCAAGCAGTGCCAGCCCTCACGGCGCAAGCGTCGAAGCACCTTTCCGTCTCGCGCGGTGTTCGTTGCGATCTTCGTTCTCCAGAATTCCGCGTTCGTCTTTGGCTTCTGCAGGCCGTGCTTGCAGCTGTGGTGATGCCAGAAGCAACCGTGGACGAAAATTACCTTGCGTTGGCTCGCGAATACGAGATCCGGTTTTCCGGGTAAGCGGGCAACGTGTAGACGGAACCGGAATCCCAAACCATGCGCTGTCTGGCGCACGATCATCTCGGGCCGCGTGTTCCGTGTTTTGACCGCCCGCATGTTGGCGCTACGACGGGCAGGAGACAGATTGTCCATCAGTCGCCGAATTTCTTGCGCAGCCAGTCGTAAACGGCGCGTTGTTCATCCAGTCCGGCTCGCCGGACTTGGGAGAGCAGCCAAACGGCGGCAGTTTTACCGCGGCGCTGTTCAGGAAGCCAGTGGAGCTGATTGGGTTCACTTGGCTCGGGCTGGCGATTGGGCGCGCAACCTTCTTCTCCGCGCCTGAACAGATTCAGCCCTGTAATTCCCCCACGCTTGCTCCAAGGCCAGCTCAAAGTCGACAGCTTCGGTTCCGGAGCGTTTGCCGACAGGGGTATTGCACCAGTGCATAAGATCCGCCAGCAAGTCGGTAAGTACTGTTTGAGGCTCAAATCGGGGGTCCGATTCCTGACCTGCTGCTTGGGCAAAGCTAACTATGGCACGCTGAGCCCACGCAGAACGATTTCGGTTGGAAGGAGTCACGGATCGCTTGCTCACAATGGGCCCCCTTGCGAACACGGGTCGTTCTTCCCGAGTCCTTTATCGGATTTACCGAGACGACGGTGTTCTAATTTAGAACACGTTTGATTGCCCTGCAAGTTACCCTCTGCACGTGAAAAGAAAGCCTGCGGGAAAAAATATTGTCGGTCCCCGCATTGCCGAGGCCCGCCGAAGTCGCAGGCCACCGCTCACGCAGGACGCGCTCTCGGGAAGAATCGCACAGCACGGCATACAGCTAGACCGGGCCGCAATCGCGAAGATTGAGAACGGGCTTCGACATGTCCTCGATTACGAGCTGAAGGCGCTGGCCGCGGTGTTGCGGGTGGAGGTGGATTGGCTCCTCGGGGAGTGAGCAAGAAAAGCAGGATGACCTCGGCGCAACGCAGGGAGCTTCGCGATAGGCTTCTGCGTGAGCAGGGCGGCGTGTGCCCGATTTGCGGTCACGACAGCAACTACTGCTATTTTCACGCTCGGAACATCGATCACCCGGGTGAGTGTAGGAAGCAGCCGGTGAACGTCTTAGAGCATAATCACGAGCACTGCGACGGCGGCTGTGAACAGTGCATACGCGGTGTCGTTCACCACGCCTGCAATCGGTTCATAGCCTTCGTCGAGGCGAACCCACAGGCACACGAAAGGCTCTTGACTCCATGGCTCAGGGAATTCTTGTCGCGAGGAAGTCGGAGCTAGAAGGCCTGTTCTGAGGGGTGTCGCCGCTGGCGCGGCTCTGCCCACAAATCGAGGCATGCGTGCCCGGCGTTGACACGCCGCGCACCCGGCGTTTACGAGGCTGTTACGGAACTGTGCCGTCCCCGAGGGACTCGGGAAAGCTTTCCCACTCGCCCCAGCACTCCGCCATCCCACCCCAATTCGCGCAACAGAAGCGCGAACTGGGGACCCCGGTTCGGCTCCGTGCTGGGCTATCATGCACGCGCCTGCGGCGCTCCGTTTGTCGGTAGTTTGGTCCACCGATGCAGCAACCAATTAGAGTGGCCGGCACCTGGGGTGCGCTGACTAGTAGTGGCGGCAGCGTCGTTTCGTAGCAGCCTCTTACACCCCCGGCCCACGGCGCTTCCGCCGCAAGCGGCTGGTTACGTGGCCGAATCACATCGCTCCTGAAAGAACGGATGGTTGCGCGGTCGCTGCGAAGCTGACCGCGACAAGTTTTCGCTGCAGGTGCGCCGATGGCGAGGGCAGGGTAAAGATATCCGTATAGGCAACTGTCACGATCGTAATGTTCAAAGCGCGCTTGCCGCCAGATGAGGGAGCATCATCAACGGCCGTTGAGTCGCATCAGCGCCTTCGGATACACCATCGTCCGGGATGTGCTTAAGGAAATTGACCGCAGCAGGCAAGCGCCCTATCATCAGGCATTCGCTTCCAGCACTGGCACCTCATGATCGAGACGACGATAGCGCACTACCACATCATTGAAAAGCTCGGCGGTGGTGGGATGGGTGTGGTCTACAAGGCAGAGGACGTTCGCCTCGGCCGCTTCGTCGCGCTGAAGTTCCTGCCCGAGGACCTCTCGCGCGATCCCGCCGCGCTGGAACGCTTTCGCCGGGAGGCGCGGGCGGCCTCGGCGCTGAACCATCCCAACATTTGTACCATTCACGACATCGGCGAAGAAAACGGCCAAGCATACATGGTCATGGAGTTTCTAGACGGTGTGACGCTGAAGCACCGCATCGCCGGCAAGCCGCTGGAAAGCGAAACGCTGCTGGATTTGGCGATTGAAGTTGCCGATGCGCTCGATGCCGCCCATGGCCAGGGCATCATCCATCGCGACATCAAGCCGGCCAACATCTTTGTCACGCGGCGCGGGCACGCCAAGGTGCTGGACTTCGGGTTGGCCAAGGTACGCGCCAAGGTGGCCGCAACCGATGGCGATTCCGAAACCAGGATCGGGTCCGACGCCGACCACCTAACCAGCCCGGGTGCGATGCTGGGAACGGTCGCCTACATGTCGCCGGAGCAGGTGAAGGCCAAGGATGTGGACGCGCGCACCGATCTGTTCTCTTTCGGGGCCGTGCTCTACGAGATGGCGACCGGCAAGATGCCCTTCGACGGCAGCAGCTCAGGAGAGATTTGCAGCGCGATCCTGCGCGACGAACCGAAGCCGGCCTCGCAGCTCAATGCGGAAGTTTCTCAGCAACTGGAAGGCGTCATTCGCAAAGCGCTGGAAAAAGATCGCGATCTGCGCTATCAGCATGCCGCCGAGATGCGCACGGATTTGCGACGGCTTAAGCGCGATACTGAATCCGGCAAGATCAGTTCGGCTCAGATACCGCAAGCCAAAGCAGCCAGCCATCGCAAGGCATGGATCGTACTGGCGGCCTGCCTTGTAGTTATAGCGCTGACGACGGCCGGTCTCTGGTTGCTGCGGTCGAAGAGAGCATCGCAGATTGACTCGCTCGCGGTGCTGCCCTTCACCAACGTGGGCGGCGACTTCAGCACCGACTACCTCAGCGACGGCATCACCGAATCGCTGATCGAGAATCTTGCCCATGTGCCCGATCTTAAGGTGAAGTCACGGCATTCCGTATTTCGCTACAAGGGCAAGGACGTGGATGTGCAGCAGGTCGGCAAGGACCTGGGCGTCGTGGCACTGGTGAGCGGGCGGGTGGTGCCGCACGGCGACAGCATCGACGTGAACGCCGAGATTATCGATGCCCGCGATAACACGGAGATTTGGGGGCAGCACTACAGCGGCAAGAGTTCCGACATTGTCTCGATGCAGCAGCAAATTGCCGGCGACATCGCGGACAAGCTGCGCTCCAAGATGAGCAGCGCGGAGAAGCAGCAGGTCACCAAGCAAGGCACGAAAGATCCCGAAGCCTACGAGCTGTATCTAAAGGGCCGCTACGAGTGGAACAAGCGCACGCCCGCGAGCCTGGCGGCGGCGATCTCGTTTTTCAATCAAGCGATCGCCAAGGATCCCGGCTACGCGATGGCGTACCTCGGCCTAGCCGATACGTATGGAGTCTTGCCGACTCACGGTGGCTCGCCCGGCGAAGACTATCCCAAGTCGAGTGCCGCGGCCCGCAAAGCGCTGGAGTTGGATCCGACTTTGGCGCAGCCCCATGCCGATCTGGCGGCGAACGAGATCGAATACGACTACGATTTTGCGGGCGGCGAGGGGGAATACAAGAAGGCGTTCGCCCTCGATCCCAACGACGCGACCGCACACCAGTGGTATGCGGAAGATTTGGGTTCTGTGGGCAGGATCCAGGAAGCTTTGGCGGAAGCCGAGCGTGCCCACCAGCTCGATCCGCTATCGCCGATTATCGCCACATCCGCGGCGCAAGTCCGTACCTGGGCACGGCAGTACGATGACGCGATCGAGATTTCCAAGCGGGTGGCGGCCGAAAACCCAGACTTCTCCCCCGTGCACCTGTTTCTGGCCCAGGCCTACTGGGGAAAACGTATGTACCAGCAGGTCATTGAGGAATGGAAACTCTACGGCCAGCTCGATGGCGATCCAAACGAAGTGCAGTTCGCCGCCGCGCTGGACGAGGGTTATAAGGCCGGGGGCTGGAAAGAGGCTCTCAAGCGGGGCATCGCGACCCGGCTGGCGCAGCGCAAGAGTAGCTACGCCTCGCCATACTTGCTGGCCCAGCTATATACGCAGGCGGGCGACAAGGACCAGGCGTTTTCCTGGCTCGACGCGGCTTACCGCGAGCACGATGGCATGCAACAACTGGGCACCGACTTCATGCTCGATCCCCTGCGCTCCGACCCGCGCTTTGCGGAGCTGGTGAAAAAGGTGGGCATGCCGTAGCGATTAGTAAATGCGGCCGAAGCATGCGGCGACGATTGTTACAGAATCTTCAAGACGCATTCGTCGCCGAGCATGTATTCTTTCTGGCACCGTGGGGAACTCGCCTGTTGTTGCTCTCGACAGCAAGAAGCCGCGCTTCAGCGTTGCGGACGCTCTCTTTGGCCGGCCGCTGGCCACCGAAGAAGAGAAGGCCGAGCGCATCGGCCCTTTTAAGGGCATTCCGATCTTTGGCCTGGATGCGCTGAGCTCCGCCGCGTATGGGCCGGAAGCTGCGCTTACCTTGCTCATTCCTCTGGGCATGGCGGGCGCGGCCTACATCTGGCCGATCACCGTCGGCATCGTGGTCCTGCTCGGGATCGTGTACTTCTCTTACCGGCAGACCATCGCGGCCTATCCGATGGGCGGCGGGTCGTACACCGTGGCCAGCGAGAACCTCGGCGATGGTCCGGGCCTGCTGGCGGCCGCCGCGCTCATGATCGATTACGTTCTGACCGCGGCGGTCGGCATCTCCGCCGGAGTGGGCGCGCTGGTTTCGGCGGTGCCATCGCTGCAACACCAGACCCTGCGCCTCTGCCTGGGAATCCTGATCCTGATCACCGTCGTGAACCTGCGCGGCATGCAGGAGTCCGGCGGCGTGTTTATGCTGCCGACCTACGTCTTCATCGCTGGCATATTGGGCGTGATCGCGGTTGGTATTTTCAAGTCGATGGCGGCGGGTGGTCATCCCGTGCCCATGGTCACACTGCCGAAGCTGGGCCCGGCGACCGGCATGATGGGCGGGTGGCTGCTGTTGCGCGCCTTCTCCAGCGGCTGCACCGCGATGACGGGCGTGGAGGCCGTGAGCAACGGCGTGATGGCTTTTCGCGAGCCCACCACCAAATACGCCAAGCTTACGCTGACAGTTATTATCGCGATTCTTATCGTGATGCTGCTGGGCATCGCCTATCTGGTTCCGAGGTACGGGATCGCGGCCACTGATCCCGGAGCGCCGGGCTACGACAGCATCCTTTCGCAGTTGCTGGCGGCCGTCACCGGTCGCGGCGCGTTTTACTGGATCAGCATCGGCTCGATTCTGGTGGTGCTGTCGCTGTCGGCCAATACCGCGTTCGCGGACTTTCCCCGGCTGGCCCGCGCCATCGCCGCGAACGGATACCTGCCGCATGCTTTCGTGCTTCGCGGCCGGCGGCTGATTTTCGCGCAGGGTGTTTATGCGCTCGCGTTCCTGACCGGGCTGCTGCTCATCATCTTTCGCGGCGTCACCGATCGTCTGATCCCGCTGTATGCCGTGGGCGCGTTCATGGCCTTCACCTTGTCGCAGGCCGGCATGGTGGTGCGCTGGAAGCGGCTCGGCGGCCCGGGCTCGACCCGAAACATGTTGGTGAACGCGCTGGGCGCCTTCGCCACAGGCGTGACAACGCTGGTGGTGCTGGTGGCGAAATTCGTCGACGGAGCCTGGCTTACGGTGCTGCTGATTCCGAGCCTGATCCTGATGATGCGTGCGGTCAAGCAGCATTATTCGGCGGTGGGCCAGGAGATCAACACCACTACCCCGGTGCATACCGATCACCTTTCCGAGCCGGTGGTGCTGTTGCCCATCGACCGCTGGAGCCTGGTGGCGGAGAAGGCGCTGCGCTACGCCTGGACGCTGTCGGGCGAGATCCACGTGCTGCACGTGGTGGGCGATCATACCGAGCGGCTACGGCAGCAGTGGCCGCAGGTAGTGGAGGCGCCGGCCAAAGCTGCGGGGCTGGAAGTCCCCAAGCTGGTGGTTCTGGATTCTCCTTATCGCTTCATCGTCAAGCCTCTGGTCAGCTATGCCATCGAGCAGCAGCAGGCCCGGCCGGACCGCAACATCACCATGCTGATTCCCGAGCTGGTGGAGACCCACTGGTGGCACTACCTGCTGCACAACAACCGCCCGGAGGCGATCCGCGCGTTGCTGCTATTCAACGGCAACCAGCGGATCACGGTGGTGAGCATCCCGTATTACCTGCGAGCGTGAGAACTACGCGGCCTGCCGGCGGCGAATATTGTCGCGGACCTTGTTGCGCATGGCCTCGCTCCAATCCGCCATGCCGCGGTGATTGTGGCGGCTGTGCTCTTCGACGCGGCGCATGACTTCGTCTTCCGTGTCGCCACTGGTCTCCCAACGGCAATCGGCGTTGCCCAGGTCGGCGCAGCGGAACGTGAGATCGTGGCCGCCGAGGCTGGTGTTCAGGGAATGGGCTGACGCGCTGGTGCGGCGGGAAAGGTCGGCCAGATTGCTGTCCCGCTCAGGACGCTTGTTGGTGGTAGCGCGTTCGCTCGCTAGCATGCTCTCCGCTGTCCGGCTGTCGCCCGGGTTGCCTTTCATCTGTCCGGCGCGAGTATCTGCCGGGTCGTGCTGCCCCAGCGTGCGCCGCTCGTCGCTGGTATTGCCCCACTGCTCGGTGCCGACCGAGGGAGCGGAAGGATTGACGGCTCCGGTCGGCGGATTGACGCCGGGATTGGTGCCCGGCGCAGCAGGAATGCGATTCTTTTCAGGGCTCTTCGGCATAAAACCTCCCCCTAGTTGGATGGCGGGGATACAGAGCTGAAGAGGGAAATCGAAAGCTGCGGCGGGAAAATTGGGAGCTGAAGTGTGCTACTTGGCAGCCGATTTGTTTCTTGCCCGCCGCTCCTTCACCCAACCTTCTTTATTGATCTGGCGGCCACGGGCCACTGCCAGCGAATCCTGCGGAACGTCTTCGGTGATACAGGAAGCCGCACCGACATAGGAGTCGCGGCCAATGCGTACCGGAGCGACAAGGGTCGTGTCGCCAATAAAGGCGCCGTCTTCAATTGTGGTGGTGTTTTTATTCACGCCGTCGTAGTTGCAAGTGATGGTGCCCGCGCCGACATTCACGCCGGAGCCGATCTCCGCGTCGCCAAGATAGGTAAGGTGATTGGCTTTCGAGCCGTTACCCAGGCGCGTTTTCTTGGTCTCGACGAAGTTGCCCACGTGCGCGCCTTCTCCAATGTCGCTGCCCGGACGCAGGTGCGAATACGGTCCCAGTTGCGCGCCGTTGCGCACAATGGAATCTTCCAGAATGCATCCGGGACGGAGCAGTACGTTGTCGCCGATCTCGCAGTTGGTGACAACCGAGTAGGAGCGGATGCGGCAGTTGTCGCCGATCGAGGTGCGTCCGATGAGCTGCACGTGCGGCTCGATGACGGTGTCGGCGCCGATCGTGACGTCGGCATCGATGTCGCAAGTTTCGGGACGAAAGATCGTCGTGCCTGCTTCCATCAGCTCGCGGGCTTTGCGGGCGCGCAGCTTGGCGTCCAGCTCGGCACCAGCGCCAGTGTGCAGATCGTAAGAGAAATGGGGCGGAAAGCAGTTGCCAGTAGCCAGTTGGGAGTCGCCAAGACCGCCCGCGAGGACAACGGGCAACTGACTACGGGGTATTGGCAACTGAATCCGTGCTCTTCCTCACAGTTTCCTGTGATACCCGTCACTTTACCCTGTACATCCACAAGCCGATCCTGAGTAACAGCGGACCGCGTTGCGGTCGGCGAAGAATACGTGCGTACGCAGGTCAGCAGTTTCATAACTGCAATCATCATACCGATTCATATCTGCGGCCTGTGCACACACGACCTTCAACTCACGCGGAGGCCAGATCATGGCAATCACCAAGCAGGATGCACTCGACTACCACTCCAAACCGCGGCCGGGCAAAACCGAAGTCGTAGCGACCAAGCCTTGCCGCACGCAGCGCGACCTCAGTCTCGCCTACACGCCCGGAGTTGCGGTTCCGTGCCTCGAAATCGAGCAGAACAACCAGGACGCGTACAAGTACACCAACAAGGGCAATCTTGTAGCGGTAGTGACCAACGGCACAGCCGTTCTCGGCCTGGGTGACATTGGCGCCATCGCCGGCAAGCCCGTCATGGAAGGCAAAGGCGTGCTCTTCAAGCGGTTCGCCGACATCGACGTCTTCGACATCGAGCTCAAGACGAAAGACCCCGACGAGATTATCAAGGCATGCCAATTGCTCGAGCCCACCTTCGGTGGCATCAACCTGGAAGACATCAAGGCGCCGGAGTGCTTCTACATTGAAGAAACTCTAAAGAAGACCATGAATATTCCGGTGTTTCACGATGATCAGCATGGCACTGCGATCATCACCGGCGCGGCGCTGCTGAACGCCGTGGAATTGACCGGCAAGCAGCTCGACCAGATCAAGGTCGTGATCAACGGTGCCGGCGCTTCCGGCATTGCCACGGCTGAGCACTACGTCGGCATGGGCGTGAAGCGCGAGAACATCACGCTGGTTGATACGAAGGGCGTCATCTACCAGGGCCGCAAAGAAGGCATGAATCCCTACAAGGAGCGCTTCGCAAAGGAGACGCCGCTGCGCACGCTGGCGGACGCAGCCAAGGGCGCTGACCTGCTGCTGGGGCTCTCGGTAAAGGGCGCGTTCACGCCGGAGATGATCGCGTCGATGGCGCCGAAGCCGCTGGTCTTCGCGCTGGCGAATCCCGACCCGGAGATCACGTACGAGGAAGCACGCGCGGTTCGCGACGACCTCATTATGGCGACGGGCCGCTCGGATTATCCCAACCAGATCAATAACGTCCTCGGCTTCCCGTTCATCTTCCGCGGCGCGCTCGACGTCCACGCCACAGGGATCAACGAAGAGATGAAGCTGGCTGCGACCCACGCGCTGGCGGCGCTGGCCAAGGAAGATGTGCCCGACTCCGTGTGCCGCGCCTATGGCATCGATTGCCTGAAGTACGGCTTGGATTACATCATTCCGAAACCGTTCGATCCGCGTGTGCTGGTGTGGGAAGCTGCGGCCGTCGCTAAAGCGGCGATGGAGACCGGGGTTGCACAGCACCCAGTCAACATCGACGAGTACCGCGAGCAGCTCGAGAAGCGGCTGGGCAAAGCGCACGAGATGATGCGGATCATGGTCCACAAGGCGAAGGCGAACCCCAAACGCGTGGTCTTTCCCGAGGGCAATCACCAGAAGATTCTGCGCGCTTGCCATGTGCTGACGGAAGAGCAGATCGCGGTGCCGGTCCTGCTGGGCCGCGCGAGTGACATCCAGCGTACCGCGGCGGAACTCGGCGTTCCGCTCCAGGGAGTGACCATCATCGACCCCGAAACCGCGCCTCGCCGCCAGGAATACGTCAACGAGCTTTATCGCTTACGGCAGCGTCGCGGCGTCACTCTCGGCTCAGCCGACGAGCTGATGAACGACCGCAACATCTTCGGCTCCATGATGGTGCGTATGGGCGATGCCGACGCACTCCTCTCCGGTGTCACGCAGAACTATCCCGACACGCTCCGTCCGGCATTGCAGGTGATCGGTGTGCGCGAGGGGATCCACAAAGTCTCCGGCATCTACATCGTAATCACCCGCAAGGGCGACCTCTACTTCCTGGCCGATGCCACGGTGAACATTGAGCCCACGGCGGAGGACCTGGCGGAGATTGCGCTCTGCGCCGCGCAAGAGGCGCGTCGCTTCGACGTGGAGCCGCGCGTGGCCATGCTGTCGTTCTCCAGCTTTGGCTCGACGCGGCACCCACTGTGCGAGAAAGTGCGCCAGGCGGTCGAGCTGGCGCGTTATGCCGATCCCTCGCTGATCATCGACGGTGAGGTGCAGGGCGACATTGCCGTCAGTGGCAAGAAACTGGAAGAGGCGTTCCCGTTCTCGGCGCTGAAGGGCGGAGCCAATGTGCTCATCTTCCCCGACCTGCAGTCGTGCAACATCGCCTGCAAGCTGCTGGGGCCACTCGGCAATGCCGATGTTGTCGGCCCCATCCTGACAGGCATGGCGAAGCCGGTCCATCTGCTTACGCGCGGCGTTGAAGTGGAGGATGTAGTGAACATAGCAACCATTGCGGTGGTCGATGCGCAGGAGATCTCGGTACCAGAGGGCACACGCGTGGCCAGCGCGGTCGCAAGTGTGGGATAGTCGTTCAGTGTGAACTTAAGCAGAAAAGGCGCGCCAGAGATGACGCGCCTTTTCTTTGGCGAATTTGGTTGCGGCGAGCTATGGCGTGACCTGCCACGCGGTGCCATACAAATCTTGACCTTCTGCGGCACACGTCCCGTAGACATTCCCTTGGCTGTCGATGGCGAGATTTCCTCCGGGCTCGTTGCCGTCGTGATCGCTGAAGTCGTGCAAGTCGGTGTACGTCCAGCCGCCACCAGAGTGCGACAACTTGAACAGCGTTGGCCCCAACCAGAACGTGCCATACAGATTTCCGGCAGAATCCATGGCCAGGCGCGACTCGGATCCGCCGCCGTTGCCGGCGAGGTCATACAGCATGCTGTAGTTCCACGCGCCGCCTCCGGCTGGGCTCAACTCGAACACCGTGCCTGATCCGTCTCCGCCATTGTAGGTCGTGCCATACAGATTTCCGGCGGAATCCAGAATCACGCTCACGCGTGGCTCGTAGCCACCGGCGAAACCTGGGAAGCGATAGAGGATCTGTTCCGTCCAGCCGCCGCCGGAAGGCGACAGTTCGAACACGGTTCCGCAGCCATCGTTACAGCTCGGCACGCCGCCGAAGCGCGTGGTGCCGTAGAGATTGCCGGTACCGTCCATCACAACGCCATCGATCGGCTGATCGCCGTCATCGCCGCCCATGAAGCTGTAAAGGACACTTTCCGTCCACCCGCCGCCGGCCGGGCTGAGCTTGAAAATGCTGCCATAGCCAAACGTGCCCCCAAATTCAGTTGTGCCGTAGATGTTTCCCGCCGAGTCGAACACCAGATTGCCATTCGGTGCGTGCCCGTCCGGGGCATCTCCGAAGCTATATAAATGCGTCTCCGTCCAGTAACACAATGAGGTCCTGCAAGCGCTCGGAGGCGGCTGGAGCTTGAAAATCGCGCCGTAGCCATTCTGCGTGCCGACAGCGCCGTAGACGTTGCCATCTGGCCCCAAGATGACGGCATCATCAGGACCAAGGTCGCCGTTGCTGCGACTGAACTCATACAGAGGATTCAGCACCCAACCCGAGCCGGTCTGCTTCAGCTTGAATACCGTTCCCGCGCCGTTCAAGCCTCCCGTCACGGTTGCGCCGTAAAGATTGCCCGCACGATCCATAACTAAGCCACCGGGAATGCCTCCATCGCCCCCGCCGGTGAAGGTATGCAGCAGGGTGAATGTTTGCGCGGATAGAGGCTGGCTTAGAGCCACCCCGAGAACACCGATGGAACAAAAGGCTAAAGCGGTTTTTGCGGCACACAGGAGCGAGATCGACTCGCGATGTTGCGGCACATTCGTCATCACGATCTCCTTTTACTGCTTGCGCTCCCAGACGAAATTTTCTGTGCTGAACACTCTACACCCAAAATCGGCCGAACTGCCGGATGGGCTGGCTCAGAACGCGAGGAAGACTTCGTTGCTGCTGGTGGGGATCTTCAAATTAATTCCACGCTCGCGGTTCACGGCGATGGTCTTCTTGAGATCGAGCGCACTGATCGGGATGCTGCGATCTTGTCCCTCCGCGGTTACATGCAGAAAGCTGGAATAGAGGGTGTAGTTCTCGGCTTCCAGTTGCTCGCCATCGGTAAATACAAAGACGGTTTTCGGGATGGGTTGGGCCAGAGCTGCGCTATGCGTGGGCGGCACATTGACCAGTTTGGGGTGCACATCCGTCGCTTGGGGTGCGGAAGGGCTAGCGGGCGCGCGCCGATTGCCGGCCTGCACGGTCTCGGCCTTGGAGGGCAATCCGGCGCGGCCCAACAAATAGCGCAGGTGCGCTTCGCCTCCGCCGCCACTTGAGCTGGCAACGACGTTGCCGCTGCGGTCGATCACCACATAATGTGGATAGCTGTGCACACCGAAGCGCAGCGCGAGACTGCGGTCGCCGGTCGCAACCACGGCACACGACCTGGGGCTCGCCTGCAGGTACCTTCTGACGAGTGCTTCCGGTTCGCCGTCGTCCACCGCGAGAACAACGAGCCCGCTGCCGGCAAAAGCAGCCTGAACGCTGTCGACCGCCGCCTGATCGGCGCGGCAGACCGGGCACCAGGTTGTCCAGAATTGCAGCAGGACGACGTTGCCCCGGAGCGAGTCGTTGGTGAAGGTCTGGCCATCGATCGTCCTGGCAGTGAATTGCGGCGCGGGCGTGTCGGCGGCGGCAACTCCACAAAGCAGCACCGAACTCAGGACGCCATAGACGATCCGGCGAGCGGCAGTTTGTTTCACGATCATCGCCATCGTAACAGCCTATCGAAAAATAGGCGGCAAGAATGTGACAACCGTCCACCATGGTCAGTGATTAGTTAGTAGATCGAAGTGCACGGGCAAATGTTCGGCCGGTTGCGGATTCAGAATCCATTGCGATAGGCGCGGCAGTGTGCCATCATGCGAAGCTCTTTTCGAAGTGCGCGCCAGGGGGGAACTAAAATGGCTGAAAGCGCGTACCCACAGCAAAGGCCAGTTAAGGAGTATCTGAATGCTTACCCGCCCAGAAACAAGTGAATACGCTGAGTACTGCAAGAGCTACATCGCCCGTGTTCCCGACACTCCCGTGCTCGACTTTTTGGCGAAGCAGCCGGGGGACTACCGCCAACTTTTGACCGGCATCTCCGACCCCGATGCGGCCGCTCCGACTGCGCCCGGCAAATGGAGCATCAAGCAAGTGTTGGGGCATCTCTGCGATGGGGAACGCGTGTTGGCGTACCGGGCCCTGCGCTTCGCCCGCGGCGATGATCAGGAACTGCACAGCTACGAACAGGACGACTACGTTCGCGAGGCCGGCTCGAATTCCCGCGGCCTCGAAGAGCTGCTAGCCGAATTCGACAGCGTGCGGAAGGCGACATTGGGCCTGTTCGCGTCGTTGCCGCCCGGGTCCGAGACGCGAGCCGGAATCGCGAACGGGAATCGCATCACCGTGCGTGCGCTCGCCTACCTGGTCGCCGGCCACGCGCAGCATCATTACGAACTGCTGAAGGGGCATCTGGGAAGCAGGATCGCGCAGGCGAGCTGAGGGTGGAGCACTGTTCCAGCGGCGCATTGTTATACTGAGGACGCCATGGGAATCGTGAAGAATATTGCCGCCATCGCCAAGGGCATGAGCGTGACCTTCTCGGAGATGTTCAAGCCCACCATCGTCGAGAACTATCCCGACGGCCCCGGTCCCACCCGCGGTGCGATGTTTCAGGACCGCTTCCGCGGCATGCACGTGCTGCAGCGCGATGAGAATGGCCTGGAGAAATGTGTCGCCTGTTTCCTGTGCGCCGCGGCCTGCCCTTCGAATTGTATTTACATTGAGGCGGCAGAGAACACGGCCGAGAACCGCATCAGCGGGGCCGAGCGTTACGCCAAGGTCTACAACATCGATTACAACCGCTGCATCTTCTGCGGCTACTGCGTTGAAGCCTGTCCCACTGACGCCATCACGCACGGCCACGGCTTCGAGCTGGCGACCTATAACGCCAGCAATCTGGTTTACCGCAAGGAGCAATTGCTTTCCGGCACGCCCGCGCACATCGGCGCCAACGCTGTCTTCAACAAGGGAGACAACTACCGGCTCGCGCCCAAGCGCTGAAGCTGTTTCAGGGTAGCTGTTTTTGTTTTGAAGGGGCGCGCCTTCAGGCGCGCTGAAAGCCAATCGTAGAGATCGGCTTTGGCCGCTGAGAGACCGGATCCCTCCGGGCCTAAAGGCCAATTTAATCGGGTGCGGTACGGCGCGGCTAAAGCCGCGCCCTTGCAAAGCGGATACAGAAACTGCTCGAGACGTGTTACTTGTTCGTCCCGTCCAACTGCTCCAGGATCCCGTGTACGGGAATCCTTATCCACGCCGGGCGCTGCTCCAACTCGTATTCAATCTCGATTAGCGCGCGCTCGCTCATGTAGGCGGCGAGCAGAATTCGGAATTCATCCGCTTGTTGCGGCAGATAGGGCGCTGCAGCGCTGGCGGTCAGATACTCCTTGAGGAAGCTTGCACTGACCCAGCGATACCAGACGTGCGCCCACATCTCCAACTGCGGATGGGCCTCGCGGCTGGGCACGATGCCGGGGACGTCGCCAAACAGGGCGGCGTGCGAGGCGTAATGGAAGGAGCGCAGCATGGTGGCCACGTCGCGCAGCGCCGAGCGCTTAATGCGGCGCTCGCTCAAGGGCCGGGTCGGGTCGCCCTCGAAGTTGGTGATGAACCAGTCGCTGCCGGCAAAGAGCACGTTGGAGAGATGGTAGTCGCCGTGATTGCGGATGCGCGCCCCCGACATGCGCTTGTCGCGCAGCGAAAGCAGCTGGCTGCGAATCTCGCTTTCACGCTCCAGCACGATCGCAATGTCGGATTGCGCATTCGCCGGCAGCCCGCGCGCCTGCCCACGCAACATCTCGAACGAGCGGTTCAACTGACCGAGCATGCCGTGATAGACGCTTTGCCGGTAGAAGGTCGTAAACGGTTCGGGCGCGAAATCGGGGATGTCGGCGCGAGAACTCAGTGCGCTGTGCAACTCGGCCGTGCGCCGCGCCAGCAGCCGCGCGCTGTCCAGATAATTGCCCAGCAACTCCCCCACGATCTGCGGTACGGAGTCGTTCGGCTCCCAAAGAACCGGGGAGCGAAGGTCCCGCAAGCGCGGGTCGTGCTGCGGAATGACCAGTGCGTGCTCGAAAAACAATCCAAGCTGGTCCAGGGTGTAATGCCAGCCGCTGTTGGCGTTCCGGACCTGACTGCTGAGCGTCCCCAGGCAGGTCTCCACAACTCCATCGTCGTAATAGACACGGTAATCGAGCGATCCCAACGCCCGCGGAACGCGTTGGAAGGCGGTCTGCTTGCCCAGGAACTCCGGCATCTCGCGCCCGGGGTTGATGCCGTCCTCCAGCTTGCGATAGAGCTTCAGCATGAAGTCGCTGCCAAGGGTGATGACGGTGAAGCAATCATCGCTCTGCTGCGGGCTCGGCTCGAGGTTCGACTTCACGGTATTCCAGGCGCTGCGAAGCTCGCGCGTGTGTGAGCCCACCAGTTCGCCGCTGGCCCCGCGGATGCGCCGCCGGCGGACAATCGCGCGCAGCAAGCTGTCGCTGAATTCGCGATCGAGGGTCGCCGGGTAGAGCACGGCCCTGGTGCCGCCGGGCAGTCCGATAAGTGGTGTAACCACCCAGCCGCGGGGATCGTGCATCAGCGCCTCGGCTTTGTCGCCGACCGCCAGCGAAACCGGCACTAAATACACCTCCGGGTCGCCCTCGCCGAAGGTGACGGTGAGAAACAGCAAGTGGGCCGACGTGCCGGGCAACGACAGCACCTTGTGCAGCGCGATTCCGGTGATGTCGCGGCGCTTGCTGAGGAACCATGGCCGGCTGCGTAACATCCGCGGGATGACGCCCTGAAGCTGCTGCAGCGTCTTTTCCGACAACGCGTCCTCCAGGGATGAGACCTGCAGCACCGGCGCCTCCTGCGGCGCTCCCGTGGCACTGAACGAATCCTGCAGGACCTCGCGCGCCTGCAGATGAAACCAGTAGTAGGCATGAGGCCCCAGCGAAAGCAGGTAGGGATTCTCGGTGATGGCGGGAAACCTGGCGCGCCCAAAGACCTCGACGGGAATCATACCCTGGTGCTGGGCCAGCTCCAGTTCCACGCACTGCGCAAAGCGCGACAGGTTGGCGACCACCAGCAGGGTCTCGTCCTCGTACTGGCGGATGAAGGCCAGGACCTTGCGATTGCCAGGATACAGAAACTCCAGCCTGCCGCGCCCGAATGCCTGGAACTGCTTGCGTTGCTGGATCAGGCGCTTGGTGAACCACAGCAGCGAGTGGGAATTGTTCTGCTGGGCTTCGACATTAATGGTTTCGTAGTGATACTCGGGATCGATGTTGACCGGCAGATACAGCCGCTGCGGGTTGGCGCGCGAAAAGCCGGCGTTGCGGTCCGAGCTCCACTGCATGGGAGTGCGCACGCCGTCGCGGTCACCGAGATAGATGTTGTCGCCCATGCCGATCTCGTCGCCGTAGTAAATCACCGGCGTCCCCGGCAGCGAGAACAGCAGCGCATTCATCATCTCGATGCGCGGGCGATCGTTCTCCAGCAGCGGCGCCAGGCGGCGGCGAATACCGAGGTTGATGCGCATCTCGCGGTCGCGCGCATAGACGCGATACATGTAGTCGCGCTCTTCGTCGGTCACCATCTCCAGCGTCAGCTCGTCGTGATTGCGCAGGAACATGGCCCACTGGCAATTTTCCGGGATCGCCGGCGTGAGCTTGAGGATGTCGGTGATCGGGTAACGGTCTTCCATGCGCAGGGACATGAACAGGCGCGGCATCAGCGGGAAGTGAAACGCCATGTGGCATTCATCGCCCTGGCCGAAGTAGGCGACCGCATCTTCCGGCCACTGGTTCGCCTCCGCCAGCAGCATGCGGTCGCTATATTTTTGGTCCACGTGCAGGCGCAAGTCCTTGAGTGCCGCATGTGTCTCGGGCAGGTTCTCGCAGTTGGTGCCCTCACGCTCCAGCAGATACGGCACCGCATCCAGCCGCAGGCCGTCTACCCCCAGATCGAACCAGAAATCCATGGCCGCGAACATGGCCTCGCGCACCTCGGGATTGTCCCAGTTCAAATCCGGCTGATGCGAGTAGAAGCGGTGCCAGTAATACTGCTTGGCCAGCGGGTCCCAGGCCCAGTTTGAGCTCTCGAAGTCCTTGAAGATGATGCGCGCGTCCTTGTACTTCTCCGGCGTGTCGTTCCACACATAAAAATTGCGCCAGCGCGTTCCGGGCGCCGCGCGACGCGAACGCTGAAACCAGACATGCTGGTCGGAGGTGTGGTTCAGCACCAGCTCGGTAATGACGCGCAGACCGCGGCGGTGCGCCTCGCGCAGGAAACGCTGGAAGTCTTTCAGCGTGCCGTACGAGGGGTGGACGTCGGTGTAGTCGGAGATGTCGTAGCCATCGTCGCGCAGGGGAGAAGGGCAAAACGGCAGCAGCCATAATGCCGTTACCCCGAGGTCCTGCAGGTAACCCAGCTTCTGCGTGATGCCGCCGAAATCTCCGATGCCGTCAGTAACGCTGTCGAAGAAAGCGCGAACGTGAACTTCATAGATGATGGCGTCTTTGTACCAGGTGACATTCGGCGACAGATTCATGACGTAATGAGCGAATAGATGATGCTATGGCCGCGCCGCGGCGTTGTTCAACTCTGGTTGGATGAGGAATGCAGAGCCGGGGCTGCCGGAGAGGCCACGCCGATACGATCTTCCGCCGGGGCAGACTTGCGGCCGGCCAGGGAAAAAAGTCGAGCGCGGCCTGAACCTTCTCTTGACATTGGCGGCAAATGCATTATTATGCAGTAAGACGTATATTTATGCGATGTCGAAACTGACCCGTCATGCCGCAATCCGCAGGCTGGTGGCCGATAGCGAAGTCGCCAGCCAGGACGAGCTGCGGCGCAAGCTCTTCCGGCTGGGCCATCGGGTGACGCAGGCGACGCTGTCGCGCGACCTTCACGAACTCGGGCTGCTGAAGACGCCCGAGGGATACAAGTTGCCGCAGGGAGAAGAAGCCGAAATTTCGCTTCCCTCCATCGAGCGCCTGATTCAGACGTTCGTCTACGAAGTAAGGACGGCGCTGAACCAGGTGGTGATCAAGACCAGCGCCGGCAGCGCGCAGCCGGTTTCGGCGGCCATCGACGCCGAGGAGTGGGACGAAGTTGTAGGGACGATCGGTGGCGATGACACGATCCTGGCGATCACCACGGACAGCCGCTCCGCCGAGAGATTGGCGCAGCGCTTGCGCAAATTGATGGCGTAGGTGGAAGGGCACGACTTTGGGCGTGCCGAAAATCGATGTCAGAAGGCAGGCTTCAGCCCCGGCCGACCGTGGCTGAAGCCAGGGCTCACAAGGTGGCTGTCGCCGGGCTGAAGCCCGGCGCTTCCACCGATCGGTGATAGGTAATGACTGCCACTGTCCAACCCGCAATCTTCGGCGCCACCGGTTATTCCGGCTTCGAATTGGTACGTCTGCTGGCGCGCCATCCCGGCTCGAAGAAGCCCATGCTGGTGCGGCGCAACGGCGAAAGCGGCGGCTACGCCGACCTCGCCGAAGCCTTTCCCCAACTGGCGGGCAATGGCGGCTTCCCGTTCGAGACATTGTCCTGGCAACGAATGAGAGATGCCGGAGTCGATGTGGTCTTCTTCGCGACGCCCCACGAGTTTTCACGCGAACTGGCGCCCGAAGCTGTGGCGGAAGGTTTTCGGGTGATCGACCTGAGCGGCGCCTGGCGACTGAAGAACGCCGAAAATCGCCAAGTGTACGGGTTCGCGGATGCCGACGCGTACGCCGGCCTCGATGATTCGGCTGTGTACGGCTTGCCGGAGCTGCATGCGGGCGAGATTCGGAATGCCGTCCTGCTGGCCAATCCCGGCTGCTACTCGACGTCGATCATTTTGGCGCTGGCGCCGTGGATTCGCGCCGATTTCGTCGACCTGGAGCACGGCATCATCTGCGACTCGAAATCGGGAGTCTCCGGGGCAGGGAAGACGCCATCGGCGAAAACCCATTTCGTGGAGGTTGACGGCGATTTCTCCGCGTACAGCGTTTTCGGGCACCGGCACACCGGGGAAGTGCTGGAGCAGCTCGGCATCGGCAGCAGTTCGCTGCAGTTCACGCCGCATCTGCTGCCGATTCCGCGCGGCATTCTGTCGACGATTTACGTGAAGCTGGCAAACCCGGTAACGGCAGAGGAACTAGAACGATCGCTGCGCGAGTTTTACGCCGGCAAGCCTTGGGTGCGCGTATTCGGCGCGGCGCGGTTGCCGCAGATCAAGTTCTCGCTGAACAGCAACTATTGCGACATTGGTTTTTCGCTTTCGCCCGACGGCCAGCGGGCGGTATTGGTTTCCTGCCTCGACAACCTGCTGAAGGGCGCGGCCGGACAGGCCGTGCAGAACATGAACCTGATGTTCGGATTCGATGAGAAAGCGGGCTTGCCATGAAGCTGGTCATTAAAATCGGGGGCGCAGCGCTCGACGACAAGAAGCTCGTCAGCAGGTTTGCCGGCACGATTCCCAGCCTGGTGCGCGAAGGCCACAAGCTGGTGATCGTGCACGGCGGCGGCGCAGCCTTGAGCCGCACCTTGAAGCAGCTCGGATGTGAGACCACCTTCGTCGACGGTCTGCGCGTCACCGATTCGCAGACGCGCGATGTTGCCATCATGGTGCTCGCCGGACAACTGAACAAGCAACTGGTTGCCGCCATCGGTGCGGCCGGCCAGCCGGCGCTCGGCATCTGCGGCGGCGATCTGCGCATGGTGCTCGCCTCAAAGAAGAAAAAGCCTGACCTGGGATATGTCGGCGACATTTGCTCCGTCGATGCGCAGTGGATCGAGCGTCTCTGGAACGCCGGAGTCGTGCCCGTTATCTCCAGCCTCGCGCTCGGCTTTGACGGCGAATACTACAACGTCAATGCCGACCAGATGGCGTCGGCCTGTGCGGTGGCCTGCGGCGCTCACACTCTCATTTACCTGACAGACGTTGCCGGCGTGAAGGACCCCGACGGCGCGGTGATTCGTTGGCTGGATGTTCGTGCCATCAGCCACATGGTGGAACAGGCGACCGTCAGCGGAGGCATGCTGCCCA
>Ga0335079_10002260_pt1 | contig 22228 bp, 11 predicted proteins | sample Lox_Sample_33_FD_206719 | JGI IMG/M metagenome (GOLD analysis project Ga0335079, IMG submission 206719) | Soil microbial communities from Loxahatchee National Wildlife Refuge, Florida, United States - Lox_Sample_3.3 | ecosystem: Environmental > Terrestrial > Soil > Wetlands | place: USA... | reverse complement strand
TCCTGCCGGCCGTCGGGGATCGCTGTGGCCGCGTTGCCATCGTAGGACTCCGGACCGGGGACCTGCCCGGCATTATGCGCCGCCCGGCTGCCGCGCAGCCCTACTTGATCGTGTAAGCCACCCGCAGCCCGATCTCGCGCGGCACGCTCACCAGATAGTCGTTGGTGAGGTTGCCGAGCTCGTTGAACTGCGTCGGCGGCACCAGGATGTTCTGCCGGTCGAAGGCGTTGGTGATGTAGAGCGTCGTGCGCCATGGTGCGTGATTGAGCGCGGCACTCAGGTTCACGAGGTCGTAAGTCCCGGAGTACTGCACCGTCGTCACACCGAGCGTCGGCGTCAGCTGCATCGGCGCACCGCTCCGGTACACGTAGTTGCCGGTCAGCGTCAGGTCGTAACCCGCGGACACCGCCATCTCGTAGTCGAGCGCGAGGCTCGCGCTCTCCTTCGAGCTGCCCGGCATCTGCTCGCCGCTCGAGCCGTGGATGAGGCCCGGCACGATGGTGCCGGTCTGGGCGCCGTTGTTCGCCGGGAGCGAGAAGTCGCTGGTGAGATGTGCATCCGCATACGCGAAACTCACCGTGTAGACGAACTGCGGCACGAACAGCGGGCCGCTGGACTCGATCTCGAAGCCCTTGGACTCCGCGGTGTTGCCGTTGTAGACGGCCAGGTTCCCGGACGGGAGGCTGGAGGAGATCTGCGGGTTGTCCCACTTGATGTCGAAGATCGCGACCGTATAGGAGAGACCGTTGCTGAAGCGTCCCTTGAGTCCCGCCTCGTAGTTGTTGGTGCTGTCGGGCTTGTAGGTCGAGAGCAGCGGGCTCTCCGCGAACGGACCGACGAGCGGCACCGAGTTCGCGCCGCCGCGGCGGAAGCCCTGCGACCACGCCGCGTAGACGTATTGGTCGGGCGCATACTCGTAGGAGGGATTGATCTTGCCGACGGTCTTGGACGCCGGTGAATTGTGCGGCGTCGCCGGCAGGTGCGTCGGGAAATTGTAGTCGTCGTAGGACTGGGCGTCGGTGAACTGCTGGCTGAAGTGCCGCGCCCCGACGGTGATCTGCCCGCCCTTGACGAAGTGCCAGGTGAGCTCGCCGAACTCCGACTTGTCCTGGAACTGCTGCGTATCGACCTGCTGGAAGGTCACATCGCCGGGAGCGACCGCCACGTCCCAGAAGCAGTTGGGGAGACACCCCTGCGCCGCCTGGTACTCCGGCGTCCCCGGTACGGCGATGGTCCAGGATCCCTCGCGCGTCTGGTTCTCGTAGAAGACGCCGAGCACGTAGTCCCACATGTTGTCGGGACTGCTCTTCGACACCAGGCGCACTTCCTCGGTGAAGGCATGCATGTGGTCGGCGAACACCTGGTCGTAGACGAAGCGCGGGTTGGTCGGGACGCCGGCGTAGTACGGCAGGTAGCCGCCGCTCGCGAGCCCGCCCAGGCTATAGGTGTTGTCCTGGAGCGCCGAGCCCGAGGTCGTGAAGTAGGAGCTCGTGGAGGAGATGGTCGCGAAGCCGGCATCGAAGGTGAGGTCCGCGCTCGTCAGGTTCGTATAACGCGACCATGGCTGATCGATCTGCGAGAACTCGCGGTAGGCCCCGCCCGCGGGCAGCTGCGTCGCGGGATCCAATGGTGAGGCGCCACCCGGGAAATCCGGGTTCACCTGCGGTCCGCCATCGCCCTGCGAGTTCGAGTGCAGCACGGCGAACTCGGCCGTGAAGGCCTCGGCGGGCTTGAAGAGCAGGCTCGCGCGCCCGGTGAAGGTCTTCTGGAAGTTCCAGTCGGGCTTGTCCTGGTAGATCGCGGGACTGGTCACCGGCTGTGCCGGGTCGGCGAGCAGCGGAATACCGGAGAGGCCACTGTTGGTGCGCTGGAAGAGGCCGTAGGTGTTGACGAAGCCCGGCTCGTAGTCGTACTTCGCGGATGCGCGGAAGGCGAGCACGTCGCCGAGCGGCACGTTGACGAGACCGCGCACGTAGTACGGTATGCCGTCGGAGTGATCGAGCTTGCCGCCGCTCGCCTCGACCTGGCCCTCCCACTTGTTGAGCTCGGGCGAGTTCGGGATGAGGCGCAAGGCCCCTGCGAGCGTGCCAGCCCCGTAGAGCGTGCCCTGCGGTCCCCGCAGCACCTCGACCTGCTTGAGATCGTCGAGCTGGAAGTAGCCATCGACCGGCGAGTTGCCGATGTAGGTGCCGACGGGCGCCTGCTCGAAGGCGCGGAAACCGCGCGTCGGCTCACCCGTGGCGTTGATGCCACGAATGATCGGCACGGTCGCGCTGCTGAAGCGCGCGCCGTACTGGTACATGGAGAGGCCGGGTACCTCGGTGGCAAGCGAGCTCAAGTCCGTGACCCCGCTTTCGGCGAGCCGCTCGGCGCTCACGACCGACATGCTGTAGGGGACGGCCTCGAGGGTCTGTGTGCGGCGGGTCGCCGTCACGGTCACTTCCTGCAGCGCCGCCGGCGCCTGGTCGGCGGCGGCGGGAGCGGCGGGCGCCTGCTGCGCGTGCGCGGCGGGGGTCAGCCCGTAGAGCGCTACGCAAACCGCGGCACGTACTGGCGTGATCGCCCCAAGAACCTCAGCCAGTTGGTTGCGATGCTTTTGGAAATGGTGGCGCATGGCTTCAATCCCCCCGTAAGAAACGGCCCCCTCCGACCGACGCGCGATCATCCGAGCGTCTCCCGCTGCGCTCGAATAGCCAGCTTTGACTATGTGACACGTTCTTTACCTCCGTCTATGCGTTTCTTCGTCCGCTCACGCGAGTTCTTAGGAGATCTGCGTTTTGTTGCGCGTGGCGGAATCGCCACGGGTGGGTGTGCTTTGGTGCGTTGCGAGGCCGGGTTGACCCGCCGGCTCCGACACCCGGACACTCGCTACTATCCGCGCCGCCTGAGGACCGAATGACCGACATGCCCGCACCGCCTCCGAGCCCTGCGCCCGCGCCGATGAGCGCCCGGCACCTCGAGGAGGCGCTGCGCCGTGCGGAGCGCGCGGTGCAGGGCGCGCGCGTGCTGCGGCCGGAGCACGGCATGCGTGCCTTCGCGCTGCTGAGGCTCGGACACGCCGCGCGGGCCGAGGAAGCCGTGACGAGCGCTCTCGCCCTCGACACCGGCCCCGCCGACGCCTACGACGGACTCGCCTTCGTCTCGATGCATCTGGGTGCGCACGAGCGCGCGAACGCGCTCTACCGGCGCGCCACCGAGCTCGCGCCCGGCGATCCCAAGTTCTGGTACAACCTGGCGTGCAGCGAGAGAAGCCTCGGCCGGCTCGAGCAGGCCGAGGCGGCCTGCGATCGCGCCATTGCGATCGATACGGCGCAGTACGCGAGCCACCTGCTGCGCTCGGAGCTGCGCGTGCAGTCGGCGTCCGCCAATCACGTCGCGGAGCTCGAGGCACTCCTCGCGAGGCGCTCGAGCGACTATCGCGCGCGCGTCTTCCTCGGCTACGCGTTGGCCAAGGAGCTCGATGACCTGGAGCGCTTCGATGAGGCCTTCGCGGCCTTCGCCGCCGCCGCCCGCGCGCGCCGGGAGAGGCTCGACTACGACGTCGCAGTCGATGAGGCGAAGCTGAGACGCATCGCGGAGGTCTATGACGCGCAGACCATTCGGGGGGGAGCGAGCCCCGCCGCTAGCCCCGGCGTAAGGGGCAGCGCGGACACTTCGAGATTCATCTTCATAGTGGGCCTGCCGCGCTCCGGCACGACGCTGCTGGAGCGGATTCTCACGGGCCTCCCGGGCGTGCGCTCGAACGGCGAGACCGATAACTTCTCCCACGCGCTCATGGTCGCCGCGCAGGGCGACGGCGACGTGTTCGCCCGCGCGGCGCGCGCCGATTCGCGCGCGGTGGCGGCCGAGTACGCTCGTCTCGCGCTCCCCGGTGCGAGCGCCGATGCCATCATCGAGAAGCTGCCGCTCAACTATCTCTATGTCGGCGCGATCCGCCGCGCACTGCCGGACGCAAAGATCCTCCTCGTCAGCCGCTCGCCCCTCGACAGCTGCTTCGCGATGTACCGGACGTTGTTTGCCGCGGGCTATCCCTTCAGCTACGACCAGCAGGATCTCGGGCGCTACTACGCCGCCTACGAGCGGCTGATGTCGCACTGGAGAGCGACACTCGGCGAGAGCCTGCACGAGATCCACTACGGCGAGCTCGTCGCCCGGCCCAAGTCCATCGGCGCGGGCGTGGCCGCGTACTGTGGACTGAATTGGAACGACGCCGCGGTCGACATCCAGCACAACAGGTCCGTGTCACTCACGGCGAGCGCCTCCCAGGTGCGCCGTCCGATCTACGGCAGCTCGTCCGGGCGCTGGCGCCGCTACGAGCGGCACCTGGGCGAGCTCATCGCGACGCTGCCGCAAAACCCGGGTTGAGTCGGGAGAGTCGGGGTATGCTCTGGCGCTCCACGCTCCCTGCGATGAGGTTGAGTGCCATGACAAGAGCAACTCCTCTTCCCGTGTCTTTGCTGACTGTCCTCGTGGCGCTCATGACGTGGCAGTCGACGCCGGCGGCGGCCGATCCGCCGCCGGCGGCCCACAGCCCCGACAACGAGACGCCGGCGACCTTCAAGGATGTCACCGACAGTTTCGACTATCAGCGGCGGGAGGAGATGATCCCGATGCGCGACGGCGTGCGGCTGCACACGCTGATCTTCGTGCCGCGCAATGCGCGCGGGGCACCGATGCTCCTGACGCGCACGCCCTACGACGCCGACGAGCTCACGAGCCACGAGCACAGCTCGCACCTGGCGCCGATGCTCGAGGGCTATGACAACGCGGTCGAGGTGATCGTCGGCAGCGGCTATATCCGCGTGGTCCAGGACGTCCGCGGCAAGTACGGCTCCGAGGGCGACTACGTGATGAACCAGCCGTTGCACGGCCGGTGGAATCCGGCGCCGGTGGATGAGTCCACCGACACCTACGACACGATCGACTGGCTGGTGAAGCACGTGCCGGAGAGCAACGGCAAGGTGGGAACCCTCGGCATCTCCTATGACGGCTTCGAGCCCCTGATGGCGGTGATCAATCCGCACCCCGCGCTCAAGGTCTCCGTGCCCATGAACCCGATGGTGGATGGCTGGATGGGAGATGACTGGTTCCACAACGGCGCCTTCCGCGCGCAGAACCTGCCCTACATCCTCGAGCAGGAGGCGACGCGCGACAACAAGACGAAATGGTGGACCAGCGACTTCGACGACTACGACACCTACATGGACGCGGTCTCGTCCGGGGAGCTCGGGCGCCGCCGGGGACTCGAGCAGCTCGGCTTCTGGCGCAAGCTCATCGCGCATCCTTCCTACGACGCCTTCTGGCGCGAGCAGGCGATGGACCGGGTGCTCGCCGCGCAGCCGTTCACAGTGCCGATGATGCTGGTGCACAGCCTGTGGGACGCCGAAGACATCTACGGTGCCCCCGCGGTGTACAGGGCGCTCAAACAGAAAGACGCCGCGAAGGGCAAGCTGTTCCTCGTCATGGGTCCCTGGCATCACGGCGGGGAGATCGAGGACGGCAACGGGGTCGGGGCGATCAAGTGGGGATCGGACACCTCGCTGTACTTCGAGCGCGAGATCCTGCGTCCCTTCCTCGATGCGTACCTGAAGGACGGCGCACCGCCGCACAATCTCGCACCGGTGACGGCCTTCGAGAGCGGCACCAACGAATGGCGCCGCCTTCCGGGCTGGCCCACCGGCTGCACCGAAGGCTGCGAGGTGCGCCCGACGCCGTTGTACCTCGCGCCCGATCACCGCCTGTCGTTCGAGCCGCCCGCGAACAGCTCACCCTACACGCAGTACGTCTCGGATCCCGCGAAGCCCGTGCCGTTCCGCGCGCGCCCCATCCAGCCTGTCGGATACTCGAACGGGCTGACCTGGCCCGACTGGCTCACGGACGATCAGCGCGAGGCCTCGGGCCGCCCCGATGTGCTGGTGTTCGTTTCGGAGGAGCTCAAGAGCCCCGTGAAGCTCGCCGGAACGCCGGTCGCGAACCTCATCGCCTCGACCTCGGGCACGGATGCCGACTGGGTCGTGAAGCTCATCGATGTATATCCGGCCGAAGTCGCCCGGCAGCCGAAGCTCGGCGGCTACCAGCTCATGGTATCGGCGGATATCTTCCGGGCGCGCTATCGGGAGAGTCTCGAGACGGCGAAGGCGGTGACGGCCAATGCGCCGCTTCTTTACCGCTTTGACCTCCCGATCCTCAATCACGTGTTCCTGCCCGGGCATCGCATCATGGCGCAGGTGCAGTCGAGCTGGTTCCCGCTCTACGACCGCAATCCCCAGACCTTCGTCCCCAACATCTTCTTCGCGCAGCCGAAGGACTACCAGGCGGCGACGCAGCGCATCTACCACAGCCGCAGCCAGGCGAGCTTCATCGAGCTGCCGCTGGTCAGCGCGCCGAAGCGGTGAGGCTCCCCTCCTGCGATAGAGCCAGCAGACCAGCGCGATGACCGACCCGCCGGGCAGCAGAAGCTCGATGAGCGCGTACGGCGCGAGGCCTTTCAAGGCCGCCCACGCTGCCCTGACGCGCCGTCGCAGCAGCTGCTTCATGTGAAGACCGCCAGCGCCCGCACCTCGATGCTCTCGCGCGGCGTGGCGTGCGGGTGGCGCGGATCGATGAACGCACTGTGCGGGGCGGCGCGTGCCGGTCCGGGAGAGGCCGAGTCGAAGTTCTTGAAGAGCCACGCCTCGTCGGTCTCCATGTCCGAGGCGAAATACCAGCGCTGACGCGGCTGGTGCACGAGGTAGTAGATCTCGCCGGCGCGCTCCCGGTAGCGCAGCTCGGTGGCGCGCAGATCCGTCTGCGCCACGCTCGCCCCGTCGCACAACGCGAGCGGCGCATCGCGCACCGGACCCCGAATCGGCCGCCACAGGTTGATGAGCAGATACCGCGACAGTCCCGCGTCCGCCTGCGGCCCGAGCTCGCGGCGCAGACGCTCGAGCGCGGAGCGCGGCGTGTAGTCGGTATGTGCGTGGTGCACCGGCCGGTCGAAGTCGTTCGGGGTAGTGCCTGCATCGCGTGCGCCGCCGCGGCGCAGATTGTGATCGAAGACGATGACCCGATCGGCCCCCAGCACGCCCCTGATGAGCTCGGCGCTCTCGGGGTAGTAACGGGCACGCAGCTCCGACTCCTCGAAGCGCCGCACCCGCGTCGGCCAGCTCCCGAGCATCCCGCCGTGCTCATCGAGCGCGAGCGGCGCAGCGCCGCGCACGTCATGGATGTGCACCGCATGGCTCGAGAAGCAGGCACTCGGCAGCTCGGCACCGGACGGCCTCTCATGTGCATAGGTGAAGGGTCGCTCGACCCCGGGGGTGAGGAACTCGATTGCGGCGCTGACCTCCATGGCGGTCCTCCCGGCTCAGGCCCGCAGGCTCAGGGTGGCCGCCGGCCGCTCGCTTGCCCCTGCGACTTGCGTGAAGAGAAAATTGATTCCTATGAATCCCGCTGCCGAGATCAGAAGTGCTACGATGAGTCCTATTAAATGACTGGTTTTCATGACAAATACCTCCTGCTTGATGGCGTGCAGTGTCGGCCGGAGGCGCGGGATCAGCAAACGCAATGTCTAAGAGATCGTTAAGAAAAACTAAACGTTTGCCTGGCTTCGAGAGGCTGCCGCTCAACGGGCTGCGGGTCTTTGAGAGCGTGGCCTCTCACCTCAGCTTTACCGAGGCGGCCGAGGCGCTGCACGTAACGCCGGCGGCGGTGAGCCTGCAGATCCGTGCCCTCGAGCGATACCTGCGGGTACCGCTCTTTCGCCGCAAGGGGCGCAGCATCACCCTGACGGCCGAGGGCGAGCTGCTCCTGCCGGGCGTGCGACGCGGGCTCGGCACGCTGCAGCAATCGATGCAGCAGTTGCGGCAGGACCGCTCGAGCGGTGCGCTCAACATCAGCACGCTCGCCTCGTTTCTGCAGAAGTGGCTCCTGCCGCGTCTGCCGCAATTCCACGACCGCCATCCGGAGATCGAGCTCAGCATCCACACCTCCAGAACGCCGGTCGACTTCTCGAGCGGCGGTTTCCACGCGGCGGTGCGCATGAGCAGCGGGCCGAGCCCCGGCCTCTACAGCGAGAAGCTCATGGATGAGTGGTTTCTGCCGGTGTGTACGCGCGAGCTGCTGGAGAGGCACGGACCGCTGCGCGATGAGACGGACCTGCAGCGCTTCCCGCTGCTGCATTCTTCCGACGAGGAGTGGTCGCTGTGGGCGCGCCCCGGCGGCACGGCCAGCTGGCAGGAGCGCGGCACGGCCTTCGACGACTCGCTCACCGTGCTCGCCGGCGCCGAGCAGGGCATCGGCCTCGCCCTGACGCGCTGGTCACTCGCGGCACAGGACCTGGCAATCGGCCGCATCGTGCGCGCGAGCGCGCGTATCGTGCCGTGCCCGCGCGCCTACTATTTCGTCTGCCCGGAGATGTACGTCACGATGCCGAAGGTGCAACAGCTGCTCGGCTGGCTGCGTGAGGTTGCAGCAGCCTTCCCGCCGCCGGACTCCGCGCTGGCGGCGGCGCTGCCGGCGGCCGGCGCCGCACGAGCGGCGCTCATGAAACCTCGCGCAGCGCCCTGAAGAGCTGCTCGACCTGGGTGTCGCTCACGTCGAGGTGAAAGACGAAGCGGATCGCCCGCGGACCCATTTGCGATGCGAGCACGCCCCGATCCCGGAGCTGCGCGAGGAAAGTCTCGGCGCTCAGCGAGTCGTTGAGATTCAGGATCACGATGTTGGTCTCGACGGGAAGCACCGACTCGACGTAGGGCAACGCACGCAGTTCCTGCTCCAGAAGCTTCGCGCGCGTGTGATCCTCCGCGAGGCGCGCGACGTGATGCTTGAGGGCGTAGCGTCCTGCGGCCGCGAGGTACCCCGCCTGGCGCATGCCACCCCCCATCACCTTGCGATGGCGCACTCCCCGCGCGATCAGCTCGCGCGACCCTAGGAGCAGCGAGCCGGCGGGCGCGCCGAGCCCTTTCGACAGGCATACGGAGATGGTGTCGAAGAGGCGCCCGTAGTCGCCCGGTGACTCCTTGCGGGCGACGAGCGCGTTGAAGAGCCGCGCACCGTCCAGGTGAAACGCGAGCCCGTTCTCGGCACACACGGCGCGGATGCGCTCGATCTCGCTCAGCTCCCAGCAGCAGCCGCCGCCCTTGTTCACCGTGTCCTCGATAGCCACCACGCGAGTCCACGGCAGGTGTGCATCATCGCGCCGGTTGATGCTTTCCTTCACCTGCTGGGCGGTGAAGCGGCCATTGCCGCCGCGCAGGAGCCGCACCGAGGATCCGCTGTTCGAGGCGATGCCGCCGCCTTCGTAGAGGTAGATGTGGGCGAGCTCGTGGCAGATGACCTCATCACCCGGGCGCGTATGCACGCGAATGCCGATCTGATTGGTCATGGTGCCCGAAGGGCAAAACAGCGCAGCCTCCTTGCCGAAGAGCTCCGCCGCCTCGCGTTGCAGCGTGTTGACCGTCTCGTCCTCGCCAAGCACGTCATCGCCCACCGGCGCCTCCATCATGGCCTGGAGCATGGCCGGAGTCGGGCGGGTGACCGTGTCGCTGCGTACGTCGACCATCTGCGAAGACATGCGGGCTCCTCGATTCGCTCCGTGCCCGGCGAGTGTACGCCGCCGGGTGTTGCGGGCAATGGAACGGCGCGCCGCCGGGCGCGGCGGATGGGAAAATCGCGGTAAAGGAATGCCGGCGCCGCCCTGAAGGCGGCGCCGGAGGTCCGCTCAGCGGCAGGAGGGCAGGTTCGTCGGCGGCCAGGCGGTGTTCGCCGGATTTCCGGCGAGCCGCGTATTGATCGTGAGGTAGAGATTCGCGAGCCGCCCGCGGATGTCACCCCAGACGTTCGGGTCGCTCGGCGAGCCTGAGTACTGCGTGACGTCCTTCGCCACCGCCGCATCGCAGGCGACGATCGCCTTGGCCGCGGGGCAATAGCTGCGCAGCGCAAACAGCACCTCGCTCACCGCGACGCAGGCGTTCACCTTGAACCGCTCGGGGCGCGTCATGTTGCCCGCGGCGATGCTCTCGTACAGGTTGGTGTACTTCTCGGCCGTCATGTTGCGCAGCTTGTCGGCGAGCGTGTTGCCGGGGAGCGCCGCGGTGTTGAGCGTCAGCCCGATGCCATAGATGGACAGGCCGCGGCTGCCGGTCTTGGAGCTGCCGCAGCCGTTGGTCAGCTCCAGCATGTTGTTGCCTTCGGGGACTACGCCCTCGACGGCCGAGCCCGAGCGCGGTGCCCATCCGACCACGGTAGCGGGACAGGCGGGCGGTGTGCCGCCGAGCGCGACGTTGGCGAACGCCTCGCTTTCCACGTAGATGCCGGACAGCGCGTCGACCCCCTCGGCCGCGGTGTCGACCAGCTCGAACCCTGACCCGGAAGGTCCGGCACCACCGCACAGGGTGTCCGGAATCACGGTGTTGCCGAAGCCGGGACAGATCTGCGACACCGGCAGCGCGTGTCCGGTGCAGGTTCCGTACTGCACGATGCGCGGGTCCTGGGCCACCGCGCAGGTACTCTCCGTGACCGTGCCTGGCAGTGAGCTCGGCCCGCCGACCACCGAGTGCGGGATCGCGCCGTTCGACAGATTGCAGCCGCCCTCGCCGGCGCTGCAGGTGGACGCCGGCGCGGTGGTCGCGGCATAGGCGATTACGCCGTGCCCGAGTCCCGTCGCCGGGTCTGTGTACGCGCCGGTGAGGGTGTCGGCGTTGTTGATGCCCTGGATGACCAGCGCGCCAGCGCTCGCCGGAATCTGCGCGCTGCAGTCGACGATCTGCGGCGCCTGCACGAAGCCTGTCTGCGCATCGTAGTCCAGCGTAAAGGACAGCAGCGACCCGTTGACCGAGCCCCAACCCGCCGCGCGCACGCATGACCCCTGGTCGCAGTTGCCGTTGCTCAGGGGGTCGAGATCATTGATGCCGCGCAGCGCCAGCAGGAAGTTCGGATTCGGCACCTCCTTGGTCGCGAGCGAGTTGGGCCCGACCAGAACGCCTTCCTTGCGGATGGTGTTGGACTGGCTCGAGCCGGCGATGAGTCCGGCGCTGTTGACGCCGTCGAGTTGCGTGAAGGTAGCGACTGAGCCGTCCGACAAGGTCGGCTGATAGCGGTTGAAGCCCGGAGGGATGTTGCCGATGGGAGCGTTGCTCGGGTTGAACACCAGGCCGGTGGAACTGAGCTCCGTGCCCTGGTAGGTGCCGGTGCTGACTGCATAGCCGGCGATCAGGCCGCTGTCGCTGATGCCGCGAAACTCGGTGTTGTTGTTGTCGGAGTTGAGTGGATCGACCCAGGAGTAGAACTTATAGGTAGTCGGATCGTTGATGTTGCTGAGGATGAATCCCTGCTCGATTCCATTGTTGACGTTCGGGTCGGACGCCCCGCCGACGATCACGCCGTTGTCGTTGACGTCGAGCGCCCCGATATCGGCCGCGGTGTAACCCGAGGAAGCGGGTGGCGCGGGCAGCGGCGTCCATACGCCGGTGTTGGGGTTATAGAGATAAGCCCCGACGGGTGTGTCCGCCGCGATGTAGGAGTTGTTGTTGAGGCGCCAGAGCTGCGTCGACGTTGCTCCGGGCACGTCCACCTGGGTGCAGGTGTAGGAATTCGGGGGGCCCGCCGTGGCCGCGATGGCCGTGCTCGAGCAGGCGGCCAGCGCGAGGACCGCGCAGAGAATGCTTCGGCGTGACGTCATACTGAGGCTCCCATCATCGGATGCTCGGGCATGGTCGTCCGGGCGCAAAAACGCGTATTTGAGCTGTCTGAAATACCGGCAGTCGGTGTTGTTATCGTTGAGACTGGCTCTGAGTGAGCGTGCTATCTAACTCCCGCGGCGTTCCCGGAGCAATCTCCTTCTTATGAATCTGAAGGCCAGCAAGGGCTTATGTAAAATTGTCCGTCCGGGCGCAGGGCCCGATCACGACGGCGGGCGGCCCGATGAGGCGAAGCGCGTATGGGTGCGCTGCCGCTGCAGCGTTCGTGAGTAGCCCTCGGCAATCTGCAGATACGTAGCCGGCGCTGCACTGTCCTTGCCACGCAGCACTTCGAGTCCCGGCGCCAGGCGCTTGCCCGCCTCATCGAGCTTTCCCAGGCCCGTGAGCGCCCCGCCCGCTACGCTGTCGGCGATCGCGATCTTCCAGTCGGCGCTCGAGGTCGCCCGATAGATCTCCACCGCGCGGTTGGCAGAGGAGAGCGCAGAAACATAGTCGTGGGTCGCTACCTGGAGGATCGCAAGATGCGTCAGGCTGCTGGCGACGTCCGGGTGATCGGCGCCGAGGAGCCGGCGGCGCATCGCGAGTGCATCGGTGAGCTCCGTCCCGGCTTCCCCGTAGGCGCCCTCCTGCGTGAGGAAGAACCCCAGCCGGTTGGCGATGCGCGCCACCTCGGGGTGATCGCCCGGGAAGAGCTTGCGGTAGATCTGCAGCGATTCGCGCTCGCTCTCGATGGCGCCCTTCAGATTGCCGCGGTCCGATTGCACGAAAGCGAGGTTGTTGAGCGTGTCGGCGACGTCCGGATGCACCGCGCCCAGGAGCTCGCGCCGCATGACGAGCGCCTGGCGATCGAGCTGCTCGGCGCGCTCGAGGTCGCCCTCGTCGTTCGCCACGATCGCGAGATTGGCGAGGCCCGCGGCGACCTCGGGGTGCTTCTCGCCGTAGAGACGGCGCTTCATGTCGAGCGCCTCGAGGAAATCGGCCTTCGCCGCTTTGGTATCGCCCTTCTGCTCCTCGAGGTAGCCCAGGTCATTGACCGCCTCGGCAAATGCCGGGTAAGGGTTCGTGCCATGCATCGAGCGATGCAGCGCCACCGCCTGCTCCATGATCGGGATCGCCTTCTCGATGTCGCCGCTCTCCTCGACCACCTTGGCGAGATCCTGGAGCGTGCGCGCGGTCTCATCGGTCTTGTCGAGACTCAGGCGGTGCCGTAGCGCCAGCGCATCGCGCAAGGAGCGGTCGGCATCCGGCAGGTGGCCCTCCTGCGCCAGCACTGTGCCGAGCCCGTGCAGGCTCACGGCACGCAGCGTCCCGAGCTCGATGTCCTTCCTGCTGGCTGCGGATGAGAGCTGCAGCGCTTCCCGGTAGGCGCGCTCCGCCGACGGGTAGTCGGCGCGGTCGGCATCGAGCTGCGCCACGTGGTTGAGCGAGTCCACGATCATCAGCGGCCCGGTTTGTCCCGGGATCCCGCGTCGCAGCGCGAGCGCGTTGTCGAGCAGCGGCTGCGCCTGATCATAGAGCCCCAGGCCCACGTAGGCTGTCCCGATGGTATCGAGCAGCCGCGCCTGGATCGTGGGCGCGTCCGCGAGCTCCCGCTGCAGCCGGTCCGCGCCCTTGTCGAGCATCTCGCGCGCCGTCACCTGGGCGCCGCGACCGGAGCCCGGGTCGGCGACCTGGAAGAGATCGACCAGGAAGTGGGTCGTCTCCTCCGCGGACCGGGCTTCGATCTCCGCCCGCCGCTCGTGTGTGGAGGCGAGCCTCGCCTCATAAATGGCGCCGATCGCGAGCACCCCGAGCGCCGCCGCGACGGCGGAGGCGATGTGCAGGGCACGGCGGCGGGCGCGGCGCTCCTGGGCCGCCGAGCGGTCGACGTATTCGACCAGCTCGGGGGTGAGCTCGTCGTGGTAGTCGCGCAGCAGGCGCTTCGCATCCGTCAGGTCGAGATCGGTGAGCAGCCCATGCTCGCTGCGCAGGAAAGCGAACCTCCGCGCGCGCTCCTCGGCGACAGAGAGCCAGCGCGCATAGCGCTCTTCCAGCCGCCGGCGCACCTTGAGAGCCTCGGCATTCGCCCCGGCGTAATCGCGCGCGGCCTGCCACTCGGTGATGAGCGCCTCGTGCGCCAGACGCACCGTGGCCGAGGCGCTGGTCGCATCCGCGACCACGAGCCGTGCGGCGGGATCGAGCAGCGCCCGGATCAATTGCTCTTTGGCCGTGCCCTCGGGGAAGTCGCTGAGCGGCGCGCGGCGCGCGACCGCGTGCTCGACGGCACCGTCGGCCGCGGTCATCTGCACCAGCGAGAAGAGCACCTGACGGAGCGCCGCGCGCACCTCGGCCGGTTGCGCGGCGATGACCGCATCCGCACGCGTCGCGATCGCGCCCTTCAGGCCGCCGAGCGCGTTGTAGCTCGAGTAGCTGAGCGTGTCGCCGCCCGCCTGTTCGATGTCCTTGCGATACAGCTGGTCCAGCAGGTACGAAAGGAGCGGCAGCGCGCCGGGCTCACCGGCGGCGGCCTCGGCGACCACGTCGTTGAGCGGGATGCCGGTAGCGGAATGCGCCTCGAAGTGAATGGCGGCGGCCTCGGCGGGCCCGCGGATCATCTGGCTGAGCTCCGCGGGGGTCGGCGGCAGGATGTCGAGCCGTCCTTCGCCGTCGGCGAGCTGCACGAGTTCGGGCGTTTCGGCCGTGCGATGCCAGAAGTCGGCGCGCAGCGTGCAGATCACCCACACGAGGTTCGAGCGCACGAGGGAGGCGAGCAGCTGCACGAAGTGGCGCCGCTCCTCGGGCAGCACGCGCTCGCCGGTGAAGAGCTCTTCCAGCTGATCGACCTCGAGGAGGAGCCTGGGCTGCTCGTAGTGCAGCATCCGCCCCTGCGCCCGCGCGCTCGCCGCCAGGCGATCGAGCACCATGGCGAAGGGCATGTCGGGATGCGCCGAGCTCTCGCGCAGGTGCCGGGCGAGGTCGCTCACGGACATCGAGCTCCCGAGCATCTCGGGGAGCCCGATGCTCTCGCCATCGCCCGTGGTCAGGCGCCGCGCCAGCGCATCGAAGAGATCTTCCCCCGCCTGCGCATCGCCCGGGTGGAAGATCACGCGGCGCAGGAACGCCACGCCCGATACGCGCTGCGGCACCAGCAGGCGCGGCAGTACGCCGGCTTTGACGAGCGAGGACTTGCCGGAGCCGCTCGCGCCCAACACGAGCAGGAACGGCCGGCCCGACTGCGCGTTGGTCAGGAATCGCAGCAGCGCCGTACCGACCGCACCCTCGCGGCCGAAGAAAATCGACGCGTGCTCGAACTGGTAGGACTCGAGTCCGCGGAACGGTGCCCCCGGCCAGAGGCGCACGCCGCGCTGCGTGCGCTCGTCGGGCTTGAGCGCATCGATGCGCCGCTGCACGCAGCCGCGCAGGTCGTGCTCGAGCTTGCTCGAGAACTCGTCGAGACTCGTGAACTTCGCGTAGCCGCCGAGGAAAGTCCCCTGATCGGCGAAGTGCCGCGTCCAGAAGGTGTCGAGTGCCTCGAGATCGCGGAGCACCGCCTGACGGAGCTGCGCATCCCAGGCATCGACGGATGCCATGCGGCTGCTGCGATAGACGAGGATGTCGGGCGTGCCGCGCGCGCGGGCGGCGGCGAGTGCGTCCTCGAACTCCCATTCCGTGCCGGTCACCGGAGCACGGCCGTCCATGCCGCGGTACTCGCGCACCGCGGTGCGCTCGGGGAGCGGCGTACCGAGACGCGACTCGAGGATCAGGATGACGACGTCGAACAGGCTCGGCGGGTCGATCGAGTCCTGGAAGTGTCCCGATGCGAGCATCGGCTCGTACTCCCAGAGATACGACTCGATCGTGAAGAAGCGCGCGTACTCGTGCGCCAGCTTCTCAGCGACCTGCGCAGCCACCTCGCGCGCCGCCATGACGTCGCCCGGTGAGGACACAAAGATGCGCAGCCGCTGGCGCGCCATGCTTAGGGACCTGCTGCCCTGCCACGGGGTGGTTCTTGTTTTCTGCCGGTATCTTAATGCAAAAGTACCGGGTAGCGCCGGGTCAGTTCCGGGGACGGATCAACACCTTAGCGCGGGCCCTGCGAACGGGCTGCTACACGACGGGCACCTGGCTGATGTTGTTCTTCGGGTCCATCCAGAACGATTCGTTCACGAAGCGGCCGAAGATCTCGCGCGGCAGGATCGAAACGCGCTCGACCGGCTCCACCTTCGGGCGCACGGTGTGCAGGCCGGGCATGCCGACCCGGGCGTCGAACTCGTCCGCGTTGTAGGAAATGTGGTCGAAGTCGTGCTCGAACCAGGGTTCGCCGATGAACTGGTAGACCGCGCGCATGGCCGCCGACGGGTTGCGCGCCAGGCTCTCGTAGGTCAGCAGCAGCAGGTGGCCCGGGGCATATTGGCCATAGAACGCATCCTTGGTTGCCTGGAAAGAGAACCCCACCATGCCGCGCGGATCGGTCAGCGCCTCGACACGCGAGTAGACCGTGGTATTGGTGTCGAAGCGGAACACCTTGCTGACACCTACCGGTTGCTTGCGCACCAGCCGCTCCATGCTGTCCAGTACCCAGGACAGCTGGCGAACGCAGGCGATGACCTTCGCCTCCGGAAACAGCGTGTCGAGCAACTGCATCCGGCTGCACCACAGCCGGCTGGTGTCGAACACCACGCTGGCATCCGCTTGTGCCGCGTAAAAGTTCTCGACCAGGCCGCGCAGGATTGCGACGCGCTGGGCGTCGGACACGTCGAACGCAAAATCGTTCTTGCTGCTCGCCTCCGCGATCACCACCCCCATGATGTCGGCAAGCGGGCTGGTCATGCCCGCGCGGAAACGCGGGTTCTGGTTGAGGATGGCGGCGAGGAGCGTAGTGCCCGAGCGCGGCAGGCCGGAAATGAAGTGGAACTTCCGGGCTGACTTCGCGACGTGCGGTGACGCAGGCATGTGGGCCCTCTCCTGTGGATCGGTGAGGTGGATTGTATAAGAGCCCCAACCGCGGGGTGGCACCCCGTCCGGGCTACAGTCTGGCCGGGTTCAATGAGTGCTTTGCTGCGCAGCGGCCGCGCGACTCTCGAGGGCGACCGGGACGCTCCGGGTTGCAACGTTCCAGCCGCTCACTTCGACGACCGGCGCCGCTTCACCCGCCACGGCGAAACGTGCGGTCAAGGTGAGCGATTCGCCGGGCCACAGCGTGACGTCGTTGTCGCTCCACAGGATCGGCAGCAGCGGCTCCCCGCCCGCAGATCGGCGGATCAACACGTGCTGGAACAGCGCCACGGTCCTCGCGGATGCGGGTACCGTCAGCGTGACCGTGGTGATGTCCTCGGACCCCTCGCGCCGCATCGTTGCCCGGACCTCACTCGCCGAGGCGGGCAGAGACTGCAATGAGCTCAGGTCCGCGTATCGCGTCACTGGCGTCAGGTACCAGTTCGAATGCGGGAAGTCGAGCTCGTCGGTTTGGGTGGAGAGCCAATAGACATTGCGGCTGATCCGTTTACCGTTGCCGGAATCGAGCTCGAGCTCGATGAAGTAGGCGCTTGAAAGGTCGGCCAGTGCCGGCAGCTTAGCCACTTCCCGCGCACTGTTGCCGGCGAGATCGATGTTCGCGAGATGCCGCTCGTAAGGCACGCTGCCATCGAGGTTGCGCACGCGGATGGTCGCCTGCAATCCGCGCTCACTGGCGAGCGTGTGATTGACCAGCATGATCGCGCGCGTGTCGTAGGAGTACTGGATGTGCACCGGCTCGTTGGCCATCCTGGCGCCGAAGTAGGCGCCGGCCGGATTCAGGAAATAATCGTACAGATGCCAATGGAGCGAGGGCCAGGCGTTGTTGAGCATCCAGTAGATGACGCCGGTCGCGGGCCTGGCCGCATCCATGCGCGCATTGAACGCCTCGAATTGCGCCCGGACGTTGTCGTAGTTTTCGAGCTGCGCCTTGGCGACGTAGTCCTCGAGGCTCTTCGGTGGGCCGTAACGCTTGGCGAGTGCGGTGTCGAACGACTCGATCTTCGCGAACGTCGACCAGGCGGCCGAGGCGTGATACTGGCGCACGTGCGGGTATTTCCACAGCGCCTCGAGGTCCTGCGGCGAGAGCATGCGGGTCAGATCATCGAGCAGCGGAATCGAGGCGCCTGCACTAACTTCGGAGTCGAACCCGAAGGCGCCGCCCAGCTTGTCCGCGTACCAGTACGCCGGCGGAACCCAGGCGTAGGGCCCGTCCATCTTCATGCCCGACGGTCCGGTCTCGGCCGCAGCCTGGTCCGATGCCGCCGCGACGATCGGCAGTGACCAGTCTGCGGCGTGCAGGGTGTCGACGTACATCCTGGCGAGCGCAGCCGGCGGCGCGTTGTCGCTGCCGATGAGAAATCCGATCACGGACGGGTGGTTGCGCAGCAGGCGCGCTTCGCTCGCCATCGAGGCTGCCGCCAGCTGCTCGTCCGCGGCGTCCCACGGCTCGCCTCCGGTCTTGGCCCAGGACTCCCACTTATCGCAGCACTCCCACCCCGGGAGCACCATGATGCCGTTGCGGTCGGCGAGATCGTAGAAGGCGGCGTTCTCGAGCTTGCCTTCGCTGCGAATGGTGTTGAGACCTAAGTTCATGACGTAGCTGAACTCAGCCTCCATGCGCTTCGGGTCGTCGCGCAGGAACATGTCCGGTGCCCAGCCCGCGCCGCGAATGAGCACGGGCCTGCCGTTGATGATGAAGCGGCGGTAGCCGTCTCGCGTGAGCTCTGAGCTGACGCTGCGGATGCCGAAGGTCGCGCTGGCCCGATCGGAAATCACGCCATCGACGGCAGCCTCCATCTGCAGGCGATACAGCGGATGCTCGCCCATACCGACCGGCCACCAGACCTGCGGATGCCGCAGCTCGAGACCCGCATCGCTCCTGGGGGAAAATGCCACGATCTGCGTCTCGCCGGGTGCGAGGTGGATCACGCGCCGCAGCGTTACGCCCGCCACGGCGCCCGTGATCGTTGCGTCGTGCGCCGACGCATCGAGGTTTCGCGCCTCCAGTTTGACGGTCAGCGCCGCGCGCGCGAGATCCGGGAGCGATAGCGTCGAAGTCACCTGCGGAAACCGGATCTCTACCGGCCCCGTCCGCACGATGTCCACTCCCCGCCACGGCCCCATGTTGTTGTCCGGTGGCGTCGGGTTCCAGTCGACCCAGCCGATCGACAGGCTCATCCGCGGATCGGCCGGATGCACACGCAATGCGAGGATGTTGCTGCCGGCGTGCACCCAGCGCGTCACGTCGAGCTCATGCACCGGATAGGCACCGGCGACGGCTGCCTCTGCGGCGATGAGATTCCCGTTCAGCCAGACATCCGCGCTCGCGATGATGCCGTTGATGCGCAGCAAGGTCCGTGCGTCCGCTCTCCCCTTCCCCAGCGTGAACTCAGTGCGATACCACCAGGGGACGAGGAACGTGTTGCCGCTCGAATCGGGCTCCTCGACGGCACGCAGGTTGTCGCTGTAGAAGACGTTCTGGTAGGTGCCATTCTCCAGCAGGCCCGCCATGACCGTCGCTCGGCCGCTCACCGGGTACCAGTCGTCCATCGCATAGCCGGCAGTGGAGACTTCGGCGCCGCCCTGCTGCGCCTTGGCGCTCGACTGAATCTGCCAGTGCGCAATGGCGGTTACGCCGTCACCCTCGATCCGGGTGGGAGCAACCGGGCTCGCTGCGCAGGCCAGCGAGCTGGCCGCAAGCGTCGTGAGCGCCGCGAGCGCTCCGAGGTACACCCGCACCAGGACTACGCCCGGCATTCCCGTCGCCGCATGTACTCGCAAGGCACGCTCACCATTGCCCGCGGACGCCGACCGTATACATGCGCTCCGAGAATTGCGAGTGCCCCAGCTGGTCCGGCCACGTGAGGTAGTAGCGCTGGTACTCGTTGGTGAGGTTGGTGCCATCCACGAACAGCTCGGCGTACTTGCTCAACTTGTAGGAGACGGACGCGTCGAGGTACCTCTGCGGCGCCACGTACTCTTCCAGGCCGAAGATGCCGCCGACATTTTCCGCGTACGCCTCTTTCGAGCGGTAGTTGTACGCGAGGCGCGCCTCGAATCGCTTGCTCTGGTACCAGAGGATGAGATTCCCCGACTCGGTCGAGTTGTTCGGGAACGGTACCTCGTTCCCGGCCAGATCGTATTGGCCCGTCTTGCTGGGTGCGTAGGTGAAGTTGAACTCCATGCCGGTATTGGAGAGGAGCCCCGGCAGGAACGTGAACCCCTGGCGATAATCGAACTCCGCGCCCTGCAGGCTGCTGCCCGCACCCTGCAGAGGCTCGGTGATCGAGATGCAGCGATTGCGGACCACGCCGTCCTCATCCGGCAGGGTGCAATTGATCACGCTGCCATTCTCGATGAAGCTCTGCACGTCGATATGGAACAGCTCGAGGCCCACCATGCTCGCAGGGCCGATGTAGTACTCGAACGAGAGACCGTAGTTCGTGGAACGCCACGGATCCAGGTTTGGATTGCCGGTCGAGGTGCCCTGCGAGACCGCGAATATCGGCCCCGACTTGGTCTCGAGCAGCGAGTAGCCGAGCTGCAGGCCGCCGCCCCACTGGCTCAAGTCGAGCGGCATCATGTTCTTGGAGGCCGCGACGCGCATCGTCAGCTTGTCGGTGATGTTGAGCGCGAAGTTGAGTGCCGGCAGGAAATCGTTGTAACCACGCTGGATGTACTGGGTGCCGGCAAGGGCGGACTCATCGCCATATTGGCCCGGCTCGCCGGCCAGGTCGTGGGTGACCTGGAGGTTGGTGTGGATCAGCCGCGCGCCCACATTGCCGCTGTACGACATGCCGCCCAGCTGGCCACTGAAGTCGGCCTGCAGATAGCTCGCCGTTTCCCGCAGGCGTACGTCCCAGGTGATCTCAGGCGCTACCTGGGTGGTGGTATTGGGATAGAGCGACTGCCAGAAAGCCATGGGGTTTTCGAGCGCGCTCGGATTGATCCCCCAGAAGGTGATCCCGGACCCGAGGAGGTTCGAGTATTCCTGCCAGTTGTTGGCGAGCGGCGGCGGGGTCTTCGATATCTGCTGCGACGACAGGGGACCTGCGCGGAAGAAGCCCTGCGAGTTGCCTGCGGTACACCAGGTACCATCCGAATTGCCGCTCAGGATCACATCCGACCCCGCGTAGCGCACCAGGCACCCTCCCGGGTCGCTGGCACCGATCCCGCCGTACACCGGGACTTCCAGGGTGTAGCCGTAGTTATTGGCTGTGCGGATGCTGTTACGCACGCCGAAATCGAGGTGGAAGCCCTCGTTGAAGGCGTAGTGCCCGTCCAGGCGCAGCGCGGTGAGCGCGGTGTAACGGTTGTAATCGTCGCTCGACTCCAGCGTCTTCATCGTCCAGCCGTTGGGGTTGGCGAAATCGGCGGCCAGCGTCGCGGGCAGGCCGATCGAGATGTAGCGGCCGTTGAAATTCGCGGTGATCGGGACGGTGTTCTGCGGAACGCCGTTGGCGTTGAAGACGCGATTGCCCCCGAGTTGCGCGGGATAAACGAAAGTCCCGCACGGCAGGTTGGTGGTGGGATCCGCCCACAGGCAGCCGTCGGAATCGGAAATGTTGGTGTCAGTCTCGATCCAGTGCTGGTCGGCCGTCTCGCGGATGCCGCGCACGCTGCCGGTGAAGGCGCCGCCGTTGTTGAAATCCAGCTGCGCATTGAAGTCCTGCGCGGTGGAGTCCTGGCGCGTGACCTGCGTGAACGACTCGACATCGCCCGGCCATTTCTCGTAGATCTGGGTGGTGTAGATCTGCGACCCGGCCCAGTACGAGTCGGCTGGCGGGGTGTTGTACTGGCTCATGGTCGTGCTGCCGGTGTTTCTCGACTGCAACGGCACGTAGGTTGCGCCCTGCCAGTTGGTGGAATTGAACTGGATGCCGATGTTGTCGTCGAGCTGCTCCTGGTGCGCGTAGAAGAAATCGCTGGTGAACGTGAGGCCGCTGCCGAAGTCTGCCTGGAACGAGACGTTCCCGGCCTTGCGCTTTCGCTGCGTGGTGGTGTCGTAGACACTGATGTCCTGGCTACCCATGAAGACACCGTTCGACTTGCCGTCACCGTTCACATCGACGCTGCCGTCCGCGTTCTGATGGATCTGGGGCGGGATGGGCGCGCCGTTCCACGCGCCGAGGAAGCCGTTGTAGGCAGCCGCGCTTTCGGCGTTCTCGCCGTGGAATATGACGCCGTACTGGTCGAGGCCCTCCTGGGCGTTCTGCCGCGTGGTGTTGGAGTAGTCAACGGCGACCAGCAGACCCCAGCGGCCATCGGCGTTGTAGGAGATGAGGCCGCTCGCCTCGGGTCCCGTTTTCCGGGTGGCGTCTCCCCGCTCGCCGTCGGCGGAATAGCTATAGGTGAATCCGTGCGGCAGATCCCACGGCCGGAAGGTGTGCAGGTCGAGCGAGCCGCTGATGCCCCCCGCAGTCAGGGCGGCGGTGGGCGACTTGATGACGTCCACCTGGTTGAAGAGTGTCCCGGGGATGGTCGTGAAGTCGGGTTGTTGCGAGTCGATCTGGTCCGGGCTGATGAAGACTTCGCCGTTCAGCATGGTGCCGACC
>Ga0335079_10002259_pt1 | contig 22232 bp, 21 predicted proteins | sample Lox_Sample_33_FD_206719 | JGI IMG/M metagenome (GOLD analysis project Ga0335079, IMG submission 206719) | Soil microbial communities from Loxahatchee National Wildlife Refuge, Florida, United States - Lox_Sample_3.3 | ecosystem: Environmental > Terrestrial > Soil > Wetlands | place: USA... | reverse complement strand
AAATCAATTACAATCATCATCAACAACACTATTGACTTTATCCTGAACTATCTCTTAATTTACAACCCACTCTGTGCGAAAGACTTTGAAGACAGACAGTCATTGGCTACTTTCAACATTTCTTTATCGGTAGCTCTATTTCCTGTCAATACAATCCCTAGAAATTCAGCTTTCCTCTGACCACGATGGTAAATGTCCAACCAAGCGGACTGTTTACCATCCTTCAGTTTCTTTAACCTCAGTTTAACTGACATAAGATCTCCTGTCTTTGTAACTCAGTTGTTTCATTTGATGGGTTATTTTTTTAAATTGTTCACTGTTGTTACCACAATCATCTTTTTGACTTAGATTTCAATTCCCATGGAGAAAAGCATGTTGACGATTACTGATGTGTATGCACGCGAAATTCTTGATTCGCGGGGCAACCCCACGATCGAGGTTGATGTCGAACTCGAATCCGGCGTGAAAGGACGCGCAGCAGTTCCCAGCGGCGCCTCGACCGGCGAGCATGAGGCGGTCGAGCTCCGCGACGGCGACAAGATGCGTTATAACGGCAAGGGCGTGCTCAATGCCGTCGAAAATGTGAACGACAAAATTGCCGATGAAGTCATTGGATTCGAGGCGAGCGATCAGGTTGGCATCGACCGGCTGATGATCGAGCTCGATGGAACGCCGAATAAAGGCAAGCTCGGCGCAAATGCCATCCTCGGTGTATCCATGGCGGTGTCGAGGGCGGCGGCGGCTGCACTCGAAGTGCCGCTCTACAAATATCTCGGCGGCCCTAACGCGAAAATCCTTCCCGTCCCGATGATGAACATCCTCAACGGCGGAAAGCATGCGGATAATAATGTGGATCTCCAGGAATTTATGATCGTTCCCGTCGATGCGGAGAACTTTGCGGAAGCACTCCGCATGGGGGCGGAAGTGTTTCATTCGCTCAAAGGCGTCCTCACCAAGAAGGGGCACAATACCGGGGTTGGGGATGAAGGCGGATTTGCCCCAAATCTGAAATCGAACGAGGAAGCAATCGAGGTCATTCTTGAGGCCATTCAGAAAGCAAATTTGAAACCGGGAAAAGACGTGTATCTCGCCCTCGACCCGGCTTCGAGTGAATTTTTTGAGAAAGGAAAATACGTCTTCAAGAAATCGGATAAATCGGCAAAGACCCCCGAACAGATGGTGAAGTTTTATGAAAAGTGGGTGAAGCAATACCCGATACTGTCTATCGAAGACGGGATGGCGGAAAATGACTGGGAGGGATGGAAGCTGATCACCGAGGCACTGGGCGGAAAGATCCAGCTCGTGGGTGATGATGTCTTTGTCACGAACACCGAAATTCTGAGCAAGGGGATCGAAAAGGGTATCGCCAATTCGATTCTCATCAAGGTAAATCAGATTGGCACTCTGACGGAAACATTTGACTGCATCGAGATGGCAAAACGGGCAGGGTACACGACGGTCATCAGTCACCGGTCGGGTGAGACCGAAGACACGTTCATTGCCGATCTCGCGGTCGCGACAAATGCCGGTCAGATCAAAACCGGTTCGGCAAGCCGCACCGATCGGATTGCAAAGTACAATCAGCTTATACGGATCGAGGAAGAGCTGAGCGCCACGGGGATTTACCTCGGCCTCGGTGCATTCTGAATCAGCAGACGCTGAAATGAGAGGGTTTGGAAGAACATCCGGGCTGACGAGGGATCGCTGATGCGGGAGGGTGGTTCTTCAAGACAGGTTCCTGATCCGCCGCTTCGTTTGCGGGGCGTCGAGTTCCGGCTCATCCTGCTTGCGAGTCTTCCGTTTCTTCTGTTTCTTGCAATTCCGCTTATCGCAGTTCTCGCCCGGGTGTCTCCCTCCCAGCTTCTTCGCTCGCTGTTCGAGGAGCATGTTGCCGATGCAATAACTCTGAGCATCTCCACAACCCTCATTGCAACGGGTCTGACCATGGTGTTCGGTACGCCGGTAGCCTACCTGCTGGCACGCTACACCTTTTGGGGCCGGTCGCTTGTCGATACGCTCATCGATCTCCCTATTGTTCTCCCTCCAGCGGTGGCGGGCGTTGCACTCCTGATGGCATTCGGCCGCCAGGGGATCTTCGGTCCGTTCCTTCAAAGCATCGGCTTGACCATTCCGTTTACGCGCACAGCCGTCGTCTTTGCGCAGCTCTTTGTTGCCTCCCCGTTTTATGTGAAGTCGGCAGTTCAGGGATTCATGAGGGTTGACCGGGAACTGGAACAATCCGCCGCGATGGATGGTGCTTCGGCGTTCCGGATTTTCCGGGATATCACGCTCCCGCTTTCCCTTCCCTCACTCACGAGCGGGCTTGTCATGACGTGGGCACGCGCGTTGGGTGAATTCGGCGGAACGATCATCTTCGCCGGGAATTATCCGGGCAGAACCCAGACCATGCCGCTGGCAATCTATCTCGGATTCGAAATTGATTTTTCCGTTGCGGTGACACTTGCCGTGGTGCTTCTTAGTATTTCATTTGCGATCATCTTTCTCCTCCGGAAGGTTCTCCACGACCGCATGTTTGTTGTTTGAGCATTCCATTTTGGAGTTCGGTGAAAAATTCCTATTATTTGAATCATCCAATTACGCATTTCCATGAAGTACTCAAATCGTAAGAAAAAAATGCCGCGCAGAAAGTCGTCTGCGGGGAATCTGCGGACCGGTTCTGTTCAGCACGATATTCTCTTCGGGACGGACGGCTGGCGCGGCAAAATCGCAGAAGATTATACGTTCGAAAACGTTCGCAGGTGTACTCAGGGATTTGCCCGGTATCTCAGAAGCGAGTACACTTCCGCGCAGCTTGAGCGCGGGGTCGTGGTCGGGGGCGACCGCAGATTCAATTCGGAACATTTTGCAGCTGCGGCTGCGGAGGTTCTCGCGGGGAACGGTATCCCTGTGCACTTCTGCGGAGGCGGCGTGCCCACACCTGTCATTTCCTTCAGCGTGAAATCACGGAAAGCGATTGGAGCGATCAACATCACCGCAAGCCATAATCCTCCCGGCGACAACGGGTACAAGGTACGCGATGAGAACGGCGGTGCCATTGCGCCGGAAGGGCTGAAAAAAATCGAGCGCCTCATTCCGAAAGGCCTGACGGGAATCAAACGGCTGAGCTTCTCCGAGGCAAAATCGTCGGGCCGTATTATGGAATTCACCGCAGATGATCAGTATATATCACAAATCAGGAAACTCGTCGACCTTGAACCGATCCGGAGCGCCGGATTGAAAATTCTGGTCGACCCGATGTGGGGAAATGGTGCGGGATGGTTTCAGCGCCTCCTTGGCGGCGGCCCGACAGAAATCGTGGAAATTCACAGTGATCGAAATCCCACCTTTCCCGAGATGCACCGGCCCGAACCGATACATCCCAATATCGATGCCGGGTTGAAAAAAGGAATAGAGTACGGCTCCGATGTCATTCTCATTACTGATGGAGATGCCGATCGGTGCGGGATTGCAGATGAAAACGGACAATTCCTGGATCAACTCAGGGTTTACGGGCTTCTTGCACTCTATCTCCTGGAGGTGCGCGGCCAGCGCGGTGCGATCGTGAAAACTCTTTCCACAACGTCCATGCTGGATGCACTCGGAAAACTGTACGATGTTCCGGTTTACGAAACGGGTGTCGGATTCAAATATGTCGCACCGAAAATGCTCGAAACCAACGCGCTTATCGGCGGTGAAGAAAGCGGGGGTTACGCATTCCGGGGTCACGTTCCGGAACGTGACGGGATCCTCGCAAATCTCTTCTTCCTCGATTTCATAGTGAAGACGGGAATGAAACCGTCACAGTTGCTCAGGAAATTGTTTGAAAAAGTCGGCGAGCATTACTACGACCGGATCGATCTGATCCTCGAACCGGGACGAAAGGAAATCCTCCTCAGAAATCTGAAATCACGTACCCCGGCGGAAATTGCCGGACAGCAGGTTGTGAATACGAACCTCCTCGACGGATTCAAGTTCACCATCCGGGATGGCAGCTGGCTTCTCATCCGGTTCTCGGGAACGGAACCTCTCGTCCGGATTTACTCGGAAGCAGGAAGTCCCGAACTCCTGCGCAGGATTCTTGAAGAAGGCAGAAAATTGGTACAGTAGTCGTTCCCGGTTTTACAGAGTTCCGATTATCATATGTTTATCATCGCATCGTTCATCATCATTCACGAAAGGAGTCGTTCATGCCGGTTCGCACAGCACAAGCAGTCTGGGAAGGGGATTTGAAGGGCGGAAAAGGGAGGATGAAGTTTTCCGCGTTCGACGGAGCATACTCGTTCAGCTCCCGGTTTGAAAACGGAACGGGGACAAATCCGGAAGAGCTCCTCGCCGCGGCACATGCGGGATGCTTCTCAATGGCATTCTCTGCAGCCCTGGCGAAGGCAGGATTCGTGCCGACGCGTGTTCAGACGACGGCAAAGGCGTCGCTGGAGAAAGTCGGTGAGGGATTCAAGATCACAACCATCGAGCTCGTCACGGAAGGAGCCGTTCCGCGGATCGACAATGCGAAATTTCAGGAGATCGCCGAGGGTGCAAAGAAAAACTGCCCGGTTTCTCAGGCGCTCGCCGGCGTTGCCATCAAACTCCACGCAACACTCGTCTCATAATAAGTCCGCACTATGCTCATCAGGCGGGTGAATGACCTTCACCCGCCGTTCATTGTATCCATCACTCATCAGGAGATGAATCGTGAAGCCCGCGTTCTTGTTGACGATTTCGAATACCTTCATGACTTTTGCATGGTACGGGCATCTCAAGTACAAGGAGGTTGCCCTCTGGAAGGTCGTGCTGATCAGCTGGGGGATTGCATTCTTTGAATACTGCTTCCAGGTGCCGGCAAACCGGATCGGCAGTGCCACGTTTTCCGCTGCACAATTGAAGATCATGCAGGAAGTTATCACGCTCGTGGTTTTTGCACTTTTTTCCGTTTTCTACCTGCGTGAATCGGTGAAGTGGAATTACATCGTTGCGTTCCTCTTCGTGCTCGGTGCAGTCTACTTTGCCTTCAAACAGTGGTGAATCCATCTTCCCCGTCCTTGAGATTCGTTCTCGCGTTTGGTATATTATGATACAAACGATCGAACATCCAACTTTTATCCGGAATTTTATATGATCCACATTGCTGAACGCATGAAGCGCCTCGGAACGGAGAGCGCGTTTGAAGTCCTTGCACGCGCCAAAGCACTGGAGGCACAAGGGAAAGAAATTATCCATCTTGAAATTGGTGAGCCCGACTTTGATACGCCGGCGAATATCCGTGCCGCGGCCAAGAAGGCGCTTGATGAGGGGTTCACACACTACGGACCTTCCGCCGGTCTTCCGCAGGCGCGAAAAACCGTTGCCGAGTATGTTGCGAAGACGCGCCGTATCCCCGTGAATGCGGACCAGGTGGTCATCACGCCGGGCGCAAAACCGATCATGTTCTTTGTGATACTTGCCTGCGTCGATGAGGGAGATGAGGTAATCTACCCCAACCCGGGCTTTCCGATCTATGAATCGGCGATTGAGTTTGTGGGCGCGAAAGCCGTTCCGATCCAGCTAAAGGAAGAAAATGAGTTTCGGATCGACATCGGCGATCTGAAGAAGCTAATCACAAAAAAGACGCGGCTTCTGATTCTGAATTCACCGCAGAATCCGACGGGTGGCGTGTTGACGGAAAGCGACGTGCGCGCCATTGCAGATCTTGCACGCGAACATGATCTCATTGTCCTGTCGGATGAAGTTTACGATCAGATCATGTACGACGGGATGAAGCCGTTGAGCATTGCGTCGGTTCCCGGTATGCAGGAGCGAACGGTGATTCTGGACGGATTTTCCAAAACGTATGCCATGACGGGGTGGCGGTTAGGTTTCGGTGTGATGCCGGATGCCCTCGCAGCATCGGTGACGCGGTTGCAGATCAACAGTACATCCTGCACGGCGAGTTTTTCGCAGATTGCCGGCATCGAGGCGCTGACCGGTCCCCGCGGAGATGTGGAACGGATGGTAAAAGAGTTCGAGCGGCGGCGCGACCTGATCGTCAAGGGTCTCAATGCGATTGAAGGGATCCGGTGCCACAAGCCGCACGGGGCGTTTTATGTTTTTCCGAATATTTCGGGAACCGGGTTTTCGTCGAAAGAGCTCGCGGATGTTCTCATGAATGAGGCAGGGGTGGCGTGTCTCTCCGGCACTGCATTTGGGAAGTTTGGCGAGGGGTTTTTGCGGTTATCATATGCCAATTCGCTGCCGAATCTTGAAAAGGCGGTCGACCGGATTGCAAAAACGCTCAAGAAACAGCACGCGTACGCCGGCTAGGAATCTCCCGGGGTAAAAAAAAGACTTGACAACGAAAAAGAAGTTTTGTATACTTTAGTTAGATAAAGTACCATGCGACGCATTACTAACCGGGACATCGAATCGCTCTATGACGCGATTCTCTCTCTCCAGACCATGGAAGAGGCGAAGCATTTTTTCCGCGATCTTCTCACGCCGACCGAAATCGAGGAATGTGCGGAGCGGTGGAAAGCCGCACGGATGCTGTCGAGGGGAGTTCCGTATACGCGCATTATCGGCGAAACTGGCCTGAGTTCCACCACGGTTGCACGGGTCGCGCGGTGGGTCAAGAAGGGCACCGGCGGATACCGGGTTGCCCTGGGGCGATTGCCCCGCAATGTATCCTGATTTTTTTTCCTCATACACTTTATTTTACTAAAGTATGCTTGCACGAAACGGTCGCCTGAAAATTGCTGTTCAGCGGGAAGGGAGAATTGCCGACGATTCCGTGGCCCTGCTGAAACACGCCGGACTCGATTTCGATTTCCGGTCACGCGCACTCTTTTCACCCTGCAGAAACTTCTCCCTCGATATTCTCGCCGTGCGCGACGATGATATCCCCGAGTTCGTCCAGGATGGAGTGAGCCACCTCGGCGTCGTCGGCGAAAACCTCGTGCGCGAACGCGGCGCACAGGTCTCCATCGTCGAACACCTCGGCTTTGGGAAATGCCGCCTCGTCATCTGTGTCCCGAAAGGAAGCCCTATTACCGAGCTCTGCCACCTCTCCGGTAAACGGATCGCCACCTCGTATCCTGTGAGCGTCCGCCGGTTTCTGGCAGAACACCAGATGACGGCGGAAGTCATCGAAATCAGCGGATCGGTGGAAATTGCTCCCACCCTCGACGTAGCAGATGCAACGTGCGATATCGTCTCTACCGGCAGTACGGCACGGACGAACGGGCTGGAAATCCTTCATACGGTCATGGAATCCGAAGCCGTGCTCATCGCTGCCACGACCGCGCTCGAGTCACCTGCGACGATGCATGAGATCAACAACCTCCTTCGCCGGATTCGAAGTCAGTTGAAGGCGCGCGGTAAACGCTATGTCATGATGAATGCGCCCGCGGCTGCAGTCGAGAAAATTACATCACTTACTCCCGGTATGAAGAGTCCCACAATCATGCCGCTGGCGACTTCCGGTATGGTGGCAATTCATTCTGTTGTTGGAGAAGACGTCTTCTGGGAAGTCATGGATCAGCTCAAGCGCGCCGGAGCGACGGATATCGTCGTTCTTCCGATTGAAAAATTCATTCCCTGAGTATGATCCGCATCTCATCCTCGATATACACGACTCGTCAAATGTTCGCTCTGCTCCGCTCTTCCCGGACTATCCCGCAGCAGGTGTTCGAACGCTCGAGCGCAATTGTGCGTGAAGTTGCAACTTCCGGTGACGCGGCATTGGCAAGATTCTCACTGCAGTTCGACGGAGTCGCCCCCGATCAATTCCGCGTGCCGGAGATCCAGTTTGAAGAAGCCGAGCGCCGTATCGAGGATGACCTCTGCGATGCGCTTCGTGCCGCAGCGTCGAATATCGAGAAATTCCATCGTGCTCAATTGCCTGAATCAGTCGAAGTTCGTACGTCGAATGGGGTTCTCTGCCGGCGCGAGTGGCGCCCCATTGACTCAGTGGGTCTCTATGTCCCCGGAGGCTCAGCACCGCTCGTTTCCACCGTACTCATGCTCGGCATTCCTGCCCGGATTGCGGGATGCCGCGAGATCGTCCTCTGCACGCCTGCCCGCAGGGAGAAGATGGTCCCGGCGGAAATTCTCGTTGCTGCAAGGATGGTCGGCATAACGAGCGTTTATCAGGCAGGCGGCGCGCAGGCGATCGCGGCGATGGCCGTCGGCACTGAGAGTGTTCCTCCTGTCCGGAAGATTTTCGGACCGGGCAATCACTACGTCGCGGCGGCAAAGTCCATCGTTTCGCAGCCGCCCTACGGCGTTGCTATTGATATGCTGGCTGGACCTTCGGAGCTGGTAATCCTTGCCGACGAGAGTGCCGATCCCGCATGGGTGGCAGCCGATCTCCTCTCTCAGGCCGAGCATGGAATTGACTCGCCGGTTGTCGTGGTTTCCACATCGCATGAGCTCATTGCCGAGGTTGAAGCGGAGGTTTCCGCTCAAATGCAATCGCTCTCCCGGTGCTCCATCCTCGAAGAAAGTATGAAGAAGAGCCATGCGGTTCTGGTGAGTGACCTGAGTCAGGCAATCGAACTTATCAACGAGTACGCACCCGAACATCTGATTCTCTCGGTGAAAGAACCGGAACATCTGATACCCGATATCCGGAATGCCGGGTCCGTTTTTGTCGGATCGCTGACATCGGTGGTCTTCGGAGATTATGCCTCAGGAACGAATCACACGCTGCCGACTTCAGGTGCTGCAGCATCGATGGGTGGGCTCACTGTCGAATCGTTCATGAAGCCGATTTCTTTCCAGGCGATCGATCGCGAGGGCGTTTCTCATCTCGCCTCCGTTGTGAAGGTGCTTGCGCGAGCCGAAGGTCTGGATGCGCATGTAAACGCTATTAGAGTCCGTGAGGGAAGCGTATGATCGAATCACTGATCCGGAAACACCTTCGGACCTTTCAGCCGTACAAATCGGCGCGGTCCGAAGCAACATTTGGAACGATCCTGCTGGACGCAAATGAATTATCAGTCGGAAGCCCCGTCACATGGGACGGAATTGCACTCAACCGGTATCCCGATCCAGTGGCGAATGAACTGCGGGAGAGAATCGCGCGGCAATTTGGCCTTCAAAAAGAATCGATTTTTCTCGGAGTCGGATCGGATGAAATTATTGATTTGCTCCTTCGACTCTTCTGTGAGCCGGAGAGCGACCGCGTGGTGATCCTGGAGCCGACATACGGAGTTTACCGCGTCGCTGCGAATTTCAACGCCCTTCGGGTCACATCGGTAGGTCTGGATGCCGGCTTTCAGATTGATCCGGGTCAGACATCGCACGCTCTCCGGGATGGTGCCAAGATTCTCTTTTGCTGTTCACCAAATAATCCGACGGGAAATCTCCTTCGGCGCGATGATATACTGAAGATTTGTTCGGATTGGAGAGGTATCGTCGTCGTTGATGAAGCATACGTTGAATTTGCCGAGCCGGCGTCGGGTCTGGCGGATGCCGTCAAACAGCATCCGAATCTTGTCATCTTGCGCACGTTCTCGAAAGCGCGCGGTCTTGCCGGCATCCGGCTTGGTTACTGCATTGCAAATCCCCTGATCATTTCGTATCTGCTCGCTGTAAAATCTCCCTACAACCTCAATGCGGTGACGCTTGCGCTTGCACTGCATGCCATGAACAACGAGGCATTCACCGATGAAGCGCGCGCCTCTATTCTACGAGAGCGACTCCGCCTTCGAAACCAACTTCAACATATTTCTTCCGTTCGGAAAGTTTATCCGTCCGATGCGAATTTCCTCCTCGTTGAATTTGAGGATGCCGGGAATATCTACGCAAAGCTCCTCCAGCGGGGGATTATTGTACGGAGGAGACATGAAGAGCGCCTCAGCAATTGTCTTCGTATCACTATCGGAACACCGCAGGAGAATACGCTTCTGCTTTCCGCTCTTGGGGATCCTGAATGAAAAAAGTCGTCTTCGTTGACCGGGACGGAACCATTATTCTGGAACCGGCTGATAAGCAGATTGACTCGCTGGAAAAGCTGGAGTTCATACCCGGCATCATTGCCGGATTGCGCACCCTCGTCGACGCAGGATTCTCCCTCATCATGGTGAGCAATCAGGATGGTCTCGGCACCAGGCAGTATCCACGGGAGAAATTCCGTCTCGTTCAGAATAAATTAATCCGGCTCCTGGAAGGAGAAGGAATACAATTCGAGAAGGTCTTTATCTGTCCACACCGCAGGAGTGAAAGCTGCTCGTGCAGGAAACCAAAGACCGGTCTTGTTTCTTCCTATCTGAAGAATCATCACATCGAGGTTTCGCGTTCGTTTGTTCTGGGAGACCGAGCCACGGATGTAGAGTTTGCCCACAATCTCGGGTTGCGCGCTGTACACCTGACCTCGAAGAAAGAATCACGGGCGGAGTATTCTACGCCCAAGGCCGCAGAAGCGTGCAGGTATATTGCCCGTTCCCTTCGGTCGGCCGCCTTGCGAAGGAAAACGCGTGAAACTGATATCCGCGCATGCGTCTCGCTCGACGGCACCGGCGTCCATGTTGTGTCAACCGGTATCGGTTTTTTCGATCACATGCTTGCCCAGTTTGCACGGCACTCGGGGGTGGATCTCCAGCTGCATGTGGCCGGCGACCTCCATATCGATGAGCATCACTCTGTTGAAGATTCCGGTATCGTTCTCGGCGAAGTTCTGCGCCGGGCGTTGGGAGAGAAAAGAGGTATACAGCGTTTCGGATTTATCGCACCACTCGATGAGGCAGTTGCACGGGTTGTTCTCGATCTGAGCGGACGCGCATTCCTGGACTTCCGCTGTACCTTCACACGTGAAATGGTCGGCAAATTTCCCACGGAGCTCACCCGTGAGTTCTTCCGTGGACTGGCGGAAGGTCTGAAAGCCACCGTTCATATTTCCTGCCGCGGCAAAAATGATCATCACAAAATCGAATCCATCTTCAAATCGTTTGCGCAGTCGTTTCGGCAGGCGATACGGTTCGATGAACGGCGGCGAAACATTCTTCCCACGACGAAAGGGCTGTTGTGATCGGTATTGTCGATTATGAAGCCGGAAACATTTCATCTGTTGTCAATGCGCTGAAGGCATTGGATCTTGCCTATCGGACCACCAGCAAAACCGTGGAGCTTTCCCAATGCAGCGGCATTATTCTTCCCGGTGTCGGAGCCGCACCTGGAGCGATGCACTCTCTGCAGAATAACGGTCTCGTGGAATTTCTCCGGTCCTTTGATCGACCACTCCTCGGCATCTGTCTCGGCATGCAGCTCCTGTTCGAGCGGTCTGAGGAAGGAGATACCTCTTGTCTGGGAATCATTCCGGGATGTATCACAAAACTCGGCGATGAAGCGGAAAAAATCCCTCATATGGGCTGGAACGCCGTCGATTTGTCAAATGAAAACCCCCTGATGAAAGATATTCCCACAGATTCGTATTTCTATTTTGCACATTCGTATGTCGCTCCCGTTAGAGAGACAACCGTTGCCACCTGCCGATGCGGCAGTGAGTTTGCCGCGATTGTCAGGAAGGGGAATTTTCTCGGGGTACAGTTTCATCCGGAAAAATCCGGTCGTATTGGATTGAAGCTTCTGAAAAATTTTTCCGACGCATGCTGATCATTCCCGCCATAGACATCCTCGGTAATTCGTGTGTGCGGCTCGCCGAAGGTTCTTTCGACGCGGTGACGAAGTATGCATCGTTGCCGGTGGATCAGGCAAGAGAGTTCCTCCGGCTGGGAGCAACCTACCTTCATGTCGTTGATCTCGACGGAGCAAGAGGTGGCCAGCTTCTGCATATCGATGCCGTTGCCGAGATCCGGAAACTCCCTGGTCTCTTTCTTCAGGTTGGAGGCGGAATCAGAAGTGATACCGATGTGCAGCGTTTGATGGAAATCGGTGTTGACCGCGTTGTCGTGGGAAGTATCGCACTTTCATCCCCTGAAATACTCCGGTCGTGGATTGACCGCTACGGCGCGGGCCGGTTCTGTGTGGCGCTTGACGTGAAAGAGAAGCGGGTCGTCTCCAAAGGGTGGCAGGAGACCACGTCGCTTAGCGTCGACGCGGTTATTCCGGGATTGATCGATGCGGGGGTCGAGTGTTTCCTCTCGACTGATATACGAAGGGATGGAATGATGTCGGGACCGAATGTCGAGCTCTATGAAGGACTTTCCCGAACCTATCCGACGGTTTCATGGCTTGCCTCCGGCGGAATAACCACACTCGAGGATGTGCGGAGGCTCAGAGTTTGCGGCGTGACCGGCGCGATTATAGGAAAGGCGTTATATGAAGGCAAGCTCCAGCTGGAGAAGGCCCTGGAGGAGGCATGCTGACGCGGAGAATTATCCCCTGTCTCGATGTTTGTAATGGGAGGGTTGTGAAGGGCAAGCGATTCAAGGATCTCATAGATGTTGGTGACCCCGTTGAAATGGCAGACCGGTATTCCGCCGAGGGGGCTGATGAAATTGTGCTCCTGGATATTTCCGCTTCGCTGGAGGAGAGAAGACCGTTTTTTGAGGTCGTTCGTCGTGTCGCCGCGGGAGTCGCAATTCCGCTTACCGTTGGGGGCGGAATTCGCTCGGTCGATGACATCCTTGCGCTGCTCCGATGTGGTGCGGACAAAGTATCGCTCAATACGATTCTCCTGACCGATCCATCGTTGCTGACGCGGGCTGCCGAGCGCGTCGGATCGCAGGCCTTGGTCGCGGCAATCGACGTGGATCGCAAGAACGGGTCATGGGTTGTTCACGTGAAGAGCGGAACGGAAGAAACAGATCGCGAAGCCGTATCATGGGCGCAGACGGTCGTTCGGTATGGCGCCGGCGAGCTTCTTGTTACCTCGATCGACCGGGATGGAACGAAACTCGGTTACGATCTCCGGCTCCTGGAGGCGCTTTCGCAGTGCGTCAAAGTCCCGATCGTTGCTTCAGGCGGCGCGGGGACCATGGATCATCTTGCCGAAGCACTCAGCATCGGCAAGGCCGATGCTGTTTTGGCAGCGAGTCTTTTCCACTTCGGCGAAGTTTCCATTCCCGATCTGAAGAAATTCCTTTCTGAAAAAAATCTTCCGGTGCGTCTATGAACGAACAACTCAACTTCGAGAAAATGAACGGCCTCATCCCCGCCGTCGTGCAGGATGCTGTGGATGGCACTGTTCTTATGTCTGGATTCATGAATCGCGAAGCGCTCGATCGGACGCGGCAGGAAGGGGTGGTCTGGTTTTACAGCCGTACCAAACTGCGTCTCTGGAAAAAGGGAGAAACTTCGGGAAATATCCTTCGTGTTGTTTCGATAGATCCGGATTGTGACAATGATGCGCTTCTCGTTCGCGTTGTTCCGGCCGGCCCCGTCTGTCATACCGGCGAGCGCAGTTGTTTTCCCGAATCTCTGCGCACTTCTGGTCAGGTCCTGAGGGCTCTCTCCGATACCATTGCTGATCGAAAAAAGATGATGCCGGAAAACTCCTACACCACTGCTCTCTTCCGTGAAGGCATTGCTCGCATTGCGCAGAAAGTCGGAGAAGAAGCAGTCGAGCTCACGATCAGCGCTCAATATCCGGACAAGCAGCGGTGTATTGAAGAATCTGCCGACCTGATCTATCATTTGCTCGTACTTCTTGCGGCGAAAGAAATTGATCTTTCGCAGGTCACCGCCGAGCTCAGTTCACGCACGAAAAAGTAACTCCTCTGCACGCTCGTGTCAGCCGGTGTGAGAACCCTACCTTTGAGTTTACTGCAGGAATGACGTATATTGAACGTCAGATCTACCTGACCCGCGAGCATGATGAATGTCTTCGATCTGGCTATTGCATGGAACTGGGAATTTGATGCCGATTTTGTCGCAGGCATCGAGTATGAATGTTCCGGCATGGGCATTTCGACATACCGCATCGATCCGAAAAACCTCCACGAGACCCTCTCCAATCTCCAATCCGGAAAACTGGGTTTTCGTGCCTTCTTCGACCGCGCGTCTGATGCAGATGCCGACTTTCTCCCGCTCGTTTCCCTTTTAAGTCAACCGCCTGTCCTCGTTATCAATCCGCACCCGTACGTCGTCCATGCCGTGGATAAGGCGACGATGCATCTTATCCTCATCACCAGCGGCATTCATGTACCGAATACGATTATCCTCTCGCCCTACAACATGAATGGAACGATCGAGCTTCAGCAGAGCGCCCTCGATCGGATAGGAATTCCGTTCGTGATCAAGCCGGCCAACACAACCGGCGGCGGAACGGGTGTTGTCATGAATGCAAAAACTCTGGAAGATGTTCTCTCGGCCCGCCGGACTCATGCCGATGATAAATATCTCATTCAGGAAACGATTATTCCCAAAGTGCTGGACGGCAAGCGGGCGTGGTTCCGGGCCTACTGTATTTTTGATGAGACGGTTGTCTGCTGGTGGGATGATACGACACACCGGTACACGGAGCTGACCCAGAGTGAAGAACACCATTACGGATTGGACGGAATCCGGGCTATCGCGAAAACAATCCAGTCGTCCTGCAAGCTCGATTTCTTCTCCTCCGAGATTGCGCTGACGGAAGAACGCAAGTTCATTGTCGTCGACTATGTGAATGAAGTTTGCGACATGCGCCTCCAGTCGAATTACTATAACGGTGCCCCGGACGCCGTCGTTCATAAGATTGAAGGACTCATCGCGGAACGAATTGCGGATCATCTCCACAAATGATCATACGCCTGACACGGTTCCCTGAGTGGCCGGACCCCGGCAGGAAGGAATTCCCGCTCTTTGAATTTCATATCCGCTCCGGTGTCCGCCGGAAATACGGGTTTGACGACTCGCTCTACACCTCTTCGGGAAATGTGATCTTCCCGAACTTCCGGGCGGTGCGTGCGTTCGCGCAAAAAATGAATGCACTTCGTGACCTGAAAAATCATCCCGAACTCGCGATCAAGGCCGGAAAACTTAATGCAATGGCATTGATCGATGAAATCCTCCATTATGTTCTTCGGATTTATGAGGAACGAGCAAACCCGAACGTTTTTTCCCGGGCACTCTCATATCTCCGGCATCATGCGGGAGAAAGCTCGGTCCACTCCACAATCCTGGAGTTCGTTCGTGAAGTGCCGCCCCTTTCTGTTCACCGCGGCAGCGTAGCAGCCGAGAAATATGTTGAAGGATCAACAGCAGGAAAACCGCATCGGGAAAACGTCCTCGAAGAAATCATCCTCTTCCATCTTGCGAATCTCAACCCGTCGTTCAGGCCTTTTATTGAGCTCTTTGACGATTCGAAACTTTCCCAGACAACGGGCTATACGAGAATGATGCATGAGCTTGAGGCATTCTTCAGGTCTGAACTTCCATTCGGACCGGAAGGAACGAGCGTCCTCGAGCTTCTTCGCGCACCCATGCGCGCTTCGCCCGAAAGTCTCGAAGGTCAGCTCGCGTACATCAAAACTCATTGGGGTCTCATCCTCGGCGAGAAATTCATGAAGAAAATTCTCGGTGCGTATGACCTGATCGAAGAGGAATCGAAACCGATGTTCTCCGGAGGAAGAGGTCCGACGGTGGTACCGGATTTTCGCGGGGAAGGCGGCACATTCGACCTTGAACGTTTCACGGATGACCGGGACTGGATGCCGAGCGTGGTGATCATTGCCAAAAACACGTACGTCTGGCTCGATCAGCTCTCCCGAAAATACCGCCGGTCGATTACGGCATTGAATCAGATCCCGGACGAGGAGCTCGATCAGCTTGCACGCTGGAATTTTACCGGATTGTGGCTTATCGGCATCTGGGAACGAAGCTCAGCTTCGCAGAAGATCAAGCAGATGACGGGAAACCCGGAAGCCGTGTCATCTGCATATTCACTTTACGATTACGATATTGCGCGCGATCTCGGCGGCGAAGATGCCTTTCAAAATCTCCGCCATCGTGCCTGGGTACGGGGCATCCGGCTTGCCGGCGATATGGTCCCGAATCACGTGGGCATCTATTCCCGCTGGGTGATCGAGCACCCGGAGTTTTTTGTTCAGTCTGATTTCTCTCCCTTTCCCGGATATCAGTTTACCGGCCCGAACCTGTCGGAACATCCGGACATTGATCTGCGCATCGAAGACGGATATTGGACACGAAAAGACGCCGCGGTGGTGTTCCAGCGCGTCGATCGGCGATCGGGAAATGTGCGGTATTTCTACCACGGAAACGACGGAACCAACATGCCATGGAACGATACCGCACAGCTGAATTTCCTCCGTGCAGATGTCCGGGAAGCCGTTATCGAGAAGATATTCCAGGTGGCCCGGAAGTTCTCGATCATCCGTTTCGATGCAGCAATGGTGCTGACGAAGCGGCATTTTCAGCGACTCTGGTTTCCTCAGCCCGGTACCGGGGGTGCAATACCGTCACGGGCCGATGCGGCATTGCCGGCGGATGAGTTCGAGCGTGCTTTTCCCGCGGAGTTCTGGCGAGAGGTCGTCGACCGCATCAATCAGGATCTTCCGCATACGCTTCTTCTGGCCGAGGCATTCTGGCTGCTGGAAGGATACTTCGTGCGTACACTCGGGATGCATCGGGTCTACAACAGTGCATTCATGCACATGTTGATGAATGAGGAAAACGCCAAGTACCGTCATCTCATCCGGGCGACGCTTCATTTCAATCCGGAAATTCTCAAGCGATACGTGAATTTCATGAGCAACCCCGATGAGCAGACGGCTATCAACCAGTTTGGCAAGGATGACAAGTATTTCGGTGTTGCCGTGATGATGGTAACTCTCCCGGGCCTGCCGATGTTTGCTCACGGACAGATTGAGGGGTACGCCGAGAAGTACGGCATGGAATACAAGCGTGCATATTACGATGAGGTCCCCGACGAACATCTCGTCCGCAGGCACGAGCGTGAAATTTTTCCCATCATGCAGAAGCGCCATCTCTTCAGCCAGGTGTCGGATTTTGAGATGTACGATTTTATCGATTCGGGCGGACGGCTCAACGAAAATGTCTTTGCGTATTCCAATATGACGGGATCGGAGCGGGCGCTCATCTGCTATCATAATAAGTATGAGGAAACGTCAGGGTGGATTCACGACGCTGTCGGAAAGACAACAGCTGCCGGCGGAGATGAAGAAGGAAAATTCGTCGTTCGCCGGTCGATCGGTCAGGCGCTTCACCTGAAAAGTGAGGGTCCGGTGTATTATCTGTTCAGGGACTTCCGCTCAAATCTGGAGTTTATCCGTTCGGGACGGGAGCTGAGCGAACGCGGCATCTTTGTCGAGCTCAAGGCATTTCACTATTATGTATTTCTTGATTTCCGCGAAGTGTTTGATACGACCGGCGAATACGCGTCTCTGGAACGTCATCTTGGCGGCCGCGGGGTTCCGGACATCCTGCAGGAATTCCGCGATCTGCAGCTTGCGCCCCTTCATGAGGCACTGTCTCGCCTTTGTTCACGAGAACTGCTCGGTTGGTTGGCGGATATCGTTGGCGCAGAAGATTCGTCTGCAGATGTGCGGAAATCGATTCAGGATCTCTCTCTCGCGTTCGGCAATTTCGCTGATCAGGTTCGGTGCCGGGTAAAGCTTTCCAAGCGGAAATCCGAGATTGAATCTGAATTCGGTGACCTCCTGAATGCTGTCCGGTTACTCTATCATCATCCGTTCGAAAAAGACTCGGGGCTTGACAGGAAGTTTCAACGCATTCTGACACCTCTGCTGCGGGAAAAGGAGATATCTTATTCTCCTCTCGGTACGGCCATTTCGCTCCTGACTCTTTATCCAATTATTGGCTCCTTTGAAAGTGCGGATGCTTCAATGTTCATCACAGCATGTGATATTTCGAGGTCGCTGGAGAAATCTCTCGCGGGCGTGGAGAGCGATCCTTCCGTGAGAGCGGAAACTGCCGGTATGATACTTCTCGTGGCAACCGGAGAGAACCCATTTCTGGCACCGCAGAAGGCGTATTCAGTCATTTTGGCCTCTCTGCAGCTTGAGCGGTTCAGAGAGTATCTCAAGGTGAACACCTTCGAAGGTACGACGTATTTCAACAAGGAACGCTTCGAACATCTCCTGGAATGGTATTTCTGGATGGCCGCTGTCTCGATGATGAAAGAACATCCGCGGACAAGGGACCCGAAGAGGTATCGCGATTCCCTGAAGATGTTCGAAGAGCTTCGTACGGCAGCCGGCGCATCTGGATACCGGTTGGCGGAGTTTCAGAAAAACCTTTCCGGAAAAAAGTTATCCAAATCAGTCTGATGGAGTAACGAACATGCAAGACGTCCTGGCGATCATTCTCGGCGGCGGCCGCGGCGAGCGGCTCTATCCGCTTACAAAACATCGGGCAAAGCCGGCACTCCCTCTCGCGGGAAAATATCGGCTCATCGATATCCCCGTCAGCAATTGCATCAACTCGGGTCTGCTGAAGATTTATGTTCTCACCCAGTTCAATTCGGCTTCGCTCAATCAGCATATCGCCAATACCTACCGGTTCTATCCGTTCATGAAAGGGTTCGTCGACGTCCTGGCGGCTCAGCAGACCCCGATCAGCCCCGAATGGTTTCAGGGAACAGCGGATGCAGTGCGGAAAACGCTCTGGGTCATGGAACCGTGGAAGGTCGACCATTACGTCATACTTTCCGGCGATCACCTCTACCGCATGGATTACCGGAACCTTCTGCAGCATCATCGTTCAACCGGGGCGGATGTCACGATATCTGTCACACCCGTGGACGAGGATTGCGCGTCGTCTTTTGGGTTGATGAAAACGAATGAAAAGGGGAGAGTTGTTGAGTTTCGGGAAAAACCGACGGGGAGCACGCTCGCGACGATGAAGGTGACATCCTCTGAATTCTTGTTGGAACATCCCGACATCGAAAAAAAACCGTATCTGGCATCGATGGGCATCTATGTTTTTAAGAGAAAAGTCCTGATCGATCTTCTCAAAAATTATCCGCAGCATACGGACTTCGGAAGGGATGTGATTCCGACAGCGATCGACTCCCACAGCGTCCAGGCATGCGCGTTTCATGGGTATTGGGAGGATATCGGAACGATCGAGTCATTTTACAATGCGAACCTTGCACTGGTACACCAGCCGAAACCGAGATTCAGCTTTTACGATGCGGATTTTCCGATCTATACGCGGGCGAGATTTCTCCCTCCCTCCAAGATTCTCAACTGTAAATCCGATGAAGTAATGGTCTGTGACGGATGCATCGTCAAGAGCAGTCAGATCAGGAATTCCATCATCGGCGTCCGGTCGAGACTCGAAACCGGAACGGTAATCGAAGACTCACTTCTCATGGGAGCTGACAATTATCAGTCCGAAGCAGAACGCAATGCGGATCTGGCTTCGGGAATACCTCCGGTGGGAGTCGGCGAGAACTCGCTGATCAGGAGAGCGATTGTCGACAAGAACGCCCGTATCGGCAAAAATGTCAGGATTATCAATAAGGACGGACTGAAAAATGTCGAGAGGGAAAGTGAGGGGTATTGGATTCGGAATGGCATCGTCATCGTCATCAAGAACACGATAATTCCGGACAACACGGTTATTTGAAGACGAAATGATATGGCTGCAGAACGGATCTCGATGAAAACCGTTTTGATGCTGGCATCGGAAAATGCCTCGCTGAAGAACGGAAAAGTGGGGGGTGTCGGAGATGTCATCCGCGATCTCCCGCGGGCCCTTGCTGATCTGGGATGGAACACGACGATCATAACTCCGTCGTATGGGTTTCTTCATCTTGATAATCCCTCGAGAGAAATCGGAAGCGTCCGGTTTCCCTTTTCCGGAAAAATTGAGGAAGCAATTGTCTTTGAAGTAACACCAAGGATCGCCCACGCGGGGGTGAGAAACCTCGTTGTCGAGCATCCCCGAATCCGGGGAACGCCGATCTATTCCAATGATCCGCCGGGCCAGGCGTTCGCCAGTGATGCCACGAAATATGCGCTGTTCTGTTCCGCCATTGGTCAATACCTGAAAACAACCGAGATGCCTGCGGTTCTTCATCTTCATGACTGGCATACGCCGTTCCTTCTGCTTCTGCGCGAGCTTCATCCCCAATTTTCGCACCTGAAGGATGTGAAAACCGTCTTCACGATTCACAATCTTGCCATACAAGGCAACCGGCCTCTGCGCGGATCGGCGGCAACGGTTGAGCAGTGGTTTCCGGAAATTTTTTCGGATTCCTCCTGGATGAATTCCTGGAAGGATCCCCGCTATACGGAACCCAACTTTACTCCGATGGCTGCGGGAATTCGACTGGCGGACCGGGTGAATACCGTTTCCCCGACGTACGCCGAGGAAATTGTTCATCCGAGCAATCCTTCGATCGGGAGTATCCGGGGTGAGGGGCTTGAAGGAATTCTCCAAACGGCGAAAGCCGAAGGACGGCTGTTCGGCATTCTGAACGGATGTGAATATCCGGCAAATAGAATTCCCAGGCGTCTGCCGTTTCCGGAACTGTGCGATGTCTTCACGTCGGAAGTAGGATCATGGAAGAAGAAGTTGCCCGATCCCGTCCATGACCAGTCGCTAGAGCGCATCACAGAGCTCAAAAAGCGGAGACCATCGGTCATTCTTACGAGTGTCACACGGGTAGTGGAGCAAAAAATCAAAATTCTCCATCAGCCAACCTCCCGGCGGAAGCCGGTTATGGCGGAAATCTGCTCGCTCCTTTCGACAGTGAATGGAATCTATATTGTTCTTGGAACGGGTACTCCGGATTATGAAGACCGGATGGCGGAGATGATGCGCCGCTGCCCGAATTGTCTCTACCTGAAAGGTTTTTCGGAACCCATCGGTGAGGTCTTGTACGCCAATGGGATGCTCTTCATGATGCCGAGCTCGTTTGAACCGTGCGGTATCGGTCAGATGTTGGCAATGCGCGATGGTCAGCCGTGTCTCGTCCATGCGGTGGGGGGACTGAAGGACACCGTCACGGAAGGAAAGAACGGATTTACGTTTTTGGGTGCGACACTTCTCGAGCAGGCCGATCTGTGTGTGGAGGGAACCCATCGTGCCATCAAGACGAAACTGGAGCAGCCTGACCTCTGGAACCGCATTGTGCAGGAGGCCCTGGAGTCCCGGTTTACCTGGGAGAAAAGTGCCCGGGAGTATATTGATAGGATGTATTTGTGAGATCCCCGGCGCGGGGGATTTGAGATCGGGAAGAAAATTCCTACATTCTTAGAAATCAGTTTTCGCCATCAGCGGAGAATTTGTTCGTGATTTTGTGGCTGAATGTTCTTCTACTTCTCGCCCTTCAGATTCCTGGAGATCGCGGGGCAGGCAGAGCTTCTGAACAGCAGGAAACAGCGACGCCGGATTCGGTAAGGCATGCTCTCCTGATCTCCGACACGACCGGAATGGAAACGGCGTGGACAGTTCCGCGTGATCCTTCCACTCAATCACTTCCTGCCGATTCAGCGCTTGCCGCTCAGATCAGACATGGATTCGAGTTGTTCACCAAAACATCACAAAAGGCCCCGCGTTTTTCTGCGAGCATACTGTCGTGCAGTAACTGTCATTTGAATGCGGGACAACGGGAAAAGGCACTCCCGCTTGTGGGTGTCGCGGGATTGTTCCCCGAACATAACAAGCGTGCCGGCAGGGCGATAAGTCTTGAGGAACGCATTATAGGTTGTTTCCTGCGGAGTGAAAACGCCACGGGAGTGAGTGGGGCCGACACCTCGCGGCTGCCGGGAGTGCGCTCCGAAGAAGTCGAGGCACTCGCTGCATACATCCACTGGATATCTGATCCTGTTTCTTCGGCGCATCCGCCTTCCTGGAGGGGACAAAACACGATTGCAAAGAAGAACCTCATTACGATTTCTGCATTGGACCGGAGGCGCGGACGTGCGCTGTTCCGAGAATGGTGTGCAAACTGCCATGGGAAGAATGGTGAGGGTGTGCAGATCGGCGATAAAAGGGCCGGTCCTCTCTGGGGCCCGCACTCCTGGAACGATGGGGCAGGTATGGCACGTGTCTATACGCTCGCAGGGTTCATCCGCTATGCAATGCCGTATCTCGCTCCCGGAACACTCAACGACAAGGAAGCGCAGGAGATCGCCACGTACATCAATTCACAGCCGCGGCCTGCATTTCCCTTCAAAGATCGTGACTATCCCGGGCAAAAAGTCCCCGAGGATGCCGTGTACTATCCGTCAGGAAAGAAATAGTACCCTCCTAAAAACACGAGAGCGCGACAAGCAGCCGCGCTCCCGGAAGACCAAAGAACCTCCTTTTCAACCCGCGAAACAGTATGTGCATCCGTGTTCCTGCGTCCGGTTCACGGCGAG